>Ga0213868_10002027_pt1 | contig 19482 bp, 17 predicted proteins | sample PICome_9_FD_160087 | JGI IMG/M metagenome (GOLD analysis project Ga0213868, IMG submission 160087) | Coastal seawater microbial communities near Pivers Island, North Carolina, United States - PICO127 | ecosystem: Environmental > Aquatic > Marine > Coastal | place: USA: North Carolina...
GCGGTTTGGACACTTCCAACTGATCATGATCTCCCGGAACTTTTAAGTTTTGCGATGCCAAATCTCATTCAAAGCGAGTTCAGAGAAAAGGAGACCGAGGGATTTGATGATATCGCTCCTATCATCTTGGGTGGAAATGATTCGTGGGGCCAGCAACTGAAGCTTGGCATGAATCATTGGGTGCGCCAAATCGATGAAGCGATTAAGCCCGATTTCCTAGGTTATCACGGAGTAGCCCTTGGCGATGTTGATGGCGATGGGCTTGAAGATTTACACCTCTGCCAACCTGGGGGCCTCCCCAATTTACTTTTTAGGCAGGAAGAGGATGGAACCATGACTGATATTTCTGCGGTCGCAGGGATTGATTGGCTGGATAACTCGACCGCCGCGCTTCTGGTAGATTTGGATAACGATGGTGATAAGGATCTCGCTGTTGCAACCCGAGCGGCCTTCTTAATTCTGGAAAATGATGGAGCAGCGAGATTTACCCTGCGTTCTAAATTTAAGGGAATTGAATCGGGATATTCACCAACCGCCTCAGATTACGACCTTGATGGGGATTTGGATCTATTGATCCTTCGCTACAATGCAAATAGCCGGGAAGTCGGCGATTTTCCGACTCCTCACCCATTTCATAATGCCCGTAACGGTGGAGCGAATGTTCTCTTGAAAAATGAGGGGCAACTTCGGTTTTCTGACGTCACCCAAGAAAGTGGCCTAGGCAAAGAAAACTTCCGTTTCTCTTTTGCGGCGGCTTGGGAGGACTACGATAATGACGGGGATTCAGATCTCTACATCGCCAACGATTTTGGTCCTAATCAACTCCTCCGCAACGACGGAGGAAAGTTCATTGATACCTCGGTGGAAAGTCTGTCTCAAGATTGGGGGTTTGGAATGTCGGTGAGTTGGGGGGATCTCGATCGTGATGGAAATATGGATCTTTACGTATCCAGTATGTTTTCTGGTGCCGGCAACTTGGTTATTCCACAGGACGACTTTAATCCGTCGATGCCGAAACAAACGCGACAACGCTACTTAAAAATGGTGCGTGGAAACTCGCTGATGCGGAACAATGGATCTGGGCGATTTACAGACATTACGAGTCCGATGGACGAGGGGTATGCGGGTTGGGCCTGGGGGACAGGACTTGGAGATTTTAATAATGATGGGTGGGAGGATATTTACGTTGCTAACGGCTATATTTCACAGCCAAAGAAAGATGATTTGTGAATGTTTTTCTGGGGGCGGGTCGCGCCCCAAACACCGGAAGAAGAGCTAACACCATCTGCTAAGCCGGGCTATATCCGTAATTTTCGAAATCTGAATCTCCGGATCTCAGAAGGAAATTCGTTTAGTGGCTACGAGCGCAATCCGTTTTTCATCAACCTTGGGGGAAAGGGTTTCGCAAATATCGCTGGTTTGCTAGGCGCTGATTTTGACGATGATGGTCGGGCGGTCGCCACTTCTGACTGGGATCATGATGGAGACTTGGACCTTTGGATCACTAATCGAACGAGCCCCCGAATCCGCCTTTTAAGGAATAATCATCCTGAGCACAACGAATCGGTGACAATTCGTTTGATTGGTAATGGCACGACGACCAATCGCGATGCGATCGGAGCTCGGGTCAGCATCTGGCCTGAAGGTCGCCCCGAACTTCGACAGATCAGAACAGTTCGAGCTGGAGAAGGCTTCCTTGCCCAATCGAGCTCTTGGGTCCACTTTGGTTTGGGTGAAGCCGAGAAAAACCTCAGTGTTCAAGTCGAGTGGCCAGCGGGCGGGACCGAAACTCTAGACAGACTAGAATCCGGGAAGCGGTATCTCATTAACCAATTCAAAGGCGCAAAAGAAATTCGCGCGAATTCACCATCGGTGGATGATATTTCTATTCCTGAAATTGATGAGGTTCGGCAAGAAAAGGGTCTCTGGCTAGCAGGTCGTCTTCCTTTTCCTGAACTAATCTACCCCGATAAAAAGGGGCGGCGTCAATCGACCAGAGAATTTTCAGGGAAACCTGTTCTTGTAAATTTATGGGCCAGTTGGTGCGAAGATTGCCTTCAAGAGATAAGTGAGTTTTCAGAGAACCAAGAAAAAATTCGGGGACTAGGAGCCACCATCCTTGCTCTTAACGTAGATGGATTGACAGCGGATAACAAAGAAACGGAGGCTTTAGATGGATGGGCTGAGCTGTCACGCCTCGGTTACCAATTGGAGAGCGGGAAAGCACGGCCAGAGAATCTTGGTAAGATGGAAATCTTGCTCGAATTTTTAACTTCCCGTCGACAGCCCTTATCCATTCCCTCTAGCTTCCTCGTCGACTCAAAGGGCGAAGTCGCGGCGATCTATCAGGGGATTGTCAGTAGTAAGCAGATCATCTCGGATTTAGCTCTCCTTAAGGCTCGGAGCCAGGACCAACTTTCCCGACTTTCTCCAAGGCCGGGACGTTGGTTCGAAAATCCTCTCGCCCAAAATAGTAAGACTCGCTTGGGGGACTACTCTACTCTTTTTGCAAGAAACGGATTCCCTGCTGAAGCGGAATATCTGTTGAAACTAGCCAATCCATCTGAAAAGGCAACCACTCCCCAAGAGCTTTACAACCGAGCTAAGATAGCGACCGCTCAAGGGAAAATCGAGGAAGCCAAAGAACTCTATCAAGCGGCCATAAGAGCAAATCCAGAGTATGGCCAAGCTCTCACTGGTCTTGGGGCTCTCTTTCTAACCGAGAAACGTTCCGACCTTGCTCAGCCTCTCTTCGAGAAAGCGCTCGCGATTGATCCTAATCATGCTGCGGCCCTGATCAATCTCGCTATGATTGATCAATCTCGTGGTCGTAAAGAGAGTGCTCTAGAAAAGCTCACTCGAGTGATTGAGTTGAATCCAGACTATGGAGCGGCTCGTCTCAATTTGGGCTCACTTTATGCCTCCATGGGCGAATTTCCCGATGCCATTGTTCAGCTCAAAAAAGCAATTCTGCTTAATCCAAAACAGCCGGCTGCGCGACTCACTCTTGCTGCGGTATATGCTGATACCAAACAATGGGAGCGATCGAGGGATCTTTACCTCTCGGTCGCCCAATCACATCCCAAGCTCTACCAATCTTTTCTTGGCCTTGGTTCAATCTATGAAAGGCAGGGTCAGTATCTGGATGCTGTTACAGCCTACCAAAAAGTTATCACGATGGGAGGGAGGAGTGCTCGGGTTTACACTGGAGTTGCCCGGGCATATTTGGCGCTAGGGCAAAAAAAAGAGGCGAATCGTGCCCTTGAAACTGCGTTGAAGATAAATCCGAATTACCCGGCAGCCCTCAAAATTTTGAGAGCCCAATAGGGGGGGCAGCCCCAGATTTTCTGGTGTTGCCCTCCTTTGAGCACAATTCTGCAAATTGGGAGCTTGACCTTTCGGTCCAGTAATTTCAGTTTGTCAGAACCCTTGAAATAAAAACTATTCTGGTCTTTTAGTTCATGGATAAAAAAAGAATCAACAAAACGTGGCCAATCGTTTTTTATGGGTCATGGGAATGTTGCTAATATTATGAATAACAAAAACATACTTTTTGGAGTGATTGCGCTGGGAGCTCTCTTCATTGAAGCGAGCGCAAATGACATTGAGCCTGGGAAACAGTATTACACTGCAATTAAGGCCACCCAACCTATCGTTCTCGATGGAGATCTCTCAGAGTGGACTGGCTCTGCAATCTTGGCAGACCCCCGCTTTGCTGTCCCAAAAGGTTCTGGTGAAAATGGGAATCTTGTGAATTTTGAGGAACACGCTGGCGGCAGCTGGACTGGACCTGATGATCACACTTCAGCTGTCCGGGTTGTTTATGACGATGATAACATTTATTTCGGTTTTGTGGTCACTGATGAATATCACGAAAATTCTGCAAACAGTGCCTGGAATGGAGATTCGGTTCAACTCATGGTCGCAAATGCCGAACGAGACACTCAGGTTGCGCTCTATAACTATGCTCTTGGGGGAGTTGAGGAAGCTTTAGGTGGCCAGGTGATGCTTGAAGAGGCAGGACCAGGCGGCACTGAAGCTGTGGTCACCAGGAATGTTGAAACAAAGCGGACGACCTATGAAATCAAACTTCCAAAAGAATCAATGGAACTCGATGCTCTCATTGGGGGTACCCAGTTTGGACTTGGGATGGCAATTAATGATGGCGACAAAGACACTCCTGGGCAAAAGGGATGGGGGGGGCTCGGGGCTCACGCCATCGTCTTTGGTAAGAGTCCAGAGCAAACCGCTCTGATTACGCTAGCTACTGCAAATGATATCGAAGCGGGGAAAGAGTTTCACTCAGCAAAAACTGCTCCGGGGGAGATTGTAATCGACGGGAAACTTGACGATTGGCAGGGCGTTCCTGTCCTTTCTGATCCTCGGTTTGCAATTCCAAAGGGGTCTGGAAGCCGTAAAGATGGCGGGAACCTTTCGTTGTTTGAAGTCCATGCCGGGGGGAGCTGGAGTGGACCGGATGATCAGACTTCAGCAGTCCAGATTTCCTACGATGATGACAATGTTTATTTCGCATTTTTAGTTACGGATGAATATCACGAAAACTCCGCTAACAGCGCGTGGAATGGCGACTCGGTTCAGCTCATGATCGCCAACGATAAGCAGGACACGCAAATTGCACTTTATAATTATGCGCTTGGTGGAGTTGAGGATGACTTGGGCGGTCAAGTGATGCTTGAAGAAGCAGGGGTGGGTGGCACGACCGCTTTTGTTTCTCGTGACGTTGATGCAAAGCGGACTATTTATGAAATTAAACTGCCGAAAGAATCCATGGAGCTTGATTCGCTTGAAAGTGGGGTACAGTTCGGACTCGGGATGGCAATTAATGATGGTGATAAAGATACTCCCGGACAGAAAGGCTGGGGGGGACTCGGGGCTCACGCTCTTGTCTTTGGTAAGAGCCCAGAACAGACTGCGCTCGTGACACTGGATGGCTATGCTCCTCCTAGTGAACCTTGTTTTGTCTCGGCGATCACTGGACCTGCGGTGACGAGCCTTACTAATTTTTCCTTCCGGGGCAATGATTTCGAAGGTTGTGAGGTTGACCCAGCCTCTACGAAGCTCTTTATCGACGATAAGGAAGTCGAATTGGTAGCTAGTGCTAAAACTCAAGGGGCCACGGACTTTACCCACACTCTCGATGCCCCGTTCGAGACAAATTCTGAACACACCTTCCGAATCGAGTTAGTTGATACTCTAGGCAATATTGTAGGAACCGAGTCAGGGATCGTTAAAGCCCCTATTTTTGGGATCCTCACACCGGATCTTCAGGCATCTGGAATCAACACCTCGAATCCTGGCTTTATATGGAGAGTGATTCAAAATGGGGCCTTTATCCAAGAATCTCTCGCAGATACAGAGCTTAACTTGGCGGGAGAACTCGCTGACGAAAATTTCGCTGATCCTGCTTTGATCGGACCTGCGACCGGTCCTGGGATCGTCGCTGGGCCACTCCTTGAGTTCGAAATCCCTTCGGTCATCAACCTCAATCAACTTGGAGGTGACTCTGCCGGAAATTTCCCTGATGATCTTCAAATGCCTGGGGTTCCTGGCCTAAATTTCATTGCTGATGGAGCTAGTGCTGAGATTGTCACTTTCGTCGAATTTCCCGCAGGCTTCAACACCGTTGGGGTTAATAGTGATGATGGATTTAGGATGGAAGCTGGGCCACTTGACCAGCCTGAAAGTCGCGAACTTTTAGGTGAGTTTGATGCGCCGCGTGGTGCTTCCGATAGCATCTTTGTTTTCAACGTAATTGAGGCTGGAGTCTACCCGATTAGAGTCATATGGACTAATGGCGCAGGTGGAGCAAATATTGAAATCTTCTCCATTAAAGAGGACGGAACTAAAGTTTTGTTCAACGATCTCGAAAATGGTGGCTTGAAAGCTTATCGCGGCGCAGGAGGAGCACCTTTTGTGATCACTGCAATTTCCACCGCTGCGAATGGTGATGTTTCACTGACCTGGAATTCACGGGCCGGACAGAGTTATGCGGTTCTTGCTAAAGATAATCTAGACGAAACGGATATCAGTCTCTGGGATGAGCTTGATGATAGTATTGAGTCACAGGGTGATTCGACAAGTATTGTCATCTCGAGTGACGCAGTGAACTTCATCGCCAAGACTGGTAAAATCTTTTTCCGAGTCCGTAAACAGGAGTAGGGCACTTCTTATCTGTTTCAAAAACCACTTACTTACTTCGGGACAAAGATACCGCTCCGATCTTTAAAGGGAGCGAGTTTGAACTGTCCTTGAAGTTCGTGGGCTTTGATCGCGATCATCACTTCTTGGTCAGTAAAAATTTGATTATTGGGGGGATTATTCTTCTCCCCGATGATTTTGGTGGCAACCGCCTTGCAGATGCCTTTAGGAAGCTTGTGGATCAAATCTGGGCTTGGGATGTCTGGGAAGAGCCCATCGGAGTGTTGGTTATTGATCCATTTCTTGATTCCTTCATCGGTGGTGGTATTCGGGAAAAGGTAGACTATTCCGGTAACAGGAAGAGTTTTGTCTTTACTGCTGATATCGATCCGAAGAACAGCCTGCTGGTCGGGAAATGTGTAAAATAGAAGAGTGTCCCGAAAGCCCAACATGGAATGACGAATCTGTAACTCTTTGGTGGTGTCTGCCTCGAGTTGCTTTTCTTTTCCTGAGATAGACCCAGTTAGGAATAATATTGAGAGAGTTGAGGCGATCCCGATTGAATAAGGAAATAGAGTCATGGGGATGTAAATATTGAGTTGTTTGGTAGAAACTAAGGCTTTGTCTATTTGAGACACTCAGGGTCTTAATTTGTTGGAGGAAATCTGGAGCGGAGGAAAAAAGTTTTAGTTCTTTGTGAGTTTGAGGCGTTAAAAGATTTTAGAACCTAAAGTATGCAGCGTGATAGCTTTTAAAATCCTCTGCGACCAGTTTGAACCCAAACTGTAAAGCCCCTGAAATTTCTCTGAGGAATATCGATGAACATAACGTAACTCTCGCACCCTTTTTCGTCGGAGTCAGGATGTATCCTTTATGGTGTGTCTGAAATACTTTTTTAAAGCAATTAGGACCGAACATCCCAAAAAGGCCTAACCAAAATATAATTACGAAATCTTCATTCTAGCTCCACGTGAAATACACAGAGTAGATGTAAACTAACCTTGTATTAGGTGAATCTCTAGAGAAACCTACCCCCAAAGGGGTAGGTGGAATTCTAATATGCTCTTTTACAGCATTTGTTCTCTAGGTTATTCAATTTTAGGACTTTACCCCTAGCACCCTAGCACTGTATCTGTTAGAAAACTGATCCATTATTAATTATATGACTAGTGATATCCAACCGTTGAAGAGGAGTGATTACTCTGAGGATGTTGAATTGGTGCTTCGAAAAAATGGGAAAGATTATTGTGAGAAGTGTGGAAATTTCATCCATGGTTCTGAAGTGTCTCCCGATCGACTAGAGAGCTGGGTATCAGGTAGGGAAAAAGTGATTTGCCCCACGTGCCGTAATATATTTTCGCTGAAAAGAAGAATTGTGATCCTAGTAACCCTCCTTTTAGCTGCGACTGTCACCATTATAATGATCTAGGGGGATCTGCCGAGATTGGCGTGGTAAGGTTTAATTGCAGAATAAGAGAGTCAATTTCTTGAACCTGTGGTGGCTGGTCGGTTGAGCAAACCAAGGTTTTTGGTTTTGGTTTTTGAGTGAGGAAGAAATATTCTGTAGTCTTTTCAAGATGGAGCCGTTAAGAATGAGGGGATTAGTTGCTGCTGTGGTAACGCCAATGAATGCAAAAGGCGATTTGGATTTGGGAGTTATTCCCCGAGTTGTGGATTATCTCGCGTCAAAAGGGATCACAGGGATCTACATAGCTGGAAGCACTGGAGAAGGGATGTCCTTGACCGATGAGGAGCGTCGTGGAGTAGCTGAAGCTTATGTTGGTGCGGCAAAGGGGCGGATGAAATCCTTCGTGCAGGTGGGTCATAACAGTATGAGGGCGTCTGCCGATTTGGCAGGGCATGCTGAATCAATTGGAGCTGATGCAGTATCGGCAACCCCAACAGGTTACTTCAAAGTGAGTGGTGAAGCAGAGTTAGTGGAAGGTCTTTTGCCAATCGTGGAAGCGGCTCCCAAAACCCCCTTTTATTATTATCATATCCCTTTCTTGTCTGGTGTGAACCTTGATCCGATAAAGTTGACTGACATTTCGATGGACCGATTGCCTACATTCTGTGGGATCAAGTATTCCGATGGTGCGAGTCTTCATAATCTTCCTTTGCTTGAGAGCGTAGCACCGGGTTTAGAGTTTCTGTCTGGATCAGATGAAGCTTACCTTATGTCGGTGGCTCAAGGCTACCAAGCGGCAGTGGGAAGCACTTATAATTATGCGGCCCCGATTTATGACAAGGTACGAAAGTCCTTGGATGTGGGGGATTTTAAAAGTGCTCAAGTTTGGCAAAAGCGTGCTCTTGATATGATTACGGCGATGTTTGAAACCTGTGGAAGATCTTCCTTGAAAGTGATGATGCAAATGGTGGGAATTGACTGTGGTCCTGTGAGAAGGCCAATTGATCCGGCAAGTCCGGATCAAATTATGGCCTTACAGAAACGTCTTGATAAAATGGGATGGTTCGAATGGATCGACGAAGATGTGAGCGTTGGGATATCATGAGGCTTTTTATCACCTTTTGCATCCTGGGTTTTGGGGTAGCTTCAGGAGAGCTGAAATGGGATCGATTACCTGATGTTCCTGACCGCGAAGGGTTTGCAGGAGCTTTTTCTGGGATATTGAGCGAAGGCGGAGAGGATTTTTTGGTATTAGCCGGGGGTGCAAATTTTCCGGATGGAAGACCGTGGGAGGATGGGAAGAAAATTTACTATGACGGGATTTATATCTTACCGTTGAAAGAGGATAGCGAGTGGCGAACTGCTGCTGTCAAATTGCCAATTAAAGTTGCTTATGGGATGTCGGTGACTTTGAAGAGTGGACAATGTTTGTTCATGGGAGGGAAGAATGAGGCGGGTTCTCGAGCGGAAGTTCTGGAGTTTTCAATGGCCTCGGGAAGGGTGAAAATTACGGATATCGGAAATCTTCCTCGCGCAATAGCCGAAGGAGTTGCGGCAGTGGTCGATGGAGAAATTTTAGTGGGATCAGGTGGGGATGGAGAGGAAACACATCGGGAGATCTTTAAACTGATGAGGCCTAATCTAACGACAGTAAGATGGGAATCGCTAGGTTGGCCTAAAGACGCGCGTGGTCGAATGTATCCGGTTGCGGGAGTTAAGGGAGGGAAGTTCTACCTGTTTGGGGGGAGAGATTTTGCGGAATCAGAGGAGAAAAACGAAAATCGAATCTTTGGATTAGATTTTTTGAATGATTGCTGGGAGTTGGATCCATTGTCAGGCACGTGGAAAAGATTGTCCGATCTTCCTGAGGCGAGATCGGCAGCGCCATCGATGGCCGTGCCGATGGGAGCAAGTTCCTTGCTGATGTTGGGTGGCGTGTCAGTTGAGTTTTTGAGAAAGCAAGTGGTAGCGCGACCAGAAATAAATGGTCAAGGGATGGAGCATCCAGGTTTTCCGGCGTCGATTCTTTCCTATAACACAGTGAAAGACCAATGGGCTGAGGCGGGGAGTTTACCGCTTGCTGGAACCTTTGCCCCAGTCACAACTCCGGTGGTGTTTTGGGATAATAAGGTGATCATCCCGACGGGTGAGATCAAACCAGGGGTGCGATCGCCGCAGGTGCTCATTGTAGAAATGGAGGAACGAAAATGAAATTTGGGATGTGGAACTGGATTGTGGTTGTCGTTTATCTTTTGGGGATGGTAGCGATTGGATATTGGTTTATGAAGCGGGAAGCTTCGTCCTCGACAGAGGCCTACTTTCGAGGTGGTCAGAAGATTCCATTCTGGGTTGCGGGCTTGTCGATCTTTGCGACGATGCTGTCGGCCATCACTTTCATGGCGGTACCGGGAGTGGCCTATGCGAAGAACTGGAATGGCTATATCGGGCAGTGGCCTATTTTGATCATCGTGCCTTTGGTGGTGATGTTTTACCTACCGTTCTACCGACGGCTCAATATCACGACGGCCTATGAATATTTGGAAAAGCGCTTCAATGTCGCTACCCGGGTGATCGGAAGTGTGACCTTCATGTTGTTTCACATCGGGCGGGTGGCGATAGTGCTTTATCTCCCGGCTCTTGCGCTTTCGAGTGTCACCGATATCAATGTTTTTGCGGCGATTACGGTGATTGGAATCTTGTGTGTAATTTATACCGTAATGGGCGGGATTGAAGCCGTGGTTTGGACTGATGCGGTTCAGGCGCTTGTCTTGATTGGAGGCGCTTTGTTGTGCTTTGGATTGATCGTGTCGCAAGTCGATGGGGGATTGGGCGCCATTAGTTCAGCGATGAGTGAACAGGGGAAGGGAATCACGGCGAGTTGGAGCTTTAACGATATTTCAATCGGGAAAGAATCGACGTCGGGATTTGTTTTGTTCGTGGCCTTTATGTTGGCCAATTTGCCCTCTTACACTTCGGGGCAAGATGTCGTGCAGCGATACGTTACGACTTCCTCTGAAAAAGAGGCGGCAAAATCGCTCTGGATGAATATCGTGATGGTGCTCGTGGGCTCGGCGATCTTCTTTGCATTGGGGACAGCCTTGTTTGTTTTCTATCAAGAAAATCCCGAGTTGATGGATCCCACACTTCCGGCCAAGGACAGCGTGCTGCCTTTCTTTATTATGCAAAACCTACCGGTTGGGGTAGCGGGCCTGATTATTGCTGGAGTGTTCGCGGCTGCTCAGTCGACGATTTCGAGTTCCTTGAATTCGGTGGCGACAGCTTTTGTGACGGATGTTTATGGGCGTTTGTTAAAGCCGGAGAGCTTGGATGATAAGAGGTTGGGCATAGCGAAATGGGTCGTGGTTATTCTTGGTGTCGTAGGGATCGGGATATCGTGTGTCTTGGCAAAAATGGGGACGGATGGGGTCTTTATGTTGTTTAATCGTTTCATCGGCTTTGCGCTGGGGCCACTGGGTGGCTTGTTCGCGCTGGGGATTTTTTCGAGGAGACCGAATGGATTGGCTGGGTTAGTGGCCTTGATTTCCGGGGTGCTGACCGTGACTGTGACTTACTTCCTCAATGAAGCAGGTGTTATCGACCTGATGCCTCTGCTCTATGGTGCGGTTGGTTTTTTAACCACCTTGGGAACAGGCGTTGTTTTGGGGTTTTGGTTGCGGGCGAGCGATGAGGACGTGAGTGGTTTGACGATTTGGACGCAGAAGAAGTGATGAGTGGATATTCAAAGCAAGAGTTAGAGGGTTTACGGGACTTTTATCGGGCGAGTTTGTTTGAGGATACCCTGCCATTTTGGATGCCCGGAATTGTCGATGAAGAATTCGGGGGATACTTGTCGATGCGCGATCGGGATGGAAGTTTGATCGATGACGATAAATCGGTTTGGTTGCAAGGACGGTTTGCGTGGATGCTGGCGACCTTGTGCAATACGGTCGAGAAGAAGGCAGAGTGGCTATCGGCAGCGAAGAGTGGAGTGGAGTTTTTGAAGGCTCATTGTTTTGACGAAGATGGACAGATGTTCTTTCTGGTGACCCGTGAAGGGAAGCCCTTACAGAAGAGAAGGTATTTCTATTCTGAGGCTTTTACGGTAATGGCTTTTGCGGCTTACGGGAAAGCATCGGGGAATGAGATGTGGCTCGAAGAAGCCCGAAAACTATTTGCAAAGTGCATGGACTACATGGACGGAACAGCCTCGGCTGGTGATCCAAAGTGGACCGATGAGAGAAAAGTTAAGGGGATCGGAGTTCCTATGATTTTTCTACAAGTCGCACAGGTTTTAGTGGCGAATGGTGGAGACGAACTTGCGGAGCGTCAGATTGATGGATTTATCGAAGAGATCCGTGGGTTTGTTAAGGATGACATCCAGTGTGTCATGGAGCAGGTTGGAATTGATGGGGAAGTGCTCGATCATATTGATGCCCGGATTTTGAATCCAGGTCATGCGATCGAAGGAGCGTGGTTTATTTTAGATGAAGCAAAGCGTAGGGGAGGGGATCGGGAGTTGGTGAACCTTGGATGTCGAATGCTCGATTACATGTGGAAGCGGGGATGGGATGAAGAATACGGGGGGCTTAGCTACTTCATAGACGTTTACGATAAGCCCGTGCAAGAATACTGGCACGACATGAAGTTTTGGTGGCCCCAGTGCGAGGCCATCATCGCGACCTTATTGGCATACCAGCTGACTGGTGATGAGAAGTATGCTGGGTGGCATCGAATGATTCACGAGTATGCCCATAAAGCATTTCACGATGGGGAACACGGCGAGTGGTTTGGTTACCTTCACCGGGATGGACGAGTGTCATCGCTTCTGAAGGGTAATCATTTTAAAGGGCCTTTTCATCTTCCGCGCATGCAATGGTATTGCTGGCAGCTGCTTGAAAGCTGAGGCGATCTTAGGGATTGATGCCCCAACTATGAGGTGGTCGGAAAGTCACAGGAATTTGGCCTGTTTGGCGGCGTAGGAAGCTGTGGAACGGTGTTGGCAGTAGGTTGAATGTGAAGTGATGGCTAGATGCTAGCGTATGGAGCCTATTGATTGGCCTTTTTGAAGAGGTCCAAGTGGGGCCACCGGAATCCGTCTATTTTACGGTAGTTGATGGTGCGATGCCTCATTTGTTCTGCTTGAAAGAGGTCGAGATTTTTGCGGTGAAGGAAGGGGTCTTTGATTTTTTTCTGAAAATCCTTCATGGCAGCAAGAAGCTCTTTTATCTTTGGTTGATGCTTCTCGCTTTTTGCAAGATTGGTCCACTCATAGGGATCTTTTTCTAGATTAAAGAGTTCGTATTCGACCGGGAAAAGGAAAGATTTCACATGCTGATCTTCGGTGAGTTTGCTGTTGGTATAGCGGGAGGAGGCTAGAAAGTTTTTATGGCGATATGGATTGTAGATGAGCTTGTAATGATCGTCGCGGATCGAAAATTGAAGGTATTGAAGATTAGGCGCGGCCCCAGTGGTGAAGGTGTGGATATACTTGTGTCCTCTGATTTCCCCCTGGTCGAGAGATTGTAGATTATTGCCAGGGAGAGCTTGGGTGGGCTTGATGCCGCAGAGGTCGAGCATGGTCGGAAGGAGGTCGATGGTGGAGACCAGTTGGTTTTCGACTTTTCCCTGCGAGAAGGTTTTGGGGTAGTTGACGATCATGGGGATGCGGGTTCCAGCTTCGTAAGCAGTTCCTTTGCCTCTTGGGAAGTCGGCTCCATGATCGGCGATGTAGATGATAAGGGTGTTTTCGCGGGCTCTGAGCTTGCCCATGTCGTCGAGAACCATGCCGATTCCTTCATCGAGACGGTTCATGCAGTTAAAGTAGTTTTTGATCTCCTCGCGAAGGTGAGGGCTGTCAGAGCCGATCCATGGGAAAGGGGCGATGGGGTTTTTGAGGAGGGTGGTGGGATAGCCGTTTTTTGATTTCCCGACGAACTTGCGATGGGCATCGGCATAGTTGATGATAAGACAGAAAGGTTTCTTCTCTTTGGCTGCCTTTTGCATGACAATCCTAGCCTCGTTCGCGTAGGTCCTAATGCTTGTTGTTTTGCTAAAGTTAGCGCCTTTGAGGGCTCGATAATCGATATGGTCTTCAACAAGGCGTTCCGGGTTGATATGTGTTTTCCCTAGAAATCCGGTATAGTAGCCAGCTTCTTTAAAGTAGGCGGGCATCGTTTTGAAATCCTTAAACATCGAGAATTTATGGGTCGCGAGTCCGATGTGACCTGTTTGGCGCGTGTATAGGCCAGTGAGAAAAACGGCGCGCGAAGGACTACAAACGGAGTAAGGCACGTAGGCGCGAGTGTATCGGACACCGGTTTGGGCAAGACTATCAAGAGCGGGTGTGTGGACGCGCTTTTCACCATAGCATCCGATGTGCTCGCTGTTGTCTTCGGAGACGATGAAGAGAATATTAGGTTTTCCCGCGGAAAGGAGGGGGCAAAAAACAGAGAGAATGAAGATGAGGAGCAGGCGCATAGAATTGTTATTTTAAATTGATGACTGTTTTATTACGCGCTGTTTTTGAGGCTTTGAATTTTTGGTCACGGGTAATTTTATAAGCGGTTCCTATTGATTCGGTTATTATTTATGAGTTCGAGCGAATGAAAGAAGTTTGCTTAAAGAAGGGGTGTTTACGAACTGGATAAGACTAGTATAGGAAGTTCTTAAGATTAATGCCATTGTGATCGAAGTGAAGAGAGGAAAGTTAGGCGCCCTGTTTTGGCATAGTGTGGTAAGCGGGAGCTTGTTGGTGAGTTCTGTGGTGGGTAAGCCGCTGAATGTTGTGATGATTGCGGTCGACGATATGAGGCCCGAACTAGGATGTTACGGGGCGACACACGTTAAGAGCCCAAATATTGATCGTTTGGCAGCGAGTGGATTGTTGTTTGAGCGTGCGTATTGCCAACAGGCCATTTGTGGTCCTTCTCGGGCGAGCCTTTTGACTGGATTGCGACCTGATACTTTGGGGGTTCATGGGAACCATGCTCATTATCGAGACAAGAACCCGGGGGTAGTGACTTTACCTCAATTTTTCAAGGAAGCTGGCTACTTCACGGCGGCCTGTGGGAAGATCAATCACGGTGTTTTCCCAAAAGGTAAGGCTCCCAAGTGGGATGTGATGGGTGATGAAGAAAGCTGGAGTGTTCCTGCCTTTAGACCAGGACCTAGATATTATTACACTGAGGAAGGGATGGAGGTTGCCCAGAGAGTTTTTAGAAAGATGTTTCCGCAGAGGCCCTTGAGTGAATGGGAACAGTATTTGGTTTTTGGTCCGGCTGAAGAGGCCGCTCCGGTGGATGAGGATGTCCTTTACGACGGGCAGGTTACAAAACGTGCGGTTGAGTATTTGGAGGGTTTTGGAGAAAAAAAAGAGGAGCCATTTTTTTTGGCGGTTGGCTTTATTAAACCGCATTCACCTTACATCGCGCCCAAGAAGTATTTTGATCTCTATGACCGGGAGCTGATTCAGTTGGCGAAGACGAAGCATTGGCCGGAAGGTGCTCCGAAGTTTGCAGGTCATCGATCGGGTGAAAAGAGACGCTACACTGATCAGCCGAAGAAGGGCGCGTTTTCCGATGCAAATCAAAGAAAGACGCGGCATGCTTACTATGCCTGTATCAGCTATATTGACGCCCAGATTGGAAAGGTGTTGGATGCTTTGGACAAGAATGGACTGGCTGATAATACGGTGGTGATGTTGTGGAGTGACCACGGATATCACTTGGGAGAAAAAGGGCTTTGGGGGAAGACAACAAATTACGAGTTAGATACCCAGGTGGCGATGATTTGCAGGACTCCGGGAATGAAGGCAAAGGGGAGGAAGACGAAGGCCCTTGTAGAGCTGGTGGATATCTATCCTTCATTGGTTGAGTTGTGCGGACTGAAAGTGGCCCGTCATCTAGAGGGGCAGAGTATTGCGGCTCTCCTTGAAGATCCTGAGAGAGATTGGAAGGGGGCCGCCTTTTCTCAGTTCGGAAGAGGAAAGGTGAAAGGATACGCCATGAGAACGAAAGAGTATCGGTATGTGGAGTGGATTCAGAATAATGAAATAGTGGCAAGAGAGCTCTATGACCGATTGGAGGATCCGCGCGAAGAAGTGAATCTTCTTCAGGGGAATAAAAGGTCGGAGGTTGCTGAGGCGCTCTCATTACGACTTAAACGTGGGAAGGGCTGGCGTGATGTTCTTCCGAAGTAGTTTTTTGTTGCTGATCCTTTCTAGGTGGCTTGGAGCCGCTTTGGAATTAGCTTTGCCCTTTAGCGATCACGCGGTTTTACAAGCGGGGAAGCCGCTTCCAGTTTGGGGGAAGGCTATTCCAGGGGGAACGGTGACAGTGAAGTTGGGAGAGCGATCAAAGAAGACGACGGTTTCAGCGGAGGGATTTTGGCAGGTAGAGTTTGAAGAGTCCGGGGCGTCTTCAAAAGGCATTACTATGGCGGTCATTTCTGGTCGGGAGCGATTGGTAAGAAAAGATTTGGTTTTTGGAGAAGTATGGATTGCCACAGGGCAATCTAATATGCGCTGGATGTTGAAAGACTGTGAGAGTGGAGAGGAAGAGATTGAGGGCGGAGGTGATGCGAAGATTCGGGTTCTAAACTTTCAAGGTCGACTGCATCCTGACGGGTCCCGTTTTCCTCGAGATTTTCTAAGTCAAATCGATGAGAGCAATTACTATGAGACGGAGGGTTGGCAGCGTGCTTCGCCTACGAGCCTCGCAGAGTTTTCAGGTGTCGGTTATTTCTTTGCAAAGAAGCTTAGAAAAGAACTCAAGACTCCGATTGGGGTAATTCATCTGGGAGTGGGTGGAAGCCCAATTGAAGCTCATTTGCCAAAGAGGGCATTTCTGAGAGATGAGCGCTTGAAGGGCTTGCTTCATGAATGGTGGGAGAACCCTGGTTACCCTCGCTGGTGTCGGGAACGTGCGGCCTTGAATCTCACCGAATGGTTTGAGAATCCAGTTCAAGGGAGGAATCCGCCACATCCTTTTGCTCCGACGTTTTTGTGGAATGCCGGAGTGCAACCCTTGCTTCCCTATCCGCTCAGGGGAGTTCTGTGGTATCAGGGTGAGTCGAATGCGACGCTTGATGGTGGGCGAGGAGCACCGGCCTCAAAGGAAGTAAATCGTCGGAAGTTTGAAGCCTTAATTGGGGCGTGGCGACGGGCTTGGAGGGGGAATGATTTACCAGTGTATTTCGTCCAGCTTCCGGGATTGAATCGGAGCTGGCCCATCTTTAGAGAGATGCAATTGGAAGTTGCGCGAGAAGTCTCGAATGTAGGGATGGCAGTTACAATTGATCTCGGACATCCGACCAATGTTCATCCTAAGCGGAAGCGACCGGTTGGGGAAAGACTCGCAAGATTAGCGTTGGCAAAAACCTATGGAAAGAAGTTGGTCGCTGAAGGTCCTCAGGTGGTTAAAGTGAGAATTCTAAAGGAGGCGCTTTGGGTCGATTTTGACATGCTTGTGAAGACGTCAGATGGCCGTGCTCCTGTTGGATTTAAAATTGCCGGTGAAGATGGGGTTTTTCATCCTTGTGAGGGAGAGATTTTCGGGTCGTCCTTAAGGCTAAGATCAGGAAAAGAAACTTCTCCAGTAGCAGTGCGGTATGCGTGGGCAGATTATCCGAATTGTAATATTGTAAATAAGGAGGGCTTGCCTGCTAGTCCATTTCGGAGTGACGACTGGGCAGTGAGAAAGGCAGGGGAAATTAGAGTGGCTTGTATTGGTGATTCCATCACGGCGGGCTACGGTATTAAGGATTCCCGGAGGCATTACCCTTTTGTTTTGGGAGAAATTATTGGCAAAGACTATTTAGTGAAGAACTTTGGTAATTCAGGGCGTGGTGTGGTTAGGCGTTCGATGAGAGGGAGTGAGAAACGGGCCTATGTTTTTATGCCTGAGCATGAGCAAGCGATAGATTTTCAGCCGGATATCGTGGTTTGTAATCTGGGGATTAACGACCTGATGGATTGGGACGCGTTCGGGAAAGAAGACTTTGTTGATGACTACCGGGCTTTGATTCAGGCCTACAAAGAGTTGCCGGGAAAACCCAGGGTGGTCGTGTGGAATCGCTTGACGCCTCTGTTTCCTGGTCAGGCATTTTATGGGGATCAAAATGTAGATGAGATTAACGACGCGATTGGGGAGGTGATACGATTAGAGGGGGTGGAAGCAATTGATCTCGAAAGACCGATGAAGAATCATGGCGACTGGTTTCCTGATGGCCTGCACCCTAATGCCGAAGGGGCGAGCGCGATTGCAAAGATCGTTGCGGCTTATTTATCCCCAAAAAAATGATGATCGTTGAAGAAGCTGTGCAGATCGTTTGGGATTACCACTTGATGGGGGACGATTTACAGGCAGCAGATCTGATCTGGGCGTGTGGAAATCACGATTTACGAGTTGTTGGTTGGGTTGCAGAATTGTGCGATGTCGGAATGAAGTCGCGCACGCACATTCAGTCCGGGGCTTTACAACTCGTAATGGAGTAATCGAAGCGAGGATTTATGCTCAAACAGGTCGTTCAGAATAATGTGATAACAGTGTTTCAGACCTTGGTCATGATGGGTTTCCGGGGTCATTGGATCTGGGGCGGAATAAGAAACCAACAAATTGCTAAAATAAGAGGCAAAAAGCAGCTAACTTGGATCTCTTGCTAGGAAGCTCAGGATGCTTGAGGTGTCATCCTTAGTATCGGTGGTAGTTAAAGCAGGCGGCGCCGCTCAAGAGACGTGTTATTTTGATTTGGAGGGAATGGTGCCATTTCCAGTCGGTGTGCCTTTTTTAAGCCAATCGAGGGTAAAGCGTGCCACGCGAGAACCATTGTTTGTCTCGGCATGGAGGTAAATGTAATCTTCAGAAGGGGTGCCGGGCCGGCCGGCATTGAGGGCGGAATAGCCGCTGGGGCCAGGGAGGACGAGGCGTTTAACGGGCCACGTTTTACCACCATCAAAACTGGCCCAGACGGTGCCTTGTTCGCGGGTCGCTTTGGGAGTGTCAATATTGCTAAAAATGAGAATGTCTTGGCCATCGACAGGAAGGCGGACGAGGCCGCCCATACAGCCTCTAGTCACTCACTTGCTGGTAGTTTGTGTCGTGAGGACGTCGTTCAAGCGTCGACAGATCAGCTTCGCCCACAACTTGTAACCCGCTTCATTGAGGTGTAATTTATCTTCAACAAATAATTCTGATCGTGGGGTTCCATCTGTTTTCAGGTAATTACTGGCTGTTGGAATGAAGTAGGTGTGGGGAGTCGATAGTGCGATTTCTCTGAGACGTGCGTTCACGGCCCGAATTTTTGGCCAGGCTTTGAAGCGTTTTTCGCAGGGGGTAATTTCGATTAGGAATACCGGAGTGTTGGCTTGGTGTCTTTGGGAAATGCTGACAATGTGTCGCGTAAGTGCTTCGATCTGATCCGGAGTATGGTCTTTCGGGTCACCGGTGACGCCATTGCCGATAAACATCACGAGAGCCCGGTAGTGATGAGGTGTCACAATACGTTTCGCGAATACGCCCATGTCCGTAAATTTAGCACCTCCATACCCTCTACGAATCGTGGGGTAGGGCGCCATGTCTTTCGCTATCGTTTCCCATCTGCGAATGCTGCTGCTGCCGATGAACATGATTGCATTTGAGGGATCGATTTCCTTCTTGTTTAATTCGCCGAAGGCGTCGATGGCTTTGGCCCATTTTTTTTGTGCTGCCTCACGATAAGGAGTTAGCAGTTGGTCGGAATTATTTTGGGCTTGTGAACATGAAATGGAGAGGCAAATGCCAAAAGCAAACGCGATAAAAGTTTGGAAGTGAGTTAGGATTCTCCTCATATGGGGAAGATTATTTTTTTTGAGTAGCTCTGCCAAGGGATTCTTAAATGCAACTAAATCGCATATACTTTTTTCTTAAATTTAAGAGGGG
>Ga0213868_10002028_pt1 | contig 19482 bp, 19 predicted proteins | sample PICome_9_FD_160087 | JGI IMG/M metagenome (GOLD analysis project Ga0213868, IMG submission 160087) | Coastal seawater microbial communities near Pivers Island, North Carolina, United States - PICO127 | ecosystem: Environmental > Aquatic > Marine > Coastal | place: USA: North Carolina...
AGATACTATTAATTATGGGGATACATCTATCAAACACAACGATTTAAAATCTTTATCATATTTATTAAATGAAAATTAAACTTTCAGATTTGTCAGACATATTTCCATTATCAGCAATCCATTTTGACGCTGTTTTTCATGGTGTATCGATCGATAGTAGAACTATTTCTCCAAATGATATTTTTATTGCATTACATGGAAAGGATTTTGATGGTCATAATTATATCAATGAAGCAATTGATAAAGGTGCTTCAGCAGTTATATCAGAAGTTGACTTGACTGATATTCCATATATTAAGGTTAAGGATACTCATAGAGCTCTAATAGACTTAGCATTATATTATTCTTCTATCATAAAACCCAATATCATTGGAATTACTGGTACTAATGGAAAAACAACTGTTACAGATCTTACAGCAAAAATAACAGATCAATATCAAAGTACCACCAAAACATTTGGAAACTTTAATAACAATATTGGTTTGCCATTATCAATATTAAAATCTAAAATTGATAGCAAGATATTTGTCTTAGAAATGGGTGCAAGCAAGGAAGGTGATATTAAAGAATTATTAGATATTGCTAAACCTGATATTGTTGCTTTACTTAATGTCTCACCAGCCCATCTTGATACATTTGGAACCTTGGAGAATATTCTTTCAACTAAAGAAGAAATCTTTCTTAATCAGGGTTTCGATAAAAAAGTTATATTGAATAAAAGTGATCAATATTTTGATCGGTGGGTTAAAAAAAATAAATTAAACAATGTCATAACTATATCAAAAGATGATCAAACAGCTGATTATTCTGCTATGAAAGTCAGCGATAAGGAATTATCGGTTAAAACACCATATGAGCCAGAATTTAAGCTTAGAGTGATTAATACTAAATCTCATAATATATTGAATGTATTGTTTTCAATTGCACTAGCTAGCGAAATAGGTGCTAGATCTGAACATATTTTATCAGCTATGAATGATTATGATGGTGTTGATGGTAGATCAAAGATTTATAAAGGCATTAATAACTCTAGAATAATTGATAGTAGCTATAATGCTAATCCACAATCTTTCAAGGCTTCGATTAATGATCTTTTAAGCTGTAGTGGCAAACGCTGGATTGTTATGGGTCAGATGGGCGAACTAGGCAAGAAATCAGAGGAATATCATGTAAATCTAGCTCATTATGCGGCTAAAAATCATATAGATAAGCTTTTTATAATAACAGAACATAATCAAGCAGTAATAGCGGCTTTTGGGGATAATGCTCATGCTTTTAATAGTACTTCTGATCTGATTGACTTCATTAAGCCACTAGTGAAAAACGATACAAATATCTTAGTAAAGGCTTCAAGGTTTATGCGCTTTGAGACTATTGTGGATGATTTAAAACTATAAAAATACTACAATAATTATATGCTTTATTATTTTTTTGAATACCTTACTCAATTTTACTCTGGATTTGATCTCTTTAGGTACCTAACTCTAAGGATTATATTATCTGCACTAACTGCTCTTTCAATTTCTTTGATAATAGGACCTATTATTATAAAAAAACTTATAGATAAAAAACTTTATCAAAGTATAAGAGCTGATGGTCCTAAGTCACATATTACTAATAAGGCAGATATACCCTCTATGGGTGGCATTATTATAATTATATCAATAGTTTTAAGTACTCTATTATGGTCTGATATTCTCAATAAGAACATCTGGATATTATTATTCGTTATCTTGTCATTCGGTGGGATTGGATTGTATGATGATTATAAAAAGTTCATACTATCATCTAGTGATGGTATCAAAGGAAAAACTAAATTATTTTATCAAATAGTTTTTTCAGGAGCTGTTGCCTCATATATATTCTCCACCTCTTCGAATGAAATGGAGATAATGCTAACTGCTCCGTTCTTTAAAGATTTCGCTTTATACCTGGGTATATTCTTTATACCATGGGTTATTTTTGTGATTACAGGGTCAAGTAATGCAGTAAACCTCACTGATGGCCTAGATGGTTTAGCAATACTACCATGTATTTTGATAGCAGCGGCCTTTGTTGTATTTGCTTATGTTGAGGGCAATTTTAATATAGCTAATTATTTATTAATACCTTATCTTCCAGAAGTGTCCGAAGTAGCTATATTTGCAAGCGCTGTTGTTGGTTCAGGCCTCGGATTTCTTTGGTATAATTCTTATCCAGCTGAAATATTTATGGGGGATGTTGGTTCTTTGTCCTTAGGCGCTGCTTTAGCGAGTATAGCAGTCATATTAAGACTAGAAATAGTATATGCAATAATGGGTGGCGTATTTGTCGTCGAAGCCTTATCAGTAATTATGCAAGTGTCATATTATAAATTATATAAAAAAAGAATATTTTTGATGTCACCAATACATCATCATTTTGAAGAAAAAGGTTGGCCAGAACCTAAGATTATAGTTCGGTTTTGGATTATAACTTTTATTCTTGTTTTAATTGCACTTGCTTCATTAAAAATTAGATAGAATGAGTGGAATTAAATTAATATTAGGACTTGGTGTTACTGGTTCTTCTTGTGTAAATTATTTTATACAGAATGATATAGAATTCAGAATTTTTGATACTAGACCTGCATCAAATATTGACCAGCCAATATCGACATATAATGCAAATATATTATATCTGCAAAAATATGATGATAGTATTTTTGATCAAATTGATGAGGTAGTCATCAGTCCTGGGTTTGATAAAAATCATGAAATTTTGAAGGAGTCTGCAACTAGGGGCATACGACAGTTAACAGATATTGATATTTTTAAAAAATATTGTAATAAACCCATTATTTCTGTTACTGGTACAAATGGCAAAACGACAATTGTCTCAATGATAGAACATGTATTATGCTGTTCAGGCCGAAAGGCTATAGCTTGTGGGAATAACGGGATTTCTCCTCTAAGTGTAAATACAGATTTATATGACTACATAATATTGGAGTTATCAAGTTATCAATTGGAATATATGTGTGACTTTAATTCTCATATAAGCCTTTTTGCAAATATAGATCAAGATCACCTAGAACGACATGAAAGTATGCTTTATTATTTGGACATCAAATTGAAAATATTTAAATCATCCAATTTTTCAATAATAAATAAATCTTTGTTGGAGGCCTATAAAAACAAGATAGGAATAGAAGATAAATATATATACGGATTAACTGATACTAATGTTTTAATAAACAATAAAGTCATCAATCAGGTTTCATATGACTCATCAACACTATATTTCAATAAAAAGTTTAATTTATTATATAGAGGTGTCCATAATCTAGAAAATATAGTGGGCGTTTGTTCTGTGGTTGAACTATTAAATATAGATATTATAGAATGTTTGAGATCGCTAATAAGCTATAGTCACTTGCCGCATAGAATTGAATTAGTCCATAGTTATAAAAATATAGATTGGTATAATGATTCAAAGTCTACTAATTCTGCATCCACAAAAGTAGCATTAGAATATTTGGATAATAATGTCATCCTAATAATGGGTGGTGCAAAAAAAGATATTAATTATAAACCACTATCACCCTTAATTAATCAGAAAGTAAAATTATTGATATTTATTGGAGAGAATAAAAAATATATATATCATCAACTAAATATTAATACTAAAATAATTAATGCTAATTCTATGGATGATGCAGTAATGATAGCAAATGATCATGCAGATGATGGTAGTAAAATATTGTTATCACCTGCCAGTCCAAGCTTCGACATGTTTAATAACTTTGAAGAAAGAGGCAACGCTTTCAAACAAGCAATTGATAAATATGTTAACTGAATTTTTAAGAAAAAATATTCTATTGAGTGACAGTCAAGGTATTGATCATACCCTAGTTATATGTCTATTTGCTCTTACTGCTATTGGTTTTATCATGATTACATCTGCAACATTAGATCATGCGTATCAAACAAGAGGTAACTCATTTTATTTTATTATAAAACATTCTATATATCTAATTATGGGCATAACGCTATCATTTATAATATCAAGAATTAAACTGAGTTTTTATAATGACTATAGTAAAATATTTTTACTTTTATCTTTGATTATATCTATAATAATATTTATACCCGGTCTTGGTAAAGAAGTTAACGGAGCAAGAAGATGGCTAGATTTGGGTTTTATGACTGTTCAAGTATCTGAAGTATCAAGATTATTTATAATGTTTTGGGTATGTAGTTTTATAAGTAGATCAGATGTAAATAAAGTTTTTAATAAATGTCTTTTTATGATAATTATTTTGTCTATGATTGTTCTTCTGCAAAAGGATTTTGGCAGTACTGTTCTTTTGGTTTCTACTTTCTTTTCATTGATGTTAATCTCTGGTTTAGATTTGAAAAAACTTTTATCATACTTTGTTCTTGTTCTTGTTGCTGCAGTACCACTTATTTTATATCAACCATATAGACTAAGAAGGGTTATTTCTTTTTTTAATCCATGGGATGATCCAACAGGTAGCGGCTATCAGTTGATCGCCTCACTTTTAGCTTTTGGGAAAGGAGGTATTTTTGGTTTAGGGTTAGGGTCAAGTGTTCAAAAACTAAACTATTTACCAGAGTCTTATAATGATTTTATATTTGCACTTATAGCAGAAGAATTAGGTCTTATCTTTTCTTTAATTATTATTTTGCTATTTGTTATTATCTTTTTTAGAATTATTAGATTAGCTATAATATCATCTAAAAATAATCTTAAATTTGCTTCATATTTATCATATACGATTGGTTTTTTCATCACATTCCAAGCATTGATTCATATTTTAGTAAATATTGGGCTAGCTCCCACAAAAGGGATGGGTTTGCCTTTCATTAGCTATGGAGGAACAAATCTGCTAATAATGTTCATCTTTTTTGGTTTATTAATACGTATTCAGATAGAAAATAGACAGAAAATAAGTCAAGCTGTCCTGAGGGAATACTAATTATGAAAACTATAGCAATATTAGCAAGTGGAACAGGTGGGCATATCTATCCGGCGCTTTCCATAGCAAAAAAATATATTTCTCAAGATTATAAGATTTTATGGATTGGAACACCAAATGGTTTGGAAGATAAAATTGTTTTAGAACCTAGTATAATAATGAAAAAGATAAACTCTCAAGGTATTAGAGGAAAGACTTTAACTAAAAAAATAATTTCATTAATTTCATTTATGCAATCAATTATCCAGTCAGTTTTGATATTTAAAAAATATAAGCCAAACATGGTCTTTGGTTTTGGTGGTTTTGTAAGCGTTGCGCCTTCCTTTGCTGGTTACATAATGTCAATACCTGTTATTATACATGAACAGAATGCAATAGTTGGAACTGCAAATAAGATTAATTATTACTTTGCAAAACGAATATATGAGACGTTCCCATTAAGTTTTAATAAAAATAATAAGAAAATCATTTATACAGGAAATCCTGTGCGAGAATCTTTTACTAAGCTCACTAATCCCGAACATAAATATAAAAATAATAAATCTTCAATTAATATTATGGTAATGGGTGGAAGCCAAGGATCTATGTTTCTCAACAAAACTATGCCTTTCGCTTTTTCACACTTTTATAATAAAAATATTTCTATAAAACATATTACAGGTCAGAAGGATTGCAAGACTGTTATGGATAAATATAGTTTATATCAGATAAATGCAGATGTTATATCATACTCTGATGATATAGGCTCATTATATGAATGGTCTGATTTAGTTGTTTGCAGAGCAGGTTCAACCTCAATAGCTGAGTTATCAATAATTGGTAGAGCTTCACTGCTGGTACCATTCCCATATGCAACAGATAACCATCAGGTGTTAAATGCTAACTATTTAGCAAAAAACTCTTCTGCTATTATGCTTGAGGAGTCGGATGATTTTGTTGAAAACTTTGTTTCTATTATAAATATTTTATTAAATGATTCAAAAAAAATATATACTTTGGCTAAGAATATACAAAATATATTCCCTGATGATACAACTGATAAAATTGTAAATGATTCAATAAACTATATTAAATAAATATGGATATTATAGACAAAGTTTCTCTTAAAAAATTTACAACTATTAGGATAGGTGGAAGATCATCAAAAATATATTTTCCTGAAACTCTAGAAGATCTAGAGCATTTGAAAAGTAAAATTTTGTTACACAAAACTATTATTTTAGGCAAAGGTTCGAATATAGCATTTAAAGATAGTGGATATAAAAATAGCATTATATCTTTGAAACACTTTAGAAGACCTATAAGACGTATTGATGACCTACAAATAACTAGTTTTGCTAGTATTTCTTGTGCAAGGTTTTCAAAATTCTGTTTCAAAAATAAGATACCTGGGTTTGAGTTTTTGCATGGTATTCCAGGTTCACTTGGTGGAGCTATAGCTATGAACGCCGGAGCTTTTGGAGACGAGATTTGGAATCATATAGATTCTGTTAGATGCATTCTTCATGATGGCGCAATAAAGGTCTATAAAAACAATAACATTAAAACATCTTACAGATATGTTGACAGGTCTAAAATCAAAATATTTTTAAATGTAACACTTAATATTAATAAAAAGCTTAAATTCAATAAACTCCTTTTACCAAAATATTCATTACAAAGATCTAGTTCTCAACCTATAGGACAATGGTCGTCCGGGTGTATATTCAAAAATCCTTCTAGTAAATTAGCTGCAAGCTCTATGATAGAATCTGCTGATCTATCAAAAGAGAGAGTTGGCGGCATATATGTCTCTAGGAAGCATTGTAATTATTTAATAAATGATGGCACAGGAACTTGTCATGATCTTGAGGAATTAATATCATTTATACAAGATAAAATTAAAACTAAATACAACATAACTCTTGACAGAGAAATTTGTATATACTGAGATGTTATGGATATTCATGATAAAAAAATAGCAATTTTATATGGTGGCTGGTCAGATGAAAGGGATATTTCTCTAGATAGTGGAAAATCTGTTTATGAGGCCTTGCTAGAAGATGGTCTAAATGTTTGTTTATTTGATTTTGATCGAGATAATCCTGAAATCTTAGAAAAATTTATCATTAAAAACAAAGTTGATCTTGTATTCAATCTAATGCATGGTGTTGGCGGTGAAGATGGTCATGTACAAAAATATCTAGAGAAGTTGCCAGTCCAGTTTATTGGCTCTGACTCAGAATCATCATATAAATCATTTAACAAAATTTTAACTAAAGATTTATGGGCTTCTAATAACTTCTTAACCCCTAAATATCATATAGTGAAACCTGATATGTTTGAACATGTCACTGTCAATAATTTTAGTGATAAGATTGTGCTTAAACCAATGAAATCTGGATCAAGTGTTGGAATTAAAATATTAAATTTACAAGATTTTATGTCAACTGATAGTGATTTATCTTATAAAAGACTATGTGAGTATATGGTTGATGATATTGCGCCACATGATTATTTCATTGAGCAGTATATTGACCATGCAGAGTATACTGCACCAATTATATCAAATAAAGTATACCCCATAATTAAGATAGATACTGAAAGAGAATTTTATAATTATAATGCTAAATATATTGATAATAATACTTCTTTTACTTTTCCAAAGTTCCCTGCATCAGCCCAAGAAAAAATAAATAATACCGCTCTCGATGCTTTTGCATTATTAGGTTGTTCTACCTGGGGACGTATTGATTTTTTTATGAATCATGATTTTGAAATAAATTTAATTGAGATTAATTCTATTCCTGGCATGACTAGTCATAGCCTAGTGCCAATGTCAGCAAAACATTCTGGATTAAACTATATTGATTTAATTAAGCTGCTTTTAGAAAATTAGTATGAAAAATATTATATTATTAATCTTCTCGCTAATGGTTGTTTTTATACTAGTTTCTTATGATTCATTTTTCAATGATCAAAAAGTAAAAGAGATAGTTATGATAGGTAACTTAAATCATGCCAATAATAAAAAAATATCAAACATATTGAATAAACTCATAGGCGAAAAATTATATCAAGTCAGTCTTACTGATATAAAGGAAGAATTAGAGGAAGATCCATGGTTAGATACTGCTCAAGTTATAATTAGAAAGCCTGATGTATTAGAGGTCAGACTAATTGAGTTTTCTCCTGTATATCTATGGAATGATAAAGTATATATTGATAAAAATGGTAATAAAATTACGCCTCTAAGCTATCCTATAAAAAAAATACTCAAATTAAGTAGCAATGTTAGTAGTTCTAATGAGGCGTATAATTTATATCAAGATATTCAAGATATATTCTCCAATATAAGTCTAAATGTAGTCGCAATTCATCGAGATCTAGACCTGTTAATAATTAAAACTGATAAATATAATTTTACAGTGAACCATGATGTCGTAGAAAGAAAGTTAACCGAATTTACAGCTATCTACGATCAATTTTCGTCGAATATAAAAAACAACTTTGATCCAAAGAATATTGATTTAAGATACCCTACAGGTTTTGCTGTACAGTAAATAATGATATTATAAACTATGGTCAAAAACTCTAAAGTTGAATTTATTGTAGCTCTTGATATAGGAACAACCAAAGTTTTATGTTTAGTCGCAGATTATGATGAAGATGGCAATCTAAGGATAGTCGGTGTAGGTCAAGAAGCATGCAGAGGCCTTAATAAAGGCGTGATATCAGAGATTGATGCTACAGTTAGTAGTATACGTAAAGCTAAAGATCAAGCTAGAGCGATGACAAACTGTAAATTCACATCAGTTACTACAGGCATAGCTGGCAATCATATTCAAAGTTACAATGGTAATGCTTCTATTACAATTCTGAATGATGAGGTCACAGAAGAAGATAAAGAAAATGTTATTACTAGTGCCAGCGATATTAGCATCCCTGCTGATCAAGAAATTCTTCATCGTATACCTCAGTACTATACTATTGATGGGCAAATGGGCATTAAAGAGCCACTTGGAATGGCGGGTAAAAGATTAGAAGCAAATGTTCATATAATAACTTGCTCTACAACTGCTAAAAAAAATCTAAATAAATGCATTGAAAATAGTTTTCTTGATGTTGATGAATTTGTTCTTCAGCCAGTTGCTTCAAGTTACTCAGTTTTGACTCCTGAAGAAAAATCTTTAGGTGTTTGTCTTGTCGATATTGGTGGAGGAACAACTGATATTGCAATATTTACAGATGGTGATATTAAGCATACAGCTGTAATACCTGTTGCAGGTCAAAACGTAACTAATGATATACGAATAGGGCTTTGCACCTCTTTAGAGGCGTCTGAAGAGATTAAAGAGAAATATGGTAGTTTAGTTCCTGAATTAAATGCTGATGAAGTCATAATTCCTGTACCATCAGTATCTGATAAACCTGATACAGAAGTTAAGAAATCTGTTTTAACTCATATCATAAAATGCAGGATTGATGAGATATTCAAAGATATTCAGAATGAAATTAGCTCAAGTGGATATACCTCAAAAATTAGAGCAGGAATAGTATTTACAGGTGGGGGATCTAAAATTGAAGGTCTAGATACATATGCTGAGGAAATATTCTCGATGTCAGCAAGAATAGGCAGCCCCAAACCTATACCAGGAATTACAAATTTTAATGGTCAAACAAGATTCTCAACAGCTGTTGGACTTCTACTTTATAGAGAAGAACAGCTGAAAGACATGCCTCATCGCCAGAACTCTGAAAATGCGCTAATTACAAATTTTTCAAAGATATGGAATAAGTTTTCTAAATATTTTCAAAAAGAACTTTAAGACATAATATTTGTCTTAAGTATATGATCATTTTAAATATAAAACCTCTATAAAGACTTGAAAATGAAGAATATTCATATAAAATTTAGAATAACTTATGCTTAAACAAAGAACATTATCAAGTAAAATACGAGCTTCTGGAGTAGGGCTTCATACTGGCAAAAAAATATCTTTAACTTTGAAGCCTGCGCCTAGTAATTCTGGCATTGTCTTTAAAAGAACTGATATTGAATCAGCATCTATAAAAGCATCTTTGGAAAATGTCTTTGATACGAGACTATCCACAAGTCTATCTAATAATGAGATAAAAATTTCAACCGTAGAGCATTTACTCTCTGCACTAGCAGGAATTGGAATTGATAATGCTATTGTTGAGTTAGATGGTCCTGAGGTTCCTATAATGGATGGAAGTGCCAGACCTTTTGTGTTTATGATTCAGTCCGCGGGCATCCAAGAACAATCAGAAGCAAAAAGGTTTATTAAAATTAAAAAAACAATTGAGGTTAAACAAGACGAAAAGTGGGCAAAAATTGAACCTTTCGATGGATTTAAGGTAGCATTCACTATAGATTTTGATCATCCTGCTTTTAGCGAAACATCTCAATCATCTGAAATAGATTTCTCTTCAGTTTCATATTTAAGCCAAGTCAGCAGAGCCAGAACATTTGGTTTTGCCAAAGATATAGAGTTATTAAGAAAAAATAATCTTGCATTAGGCGGTAGTGTTAATAATGCAATTGTTATAGATGATTATAAAGTTGTTAATGAAGAAGGTGTTAGATTTCAAGATGAATTTGTAAAACATAAAATTCTTGATGCTATTGGTGATTTATATTTATTAGGACATGGTTTAATAGGTTCTTTTTCGGCTTATAAATCAGGTCATCATCTTAATAATCTATTGCTCAGAGAACTTATAAATAATGTTCATGCTTGGGAAGAAGTTACGATTGAAAACGATTCAGAATCTCCTATATTTTACAGTACACCTGAACCAGTCATAACAGATTAGTCCGCATCAATCTAATAAACTTATAGTGATATCCTCAATTTCACATACAGGATTATCTTTTAGAATATCCAGGTATACTTGTTTTTCAAATCTCATTTTTGTCGCAACACTGCTATTTTTACAGCCTATAATCAAGACATTATCTTTAATGCTATTAATCTCTATCGTATTAAGAATATCTTTGGGAAAGACATCAGAAATATAGCAACTTAATTCTTTGATTAAGCCGGTCTTATTGATAACATGCACAGGTATGAATGATGATATTTTCTTCATGAGCTATTATACTTATTGTACGATAGAAAGTATTAACTATACAAATATATATGAGCCACAATGCTAACAAACTTAATTAAAAATATATTCGGTACTAGAAACACTAGAATCATCAAAGAATATAGGTCTCTCGTTAAAATAATTAATAGTTTAGAGGGTAAATATCAAAAGTTTTCTGAGCTAGATTTTATTAATGAAACGAGTAATTTAAAACAAAAGGCAAAGACTTTGGATGATTTGACTACACTATTACCAGAAGCATATGCTTTAGTCAGAGAAGCGTCTATAAGAGTATTAGGCATGAGGCATTATGATGAGCAACTTTTAGGTGGCATAGCACTACACTATGGGAAAATTGCAGAAATGAAAACTGGTGAAGGGAAGACGCTTGTTTCTACTCTACCTGCTTATTTAAATAGTTTAAAAAATGATTCTGTATTTATAGTAACTGTAAATGATTATCTTGCTGAAAGGGATGCTGAATGGATGGGTCAAATATTTAAGTTCTTAGGTCTTTCTGTAGGCACAATAACCAGTTCGTTGTCACCTGAGCAAAGAAAAGATATATATAAGTCTGATATTGTATATGGTACTAACAATGAATTTGGATTTGATTATTTAAGAGATAACATGACATATGATATAAATCAAAAAGTTCAGGGTGAATTAAGTTATGCGATTATTGATGAGGTTGATTCTGTTCTTATTGATGAAGCAAGAACACCATTAATTATATCTGGTTCTGCAAAAGATACTGGTAATCTTTATGTAAAAATAAATAAAGTCACAAATGATTTAATTCAAAAGAATAAAGATGATGAGTTATATTCGATAGATGAAAAACAAAAGTCAGTATCATTAAGTGAGTCTGGTCATGCTGAGATAGAGATTTTATTGGTATCTAACAATTTAATATCAAAAGACGAGAGTTTATATGACCCGAAAAATATTCAACTTTTACATTTGATTGATGCAAGTCTAAAAGCAAATCTAATGTATCATAAAGATATAGACTATGTCATTGAAAATGACGAGGTAGTTATAATTGATGAATTCTCTGGAAGAAAAATGTCTGGTAGAAGATGGTCTGAAGGCTTGCATCAGTCTGTTGAAGCCAAAGAGAAAGTTAAAATTCAGAATGAGAATCAAACCTATGCCTCAATTACTTTTCAAAATTACTTTAGATTATTTAAGAAATTATCAGGGATGACCGGTACAGCTGATACAGAAGCAACTGAATTTCAACAGATTTACAACTTAGAAGTGATTGTCATACCGTCACACAAAAAAATGATAAGGAAAGATCATGTAGATTTAATATATTTAACGGCTAAAGAGAAATTTACTGCAATTATACATGAAGTTAAAAGGATACATGAAAATCAGCAACCAGTTCTTGTTGGAACTACTTCCATAGAGGCTTCTGAATATATTTCATCAATACTCAAGAAAGAAAAAATTAAGCATTCAGTCTTGAATGCTAAACATCATCAAATGGAAGCTGAAATTATTGCAAATGCTGGAACACTTGGAGCTGTAACCATTGCTACTAATATGGCTGGTAGAGGAACAGATATTGTTTTAGGTGGTAAAGATATAACTATTGATGTTGGAAACTCCGCAGGGTCTCCTGAAAAAATTAAAGCTCTCGGTGGTTTATTTATCATTGGCACCGAAAGACATGAATCAAGAAGAGTGGATAATCAATTAAGAGGCAGATCAGGAAGACAAGGAGATCCCGGAGAATCTCGTTTCTTTTTATCTCTAGAAGATAACTTGATGAGGATCTTCGCATCTGAAAAAGTTAGTGAAATTATGAAAAAACTTGGGATGGAAGAAGGCGAGGCTATTGAACATAAATGGGTATCAAAATCTATTGAAAATGCACAAAAAAGAGTAGAGTCACATAATTTCGATATCAGAAAAACTTTATTGGAGTACGACGACATATCTAATGAACAAAGAAAAGTAATTTATAATCAGAGAAATGAAATTTTGAAGTCAGATGATATAGATACAATATTTAATAATATCTTGGATTACACATGTGATGATTTAATGTCATCTTATATACCTGAGGATCTGGCGGCATCCCAATGGAACTTAGAAAAATTTGATTCTATTTTAAAAAGTGATTTCTTGATTGAAATTGATAGTAGGAAAGTTTTAGAGGAAGATGTAGCTGACAATAGATATAAGTTAAAAGATTCTATAAAGAATAAATTAAACGAAAAAATTGAATATAATTTAAATATATTGGATGTTAATGATAAAAAAGAACTAATGAGAAATATATTTCTCAGTGTTATAGATGAGGATTGGAGAAATCATCTCAGCTCTATTGATTATTTAAGACAGGGTGTTGGGCTTAGAAGTTATGCTCAAAAAAACCCAAAGAATGAGTATAAAAGAGAGTCTTTCGAGATGTTTGAGGAAATGCTGGCAATTAATAATCTTGAGATAATAAAGGTACTTAGTAAAATAAAGATTAATAAACCAGAAATATCTGAGATTATAACGAAAGATAATAATTCATCTAGCAAACCTAATCAGACGGATAATAATATTTCTAGGAATGCACTATGTCCTTGTGGATCTGGTAAAAAATATAAAAGATGTTGTGGTAAATTATGAGCGAAAAAGTATTAATTGAAACTTTAAATATGGGTATAAAAAATAATCATATAGATGCTGTATGTTTTAAAATACCTACTAGTGCCAGGACTGCGATGATTACAACTAAAAATAGATACGCAGCAGCGCCAGTTATCTTATCTAGAAAGAATATTTTAAAATCACAACCAAGATATATATTGGTAAATTCTGGAAATGCAAATGCATGTACAGGTAAGATAGGTTCTTCTAATTCTTTGAAGTGTACTAATCTTATATCCCAAAAATTTAATTGTAAATCATCTGAGGTATTATTGTTTTCAACTGGCATCATTGGCAGACAATTACCTATGGATAAAATAGAAAAAAAACTTAATAGTCATAAATTTTCTTTTAAATCTTCTTGGAAGTCTGCATCTAAGGCAATTATGACGACAGATAAGTTCAATAAATGTATATCTAGAAGTTTTTTGATAAATAGAAAAAAAATTACTATTAATGCTATTTGCAAAGGCGCTGGTATGATAGAGCCAAACATGGCGACGATGCTAGCTTTTATATCAATCGACGTTAACCTTAACAAAAGATTACTAAATAAGTTAATCAAAGAGGTCAATGATACTTCTTTTAATGCAATATCTGTTGATGGTGAGATGTCTACAAATGATAGCGTTATATTAATCAGTACCGGAGAAAATAAAAAAACTAATTTTAATATTTCTTCTAATTATAAAAAACTATCATATGAGTTATCTTTCTTGTGCCAAGATCTTGCTAAGATGATTATTAAGGATGGCGAAGGATCGACTAAGGTTATTACAATTAACGTTCATGCATCAAAAAATAATGCTCAAGCAAGGTCAGTAGCATATAGTCTTGCAAATTCTAATCTTATTAAAACCGCTATGTTTGGAGCTGATCCAAACTGGGGAAGAATTATTGCCAAACTAGGATCTTTAAATCATATTGATTATAAACCTGAAAAAGTTGATCTCCATATTAATAAAATGCTAATTTTTACGGGCGGAATACAATCTAATAAATGTAATCTCAAGTCATTAAATAAATCCATGAAGAAGAATGAAATAGTTATTGATATATCTCTGAATTCCGGATCTTCCTCGCATTCTATACTAACATCTGATCTAAGCCATGAGTATGTGCATATCAATTCCGCATATACTACATAATATTGTATGACTCTTGAGTGTTCTGTAGCAATAATAAGAGATTCTGATAAGTTACTCTATTCATTGAGGACTAAGCATCCTTATCAAAACTATTATGAATTTCCCGGAGGTAAAGTAGAAAATAATGAAACTCCTGAGGATGCTTTATATAGAGAATGTTTTGAAGAACTTGGAATAAAAATAACTAAATTTAATAGTATTGGATCAGTTATACATTATTATGATCACCTGCAGGTTAAACTACATATTTTTGAAATATTAGCGTATCAAGAGAATATTTATGCTAAAGAAAATCAAGGGCTACTTTATTTGAATGCATTTGAATCAAACGAAAAATTCATAGACTCTACATTTAGAGTCCTTAATTATTTATCTTTACCAAGGTATTGTTCTATCAAATCGATCGATGCTGATAATTATACAAACGAAGAAATATCAAAGTTATATTCAAATAACATTCTAAGATACAGATCTAATAAAATAAACCCTAAGGATTATTACATTCAGGCAGAAAAATATTCTAAAATATGTTCTGACAATAATATTGATCTAATATTAGATGTAACATATTATGAACTATTTAAAAATTTAGAGTTCAAAGGTATACACTATAAATCTGATCAATTAAAAGATCTAGAAAATACAAAATTTATAAAACTTAATAACAAACTCACATATTCTGCATCATGCCATAATATTTCAGATATACGCATAGCCAACAAATATAACTTTGATTTTATTTTCTTATCACCAGTATTGATTTCTAAATTATATACAAAACAAACATTAGGCTGGGATAGCTTTGGAAATCTTGCTTCAGAGGCCAACATGCCTGTTTTTGCGCTAGGAGGAATAAGAAAGTCTGATCTAGACAAGTGTTTATCTCATAATGGATATGGAGTATCAGGTATTACTAATTTTTAAAAATTATTATAATACGCATGTAGTTAGAATAAATTGTACATCATCTTTATATCTAATAAGGTTATTCTTATCATCTTTTGACATAAACATTATATTTAATCGTTGTTTCCCAACACTTATCTGTGGATAATAATATAAATCAGATGTTAGAGTAACTCTAATCAATAATACATTTTTTTTAGGATCTAGCTTTTCTATATAAAATCCTTTTTCTGCAAGCTTATCGTTAAAGTTACCAGACTTTCTAATAATATTTAGTATAAAATCTATACTCTTTTTAATAAATAATAATGGTTCTAACCACAGATCTATCTGCGTTTCCCTTAAAACAATATCCCTTGTTAGCCAAAAATCTACAGATGAGGGCTGTATAGTGCTGTTATAATTCTTGAAAATAGTTTTACAGAGTACATCATTATCTAGATAATCTAGATAATTACTCTCGATGCTATATAGAAGTTTTAAAAGAATCTCTTGTTTTTCAATTACAGAATTTAATTTACTATGATCAGTATTGGACGACTGGGAATCTTTTATCTTATTAAAGTACGTGTTATGAGTCTCAACCTCTCTTATTAATTCTGACTTAATATCGCTCCTAGATAGTATTTCATATAAATCATATAAAGCCATTAGGGCAGTATAGTTTTCTCTTTTATCTTCCTTGCTCTTAAAATAATAAATTCTATCAAACAAGTATTCAATTTTAAGAAACTTTCTAACTTTTTCTTGTACTGGTTCTTCATATATTGAAACCTGATTGTCTGATAAGCTATTCATTATTTAATTCTTCATAAAGTTTATTAAAACTATCTTCTAGATCCTTTAAGCTTCCATTATTAAATATAGTATATTTTTGATCAATTGAAGACAAATCTTTAATTTTTTGTAACCCATTAAGACTCTCAAAAATATTTTCATCTATATCTTTTTTTTCTAAGAATCTATGTTTTCTTATATCTTTGTCTGTTTCTACATAAACTAAAGTATAATCAGTATCAATATGATGACATGTTTCTATCAGAGGTATTTCTATTACAAGTTTATCTTTACTAGAGCTAATAACTATATTTAGCTCTCTATAAAAAACTGGATGAACTATTGCATCTATTATCCTTTTATTCTCATTAGACGAACATAAGATAGACCTAAGTTTTTTGAATGATATATTATCTTTATGTATGACATCAGCACCAAACGATTCGATTAAACTTTTTTCAATTACCTCATTTGTCCTGATCAGATCTTTTGCCATCGCATCTGAATTTATCGCCATATAACCATGATCTTCAAATAGTTTGCAAACTGTAGATTTGCCGGATCCAATTTTTCCTGAAATTACGACTGGCTTCATTTTTTTTACCGAAGAAGTACAGTTAATATAATACCTATTATCATTATTATAGATAATGTTATTAGCAATGGTATTCTAGTCATATTAGTCTCATTTATAATTTTTACAGTATTTATAATTATTATTTTTTAAACCGCAAAAGTCTTCGGATGTCACATAAGATTTGCAGTGCTTGCAATATTTAATATCCATCTTCTTTTTATTAGCTGTCTTCATTTTGTTATTTACGAGCAGTGGTTTTAATAAAATATATAAGAAAACTACTACTAAAAGTACTATTATTATACGCATATTTTTATATTGATTAGTATTATTTTGTTATTATAGACTATAATGTATCGGATTTGGATGAAACCTTGTTCTGAAAGTAAACTTTAGCAATATTAGTATATCTATGGATAACAATAAGGTAATAAATTATATAGTAAACTGGATAGATGATTATGTAAAAAAATCATCAAATATAGACTCGCTTGTCATTGGTGTTTCTGGAGGTATTGATTCGGCCTTGACAAGCACATTATGTGCAATGACAAAAATTAAAACTATTTTAGTTAAAATCCCTCTAAATTCTAAAGATATCTCTTTGAGCAAAGCTCATTGTTCATCACTAGTTAAAGGATTTAAAAATACCGAAGAATATGAAATTGATCTCTCTGATACATTTAATATTTTCAAACAGACTTGCCAAGCAACAAACCATAATGATGAACTAGCATTTGCTAATTCTAAATCAAGACTGAGAATGCTCTTATTATATCAAGTCGCACAATCATCATCAGGCATAGTTGTAGGTACAGGTAATAAGGTTGAAGATTTTGGTGTTGGTTTCTATACAAAATATGGTGATGGTGGTGTCGACATATCTCCTATAGCAGATCTTACGAAAAGTGAAGTGAGAGCTTTGGCTAAAGAACTTGGCATAATAGACGAAATATTGACTGCTAAGCCTACAGATGGATTATGGGAAGATGATAGAACAGATGAAGATCAGCTTGGACTAACATATGAGCAACTAGAAAATGCAATGACAGATGAGAATAGTATGTACAGAGAGAAATATTTAGAAATTAGAACTAGAAACCTTCACAAAATGATGCCGATTCCTGTATGTAAAATAAGTGATAAGCTCAAAAATAGTTAAAGATATTGAAATAAGAAAACCAACTTCCATTATCTTTTATAGGTTTATCCTTGGCATCCATATCGAATGGCTCTATCTTTTTATAAACTTTTATAAAATTATTTTTAGTTTCTGAAATTGTATATTCAGGATAATTTTCTTTTAAAACTCTAGAAGTATCATATGCTAAATCTTTCATCTTCAGATTATTGTAACTATTTATCATGACTAGTAATCCCTCCTCTGAGCTTGGCGTACCGCTGTAGTTTTTTAACATATATTTCACTCTCTCGATTGCCGCAACATGTGCCGATCTTTTACTGTAATATTTTGCGATATATAGTTCATTTTTAGCTATCATATTCTTGATATATATAAGTCTGTTTCTTGAATCTTTTGCATATTTACTTTTAGGGAACTTATTTACCACTACTGTAAAATCATCGAAAGATTGTTTCAGTTTAGTAACATCATATTTTGATGGATCTTGAGCAAATATCTCTGTTATAAAATTCCTATCTTTATCAAAATTCGATAACGCTCTTAGATAGTATGCATATGAAACATTCGGGTGATTTGGATATAAACGTATAAATCTATCACAGTTAACTATTGCCTCATCTTTTAAATTAGACTGATATGCAGCATATGCTAAATCTAACATTGCTTGAGTAGAGTATTTTCCAAAAGGATATCTTGCTTCTAATATATCAAAATATTTAATAGAGTTAGGATAATCCTCAACATCAAGAAACTCCTTGCCCTGAGTATATATCTCCGCGGCTGACATACCGACAGTAGGATCTGCTTCTTTTAGTACATTCGTCCAATACGAGCAACTCGACAATAAAGTCATCAATACAAGGTTAATAAGGAGTATTTTAGCTTTCATTTTGTTATTATAGATTAGTTATGTGAGAAAACACCATGAAAAATGTAACTTTTTACAGATTTGACGTAGAGCCTAAAAACGATCTTAGGATTGATCAGTTACTGGTATCTTATTTGCCAGAATATTCAAGATCTTGTATAAAAAATTGGATCAATAATGAGAAAATATTAATAAATGGGAAAATATGTTCTCCAAAAGATAAATTGACATCGAAGTCACTGATAGAAATTGAGGTCATGCAAAATGAAAGTTTAGATATTATCTCTGAAGATATACCAATAAATATTCTTCATGATGATAGTAGTTTCTTGGTAGTAGACAAACCATGTG
>Ga0213868_10002029_pt1 | contig 19479 bp, 16 predicted proteins | sample PICome_9_FD_160087 | JGI IMG/M metagenome (GOLD analysis project Ga0213868, IMG submission 160087) | Coastal seawater microbial communities near Pivers Island, North Carolina, United States - PICO127 | ecosystem: Environmental > Aquatic > Marine > Coastal | place: USA: North Carolina...
CCTCCTACCAGATGTGTTGGGGAAAGCATTACTGTTGCTACTTTGTGCATCACGATTGTCTCCAGACATTTTTTTGTATAATAAATGAAGTCCAGATCCCTTTCTCTTTGTGCACTGCCTAATGCTTCACTGATGTGTTATTCATTGATTGTGGGCGATATATGATGGATGTGCACTGTCCGATGTTGTTATGATATCTAATAAAATCTTTTTCCGTTCGACGATTGAATTGAGAATTGAGAAGACCTGTTCAATTAGAAGTTAGCAAGAGGTTTGAAATGAAGGAATCAAGGGCGCCACCACCACGCGCGGTACACGAAGCACGAAGCACGAAGGTTGCAATAACGGACAGAACCTAACTCTGTTCGCATAGATGAATACATTCATTTCTTTTCAAATAAGAAAAATATCACAAACGACCACTCCAGTAACAATGTCATCCTTAAATAGCAAATCATTCGTTGAAGGAGATTTTTCCAAAGTGGATCACCAGTCAAATATGGAAACAAAAACAGATTGTGATCCCTCAGGTAATCCTACATCGACGTCAACTTCTGCCTCTAAAAAGCGTCCCGCTGACGATGAACTCAGCAACGAGCACATTTTTGATCAAAGTGATGATGGTGTAGGAAGAGAAAATAAAGTTTTGAGGAGAAAGGATACAAAGGATACAGACGAAAACGTTTTGGATACATCCCAAAACAGGACAAGCTTTGTGGATATTGCCCAAGAATTGAAACTTGCCGAAGGAACACGTGTACAAGTCAGATGGGAAATATCCATTGGAGATAAGGAAGAGATAAAATGGTGGAGTGGAATTCTTCTTCCTCAAAATGAAGGTCAGACTCACACACTACACGATGACGATGATGAAGTTGTTGTTCCCGTTCGTCAAATTGACTATGATCCTTATATTGAAGGTGGATTTCCTGAAAGATCCGTGGAACATGTGTGCTTTTTATCCGATCACTCCATTTTAAATATGAGCGATGACGCAAGAGCGTTTTGGCGGAAAGAGGGGGATGATTGGGAACCATCAAATGAAGATGAAGACGAGCGTAACTTGTTCAATGGGGACTACGGGACGGAAGCAGATGTTGCTAGCGATGATGATGTATCTGTCTCTTCTTCATCACCAGAAGATGCTTTACATATGATACTCAATAGTGTTTTGCAAACAGCTTTGAAAAAGACTGGGGTGATGGATAGAATGGAAAAGCTTCCTCAGAGCCAACAAGGCATCATTGCTGAACGTATAGCCAAGGCAAAAGAGAAATTGATGAATAAACTTTTGGAACAATCTATGATTGGAGATGGAGGTTTAGAGAGAGTCATCACTAAGGAACATGTGCTTCAATGCATGCAAGAACTCCAAGATGATTTGTAATTACAAAGTAGTAGTAACGAGGATGAGGGTACAGTGTAGATAACAAATATGACGTGTTTAACATACATTATGGGGCTTTTTTGATTCAGATAGACATCGAACATATGTTCAGGCTTGCCCCGATGTAAATCAATCCGCCCTTTACTGCATCGCACTTAATAAAGAGAATCTAGCTTTGGCTGGATCAGCTTCCAATGAATAATTATCACCTTCCTCAAATTTATCAACCATGGTATAACCAAATAAATCAAAATCAGGTCTTGCATATTGATTTATGATTTCAATAGACTCTGGGGATAGATCCCTATATGTTAGGCGCTTCGAAGTTTCATTTTCTGTATAAACTCCTGCTTCCTCCTTGGATGGTAGTTTGACATTCAAACTGTACTTTTTCATCAAACTATCAAACTCTTCAGACAAATTTTCATAATGTATTACGTTCTTGATCACTACATTTTTTCCATCATAAACATATTCAGCCTGATTGATATAGTGCTTTTGAGAGAGGTTGTATGGGTCTTCATTGAATCCCTTTCTCTGAACTTTTTGTACCTTAGTTACGTCAAACTCACTAAAACTTTGCTGTAACCGAGTGATCATGTCTTTCACCCAATAGTTCAGATTGACGGGATCATTCGGATCTTTATCTCTTTTAGAAAGCTTTTTGTATTTTGCCTGGAAGCCTTGCCATGGACAATAATATTCTGAAATGATACGATCGTAAGGATTTCGAATCACAGCGAATAAATCAGCATCAGCATACGGGTACAAAGAATCATCTACGACTTTCCGTAGAATTTTTGGCGGTGTATGCCACGGACTTGTGAGCGCATAGGATTGAAAGTCTGGTGCTATGTAGGGTATATCAGGCGTAGCACATCCAACTTCTTCTATACTCATATAATGACATGCGCCCCAAATTATAGGTGGCGTGGCACTTGAACCCGCGTTTTCTATAGCAGATCCGCCAGTTTTAGTTATATGTACGAACTCTAGAGATTTCTTGATACCATCTGTGACAGAATGAGATAAAGTTTCTTTGTCTTTAGGAGGTATGAGTGTCGAAGACTTGCTTGTATCATGCAAGAAGAAAAGGAAAGACATGATCAGCAAGACTACGAGCATAATGCTGATAGAACGGACCCGAGAATATCCAATTGATCTTCTCCTCCATTTCATACGTTTTGAAGAAATAGTCACCATTTCCCCTAATTGTTTGTGCCTTTCAATGTTCCATCAACAATACAATTTGGATTATCGACCGTTGTACGTTGTATGTTGTATCTTGTTTGAATTTTGTATTTTTATTCAACGCAGTCGGGTTAGTACTAAATCCACCCCCGGTCCCCGGTGCATGTCTCACAGCTCACATTCAAAGTCAGCAGATACTTTCTTGGGTACTTTGATAAACACACAGAACGGATTTATATCTTTCTAAAGAGTATCAAGAAGGTGCTTGCGAAGAGCGGGCACCATTATTTGTTTCACCAAGCTTTTCGCGTAATAAGTAAACGACGTTATGAGTTCTTCGAAGGGGATAAGATTGTTCATGTATCTCATCTATGTCACTTGCTATCTTATATCAAAGACATTCGTTTCATCCATGTCTATTAATGTTTATGATAATGTTTTATCAAAATTATCATGCGATGTTCTTCATAGAGAAGCCTCGAAAGCTGGTTTGGGTCACAAATCTTTTACCAGACCTATGGTCAACAAAGACTCACATCCAATCATTGAACAAGCTTTAGATGACATATTATCTGAACTTGGAGATGATATTAACGAAAAGGAAGTGCAATACGTCGAATATTGGACTAGACAGGAATGGCGTCATATCGAAGCACACGCAGATATCGACGAACACTTGGCAAAGGAGCAAGATTTAGATTATTCGCATGATCAATCTTTTCGATACCCTCAAAATGGACATGTCTTATATCTTAAGATAGGTAGCAAAGTAAGAGGTCCAACTTGCGTCTTTCCAGGCAGATCACAAGGAGGAGACTTGCTGAAACATTCATCGAAATTTATGAACCATGATCCAAATAATGTGGACCTGGTTGTTGTGCCTGCCAAAGAGGGAAGGCTGTTAAGATTTCCAGGAGAAGATTTGCATGCAGTTCCAAGACCTGCTGATCTTTGGTTTTTACCTTTTGTTCAAGGTGCCGCACAATTTGAACCTGAAGAGGAGTGGGGTCGTAGTGTAATTCTTTTCAATACATGGACAAATGCCCCACCGAAGGACGTCCCTTTAGATGCAATGGCTAGCCCAGTCAGTAACAATGCATCTTTTTCTATTAACCCATTTTGTGATTGGATTAATGCTTTCAATCCTAAAAAAGTTGAAATTTGTTCCTCTATATATGACCAGGAAGATTCTTCCGAGAACATAAGTGCCAAGATTTGGCTTCTTGGGAACGAAAGGAGGAGAGGTTACTCAATGAGAACAGTTAAATTATCTACATCGTCGGACGTAAAAGATGCTATGCTCGAAAGTCAAAAAGTAAATCAAATGACAATGCAAATACCACAATGACAAATGACACACTTTTTTGTGACGAGACATCAAATTGCTTTTCGCGCCAAATTTTGTTGAAGAAAACTCGTCTCTTCGGAACGTGGAACTTTGAACTTGCTTTGGATTCTTTGTGCTAATAAAAATTTATACGTACGTCTCAGTAATAAAACACCTTATCGGGCACACGTACAATTGTAATAACTTCTTAATCTTCTTTTATTATCATGAGGACGTTTCGTTTGCTACTTTTCACGTCTGTTGCTCCCGTGTGCGCATTTACGCCAACATCTTTTCGCGCTAGGAATCTCGATTCGACGCAGTTACATATGGACAAACTCGTAGTCATTTCGCCACCTGGTGGTGTGGGTGAAGTTTCTGCCGTGAACGCAGCCAAAAAGGGGTCGTCTGTGAGATGGTTTGTTATAACGCCTCCTTCTTCAGATGCAAATATTTCACTTTCTTCTCAGACTTTACAATCTATTCAAAATCTGGGAGGGAAAATTGAATTGGCTGGAGCTAAGGCAGATACTCTTTTACTTCCAGTTGATGACTCGTCATCTGCGATTAGTGCTGTTTCGAAATGGTGTGAAGATGCGGATGGGTTAATTTGTGTATTAGATGGGATTGACGAGTCAATTTCTTCCTTGGAGACTCAGACTGGAACCAAATCTTTGGATGCAAATGAAATTGCCAAGACGAAAGGAATATTGGTTGATGCAATTAAAGTTGCAGCCAAAGAAGCAGGATTGAAGACTAAAGGGATGAAGATTGCTGTTGTTTCAGCTGATGAGGTCGACGTGGCTGATGAAGACGAGAAAGAGGAAAATGGGGGATTGTTCGGGGGTCTATTGGGAAAGAAAGTTCAGGTTCCAAAGAGTCTAACCAAGGCAATATCTTTTGGCTCAAAAACAAATGTAGCAATTCTGAGGTATGGACAACTTTTTGGAATCCCCGAGTCATCAGTAAGTACGATGAGTTAGTTATATATGTTTTGCTTATTTGTTAACCGATCGCCTCATAGATTTGTTTATTTTGCAGCCCGATGCATCACCGTTCGTTGGTGGACCACGGAAAGAACCTGCACTTCGCGAAGAGTATACCATGAAAGGCGTTCGTATTGATTCAACAGTGTCAATGAGTGGTAATGCTATGATGGGCGAGTCCACTTTATCGTCACGGCTGTCTGTAGGAGAAGCAGCTATTCGAATGGTCACCAAGGAAGTAGATATAATCGATAATCTTGATATTTGCCTCACGTCACTTAGGGGAATGGATGCACCCAGTGACGAAGAATGGTCTGATGAGTTTTCAAGACTAACTGAAAAAATATCATCCGGTCGTGGATCAGAACTATTCAGTGCAACTTTCGGATCCGTGCCATCAGTCGAAAGATTGGCTGATTGGATTGCTACAAAATGGGCTCCTGCAATTTTAAAAACGTATGATATTGCTGGGATCCGTGTTGGTGCACGTCCTGTGTATGCTTCAAGATCAGGAGAAGGTCAAGTTGAAATCGTGTGGCAGGAACTCAAAGATTTCAAAACTAATGTTGTCGGAAAAATGATAATCGATATCACAAATGATGGATTGACAGCAAGAAGAGCAGCGGGGGATGCAAATGCTGGATTCGGCTCTATTAGCATGAAACCTTTGGCTGGTGAAGATATACTAGTACGAAGATTATCTGATGCTGTTACTCAGGCGACGGAGAAAGGATTGGCGACAAAGCCTATTCCAAAGAAAATGCCTACGAAGGAGACAGATGACATGCCTATTGTGAATGCCACTGTCCCACCTGTGAATAAGAGCACACCACCTGCTGTGGTTGGTTCCGAATCTGGACCAAGATCTGGTGCTCGTAGATCATCGGAACGTGTTCGAGGAGCAAAGAAAACCGAAAGTTCTGAAACAAAAAGCTTTGAATAAACATAGAGTACGTCTGTCAGATTTTGAACATATTTCTTATTCGTCGTTCTCTACAATTAAATCATCCAAACAACCATCTTCAATTAAATCGTTGATTCGTTTTGTCCATTTTTCACCATGCGGTTTGAGTGTAAGGTATCTGGTATTCTCTTCATCCTCGAAACAAGATGGATCAATCCGAAAGATAATTTCTAATCTCTCGCTTGGCATCATCTTTCCAAGCCTCGAAGGCCATTCAATCAACGAGATGCATTCCTTGAAGACATGCTCTAAATTCAGACTTTGTAAACGCTTCGGATCCAATCTATATAGATCCATATGGTGAATTGAAATATCCTGATCAGCTTTGTAAACATTAGATAACAGGTATGTTGGAGAGGTCACTGTCATGTTCTCACATCCAGTTTTTGCTCGAATAAATCCTCTTGAGAAGCAAGTCTTTCCTGAACCAAGATCCCCGTCTAAAACTATGACATCGCCTTTCTCTGTCCCCACGGATAAAACGGCTCCTACGTCTTCCATATCTCCAATCGTGCCTATTTCTAGTCCTAATATATGGTCCTTTGTTGAATAAAGCCGTGTTATCAGCTTACTCCCTGCTATTTGAAATCCATTTGAAAACCTGCCCATATACATTTGAATCATAACTAGAGTTATAAAATGGAATTTAATGACAGACATTGATTTGGAAGAATAGATATCTACTTCGCACTTGTAAATATGGCACACAATACAGCCAAAAGATTCTATTTCAAATTATGAAAGATGTTATGATAGGATGATGTCTCGTATTTTGATGGTTGTGAGTTGTATATCTTTTATCTTGTGGCGGCGGCTGTGTTTTGTAAATGCGGCCACAACCATTTGTACAACCATGACACATGTTAGTACTTTTACAACTATCTCTCAGATCTCAGCATCTCGCATATCTTCATCAAATAGAAACACACACAAAATCCTTCCGATGAAATAGAAAACTTTGAATAACGCAATTACTGCTGGAACCGCACATAAAATTGCATAGATAGTTCTCAGCAAAATACACAGGAATATATAGATATGAAATCAAAACGAATGTTCTACGCACCTGTAGTAATCACTTTGTTTATGATGACTTCCATCAAACCATCCAACTGTGAAACTATTGAGATGTCCCGAGACCTATATGAAAGTTTCTGCCAATCCAAATCGAATGGTATGATTCTGTTTTATCAGTCTTGGAGTGGCGATTGTATTCGATTAGCACACGATTGGGATCGTATCGGGAAAGATGATATCACAAATCATGTGTTTATTGGAAAGGTGGATTGTGGGAATCATGACGATTTTTGTAAAGAAAAAGATGTACGCAATTGGCCGACAATATTTTACTATAGAAATGGAACGGAACACATTTACAGCGGTAGTTTAGCTTATGAAGACTTGAGTTTGTTTATCCTGGAAGAAATTAGTCCAAGGTGTGAATTGGATCATACGATTAATTGTACTGACAAAGCCAAATCATTCGTGGCAAAATGGAAACAAAAGACTTTGCAAGAACGAAGAACAGAAATTCAGAGATTGGAAATGATGCTAAAGAAAGAACACGGAATGAAGTTAGATTTGAAAAGATGGATCAAGGAGAGAATTATGATTCTCAAGAGTGACAATGCACTGGATCATAATACAGATGAATTATAGAAACTGTGGACATGTTCAATGTTATATCTACTGTCATTGTTTGAACAGGTAGATGTGAGCCAATAGAGTAAAAACACATTGATTGATTCCCTGATTTGTCTTTTGTGTTTGTTCAGTACTATCTTGTTTCAATCTGTCAGAACTACGAATTACATCACATATATTCCACATTCTTCACTTTCTGCGACGTGCGACGTGAATTGCTGCTTGTTGCACACTTCGTTCTAGTAGAGCGATATAATCTGAGAACGATGAAACTCTTTGCCATTGTAAGCTTGACGTCATTTCTAACATGCTGTGCTTTGAACTCTCCTCGTGCACAACGCCGAACGTTTTTGTCATCAGTTGTGGCGAACGTCCTCACAATCTCCTCTGTGCCTCAAATAACAAGTGCCGCGACAATTAGTTCACAAATGAAGCAGGACAGGGAGAATATTGCTTCGGGATATAAAAGACTTTCATACCTTTTAGATAATTGGGAAAAAGAAACAACAGTTTGTGGAAGAAGTGACAACCCATACATTGGATTATGTGAGCGTACACCAGAGAAAGTCATGGAATACCTTGGCTACAAGTCGATGAATGATCCGCTATTTAGGGCAGATAAGACATTATCAAGGCTTCAGACTCTAGTCGACGATGATAATTATGTTGAATTTATGGAAGCTATGGAAAGGTACAACGAAAAGGCAGAGGAAGCGTCAAATACAGCATATCTTTCTAGCTGGGGAGAGGCCAATCCGGGCGGTGGAAAGGATCGCATCGAGTTCTTTATTGAAAGGTCAAAGAAACAAGTTGAAACTGCACGAGATAGCCTTGGAGTGGTAATGAAGTTACTGAATATTGAGTCATAAAAAGTTAGTAGCGTGCTTTCTTTTTTATAAATTACTTCGATCGACTAACTGTCATTATCGTCCTCGCCTTTCAAACCAAACACCTTCTTCGCGTTATCTACTATTGCGTAACCTGCAGCCTCTGTTGCACGTGTAAGTTTCTGTTGCCAATTCTCTTCAATAGTGTAAGCCGAGAATTCAGCACTTTCGTAAAGCGAAAGAAGGTTCTGCCTGCTTTCAGTAAAACAACTGGGGAAAAAATCAGGGAAGAATCGTTGAATAGCTCCAAACACCAAGACATGTCCTATTGGTGTTAACGGTATGATGAGAATGATAACAAATGGTATGAACGTAAGTATATCTTTGAACGTTCGTCGAAGTGTCCGAACTTCTCTCGGTTTTAATGTATACCCTTGTAAGGCCCTACCAATAAGAGATAGCGAGAATACGACGTCATTCCACAGTAACTGGAGACCCTTTCCGTAAAATACAAGACCATTTTGAGACTTTTGTAATAATTCTTTTGCCCACAATTTGATTGCCTCTTGATCAAAGCTCAACCCCGTCACGTAATAATCAATGCCCAATCTTCGTTTGAAGTCTGTCGTCTGTTCAACTACAACAGATAGAACATCCGAGTCCAAAGGCTCGCCATTTGTTAGCTGTCTATTAAGACTGTCAATTTGAGATTCAAGGAGACCAAACTCAGCGACGTTTAGACGATCTTGTAAAGGAATGTAACCTTGAGTGGATGTATTTCCCAGCTCTCCATCAAGATATGTAAAGATACGTTCTAACTCATAATTCAAAGAGTGAAAAGCGAACATATCTCGTTTTCTTTGTAACTCATCATCAGATGCACGAATCTTTTGTCGCATTTCAGGATCCAATCTAGCCATTTTGACGTTTGCTACTGCAGAACCGGCTTGCACAGCAGAGTTCAACAATGCAGTATGTTCAGTTTCCATATCATTTAATTCCTTTTTTGACCGGTAAAGAAGCTCTCTCTTATTTTTAATTGCTTCGGTTTCAGCAATTTTCACTGTCACTTTCTTACTTTCATTTCCATGTGTTCCCACCGTAGTAATATCTTCCACTGAGTTTTCATCTAAAGAGCCAGCATCCTGACCATTAATCCTCGCCCAAACTGAAATTCCAAATTGCTTCAATGCTGCTCGATCTTGCAAAGCTCCGTCCCAGTCAATCGTTCCGTCCTCTCTTATGTATAAATAAGGATCACCTGCAGATTTATTTGTTTCTTCTTCAACAGCATCCGGTGTCTGTAACTTTTCTCTGAGTTGATCAAAATCTATTTCAGGTTTCGTGCTTATACCCGCCATGGCTTTTACTAAATTTTCCCTTGTTTTTAAAATTCGCCTGCATGTAAAATTTTGTGAGAAAATATTCTGATAAAAAGAACATTTGCTTTTGCAGAGAATCGAGTTACACTTACATAATGAGAGCACTTCGCTGATCGTCAGTGTAAGTAACACTCCCCATTCCGGAATCCTTCATTAAACTCCAGCACTCTTTTTCAGGACTTGGACTAAGATTTTGTTCAAGTTCATCAAAAGATGTCTTGTCTAATGGATAGGAGATTATACAATCACTATTTTTGTCTCCAAAGGTGCTCAAGGTACACATGTCCTCGATACGCCTGTCTAATTTTTGTAAGATATTTTCGAAATCGACTGAATTTTTCTTTTGCGTTCCACTCTTTTCATCAAGAGTGCTTCTTGGTGCAAGCGAACACGCAAATTCAGCCGATGTTAGGTCCTCTAACGTTTCCCTGACCCACATTCGATCTTTTAGCATTCGAAGCTTTGACGCTGTAGTCGATACTCCTGCTAGTAATGAAGGCTCTTTTTCTTCACCTTCATCCTTCTCTTTTTTCATCATTTCTTCTTGATTCATTTGAGCTGCTATTGAAAGGCCTCGATCTACATTTTGAAAATTCGGATGAAATGGATTGTAGGTTGTCATCTGTTGCGCTCTATGTGTCACAGGGATGACAAATCCTGAGATATCTCGACATCCAACCAAAAACAGCAAAGCAAATCGTTTGTGAATTATAATCATGTGAAGAAAGTAATGGATTTGTTCAATATCTTTTCAATGTTGACTTTTCGACTTTACAAGAAAGTGATTTAGGCGGTGACGTCGAATGATGCGTTGTGTTGTGTTTTCTTCAAGTCTGTGCCAAATTTATCCCAAACGATTTGGGAAACCAAACGTGTCGAATCAATCGAGACTCGAGAGCTAAAAGTCTCGAAATCCCAAATCCCAAAACACTTTTTTGGATTTTTTTATCTGCTTTTTGTCTCCTCTCCTCCTTTGTCCTTTGTCCTTTGTCCTCGGTCGCTCACCCGCGTATGCGTATTTACACAAGAGACGAGACAGAGAAACGCTAATCATTCAGGAAACACGTACGGTTTCAAAAGAAAAGATTGCATCACCATGGAAAATTCAGTAGCAAAAAGAACGAGTGAAGACTCAATGGACACTTCAAAGAAACGCTGTCGTGAATCCGAGTCGAATGTCAAAGAAGACTCGAACCATACAGCCGTTCATGTGAGTATCCAAAAGTCAAAAATGATTTGAAATGATAGTGTCTACATTAGATTGTATTATATTTCTCACTTTTACGAATACCGTCACTCAAAATAGCTCGACAATGACGGAGATTTGCCCGACATTGAAACAAAAGGTACGATTCCCAATGAAGGTACATCCGCGGCCGTTGCACTGACAGAATCCGATGAATCAGATCAATTCGCTTTCCCCGATCCAGATTGGCAGGCCATTGCATCTTACTCTCCTGCAAAAGATGATGTTCCACTATTCCTTGCTTCTCGCCAAAAACGTCATGACGCCGAAATCAAATTTGAAGCCGCCATGGACTCTGCATTTGAAGCATTGCGATTCTGTACAGATACTTTGCTTAGAGTTGCGGCAGAAGTGAGCAATGGTAAATTAGAGCGTTTGAATGATATGGAAATGAATATCAAAGAGATATTGGTAGAGAATGATCAAGTTCGAAATGACATGAATCAAAAGTTGCAGCAATTTGCAGTACAGGCCCAAAAACAGTTTGAAGAACTCATGTCCAGACTCGCAAATAATAAATCCTAATGCAAGAGCGAAACTGGATTGGAAGTGTTTTGTCAAATATAATAGATGCAAACCGCGTGATGATTGTATAGAACAAGGGGCAAGTGTGATTCTTTCGTTGGACAAAGAAACAAAAAGAAATGATAAAACTTTCATCATCACTATACGTATATCGATTGATTCATAAGAACATATATAGATTCAAAAGAACCAATACTCATAAATACAAAATCATATTGACATGTTGTTATTCTACTGGTAGCCCAAAATCACGATAAAAGAAAAGAAAACACACCAAAGGGTGCCGACTCGATTTTCAAGTTACTTGCCACAGAGTCAATTGGACAAATCTAGTCTACTTTGCGACCGAAAAACTCCTGCTGCATGGGTCGACTAAGTAGTAGACTAGTAGACTCCAGTCTTAATCGCAACCGCAATTGGGTCTACGCACGTACCATCCTTCTCGACATGATTATTGAGAATGATATCTGTAAAGACAGAGTATTATCTGAAACAAGTACTGGAGAATGCACGTGCATTACGGTTGCATCGACAGGCGGAACCCCTTCTCGTCCTCCACAGCCTTTGTACAAACCCTAAAGTGAAATTGTTTCATTAGTAAGACTTTCAACCATTTTTAATATAGTTTACATGTGATTTGATGTAGAGTTGTCAGTATGTTGAAAGTAAAACAAACAATCATTTTATCTGTTTTTTATTTAGAAAAGTGAAAAACGAAACCAACTTCGAAGAAGACGATAGGAAGGGAAAGAGGAGGAGGAAAGGTCTCAGCTTGAAAATAGTCAATAGTCAATAATTCTCAATATTGTAGATTGTAGACTGACTCGTTCATCGTTCATCGTTCAGAATTCATTCGTTCTACACAAGTGTTATCATCTTCTGGAGTCTCCGATTTGATCTCAAATTTGCTGGCGTTTGGATTCATGTGTGAGGTCTTCCGCCTGACATAAATCTAGTTTTAAAATTTTCGAGTCATGCATTCTGATTGTGATTCAATGCACGATAACAACCTTGATCTCCTCAGATCGCCTCTTCTATTAAACGACCATGATACACCTGATGAGTGCCGAGATAACATTCGAACCCTTAGTTCTGAAGAAAGATCTGAGAATTTTGATCCAAAGAGTACTGTTTACACGATAGTGTCATCAACTCTTTTATGTTTTTCTATTGTTTTAATTGGATTGTCCTTCTTCATGCCATGGAGCCGAGCATACCTTACTTTCACAAGTGACAGCCTGCCTAATAACACGAGACTGGTGAGTGCATAAAGTTTAGTGTTTGCTGCAATGGTCGAAATGGTTCTCGGCTGACGAAGTTCAATTCATGCTTCACAAAAAATAGCCTCTGTACAATGATGTCACTGTTCAAGAAATTTTCTCAGAGTTAAACTCGTTTCGTCTTCGTATGATCGTATTGGTATTTTCAATTACCACTGTGTTTGCGCCGATACTGTGGTGCTCGGTTCAAGCAATAGTTATTTCATCTCTTCACAAGCCAAATGCTAACCTTGACAGTTCATTCTATCGACGCATTCCAAGATTTGTGAAGAAAATTCATTCAATATGCAGTTGCTCAAACGAACTGATCTCTAAGATTATTCCATACGCCCAATCTGTTACTAAATTTTCAATGCTAGTGGTTTATGTAACCATGTTATACCAAGGCTGTATATCTCAAATTTGTTTTCGATTTGGAGGTAAATTTGATCCCAATTTATCTCATCGCATGAACCGAGATATTCTGGCGCAAGCTGAACTGATGACTGCAGATGGAATGATGACATACATGGTCGGAGTGACCTGTGGTGTCTTAGGCTTCATAAATATTCATTTCCACTTGCGGTACCGGTGCTCACGGTGTAATTTTGACTTTCTCCAAACTAATACCCAAGACAGCACCGAACCGTCCGTTTTCTCTCCTCCTGCTGCTGCTTTCAAGCATTGTCGCTTAGAAGGGTCTAATCTTATCGAAAATGTAATTCAAAATGTTGAACATACATCTGCTTCATCTAAAGACAAGGATGATGTATCAGAGACTCGCCAACTTCTGAGTGATCACAACGATGTCACTTTTGTTTCTCTTTGTGAAAATAAGAATGATAGACTCTCAGGGATGATACAGTCTTCAAAAATTGCACAAGCATTTTCTTTTGAAACTGGTCTTCTTTCGATTATACTTTTCATGCCATCGATATTTGGTCCTCTTCTGAAAATACATCGCAGTGGAATTCTCACTCCGCTTATCGAAGAAAACAAATTGATACACTCATCATATTCATTTGTAAATATTATTGCTCTTCTAGTGAAGAATGTGGACCATGGGACGTTTTCAGTGACGATTCTTCTATTGTTCTGGTTCAATGTACTTCTCGTTCCCGCTATAGTATGGCTGTCTTCGACCATCGCATGGTTTCTTTGTATGATGAGAAGAGAGAAGTACGCAAAGGGACCGATCACTTTCGCCAAAAATTTAATGCCTTTGGCAAACTTATCTGTATTCAGCATAGCAATTTTGATATCGTTCTCTTCCATAGGTACCGTATCAACGTATATCTTTGATCAAAATCAATTGTGTCTGATATCGAAAGAAGTGTCGAAAGAACCGCAATCAACTCCCTGTTTGAATTTGTCGGCATCATTTGAACCAACGATGTTTGTACTTATTGTACAGATACTTTGCACCCATTGTTTCTTGGCGTCCATGAATACAAACTAAAACAAAAATTAAGTATAATATAAATCTTGTTTTTAATAGAAAATGTGTCGTCTTTCAAAGCAGATTATAGGACCAAGACCATTGCAGCAACAACTGTTGTAGCTCCAACTCCCGCCGCAATAAAAGGATGCTGACTCAAATTTAAAGTTACCCGTCGCAGAGTTAATTGGACAGATCTTGGCTACTTTGCGATCAAATAACTCCTGTATAAATCAACTATTAGACCCAGTCTTCGACACATAACAATGTGGTGCACACCCCTATCCTTCTATCTATTAAGACAGAGTATTGTCTGACAAGATAGACACCGACTTATTGGCCAAGTACCACCATACGGTCTCAGCAAGATGCGTGGTAAGTCCTCCATCGCAATTCAACATGATTCTTTCAAATTTGTGCATAATCCGCTGCAACCGACATCAACACTGGCCTTCGAAGCCATTTCTCAAATGCTGCTTTGCCGGTAGGTCTAACGACATGGATCATCGGACCTACAACAGCTGCGTGTGTTCCTTCAGCATTCCAGTTAAACATGCGCATCTCTGCAGCATAGAATTCACCGTCAATCGCGTATTTATGAAGGGTCTTTTGTAAGTCTACTTAGAGTTTTGGAGATTCAATCTATCGATGTCTTTCGGTAAACCAAAACATTTCATCAAAAGTTGTATTGCTTCATACAGCGCGTTTTGAAATCCATTCAATTTTTTCGGTCACTGTTGATTTGATTCTATCCAATTCATTCAAGACGGAAGTGGGCAGCTTCGATGGATCTTTTTATTAAAAAATGCGAAAACATGAGTAAAGATGATTAACAGGTTGCATCTCCATTTTTTTTAGGCACTTACCGAAATAAGCTGCTTTTATTTTGCGATCCATACCATTCAACAAAACCTTCAGTTTCTTCAGTTCTTCAATGTTACTTGTGGCTACATGGATATCCGCAACTTGATTTAATACACGGCATGTTCTGTCCAGCATATTATTATCAATTTCCCATCCTTTATAATTTTGGAGGGATCTATATTCTTTCATGAGATCTTCGATTGCACTTTCAGAATTACCAACAGATTCATTAAACGCTGCACAAATTTCATAAAGCCATGTTTCTTTCATGATACTTTGTAACCTGAGAAGAAGATCTCTCAAACGATTTAAAGTTCTTACTGCAGATTGAATTGATGCAACATCATTCTTTTCCACTGCAATCTTATGGTTATGCAGAGTTGCACCGACAAGGGCACGCACAAGTTTTTCTTCCAAATCAGGTACGTGGTCCGCTGAATTATTCTTAGATTTGAAATCTAACAGGATATTACATGCCTGTATTGCTTCATCATACTTTTTGAGATCCATACAGGTATACAATTTACTGACCCATACCCTCCAATTTTTTCGATTAAGTTTCAATGACTGGTTTTCAATATAAAGTTAGTTGCATGCTTATCTTGTAATTGTGCATTCAAAAGAGTAGGAGAATGCTTACCTCGTTGAGAGCAGGATACGCCTCTGCTGCATTTCTGCCATGCAGATGAACTGCTGCGATATTAGCCCAGGCATCTCCTTCCTCTGGTTCTTGTTGCACGACTTCTGTAAAGGATTGCAACGCAGTTTGCCAGTCGTGGAGCAACATACTAAGAGTTCCCAAACGAAACCAAACATGAGGAGAAAGGGGTTTGATTTGCACGGCTTTTTTGAAATGCTTAGCAGCTTCACTTAATTCATTTTTGTCTTGGTGATACTTACCAAGAGCTACATGAGCATCTGAATACTTCCCATTCGAAACTAATAGTGCTTTTTCATAGCATAAAGGATCGTTGGTTATATCCCCAAGTGCAGCCCACATCCTTGGAGTTTCTTTCTCCTGAAGACGTCTTCGCACTACTTCTTCTGCTTTATTCTCTTTACCAGCTCTCCTATAACACTCAACGACTTCATCCCACATCTCAATCTCATCAAAAATCTCAGCCGCACTAGTTACTATACCTAATTTTGCATATCTTTCAGCCAAATCTCGAAGTGCAGCCCATCGAGGGGGATAGACAATATAATGAATATGCCTTAACCGTTCCTGGGGAGGAGCAGAATCTTCGACTGCAGCCTTAAACGTAGACTGCGTCAAAGTGAGACGATTAGAGTGCTGGTCTACTAAAGCTTGCAGCTGCAATAAGGCTCTTTCTTTCGTGTGATTTCTTTCGCTCTCTAGCCATGCCCTCTCTAGAAGACCAGTGGCATAAACCATCCAGTCATCATGCTGCTGAAGAACCCTTTCGAGAAATGCTCCCATCTGTTCTCCAGTTAATCCATCCATCGGATTTTCATTCTTTACATCAAGACATAAAGCCAGGAGAAGCGTTAGTTGTAAAATGCTCAAGTTGTGATGAGTATTGTCATCATCTGCAACGTATTTAACTTTGTCCAATAGGACTGCATCATCGTTAAATTTGATTTCTTGACTGTTGATGCTTCTCTTAGCATCTTCTCCGATGTCATTGATATCCTTTATTTCTGTTTTGGGTTTCGCCTTGACAAGATACTGAGCTACTGCTCTCTTTTGATACTTCGTCCTGCGCCCCTCTGAACCAGTTACTTCGATATTTAAATCAGAAACGTCCACCGACTTTTGAAAATAAGTCTTCCCTTTTTTATTTTTGTCAAAATGATGCTCTGCGAGACCGTACTCTAGAAATGTTTTGGAAGCGAGGTTTGTTTTCTCATACTTATCTAAAGTTTGTCCATCGCAATACTTGTTTAAACGTTTTTCGAAGGCATATTTTGCTTCTTCCCACAATGATTTTGGCAACTCATCACATAGTAGCGTTCTAGTATGCGCAACTATGGCTCTACTACTCCACGTTTCAACACATGACAGATTCTGGACATTTGCAACAAATAAAGGAGGCGGAACTTCGAATGGATTCCCCCCCGGACACTTTCTTACGGTAATCTTACTTTCTGACATACTCTCGATGAAGTATGTCCAATCGGGTCTATTTGGCGATGCCAACGCAGCTAAAATCGATCGAGAGAGCAACAAAAAGTATGGATACTCGCTAACTGAACACGGCCATTCCCCTTCTACGGATAGTTCACTAAGAACTGCGTTTTGAAATGATGGATTTATTAATGATTCATAGTCATCATCATTACGATTGAAATTTTGAACTGCACCAGGAATGACCTTGGAATTCACTTTCAATTTATCATGAAAAATATGATGTGGATTGATAGCAGCTAAAGTTTGCAAGCTAGTACTTTCTGTTCCAGGTCGAACAGCCCCTCTATCATTTAGCGCTGGTCCTGTATAGTTCGTTTGTATGAATAAGTTCAAAGCTGCAACTGCTATCAACTCAGCCTCCACGCACCTAGCTACAGAAGTACAATATGAATAGACACAATGTCTGATCTGCTGTGCGACGCTATGCTCTGATAAAAGCTCTAAGTCACAAATTAGCATTTTTCTTGCAGCATCTCCGTTCAATATGTCAGCATATTGTCCGTTCGAAAGCATTCTTGACAGTTCACGAATCCTATCAACAGATTCATAACCTGATGGATTGTGTTTCTTTTTTTCATTATCTGGGACATAGCAGTCACGAAGAAGTATATATTCTTCTTCTTCGATGCACATTTTTGCTTCCTCGTCCATTATTGATGGTGCAATTTGTACGGTATCATAGACAACAATATCCAATTTTGCTGTCAAGTTTTGCGTTTGGACACTGAGTAAGGAGTGGTGCGCTTTATCCAAATTCGAGGATGGATTAATTTGTTTCTGTTCAATATGTGTTGAAACATTCTCCGAGCTCTTCTTCAATACATCTGGATCAACTCCAGCAAATGATTCTTCGGTTGTCTGTATGTTCCTATCTTCATTTTCACTTCCAAAGTCAACGCCTGAGAAGTCCAGACTTGCAAATGCCAATTCGGAAACACTAGATGAGCATGAAGCGTCATCATCATAGTTACTTTTGGTATCCATAGTTGTTGTTATTGAAAATTGGATTAAGTGTGAAAATTGAGTTCGAGCGTCCGCGCTCGAGAGGAGATGAAGGGCTCTGAAGGCCTCATTGGTTTTCTGTCCGGTTGGGACTTACTCCGGAGTTCACAAGCGACAAGAGACAACTCAAAAGAAATAGCCGAGGTCGAATTGAAACGAATTGCGGTGTATTCGAATTATTTTTTTGAGATGAATGTTCTTTAAAATTATCTATGCAAGCCTAAACAATAATATTCCGACTTGGAGTGCTGCTATCCAGTAACAGTTCTGAATAGACATTTTCCCTCGAAAGGCGAACGTGAACATAAATGCGATTTGAAGTGTGCAAAGTAATGTCAGCAATAAATAGCTTTCATTGATTTTGGTTGCATTCCATTCATGGACACGTGACCAATCAGAATCGAGAACAGAAATGGTCTTCATTCTGAAAATTGGAAATTGATTACAACAATCAACCATCAACCCAAAGAAAATAGGCAGAACAAAGACCCAAGTATTTCCGTTAGAAAAATTTGAACCCAGTGGGGAGAAAAAATAAATAGTGTACACGAGTAGCAGGCACGGGAATAAAATTGATTCCTTGTTCAGAATCCATGAGTGCACCAATCGAAAGTTAATGTATCCAGTGATTGCAATGGTCCGACGAAAAGCTTCTCGATGAGGTGGAAATATCCATGATGTAATATGCGATGAACTTGGAACTTGTGGTAGCAGGTCAAGAGATCCGATGGATGTCGTTAAGGATGATATAACGCATAGGCAAGCCAACCAAACTGGAACAACGTTTCCACGAAAAGACTTCCAAAAGGAAAAAGACACAATAAATAAACTTAGAATACCAAAGATTCCATGGTGACCAAATCTCAAACTACCTACGCGAAAGTAGATAAACTTTTTTGTCAGTGATTCCTGGCTCGGAACCTCTTTGATGTTTGAAAAATGCTGACTGTCTTTCGTCGTTCTTGGGGGCATATTTGTCACCTTATACCAGAAGAAGAAATTGAAGTTTCACCAGCAATGTGCCTATTTGATATGCAATAGGTTGCTTTTCTCGAGTGTGAAGTTTGCTGCTTTTGTGGCTGAGAACTGAGAAGAGGAAGTCCTTCTAGTCACTCGTTACTTCGTTTGAGGTTTGTTTATGTGGTGTGTGGTTTGTGGCAAGGTGGAGTGTTTTGTGTTAGTTACAGGTTACAGATTACAGGTCTACAAACTGTACCACCATTCTTACAAAACCCCCAGTAAAATACTTAAGCCTTTATAGCTAAATAAGTCTCTTGAGTTCTCA
>Ga0213868_10002031_pt1 | contig 19465 bp, 17 predicted proteins | sample PICome_9_FD_160087 | JGI IMG/M metagenome (GOLD analysis project Ga0213868, IMG submission 160087) | Coastal seawater microbial communities near Pivers Island, North Carolina, United States - PICO127 | ecosystem: Environmental > Aquatic > Marine > Coastal | place: USA: North Carolina...
CGTACAGACCCTCTTCGACGATCACATGCATGATCGCATTCAGCATCGACACATCGGTGCCGGGGCGGAACTGCAGCATATGGCTGGAATAGCGTTTCAGGGCCTGCCCGCGCGGATCCATGATGATCAGCTTGCCACCGCGTTTGGTGAATTGCTTGAAATAGGTCGCGGCGACGGGGTGGTTTTCAATCGGGTTGCAGCCGATGGCAATCGCCACATCGGCATTCTCGATCTCGTTAAAGGTCGCCGTCACCGCGCCAGAGCCCACGTTCTCCATCAGCGCCGCCACCGATGACGCATGACACAGGCGTGTACAGTGATCGACGTTGTTATGGCCAAAGCCTTGACGGATCATCTTTTGAAACAGATAGGCCTCTTCGTTGGTGCACTTGGCCGAGCCAAAGCCCGCGACCCCCGTGCCGCCGATGTCTTTCAGCCCTTTGGCCGCGAAATCCAGCGCCTCATCCCATGACGCTTCGCGGAAGAACTCCTGCCAATTGCCCGGATCGACGTTCAACCCCTTGGCCGGTGCATCCGCGCGGCGGATCAGCGGTTTGGTCAACCGGTGGTCATGGTGGATATAGTCAAAGCCAAAGCGCCCTTTGACGCACAACCGCCCCTCGTTGGCAGGCCCGTTGATGCCTTCGACATATTTGACCTTGTTGTCTTTGACCTTCAGCGAAATCTGGCAGCCGACGCCGCAGAAGGGGCAGATGCTGTCGACTTCGCGGTCAAAATCGGCGCTGTCGCCGACTTGGTCTTCGTTCACGACGGTGGCGGGCATCAAGGCACCTGTCGGGCAGGCCTGCACACATTCACCGCAGGCCACACAGCTGCTATCGCCCATCGGGTCGGCCATATCAAAGGTCGGCCAGCTGTCATGTCCGCGGCCCGACATGCCGATCACATCATTGACCTGCACTTCGCGACAGGCGCGCACGCACAGCCCGCATTGAATGCAGGCATCCAGGTTCACGCGCATCGCGACATGGCTGTCATCCAACAGCGGGATATGGCCCCCTTCCAACTTGGGAAAGCGGCTTTCCTCTACGCCATTCAGCGCGGCCATGTCCCACATATGGCTGGATTTGTCATGTGCCGCCTCCTGCGCGGGCTGGTCGGCCAGCAGCAGTTCGATCACCATTTTGCGGGCGCTGGTTGCGCGGGCGTTGTTGGTGGTCACCACCATGCCTTCGCTGGGTTCGCGGATACAAGAGGCCGCCAGCGTGCGCTCGCCTTCGATCTCAACCATACAGGCGCGGCAGTTGCCGTCAGGGCGATAGCCGGGGGCCGGTTTGTGGCACAGATGCGGGATGATCAGGCCGCGGCCATTGGCCACTTCCCAAATGGTCAGCCCGGCATCTGCCTGAACCTGTTCACCGTCCAGCGTGAATGTGATCTTTTCTGCCATGGCCGTCATCCCTCATGTCTGTGGCTATTCTATAGCCGCCGGGCAGCCTGCGCAGGAGTCCCATTCCCGACACCCTGCCCCGATTTTGCGCCAAGCCTGTTTCCGATGCGCGACGCCTGTGCCCTCTGAGGGGTCACTTTTCGCGCTCCTGCCGCTTTCCAACCGCCCCGCGCCGTCCTATCAAAGGCGCAACCAAAGAAAGCAGCGACATGTCCCACATCACCTTGATCCGCCACGGTCAGGCCAATTCCACGGCCAAAGACGAACTGAGCTATGACAAGCTGAGTGATCTGGGCCATAGGCAGGCAGGCTGGCTGGGCCACTACCTGCGCGACACCGCGCATCACCACAGCCGCCTTTATACCGGTACCCTGCGCCGCCATATCGAGACGGCGGAAGGCATGGACACCGGGATGGAACCCATCCGCGATCCACGCCTGAACGAGTTGGAATATTTCAACCTTGCGACCCTGCTCAGCGAACAGCACGGCATTGATCATCCCGCCGAGCAAAGCCAGTTCACCCACCACTTGCCCACCGTCTTTACCTATTGGAGAGACGGCAAACTGGAAGGCGCGCCCGAAACCTGGGCGGCCTTTCACGCCCGTGTGGATGACGCGATGAATGAGATTGCGGCAGGCAATGGTCCGGCATTGGTCGTCACCTCGGGCGGTCTGATCTCTATGACCATGGCGCAGACCTTGCAGTTGGACATCGCCGCCATGGCGCGGATGGCGCTGGCGATCATGCATACCTCGATGCACCGGCTGTTTCCCATCGGCGGCCATCTGTCGCCGGTGCTGTTCAACGCCGTCCCCCATTTGGAAACCCCAGATCGCCGATTGGCGCAAACCCATATTTGAAAGGCAAAATCATGCTGAACCTGCATTACGCAAAGGGCACCGTCTCCATCGCTGTGGCCATCGCATTGGAAGAGACCGGACTGGCCTATACCCCGGTCAAAGTGGATTTTGCCACCGCCGATCAGACCAAACCTGCCTTTCTGAAACTGAACCCCAAGGGCCGTGTGCCGGTGCTTGTTACCGAACAGGGTCAGGCGCTGACCGAAACCGGTGCGCTGCTGGATTACATCGCGGCCCTTACCCCCGAACTGGGCCTGATGCCAACAAACCCCGAAGACGCCGCACATCTGCGCGGGGTGATGTATTATCTGGCCTCCACCATGCATGTGGCCCATGCCCATAAAATGCGTGGCAGCCGCTGGGCCGATCAGGACAGCAGCATCGAGGATATGAAGAAAAAGACCCCCGAAACCATGGCTGCCTGTGCCGCTTATGTGCAATCGGACTGCCTGCGCGGGGATTTCGTGATGGGTGACAGTTTCAGCATCGCAGATCCCTATCTGTTCATCGTCTGCAACTGGCTGGCGGGCGACGGCGTGCCGCTGGCTGACTTCCCCAGGATCGACGCCTTCATGGCGCGGATGGAAGCCCGCGACAGCGTCAAAGCCATCCGCGCAAAGGGCATGTTATGAGCAAACCACATCTCTGGGTCCGCGCCGAACAGCGCGACAATGAAACCCGCGTTGGCATCACGCCTGCGGGGGTGCGCGCCCTGCTGGATCAGGGCTTTGCCGTGTCGGTCGAGGCCTCGGGCAGCCGTGTGATCGAAACCGCCGGCTATGTGGCCACGGGCTGTGCGATTGTCGCGGAACATTCCTGGCCTTCGGCCTCTGCCGATGCGATCATCTTTGGCCTCAAGGAACTGCCAGACGATGGCACGCCCCTGCCCCATACCCACATCATGTTCGGTCACGCCTTCAAGGGGCAATCCTCGGGCCGGACCCTGCTGAAACGGTTTCGCGCAGGCGGCGGCACCCTGCTGGATCTGGAATATCTCACCAATGATACCGGCCGCCGCGTGGCTGCCTTTGGCTATTGGGCGGGCTTTGCCGGTGCTGCCGTGGCGCTGAAATGCTGGGCCGCGCAGCAATCGGGCGGCATCGCGGGTCCGGTCGGCCCTTACGCGAATGCTGATGCACTCAAGAATGCCTTGTTGGCGGAACTGCAGGCGGCGGGCACGACCCGCCCGACGGCCCTGATCATCGGTGCCTTGGGGCGTGTGGGCACGGGGGCGGCTGATCTGTGCCGCGCGATGGACGTGCCCGTCACACCCTGGGACATGGCCGAAACCGCCCATGGCGGGCCATTCCCCGAAATCATGCAGCACCACGTCTTTCTCAACTGCATTCTGGCAGGTCCACAAACCCCTTTGTTTGTCCCGAAAGAGGCCGTCACCGCCCCCCGCACCCTGACGGTCATCGGTGATATTGCCTGTGACCCTGACAGCGTCTTTAACCCCGTGCCGGTCTATGACCGCGCCACCACCTGGGCTGCGCCTGCCTTGCGCGTCCATGACACACCGGCGCTGGATGTCATGGCCATCGACAACCTGCCCTCCATGCTTCCCTTGGAAAGCTCCGAAGATTACGCAGGCCAGCTGCTTGAGACGCTCAAGGCGCTGGACGGGGATGCAAATGGGGTCTGGGCGCGGGCCAAGGCATTGTTCGAAGACCACGCAAACGCGCTGTGAACCCTAGCTGAAGATCCGGAAATACAGCCAATCCGGCAGGAACTGGCTTAACCTGAACACCATCGAAAAGAGCCATGGAAAGCTCTTTTTGAACCCATCGGTGTTCATATGTTCAAACATCTGCGCCGCCGCTGCATCCGGCGACATCATGAATGGCATGGTGAAATCATTCTTGTCGGTCAGCTGCGTCTTGATAAAGCCGGGGTTTACCACCTGCACCTGAACGCCTGTCTTGCGCAGATCGGCATACATGCATTCGGCCAGTGACATGGTCGCGGCCTTGGACGCGGTATAGCCGATGGAACCGGGCAGCCCCCGAAACCCCGTCAGGCTTGAGGTGATCACGATATGGCCTGCATCGCGTTCCACCATCATCGGCACCACCTGTCCCATGACCCGCATCAGGCCGGTAAAGTTGATATCCGCCATGGCATTGGCCTGATCCGCATCCCAGTCCTTGGCCCCGAAGGGCCAATAGACCCCGGCCAGGAAAACCACGCCATCGACGCGGCCCACATCCGCTGCTGCGGCCTTGACGCTGTCGTTGTCAGACACATCAATGGTGCGGTAGCTGGCCTTGCCGGGCATTTGGGCCGTCAGCGCCTTCAGCTTGTCCTCTGACCTGGCAGACAGGATCACTTCGGCACCAGCACGGCTCATCTTTTGGGCCAATGCTGCACCCAGGCCGTCGCTGGCCCCAACCAGCCAATACCGTTTGCCCTGCCACTCTTTCATCATCTCTCCCTTGGGCGAATGGTCGCGACCAATTCTGCCACCTTGAATCCGAATTTCCGAAACTGGCTGCGGTTGATGATCGCCCCGTTGGGCGTCAGGTACATCCAGTCGACTGCATCCAGAACATGACTGCCCGCGCTTTCCGGCATCCGGATGGCATAGCGCATTTCAACCGCCGGCCCCGCCTGGGTGCCCTTGCCGCCCTTTGGCACATCCTCCGCCTCGGTCTGGAACTGGCCATCCTGGCCGATGGTGATGATCCACTGGCGCTTTTGGCTTGAGCCGTCGTTGTAGTGGAACAATTCGTCCATCACGCCCCTGTCGCCATCCCATGCAATGTGAAATTCGGCGGTAAAGGTGCTGGTCATCCGCCCCATCGGGCCAAAGATCATCCCCTCGCAGACCATGTCACCTCTCAGGTGGGTCTTGAGGTCAAAGTTGGGAAAACCATCCTCATAATCTTCGGGGGTCTGGCCATAAAACTCGGCATAGCGGCGGCGCATGACCATTGCGCCCACGGCCAGCAGAATGCCGATCAATATGAAAATCAGATTTTCCATCAGCCCTCCTCCAGTCCCTTGACGCGGCTCAGCAGCGCGATTGCGATCAGTTTCAATGCACAGGGCACGCCCGCATAAAGCATAACGAGCAGATTGACCGCCTGAACCGGATTATCCGCCGATCCAGACCTCAGCCCTGCAGTCTCTAACAGGGGAAGTAGGGTGACTGCCGCCAAAGCCAATGTGAACTTGGATACAAATGACCATAGTCCGAACCCTTCGGCCGCAGAGGGTGATATTTTTGCCATACGCGTGGCGAACATCGCAGGCAGCAGCGTCAGGTCAGCACCCAGTACCGCCCCAGAGGCTACACAGATCAGCGCAAACCAAACCGCGTCCCCCGTCCCCAGAAACAACGCGCCGCCAAAGGCGACAATGCCCAGAACCATCGCAGACAGCAGCACAGGTTTGCCGCCAAAGCGTTCCGCCAGCATCCCCCAAAACGGGGCTGCCACCGCTGCGGACAAAAAGAACAGCAGCAGCAATACGCCCTCCCAGCCCGGCGCATCCAGTGCAATTTCGACGTAAAACAGGAACAATGTCGAACTGACCGCAACAGGTGCTGCATTGACCAGCGCGATCAACAGCAGTTTGCGTGCCAGCGGGTCCCGCAACACCGTGCCAAACCCGGTTGAGGCCGGCAGCCCGCTGTCGCGCCATTCGCCCGCCATGCCCAAAACCGCTGCCAGTGCCAGCACCGCAAAGCCCACGGCGAATCCCGCGAAAGGCGCACCCATGAACGCCCCCAGTGCCACAGGGGCAACAGAGGCCACACAAACCCCTAGCAAGGCCCCGGTTTCACGCCAGCGGGCCAGCGCCAGATGGCCACTGCCCGGCAGGCTGTCGGCCTTGGCCACCCCTTGGGCATAAAAACAGATGGTCAGAAAGCTGAAGCCAGAGAACACCAGCGTCAGCATCGCCCCGAACCAGATCAACGGCTGCACGGGTGGTGCCACGGCAAACAGCCCGATCATCGCCAGCGCCATCACCGCCGCGCCCATCGCCACCGCCAACCCGCGCCGGTGCCGCAACCGTTCCGACAGCCGCCCCAGCAGCGGGTCTTGGACCACATCCAACAGGCGCAGCCCGAATAAAACAGACCCTAATGCGGCCAAAGAGACCCCATATTCATCCACAAAGAATTTGGGCGCATGAATATAGATCGGCAGGCCCGCCGCCGACAAAAGGGCCGCGAACAATGCATATGACGGCAATCGCTGCGCCCGGATGGACGTCATCGGGTGACTTCTTGTTTGGGGGGCTCTGGGCGGTTGCGGAATGGCGCACCTTTCCACCACAGTTTCAGCGCCTGCCAGTGGATCAGTGCCAGAACCCGCCGCGCGCCAAAGGGGCGGCGCAGCATGGCGCGCAGGATGGCTGCATTGCTCAGCGGCTTGCGCTTGCCCGTCAGCGTGGCAATCAGCCCGCCATTGCCCGCACTATAGTCAATCCAGACACCCACGCGCGTCTGCGTGATATCAAAGCGAAAGGTATAGCTCCCCTCGACCGGCTGAAATGGCGAGACATGGAAAATCTTGGTCGCGCCCAGATGGTCCTGCGGCGTGATCGGGCGCAAATCGTCATGGTGGCACAGATAGCAATGCCGGTCGCCATAGGTATTGGACACCTCGGCAATCACCGTAATCAACGCACCCTGTCCGTCCCGGCAGAGCCAAAAACTGACCGGGTTGAATACATGCCCCAACACCCTTGGCTGCGCCAGAAGCTCGATCTTGCGCACGCCTGCGATACCGTGGGCGGCCAGCACATCGCGCACCCATGCCGCACCCCTACCCTGCTTTGGCGCGCCGCCATGATCACTGTCTTGCAAGGACGTGAGGCCCGCGCGGTTACGCCCGAACAGGCGCGGGGTCTGCACGTCAGCCTCCGCATCACACAACACATAGTCGATCGAATAGCGAAAGGCGTTTTCAACAGCGCCCTTGCGCCCATGAAAGGTGTGCCCCGCAATATGATCGACGCGCGACATCACTCCGCTGCCATCGCCATATCCGCGGACGCCTCGATCTGGTCGACCACTTCCATCGCCGTGGCCAGCCCGTCCTCGTGGAAACCATTGCGCATCCATGCGCCACAAAACCAGGTGTTGCGCGTGCCGTTATGGGCGGCAATTTCCTCTTGGGCCGCCAGCGCGCCCAGGTCATAGACCGGATGGCGCAGCGTCACCTGATCATAGATCAGGTCCTCGCGGATGGTGCGTTTGGTGTTCAGGGTCACGAAATGCAGATCATCCATCGGGATGGGCTGCAGAGAGTTCATCCAATAGGTCAGGTCGATCCGGTCCGACATCGCATTGCGGTCTTCGGTATAGACCCAAGAGGCCCAGGTCTTGCGCCGCTTGGGCATGATCGAGGTATCGGCATGCAGCGTGATGTCATTGGGCTGGTATTTGACCGCGCCCAGCGCCTTTTGCTCGGTCGCATCCGCGTCCATCAGGATCGCCAGCGTGTCATCGGAATGGGTGGCAAAGATCACCTCGTCGAAATGTTCCCATTCGCCGCTCACGGTCTTGACCTCTGCGCCCTGTTCCAGGCGGCGCACGCCCTGCACGGCGGCGTTGAGACGAATATCAACGCCCTTGCGCCGCATCGCCGCCTCCAGCCGTGTCACATAGGATTGCGAACCACCCTGCACAGTGTACCACTGATGCTGTCCGGAATAGCCCAGCAGCGCGTGGTTCTCGAAAAAGTTGATCATCGCATAGGCGGGGAAATCCATGATCTTTTCCGTGGGCGTGGACCAGATAGCACCCGACAGCGGCGACAGGTAATAATCCCGAAAATAGCTGCCCGTCCCCAGCACCTCCAGAAATTCCGCGATGGTCAGTGATCTGTCCTTGGCCAGATCAACAGCCTTGTTGTTGAACTTGACGATGTCGCGGATCATCCGCAGGAATTTAGGATTAAGCGCATTGCGACGCTGGGCAAAGACCGCGTCCAGACTGGTCAGCGCATATTCGAACCGGCCCCCGTCAATCGACGCCCCAAAGCTCATGTTGGATTTGACCACAGGCACATCCAGCTCTTTGAACAGGGCCGCCAGATGCGGATAATTGGCGTAGTTGAACACGATAAATCCGGTGTCCACCGGCTGATCGCCGTTCTTGCCCGCGATGATCGTGCGCGCATGCCCGCCCAGACGGTGCCCTGCCTCAAACAGGGCCACCTGATGCCGGTCGGCCAGCCGGTGTGCGGCACCCATGCCGGTGATACCTGCGCCGATCACGGCAATCTTGCGTCGGGTCTGGCTGCCAGACGGGGCGAGGGTCGGTTCTTCAAATGGCATGGGGTCGGGTTTTCCTGTTCAGACTTACACGTGGTGGACCTAGCGCGAATAAACCACGCGGCGAGAACTGAAAAGTTGCAAATAATTGTGAGCCGGGCCAATTTACGCACGAAACGGCCCAAGCGACTGGAAACATTCAGGTTCAGGCGTCTGATTTGGTCAGCGGCACAACCGTGCTGACCACGGGATCTGCTGCCAGCTCCTCAAAATCAAAGTCATGCAGGCGGCCTGCGCGTTTCGCCGCCTTCTCTGAACTGATCAGGATCTCTTCCACATCTTTACGGGCCTGCCCGAAATGACGGTCCAGATTGCCAACCCGTGTCACCAGCCGTTCCACATCCGAATGCAACAAGCCCAGTTCCTTGCGGATGGCCCCCGCCTGTTCACGCATCTGCGCGTCCTTGAGGATCGCGCGCATGGTGTTCAGCGTCGCCATGCAGGTCGTGGGCGATACGATCCAGACCCGCTTTTCAAAACCATAGCGTGTCACATCGCCGAAATTGGCGTGCAACTCCGCATAGACCGCCTCTGAGGGCAGGAACATCAGCGCCCCATCCGCCGTCTCGCCATCCAGAATATATTTGGACGAAATCGCATCGATATGCGCCCTGACCGCCAGACGCATGGCGCGGGCGGCCTCCTTGAGCTGGTGATCGGTTTCGGCCCGGCGCAGCGCCTCATAGGCCTCAAGCGGGAATTTACTGTCGATCACGATGGGGCCGGGGGGGTTGGGCAGATGGATCAGGCAATCGGGCCGCTTGCCGTTGGACAGCGTGGATTGCAGCGAATAGGCATTGGCCGGCAGCGCCTTGGAGACGATGTCATGCAGCTGGATTTCACCAAAGCTGCCGCGCGTCTGCTTGTTGCTCAGGATGTCCTGCAGGCTCAGGACATCGCCAGACAATTTGGTGATATTGTCCTGTGCCTTGTCAATCGCCGCCAGCCGCTCTTGCAGCTGCGTCAGGCTGTTGGTGGTCTGTTTGGACGATCCGTGCAGGGTCTGGTTCATCCGCTCCTGCATCTCGCTCAGTGATCGGGCCGAACGGGTGGCATTGTCCGCCAGCCGGTCCTGCATGTTCTGCTGTACGGCCTGCAACCGTGCTTCCATGCTCTGGATCAGCTGCGCCTGCGCATTGGCCTGGGTGTCGGACACCATCTGCAACCCACCGCGCAGCTGCTCTTGGCCTGCGCCCAATTGCTGAACGTGACCGCCCAGGATCTGCATATGCTGGGCCAGGGGGGCGGCCATCCGGGCCGATCTGCCCGCCGCGCGGATGGCGATGATCAGCAGCGCAAGGATCAACAGCACAACCGCCGCACCGATCAGCGCGGTAATCACGACAGGGTCGTCAAAAAGATAGGTCTGGCCTGCGATTTCAATCATGTGCGTCCAAAGAGCCGTTCAATATCGGCCAGTTTAAGTTCAACATAGGTGGGACGTCCGTGGTTGCACTGGCCCGAATGGGGCGTGGCCTCCATCTCGCGCAGCAGGGCGTTCATTTCTTCGCCCCGCATCCGCCGTCCCGACCGGATCGAGCCGTGACAGGCAATCCGGCTCAGGATCGCTTCGATCTTGGCCTGCAACAGATTGCTGTCGTTCTGATCCGACAGTTCGTCCAGAATATCCAGCACCAGCGCGCGGGCGTTGACCTCGCCCAGAATGGCAGGGGTTTCGCGCACCGCAATGGCGCTGCCGCCAAAGGGTTCGATGCCCAGACCAAAGCGGTACATCTCAACCGACATATCCAGCAGCAAGGCGCAATCACCTGCCGACAGTTCCACGATTTCGGGGATCAACAGGGCTTGCGCGGCGACGCCATTCTCAGCCATCTGGCGTTTGAGCTTTTCATAGACCAGCCGTTCGTGGGCGGCATGTTGATCGACAATGACCATCCCCGTCGCGGTCTGGGCGATGATGTAGTTTTCATGCACCTGACCGCGTGCGGTGCCCAGCGGATAATCCGGTGTCGCCGCACCTTCTGCCTCTTGCGGCGCGTCCTCTGCCGGGGTTTCCACCCGCCCCCAGGTGCCCGCCATCTCGGCAAAGCCGGGCGCTTGGCCCTGGTAGGCGGCAGCGCGTGCGCCCTGCGACGGGCGGTCCATCTGGTAGACCCGCGCGCCCCCCACAGGCTCTGGCGTCATCGCGCCCAAGGTGGCACTGGCCACGGTGGTAGAGGCGCGATGTCCCGCCTCGGCAAGCGCATGGCGCAGGGCCGAAACGATCAGGCCGCGCGCCAACCCGGGATCGCGAAACCGGACCTCGGATTTGGCGGGGTGGACGTTTACATCGACCAGCGACGGGTCAAAGTCCAGAAACAATGCCGCCGCCGGATGGCGGTCACGGCTCAGAAAATCATAATAGGCCCCGCGCAGGGCCCCCACCAACAATTTGTCGCGCACGGGCCGGCCGTTCACGAACAGATATTGTGTCACCGCAGAGCCGCGCGAATAGGTCGGCAGCGCGGCAAAACCCGTCAGGTGCAGCCCCTCGCGCTGCGCATCAATCGGCAGGGCGTTATCGGCAAATTCACGCCCCAGCACCTGCGACAGCCGCCCGCGCAGGGCATCAAACAGATCCCCCTGTTCTGCGCCGACGCGAAACACATCACGGCCCGTTCCCTCACCCGACACATCGCGCAGGGTGAATTGGACAAAGGGCTCTGCCATGGCCAGTCGTTTGACCACATCCGCAATGGCCTGTGCCTCTGCGCGGTCGGTGCGCAGAAACTTGAGCCGCGCAGGCGTGGCAAAGAACAGATCCCGCAGGGTAACCACCGTGCCGCCGTTCAGGGCAGCGGGGCGCACCTGCTCCATCCGGCCGCCGTTGACCGTGACCTCGGCCCCCTCCATCCCCGCCATCCGGCTGGTGATGGTCAAACGGCCAACCGCCCCCAGCGAAGGCAGCGCCTCGCCGCGAAAGCCAAAGGTGTGGATGTTGAGCAGGTCACTGCCGTCAATCTTGGAGGTCGCATGGCGCGACAGCGCGAGGGTCAGATCATCCGGCGCGATGCCGCAGCCGTCATCCGTGACACGGATCAGCGTCTTGCCACCATCGCTATAGTCCACCGTGATCCGCGTGGCCCCCGCATCGATCGCATTCTCGACCAGCTCCTTGACCGCCGAGGCCGGACGCTCCACCACTTCACCCGCCGCGATACGGTTGATCGCGGCGTCATCCAGTTGTCGGATGACCGGCGTCTGGGGGCGCGCAGCTTCGCCTATGTTGGGGTGTTTATCAGCCATGACGCTATACCTAGCATGAGATCACGTCAGACTGAACCCGATTCGAAGGCCGCATGGCGCAAGAGCGCAGCCTAGCGGCGCGCGCGTATCCGGTAAGGTGGACGCCCCGTCCACCCCCCCTTTTTCTAGTTGGAGGTCGCCTCGCGGTACCATGCCACGATCAACGCGCGCTCGCGCTCTTGCATATAGCTGAGGTTGGCGGGCGGCATCGCATGGGTCAGCCCCGCTTGCAAATAGATCTGTTTGGCGGCGTTGGTGATCTGGTGCTCTGTCTCCAGACGCAGGCCCTTTGGGGGCCAATGCATGCCTTCCCAGGCGGGCTCGGCCGCGTGGCACATGCTGCAGCGGCCGGTGACGATGTTCTTGACCTGCTCGAAACCTTCGGCCTCAGCAAACTTCACCGCCGCCCCCTGCGCCTCAACCGGTTCGGGGCTGCGGAACATCGGGGCGGTGGACAGCCACATCACCACGATGAAAATCAGCGCCGTGGCCAGCCAGGTCCAGATCGGATTGCCCCTGCGCGCATGAACCGAGTTGAAGTAATGCCGGATCGTGACGCCCATCAGGAAAATCAGCGATGCAATGATCCAGTTTGCCTCTGACGCGAAGGCCAGTGGATAGTGGTTCGACAGCATCAGGAAAATCACCGGCAGCGTCAGGTAGTTGTTATGGGTGCTGCGCTGTTTGGCGATCTTGCCGTATTTGGCATCCGGCGTGCGCCCCGCCTGCAGATCGGCCACCACAATGCGCTGGTTGGGCATAATGGTGAAGAACACATTGCCCGACATGATCGTGGCCGTGAACGCCCCCAGATGCAGCAGCGCCGCGCGGCCCGAAAAGACCGACGTATAAAAATAGGCCATCCCCACAAGGATCACGTAAAGCAACAGCATCAGCCGCGTATTGTCTTCACCAAACCTGCTTTTGCAGATCTGGTCATAGGCTACCCAGCCAAAGGCCAGCGAGCCCAGCGAAATCAGGATCGCCTGAAAGGTGGTCAGATCCGCCACAGCCGGATCAATCAGATAGAACTCTGCCCCGAAGTAATAGACCAGGATCAGCAGGGCAAAACCGCTGAGCCAGGTTGAGTAGCTTTCCCATTTGAACCAGACCAGATCACCGGGCATCTGCGCCGGTGCCACCAGGTATTTCTGGATATGGTAAAACCCGCCGCCATGGACCTGCCATTCCTCGCCGTCCGCACCACTGGCCAGGTTGCGGTCCCTGTGCAGGCCCAGATCAAGGGCGATGAAGTAAAAGGAAGAGCCGATCCAGGCGATGCCCACGATCACATGGGTCCAGCGGACGGCAAATTCGATCCAGGAGGAAATGGCGGCTAGGTCGTACATGGGTGTTCTTTCCGATAGGTCGCCTTTGGGGCAGCGGCAGTTCTAAGGTATTTAAGGCCAAAAAGAGGAGGGGGCCGTGGTGGTCACGGCCCCCCTTCTGGGTTTACTTGGGCAGGCTGCCCTTGGCATTGCCTTTCATGCCGCCCGAGACTTCTTCGGTGGCTTCCTCGGCCAGCTCTTGGGGCAGGACAAGGTTGAGGACAATGGCGAGCAGGGCTGCGGGCAGCAGGCCGCTGGTCATCAGGATGCGCAGGGTATCGGGCAGGTGCTGGACCGCGCCGGGTTCCAGTTGCAGGCCCAGACCGATGGACAGCGAGATGGCAAAGATCACCATGTTGCGCCGGTTCCAATCCACGTCAGACAGCATCGAGATACCGGCCGCCACCACCATGCCGAACATCACGATCACACCGCCGCCCAGTACCTCGATGGGGACGGTGCGGATGATGCCGCCCACCTTGGGGACCAAGCCGCAGATGATCAGGAAGATCGCGCCGCAGGTCACCACGTGGCGGCTCATCACGCCGGTCATGGCGATCAGGCCCACGTTCTGGCTGAACGATGTGTTGGGCAGGCCGCCAAAGACGCCGGCGACCGCCGTGCCCAGGCCGTCTGCATAGGTGGCACCGGCGATTTCCTTGTCCGTGGCCTCGCGGCCCGCACCGCCCTTGGTGATGCCGCTGACATCGCCCACGGTTTCAATCGCCGAGATGAAGGCCATCAGGCAAAAGCCGATGATGGCGGCAGCAGAGAATTCAATCCCGTATTTGAAAGGATTGGGCAAGGACAGCCATGCCGCGTTGTTGAAGCTGGCGATCACGCCGCGATCACCGCCAAAGGACAGCATGCCCACGGCAACCGCATAGAAATAGCCGACGATGAGGCCGATCAGCACGGCAGAGATCGACAGCATGCCTTTGGTGAAGAATTTGAGCGCTAGGGTAACGAGGATGACCACCAGGGCCGCAGACCAGTTCAGCAGGCTGCCGTATTCGGGGGTTCCGATGGCAGGCACGCCGCCTGCGGCATATTGGATGCCGACCTTAACCAGTGCCAGGCCAATCATCGTGACCACCAGCCCCGTGACCAGGGGCGGCAGGGCAAAGCGGATCTTGCCGATGAACAGACCCAGGCAGGCATGAAACAGCCCGCCCACGACGATGCCGCCGAAAAGGGCGGCCAGTCCGTCAACGCCCTTGCCCGCAACCAGCGGGATCATGATCGGGATAAATGCAAAGGAGGTGCCCTGCACAATCGGCAGCCCCGCGCCCACCGGACCCAGCGTGATCGTCTGGAACAAGGTGGCCACCCCGGCAAAGAGCATCGACATCTGGATCAGATAGAGCAGTTCGGGGAAATCCGGCGAATTGGACCCAAAGCCAAAGCCTGCAGCCCCTGCCACGATGATCGCGGGGGTGACGTTGCTGACAAACATCGCCAGCACATGCTGGATACCCAGCGGTATCGCCTGTGCCAGCGGCGGGGTGTAATCGGGGTCGCGCAGCTGTTGTGCCGTCCCGAGTGAGGAAACTGTCATGTTCTGTCCCTTGTTGGTTGGATCGTTTTGTCGCTGAATAGCCCTGTTATTACGGCCGGGCCTTGATGGTATAGGGTGCCTCCAGCGGGCATTCGTCAAGGTTTTGCGTGTCACCGATGCGGTCCACCACCGCAAAAAGCCCCGGTGTGGCCAGCGGCGTCAGCACGCCATGCCAGGTGCCACGGTGCAGGTTGATGCCCTGATGCGGTGCCGTGATAAAGGCCAGCGGCCTGCCGGGCCGGTCGCCGGCATCGGGGGCGACGATCACCAGAAAAGGATGCGATGTCAGCGGCAAAAAGGCCTGGGAACCTTCGGGGTGCCGCTCCAGCAGGGTCAGCTCATAGGGCAGGCTGCGCGGCTCGGCGTTGAAAATACTGATGCCGGCGCGGCCCTGCGGCCCGAAATCCAGCTGTGCCAGATCATGGTAACGCCCGCACAGGCCCGCGTTGATGATCTTGTCCGGGGTGCCGCTGGCGTCCAGAATGTCGCCAAAGGGGGCAAAGGCCTCTGCGGTCAGGGGCTGGGCAATGATGTCGCGGCTCATAGGGGCATGTGCCGGTTGACGTCTTTGTACAGCAGATAGCGAAACGGCTCGTCTCCGGTGGCGATACAGGCCTGCGGGCAAAAGGCACGCAGCCACATGAAGTCACTGGGACCGACCGGCACCCAATCCTTGTTCAGCAGATAATCTGCCGTGCCCTGCAAAACATACAGCCCATGTTCCATCACATGGGTTTCGGCAAAGGGAATGCGCCCGCCCGGTTGGAATGTAACGATGTTGACATGCATGTCATGGCGCAGATCGCTGGGTTCGACAAAGCGGGTGGTCGCCCAGACCCCATCGCAATCGGGCATGACAATCGGTGCCACCGCCTGATCCGACGTTACAAAAGCCGTCGGCAGGTCAATACCTTCGGCCATGGTGTAGCGTTTTCTGATCCAGTGAAACTGTGCTTTTGCATCAGAGTCGTTCCAGATCGTCCAGACCGCCTCTGGCGGGATATAGGCATAGCCGCCCGCTTGCAGCCGATGTTTGGTGCCGTCAATGTTCAGGGTGATCTGACCTGCTGCCACAAAGATCACCGATTGCGCCTCGGGGTCGACCTCGGGGGCGGCTGATCCGCCCGAGGGGGCCAGTTCCACCGCATATTGCGAAAAGGTTTCGGCAAAGCCGCTCATCGGGCGCGCCAGCACCCACATGCGCATGCCGGTCCAGCCGGGCAGCAGGCTGGTGACGATGTCGCGCTGGGTGACGGCGGGGATCACCGCGTAGGCGGGGGTGAAAACGGCCGTGCCCTCGGGGGATACGGATTGGTCCGGCAGGCCGCCGGGGGGGAAAGCATAGGTCATAGTTTGTCCTCCAGACGTAGCCGGGCAATCCGCTCCACCTGTCGGCAGGCAGTGGCGAATTCGGTTTCGGTATCATTGGCGATGCGGGTCTCGAATGCCCGCAGGATCCCGGCCTTATCGTGGTCCTGGACCGCGATGATGAAAGGGAAGCCGTGTTTGGCGACATAGTCGCTGTTCAATTGCGTAAACTGCGCGCGCTCTGCGTCGGTCAGCGCATCCAGACCGGCGCTGGCCTGTTCTGCGGTGCTGTCGGCGGTCAGGCTTTTGGCCGCCGCCAGCTTGCCCGCCAGATCGGGATGGGCGTTCAGCACTGCCAGCTTTTCGGCATGCGCGGCGGATCGGAACATCCGCGCCAGCGCATTGTGCAGCCCCGCCGCACTGTCATGGGCAGAGCCCAGTTCCAGATCAAAGGCCCGTTCGGCGATCCAGGGCGAATGTTCGAAAATCCCGCCAAAGGCCTCGACAAAGGCGGCCTTGTCCATACGGCTGGGCCGTTGGCCACGTGGTGGTGCGGGATGTACCCGGTGCCAATGCTCGGCAATCTCGATGCGGCGCGGGGTCCAGACGCCTTCGAAACCCTTGATATACTCAATAAAGCGTTGCAAGGCCTGCACCCTGCCGGGCCTGCCCACCAGGCGGCAATGCAGGCCCACCGACATCATCTTGGCCGCGCCTGCGGTGCCTTCGGCATAAAGCGCGTCAAAGGTGTCGCGCAGATAGGCAAAGAACTGATCGCCCGAATTGAACCCCTGCGCTGTGGCAAAGCGCATGTCGTTGCAATCCAGCGTATAGGGGATGATCAGCTGTTCGCGGTCACCGACATCCATCCAATAGGGCAGATCATCGTCATAGGTGTCAGAGACATAGTCAAACACCCCCGATGCCGCGGCAAGTGCCACCGTGTTGACCGAGGTGCGCCCGCAGTACCAGCCTCTGGGCTGTGCGCCGGTCACTTCGGTATGCAGGCGGATGGCCTCCAGCATATCGGCATTCTCTGCCTCGGCGCTGTGGTCCTTGTAGTCGATCCATTTCAGTCCGTGGCTGGCGATTTCCCAACCGGCCTGCTGCATCGCCTCGACCTGTTCGGGCGCGCGCGCCAGCGCAGAGGCCACGCCGTAGACCGTGACCGGGATCTGCGCGCCGGTAAACAGGCGGTGCAGCCGCCAAAAGCCCGCGCGGGCCCCGTAATCATAGATGGATTCCATGTTCCAATGCCGCTGTCCGGGCCAGGGCTGCGCACCAACGATCTCTGACAAGAAGGCCTCTGATGCCGCATCCCCGTGCAGCAGGCAGTTTTCACCGCCCTCTTCGTAATTCACCACAAACTGCACCGCGATGCGGGCACCATCTGGCCAGGCGGCATCGGGGGCATCCGCCCCATAACCGCGGAAATTTCTGGGATATCTGTTCATTGGAATGTCCTGACTGAGGCAAGGCCAAGGTTGCACAGATCTGCGGGGCTGCGCAATTCCAGTTGTGCCGGGCGCAGGGCATTTTCCAATCCTTCCAACCCCTGCCCCAAAAAGCCAACGGGCCGCCAATCAAGGGCGGCCCGTTGTCGGACAAGCTACTGCGACTGTGTTTATTGTTATTCTGGTATTATTAGCCGCTGGCCTGTCCGTATCAGATCGGGAGAGCTGAGCACGTCCCGGTTTGCCTGAAAGATCCGCTCATATTCGTAGGGGCGGCCGTAAAACTGTAGTGAAATATAGGCAAGGCTATCGCCTGCCTCGACGACGTAGACGCGCGCGCCCTTGACGTCGATGGTCTTGGCGCTGGATGCGGCAAAGGCGCGGCGGCTCATTTCGCGCGCGGCCTCTTCGCCCTCGGGCGTGCCATCGGTGGCCAGAGAGGTCTGGATCAGGTTGAACAGCAGCGTGTCCAGATCAATTTCACCATCGGCAGTGTTGAGCGAGGCGGGAATGTCGATGTCGCCGCGTTCTGCCGCTTCCAACAGCAGGTTGCCGGTGGATTCGCGTGTCATCTCGGCGTTGACGGTTTCCAGCACCAGACGTTTCGTGTCACCATCCTGTTTGGCCTTGACCGTATAGACCCCGGCCAGCACCCCCTCGCGCAGCATCCGCATCTTGTTGCGGCTGATGATCGACAGGGCCTCGCGGGCTTTTTCCACCTGCTCTTGTTCAGTCAGCGTGCCAACGGTGCGTTTGGGTTGCAGCCCCTGTAGAACCGCCTGTTCCAAGGCGGGTTCCGGTTTCGCGACGACAGGCATTTCGACGACAGGCATTGCGGGGCCGGGCATTGCGACAACAGGCATTGCGGGGGCCAACAGGTCGGTGCCCTGCGCGCGCGTGACCGTATCCTCTGTGACATCCTGCTGATCGGGCATCAGGACAGGTTCGGGCACCTGCGCTGTCACGATCACCTGCCGGGGGCCCATGAATTGCAATGTCACCATGACACCCAAAAGAAAGGTCAGAACTGCAATCACCGACACCGCAATGATCGTGCCGTTCAGATGCCTGTCGCCCTTGGGGCCTGCATGGGCCTGCACGCTGCCAGGGATGACATAGCTGTCAAAGGTCACGGTTGGCTGTACCGGATCCGGCATGGTATATTTGTTCATGACTGGCCCGCCTCGATGCTAAAGCCCAGAACCGACCAAACCTGCATGCCACCCCGGTAATAGCGGATCATTTCCGGCGGATAGCCTGCGGCCAGCAAGGCAGAGACCAGCACGCCCGCATCATTGCTGCCCGGTCCCTTGTCATAGACCAGCAGCTGGCGGGCATCGGCAAAATTGAACACGCCTTCGAATTCACGCGCGCCCAGCGCCCGCAGGATGTCATCCTTGAAATCGTTTTCAGGGTCCATCGTGCTATAGGGCAGGCTGACACTGCCGGGAATATATCCCAGCGCGCGGTCCTGGGGCAGGCGCGCATCTACCATCAGGCCCCTATTGCCGGCCACTTCGCTGACCAGAAAATTCAGCACTTCGATTTCGTCCAATGTCCGAACGCCGGGGGCCACGTTCAGCGGCGCGATACAGGGCGCGCCACAGCTGCCGGCCGACCCGGCAAACGCCAGCACAAATTGCGCCGCCTGCGGATTGTCGCGGCTGATCTTGATACGCTCGCCATTGAAAATGAAAGACGCCTTTGCCTGCGTCAGATCTTCTTGCGCACTGCTTGCTGTTGCCACCAGAAGTAGCACCATCGCAGCTTGTGCGGCCCCCATTCGCATATTGCCCCCAGACTCTATACTTTTTCTTGCTCTGTACTTGATCTTGCTTGCGTGGCTGGCAGGCCACACAACTACTAGATTAGCGTCCATATAGGCTTTGTTGCATAAATGGTCTGATGGGATTCACTGTATGAATCCAGCGTGATAGCTGAGTGAGATGAGCAGTTGGGCCCCTACAAAGTACAAGACCAAGAATTGGTCGTCTTACAATAACAGCTTG
>Ga0213868_10002035_pt1 | contig 19443 bp, 16 predicted proteins | sample PICome_9_FD_160087 | JGI IMG/M metagenome (GOLD analysis project Ga0213868, IMG submission 160087) | Coastal seawater microbial communities near Pivers Island, North Carolina, United States - PICO127 | ecosystem: Environmental > Aquatic > Marine > Coastal | place: USA: North Carolina...
CCATTAACGAAGGTAAGATTCATATTATCGAACCAGATTTAGATAGCGCAGTAGCCGAAGCGGTATCACAAGGATACCTTAAGGCTGACACTAAGCCAGTCAAAGCGAATACATATTTAATAGTGGTTCCTACACCTTTTAAGGCTAAAAATGAGCCAGACATCTCATTTGTTGAGTCAGCAACTAATAATATAGTACCCTTACTTAAACCAGGTGACTTATATATTATAGAGTCTACATCTCCAGTGGGTACAACAGAAAAAATGATGGACCTCATATATAGTCAAAGACCGGAGCTAGAAGGAAAAATCTTTATGGCTTATTGTCCTGAACGCGTTTTACCGGGTAATGTGATGTATGAACTGGTTCATAATGACCGTGTTATTGGAGGTATAAATGAGGAATCTACAGAAAAGGCTATAGCATTCTATAGAGAATTTATTGAAGGTAAATTACACAAGACAAACTCACGTACCGCAGAGATGTGTAAGTTAGTTGAAAACTCATCAAGAGATGTTCAAATAGCTTTTGCCAATGAGTTGTCGCTTATTTGTGATAAAGCGGATATAAATGTTTGGGAACTAATAGAATTAGCAAATAAACACCCAAGAGTTAATATATTGCAACCGGGATGTGGTGTTGGAGGACATTGTATTGCTGTTGACCCATATTTTATTGTTTCAGATTACCCAATGGAATCTCAAATAATAGGTAAGGCAAGGGAGATTAACAATTATAAATCTTTTTGGTGTGCCGAAAAGGTTCAAAATGCAAAACTACAATTTGAACTAGATAATGGATTTAAACCTAAAATAGCAGTGATGGGATTAGCGTTTAAACCCAATATTGATGATCTTCGAGAGTCACCAGCAAAATATATAGCTCAAAAAATACTTCAGAACTCGAATAATGAAGAGTGTTATATTGTAGAGCCCAATATTGATGACCACCATGTTTTTAAGCTCACTGATTATAAAGAAGCAATTATAAAAGGAGATATTATAGTGTTTTTAGTTGCTCACGATGAGTTTAAAGCTATAGAAAAACCTACAGATAAATTTGTATTAGACTTTTGCGGCGTTTTTAAATAATAACCTAAAATCAAATGTTATGAGAAAAATTATTTTAATTATAATCTTAGGAGTTATTGTTTCCTGTAATAATAAAAAAAACGAAGAAAATATAAACAAGCCTATATATAAGGAATTACCAGAAATTGATAATAATAAAATCGATAAAGCTAAATACCAAACTATAGAAGATGTTTCAGATAAACTGGATTTTATTTTTCAAGGAGAATTTTTCTTTAGCGAAGATGTTATATTAGAATCAATTGGGTTAGAGAAATTAGAAGAAGATAATTATAAGGTTGTTTTTTTTATAGCTGAAGATTCAGATTTTGAAAAAATTAGAAACTTGAGATTAGGCATGGTCTTTTACCCAAGTGACCCCAAATTATTAGAAACTGAAAAAGAAAAAAATAGAGGTTCTATAAAAACAGGCGTTAGTACTAAAATTAAAGTAATGGGAGATGATTTTGTTTTCACTTTTGATAAATTTAGACTCTTTCCAAAAAGATTTAAAACAGTTAGGTTTTATTTTTACAATGATGAAGGTGTCATGGGAGATAGTCTATTCTTAAATAATGTTGCTTTAAGATAATAAAATACAATTTAATTGTACAGTGAAATTTCCTAAAGCAAATATAAAAAATACACTAATAATGTATTTAGGTCTAGGGCCAGTTTTTTGGTTAGGACCTATAGAGTATAATTATTTTAAAATACTGAAAACAGTAATTTTCATTATTCTTTTATCACTACTAATTTTAGATGGAATTAGCAAAAGAAATCTAAGTCACAATAAAACATTTGTTTCATTCGTAATCCTTCTCTTTTTTTCTTCAATATTTGGGTTTTTGCAATCGAGTATAAAAGGTATAATCTCAACAAGTATATCATACTCACTTATTTTTTTTGTTACCTGGATTTTCTTCATTTATTTTAAGCAAAAGCGATTTTATGAAATAATGGAAATTCTTTTGAAGGCCACAAAATTAATTTCTTATTTATGTGCTTTCATTGTTGTTAATCACTTTATCAAAATTGTAGATTGGAAGTATATTACCGAATTGACAGCAAGTTATAGTTCGATTGTAAAGCTTGCTGACACAGGATTTTCTACAGGTAGAACAGCATGGTCAAATGGTCTTGCATTATACTTTATAGTGGCTATTTATGCTTTCTTAAAGATGAAGCGTAAGGAGTTTTTATATTATGGAGCATTTATTCTCACAGCTCAAATTTTAAGTGGTGGACGAGGAGGTTTACTCATTTCAATATTTATAATAGTTATGTATATGGCTTCGACGATTAACTTGAAATGGGGAATAGTCATAGTTATATCCTTGATAACCCTAGTGTCAATTAATAAAGATTATTTAAAAAAAAGGTTTCGATTTGATAAATTAGAAAAAAGTGGCGATGATGCCCTCAACAAATTTACCGCAGGTAGATTAGGTCACTTTAGCTTTGCTATTGAGAATATTGGCGAAGATTTCAACTACTTCAAGGGTAATGGTTTTTTAAAAGAGGAAAATAAAATTAACAAAAAGACTGATATACATTTTTTGTGGCTTAAAAAAATGCTAGAAGGAGGAGTTATTTTATTAACTGTTTATGTGCTGTTTGTAGTTTTATATTTTATAAGAATAATTAATTTATACAGAAAAGATTCTAACTACGTTCTTTTTTTACATGTTTTTATAGGAGGTTTAATTACAACGTTATTTGAACCTAATGCAATATTTGGGTCTCTTCAATCTTCATTAATATGGTGGGCATCAATTGCGGCAGTTGAATCTATTAGGATTAGAAATTTAAGGCAACATCATGATTAAAAAAATACTTTCTTTTGGTATTATTGAAGGCGCTGCTAAAGCATTAAATGTATTAATGATGCTAGTTTTACCATTTGTAGCTTCAGTAGATTTATATGCAGAAATTAATGTTTTAATTGCTGTTCAAGTAATAATGGTTAGTATTATTCTTTTTGGAATGGATAGGGCAATCTTAAGATTTCTAAAAGAGTTTAATCACTCAATTTTTTGGGCCAGTTATTTTACTTTATGGTTAAAGATAGTATTTATAATTTTCCCAGTTTTTGTTTTAGCCTATCTTTACTGGTATAGAGATACTGATTCTATGCTTACTATTTTAATCTTATCAGGATTAATTTTTTTACAGGCATTAAGACAAATAAACATAGCTAAGCACAGAGCAAATCATTATATAAAAGGGTTTCTAAGATTTAGATTATTGATTCAGTTTTTTATTTTTATTTTTATTATTATCTCTGTTACTTTTTTTAAAACTATAAATGCTTTTTTAATAGCATATTGTTTTGCGATTATTCCGTTCGTATTTAGAAAAATAAAACCTCAAAAGAATTTACTAAAGGGTAGATGTAAAAAAATCCAACGTAAATTATTTGCCTTTTCTTGGCCTTTAGTCTTTCACACTATTGGAAGTGCATTAATGATGTCTATAGATAGATTAATGTTAAATAATTTTCTAGAAAAACAAGATGTAGCAATATACTCTTTTGGCTATACTTTTGGAGCGGCTATTACTTTTATATATGCCGTATGTAATGCATATTTTGAACCCAAAATCATCACCATTAGTCAAAAAAACAAGGACTTAAGAGAGAACGCTCTTTCAAGCTACACTAGTGTTCAGTTAGTATTAGCCGCTATAGCTGGGATTCTTATTTTATGGTTATCGCCATATATAATATCCTATTTTTACAATGATTTGTATTTAAAATCTTTGCCAATTATAGCAGTAATTTTGTTAACTCATTTTTTTAATCCAATATATTTACAATCTAATTTCAGGTTAATGAATATAAAGAAAACGGGTTTTATCGCTTTATCTAGTTTTATTTCAGGAGGAATTAATATTGTTTTAAATTTTATATTTCTAAAAAGAGGTATGGGCATTATGGGGGCAGCTTACGCAACTTTTATTTCATATTTGTTGCTAGCCATTGTTATTTACTTCTTTTCAATTAGAAAGGCTAAAGTTACATTGCTTACCAAAGATAAAGTTTTTTTAATATGCAATATTACTATAATTACACTAGGTCTTTTGAATTTAGATTCTCAATTAATATTAACAGGGTTAATTTTTTGTCTTGTAATTCTACACATTTTTAACGCTAAACTAATTTTAAAACCGTATAAAAATTGAGGAATAAAATCAGAATTAATTTATTAAACTTTTTTAAAGGAGATACGGTTTATTTCTACGCAATAATACTGGTCGCAATAACATTGTTCTTACGTAAGCATTCTGTAAATAGTATAGCTATTATTACTTTATTTGTAATATGGACTCTAAAAAAAGAGTATAAGAAGCTTTATATTATTAAGAAAAACAAGATTATTCAGTTGTTTATTTTGTTTTATATTACCTTTATTGTTGGAGCTTTTTATTCTAGTGATTTTTATGAAGCTCTTAAGCTTCTAAAGTTAAGATTGCCAATTATACTATTCCCTGTTGTTTTCTTAACTATAAATTTTTTTTCTAAGAGGCAAACCAAAAAATTCAAAAAAGTATTCATATCAGCAGCTTTTTTGGCTTGTCTATATTGTCAATTTCGGATAATACTTAAGTGGATTCCAACCAAAAAGCCATTTATTAATCTTTTCAAAGATTATCAATTTAGCTATTCATATATTACTGACTATATAGATTTACCACCTACTTATTTCTCATACCTTCTTCTTATTTGTTTAATCTTTTTATTTGATTTAATCAAGAACAGCCAATCAATAAAAAACAAAACAATTGGTGTATTTACAATAAGTTATTTCATTTTTTTTATAATACATATAACAAGTAGAATAGCGTTAGTTGGGTTAATTTTATTGTTCTTTTTTTTAATAATTAAAAGCCTCATAAAAAGTAAATTTAAGTTAGCGGCAATTATAATAATATTTCTGTTTTCAGGAATATTTATTGCTTCACGTTTTGATTTTACTGTAAAAAGATATAAACAGGTTGTAAATGTTTTTATTCCTCAAAAGGGGGTTGTACATGCAACTGGAGGGTACAGAGTTTTTTCCGTTAAGGCTTTTACTCAAAACTTTAACAAAAACCCTGTTTTTGGTGTAGGCTTAGGAGATGGCCAAAAAGATTTGGATGGATATTTTGATGAAATAGGCTTCCCTCACATGAAAGGATATGACTACCATAATCAATATATACAAACAATTATAGAACTAGGGCTAGTGGGCTTTATTGTTTTTCTTTTAGTTTTTATTGTACCCTTACGCATTAGTATTATTAGCAGAAATAAAGAGCTCTTCCTATTCTTAATTATAACGATGCTTTTTTTATTTGTAGAAAACATGTTTATTAGGCATAAAGGAATTGTTCCTTATGCCCTATTTAATGCATTATTTCTTTTTATGTTTTCTAATAGTAAATTTCATATAAATCAATAATCGTTTTCAATGAAACTATTTAAAAAGGAAGGTTTAGAATTCTATATCATAGTTTTATTAATTAGTGTTTTTCTATTTGATTTTATAACAAAAGTTCATGTTATATATGATTTAAAGGGCTTTATTAGATATAGTGCCATTCCAAAATTAGTAATAGAGTTATTGTTAGTTTGTTTCTTGCTCAAGAATTTTTTTAAAGCAAAGGTTAATATTTATTATCTAATATTAATTTCGGTATCAGTATTTTTTGGAACCTTGTTTGTAGAGCATGACCTTGATTTTGATTTTATATATAGAAAAGGTTATACATTAAATAAGTATTTATTTTCATTCATTCTAGCATCAGTAATATTGTCTATCAATATTGAAAATCAAAAAAAGACTATAAATACAATAGAGAAGACGATACTAATAATAGGCATACTAAATAGTATTTTTATCATAATCGGATTAATGACTAATACAGAGCTGTTTAGATCTTATCCTCATAGTCTTAGGTTTGGATTTAATGGTTTTTTTGTAAAAACATCTGAAACAAGTTACTTATACATACTACTGATTATTTCAACATATTACTATTATAAAAAAACATCGAAAGGTAGCTTTTTATGCTTATATTTTATTTTAATTTCCCTTCTAATTGGAACAAAAGTGATTTGGTTCTTTTTATTCTTTTTAGTTATGATCCATTTTTTATTAAATTCCAGAAGAGTAGTAAGGATTTTTTTTAAAATATCTTTTGTGTTAGTTTCTATTATAGTAATATTTAAAGGGGAGCTAATAACTAATTTCATAGTCAACTCTTTCTCATTTGGACCAAAACTATTTAAAGAGCATGGGCTTATTACTGTTTTAACATCAAAGAGAGATTTGTTATTTATATCAACTTATGATTATGTTATAGAAAATTGGACAATCATAAACTATTTACTAGGAGGAATAGATAATAAAAAGTATGGGGTTGAATTTGAACTTATTGACATATTTGCGTTTTTTGGGATTATAGGTTCCGTTTTATTCTCAATATTAATAAATCGAGTTTATAGATTTCACTTGTTTGATAGACTTAAACTTATATTGTTTATTTACTTTTTTATGGTAGTTTTTTCTGCTGGAAATTTTTTTACTAGCATTATTTGTAGCAGCTTTGCATTTATAGTTTTTTTTAAAATGAATGACTATAATGAATACAAAAATTATCAAACGATAAATAAAGCAGGATAATCCAGCAATGAAAAAGAAGAAGCATGTAGTTATACTGTACAGAGTTGTTCAGCATTGGAGAGCCCCTTTTTTCGAATTATTAAATAAAGACGAAAATCTAGATGTATCTGTTTGGCATGGACCAGATTTCAGCAATTCTAAACTAATCTCAACAGCAAAAACCTTTAAATTTAATAAAAGAAAGCTTTTTTCTTTAAAAATTAAATTAAAGACCAATAACGGAAAGGCCTTTATGCCGTTTAGCCCTTTTTTGTTCTTTTCTTTAATATTTAAAAACCCAGATGTTGTAATTACTGAAGGCGCTTCTAACTTACTCAATTCTATTCAAGGCTTTATTTACGCCAAACTATTTAGAAAAAAATTCCTATGGTGGAGTTTGGGTAAAATTAAGAACCGTTCACATGGGAAAGTTAGGTCTGCATTTGACAATTTCATAAAATATATTGAAAGAAAATCTGACGCAATAATTTCTTATAGTTCTAGAGGAAAAGAATATTTCTTATCTACTGGTGTTAATGAAGAAAATATATTTGTAGCAGTTAATGTCGTTGATACGGAGAAAATAATTAAAAATCTTAATAAAGAAAATTATAAATCACCTTTTGACTTCACAGTCTTATTTGTTGGAGCTTTAACAAAAGAAAAAAACATTGACACTTTAATAAAGTCTTTTGATAAGTTAAAGGATTATGGTAAAAGTATAGGGCTTTTAATAGTAGGTGATGGTGATTATAGAGTTTCATTAGAAAAATTAGTTGAAAAATTAGAATTAGAAAATGTAATATTTCTTGGAAAAAGAATTGAGGATAATCATCTTTTTTTTAATGCAGCTAATCTTTTTGTGTTACCTGGTTTAGGCGGCTTAGCTATTTCAGAAGCAATGTGTTATAAATTACCTGTACTATGTTCAATCGGAGATGGATGTGAAGTTGATTTAGTTACCACAAAAAATGGTATTATAGAAGAAGATATGACCAAGGATAATTTAGCAAAGCATATACTATGGTTTTATAAAAATCCATCTATAGTTAAGGAAATGAGTAATCAATCATATAAAATAATTGAAAGTAAATTTAATACTTCCAATTATGTCAATAAAATTAAAGATGCTATCAATTCTTAAAAAGTTAATACATTTCAAGAAGCGAATTTTACTATCTCCTTTTAATAAAAATTTAAAAATTGGTAAAAATTTTAAAAGTGGGAAAAGATGCAGTGTTTCTAGGAAAAATAAGATTACTATTGGTCATAATTTTTTTATGGGGAATTATTGTCATTTAGCTTCAAACCTCGAGATAGGGAATGACGTTTTACTAGCGTCTTATGTTTCTTTTGTTGGAGGAGATCATAAGATTGATAATATAAATACTACAATAAATAAATCCGGAAGAGATATTTTCAGAACCACAATAATAAAAGATGGTGTTTGGGTAGGACATGGCGCTATTATAGTACATGGCGTTATATTGAATAAAGGCTGTGTAGTTGCGTCTGGCGCAATTGTCACTAAAGATGTTCCGGAAAATGCAGTTGTTGGAGGAAATCCGGCAAAAATAATCCGATATAGAAAATAAAGTAATGAAACAAATACTACAATCATTTAAGACGGGAATTACAGAATTAGTAGAATTACCATCTCCCGAAGTAAGAAAAGGACATGTTTTAATAAAAACGACTAGAAGTTTAGTTTCTCTTGGCACCGAGAGAATGCTTGTTGAATTTGGTAAAGCTTCTTTAATAAAAAAAGCTAAGCAACAACCCGAAAAAGTGAAGATGGTATTGGATAAAATTAAGACCGATGGTTTATTACCAACTTTGGAAACTGTTTTTAATCGATTAGAGCAGCCTTTACCTTTAGGCTATTGTAATGCAGGAAAGGTAGTAGCTGTAGGTGAAGGAGTAACAGATTTTAAGGTGGGAGATAGGGTTGCTTCAAATGGAAAGCACGCAGAATTTGTTTTAGTCCCTCAAAATTTAGTTGCACATGTACCAGATAATGTTTCTGATGATGAAGCGGCATTTACAGTTATTGGTTCAATTGGATTACAAGGGATCAGATTAATAAATCCAACTATGGGAGAAACAATTGTTGTTATTGGTCTTGGCCTAATAGGGCTTTTAACAGCAGAAATGTTACTAGCAAATGGTTGTAATGTAATCGGTTATGACTTAGACGATAATAAGGTTGAGATTGCTAAAAGAAAAGGAGTTACAGCTTTTAATCCTTTAAAAGGCAATGACCCAGTAAAATTTGTTCTTAATAACACCAATAATATTGGAGCGGATGGGGTCATAATAACTGCTTCAGCTCAAACAAATGAAATTATTTCCCAAGCTGCCAATATGAGCAGAAAGCGAGGCAAAATAGTTTTAGTAGGTGTAGTAGGCCTAAATATATCTAGAGCAGAATTTTATGAAAAAGAACTGTCTTTTCAAGTGTCATGCTCATATGGCCCAGGAAGATATGATGACAATTATGAAAATAAAGGAATAGATTATCCTCTACCATTTGTACGCTGGACAGAAAAAAGAAATTTTGAAACCATATTAAGATTAATTTCTGATGGTAAAATTAATGCAAATGAACTCATATCAGAAATCATACCCTTAGATGAATTTGATAGAATTTACGGAAACATAGGCAATTCTAAATCCATTGCATCTATATTAAAGTATGACGAAAATTCCCAATTAGATAGTTCTGTTGAAATAGTAAAAAAGGAATTAAATCCCTCCAAAGGTATTATCGCAATAATAGGTGCTGGGAATTTCACCAAAATGACGCTTCTACCAGCATTAAAGAGTACAGAAGCACAAATTAAGTATATAGTTTCCTCTGGAGGAGTAAATGGATCTGCTTTGGCAAAAAAGCATAATATAGTTAATAGCACCACCGATTATGACTTAGTTTTAAATGATGAAGAAGTGGATTTAGTTGTAATAACTACTAGGCATAATTTACACTCAGAGATGGTAATAAAAGCCTTAGATAAAAATAAACATGTATTCGTAGAAAAACCTTTAGCTTTAAATAAAGAAGAGCTTGACTCAATTAACAAAAGCTATAATAAAAGTAAAGGAACATTAATGATTGGTTTTAATAGACGATTTTCGCCACATACCCAAAAAATTAAATCACTTGTCGGAGATGCTTCCATGAATATAAACTTAACTATGAATGCGGGTGCAATTCCTAAAAACGCATGGGTTCATGATATGGCAGTTGGTGGAGGAAGAATAATAGGGGAAGCATGTCATTACATAGATTTAATAGTCTTTTTAACAGGCAGTAAAATCAAATCTGTTTGCATGAATGCCTTAGGGCAAAACCCTTCGGAGAATACTGATAATGCATCTTTATTATTAAAGTTAGAGAATGGTTCTACAGGCGTAATTAATTACTTTTCGAATGGTTCTAAATCGTATTCTAAAGAACGAATTGAAGTGTTTTCTCAAGAAAAAAACTTAATTATGGATAACTTTAAAGTAACTAAAGGATATGGTTTTAAAAATTTCTCTAAATTAAAAACAAAACAAAATAAAGGACACAAACAACAATTTTTATTGATGCTAGAAAAAATCCAAAAAGGAGGAGTTGATTTAATAAGTTTTGAAGAATTAAAAAATGTTACTGAAGCTAGCTTTGCCTCAATTCAAAGTCTAAAAGAAGGTAAGTGGATTGATCTCAATTAAACTTTAGTAGTTGCGATGATAGAAAAAATAAGAAGACTTATTAATTTAACCTCAAACATGGGGTTAAGATATGTTTTTTTTAGAGTACTTTACCTCATTAAATCAAAATCGGGATTGTCTAAGAGAAAGTTTCCTGTCAATCCAAGTAGTTATGAATTTATAACTTTAAAAGAATGGAGAGAAGATTTACCACCATTCTTTTTTTATGGAAAAAACATACCAAATTTAAAAAAAACCCCTAATAAAACTTTATCAAACACCTACAATGAGGTAAAAGAATCGACACTGACATTTTTTAATAAGACAAAAATTGAACTCGGCTCTAATTATGATTGGATAACCCATCCTTTGACTGGATATAAATATAATATAGAAAGTCACTGGTCTGAAATTCAGGATTTTTCTAAAGAAGCAGGTGATATTAAATATGTATGGGAAAAATCAAGATTTACTTTTTTATATGATATAATCAGATATGATTTTCATTTTGAAGAAGACCAATCCAAAAGAGTACTGAATGAAATAATAGATTTTATAGATAAAAACCCTATAAATAAGGGGCCAAATTACAAATGTAGTCAAGAAATAAGTTTAAGAATAATGAATTGGACGTTTGCTCTATATTACTACAAGGATTCTCCATATTTAAGCCAATCAATATTTAACAAAGTATTGAATAGTATTTATTGGCAAATACATCACGTATACAATAATATAAATTTTTCAAGAATAACAGTTAGAAATAACCATGCAATAACCGAAACGTTAATGCTCTATTTATCAGGAAAGTTATTTCCGTTTTTCCCTAAGGTAAATAAATGGAGTAAGAAAGGAAAAAAATGGTTTGAGCAAGAAATAGAATATCAAATTGCACCAGAAGGGACTTTTATTCAGCATTCTATGAATTATCATAGAGTAGTAATACAATTATTAACTTGGGGTATTCAAATTGCAAAATTAAATAATGATAAGTTTAATGACATATTGTATGAAAGAGCAGAAAAATCTCTTAGATTTTTAGACATTTGTTCAGACACCAAAAGTGGTTTACTCCCAAACTACGGCTCTAATGATGGAGCTTTGTTTTTTAAATTAACAGATACGGACTTTAGGAATTATCGCCCACAGTTGGATGATTTACGCTCAGTTTTAAAAGGTTATAATCTTTATAATTTTTCAAGCTTATATTGGTACGGATTAATACCCAATAAAAGAGAACCTCACACCATTCCTAAGATTAACAACTTTTATCAAAGAGGTTACTACATTATGCAAGATCAAGATGTAAAAACTTTTATACGTTGTGGATCTTACAAAAACAGACCCGCTCAATCGGATAATCTTCATATTGATATTTGGTGTAAAGGAGAAAATGTACTTTGGGATACAGGTTCATATAGGTATAACACAAAAAAAGAGAACACATTATTTTTTAGAGGTTGCCAGGGGCATAATACTCTTTCTGTTGGGGGTAAAAATCAAATGCTCAAAGGAGAAAGGTTTATTTGGTATTATTGGGTGAAAAAGGCCAAGGGCAACTTAACAAAAGTTAAAGATGTTTTTTACTTTAAAGGTGAAGTGAAAGCATTTAAGGAAATAGGGAATAATGTATTTCATGTTAGAGATGTAGAAAAAAAAGAAGGAGAGCTTAATTGGATAGTAAAAGATAGGGTAAAGGGTGTTAAGAATAAAGAATTACTACAATTTTGGCAAATAAACCCAAAATGGGAAAACAATATAAATTTTGAGTGTAAAGATTTAGACAATAATAATGTAAAGCCTATTATAGAGGAGAAATTTTGTTCTAATTATTATGGGGTTAAAGAAAAATCTATAAGAATTACCTTTGCTACAAAATCCAAAGGATTGAATACTCAAATAATTATTAAAGAATGAAAATACTTCTAATACATCAATATTTTAAGGAAAATGATATTAAAGGAGGCGCTCGATTTAATGAAATGGCCAGAATTTGGAAGGAAGAAGGTCATGAAGTAACGGTAATAGCAGGAAATCTTGATGGTCCTACTGCAAAGAAGAATCAAAAATATAAAGGAAGAACAGTATCTAAGAATGATCAAAACGGAATTAAAGTTTATAGATGTAATGTTTCTGAATCATATAACAAGAGTTTTTTAGGTCGGCTTTGGGCATATTTTTCATTTGTTTTTTCAAGCACTTATGCTGGACTATTTAAAGTATCAGAAAAGTACGATGTTATTTTAGTCACAAGCCCGCCATTATTTGTGGGTATTACAGGCTGTATACTTTCTTTTTTTAAAAGAAAACCTTTAGTGTTTGAAGTAAGAGATTTATGGCCTGAGTCTGCCATTGATACAGGTGTAATAACTAATAAATTGATTATCAAATTTGCATTTTGGTTTGAAAAATTTGTATACAAAAGAGCGAGATTAATAAATGTACTAACGCCAGCTTTTAAAAGTAAGCTTATTGAAGAAAAAAATGTACCAGAAAGCAAAATTTTATTTATTCCAAATGCAGCTGATTTTGATATGACGGATGATATGTTGGATAACTTTGATGCATTAACTTTTAAAAAAGAAAAAGGTTTAGACGGGAAATTTGTTTTTACATATGTCGGAGCTCATGGAGTAGCAAACGACTTAGAACAATTACTACAGACCGCCTTAAGGATTAAAGATGAAAGAGTTTTGTTTCTACTTATTGGAGATGGAATGAAGAAACAAGAATTAAAATCAACAGCTGTTGAGATGAATATAAGAAATGTAATATTTCTTGATTCAATGCCTAAAATAGAAGCATTAAAATATGTTGCTGCATCTGATGTTGGAGTTTCTGTATTAAAGAAAGTTGATACTTTTAAAACAATATATTCTAATAAAACATTTGACTACATGTCTTGCAAAAAACCGATTCTTTTAGCCATAGATGGCGTTTCAAGAAAATTGGTTGAAAAAGCCGATTGTGGAATATATGTAGAGCCAGAAAACATTGACTCCATAGTCAAAGGGGTAAATTACTTTGCCAATTTAAATCCAGAGACTATATTTACGCTTGGAGATAATGGTTATACCTTTGCGAAAGCAAATTTTGACAGAAGTAAATTAGCATTGCAGTATATCAATGATATAAAGACTAAGTTGGCATTAAATTAATAGCTATATAGCATAATAATGTATAAAAATTATATAAAAAGATTAATTGATCTTAGTATAGCATTTGTAGGCGTATTAGTTTTCTCTCCCGCAATAATAATAATATCATTATTAATTGTATTAGAAAGTAAAGGCGGCGTATTTTTTCTTCAAAAAAGAATAGGTCGAGAAATGAAGCCATTTAATATCATTAAGTTTAGAACTATGGTGAAAAATGCTGAAAAACAAGGGCAAGGAGTATTCACATCAAAAAACGACAGTAGAGTCACAAAAGTTGGTGCGTTATTAAGAAAGTTTAGTTTAGACGAAATACCACAATTATTTAATGTTTTTATAGGAAACATGAGTGTTATAGGTCCACGACCACCAGTAATTTATCACCCATATAAGCTAGACGCTTATCCTGAAGAATTTAAACCTAGATTTAACATTAAACCAGGAATAACTGGATTGGCACAAATATCAGGGCGAACAAATATTCAATGGGAAAAGAGATTTGAATACGATTTGGTCTACGAAAAAAATATTTCATTCACAGAAGATTTGAAAATTTTCTTCAAAACAGTAATCAAAGTTTTTAAAAGTGAAGAAGTGATTCCTTCCGAAGAACATATAAAGAAACACCATAAATTAAAATAGTATGCTTAAGTCAAAAACAATCCATTTAAGGCCGCTTGAAAAAGTCGATTTAGCAAATAGAGTTAACTGGGTTAATGATGAGGAAATCAGGCAAACATTAATGTTTGAATGGCCTTTGTCGCACGCTAAAACAGAAAAGTGGTTTGACAAGCAACTTTTTGATCAAACAAAAATAAACTTTAGTATAGTAGATAATGAGTCTCAGAAACCAATTGGCATAACGGGTTTATTAGATATATCACTTAGACATAGTCGTGCACAGTTTTATATGACTATTGGAGATAAAAGCTTCTGGGGCAAACGATTGCCAGATGAAAATATACCAATGGTTTTAGAGTATGCGTTTGAAGAACTAGGCCTTAATAAAGTGTACCTTTATACTATAAACTCTAATGATAAAGCACGTCATGTATATCTTAGAAATGGGTTTAAACCAGAAGGTGTTTTAAAACAACACTACTTCTGTGTTGGCAAACTTCAAGATTTACATGTTTATGCAATGTTACGCAAAGAATGGGACGAATTAAAAAGTAAATAAAAACTCATGAGAATTAATTCCCAAATAAAACAATCTCCAACATTAAAGTTCGCAATGGCAGCAAGAGAGAGAATCGCTAAAGGCGAAAACATCATCTCTTTAGGTCTAGGCGAGCCAGAATTTGATGTGCCGAAGGAAATAATTGAATCTACAACAGAAATACTTGTCACAAAAAAATCAGGTTATTCATCACCTTTAGGGTTACCGGATTTAAAAAACAAAATCGCTCAAAAGCTTAGTCAGGAAAATGGTATCCCATGTAAGGCAAATAATATTTTAATTTCTGCGGGAGCAAAGCAAGCTTACCAAATGGTTGTTTCTGCACTTTTATTGCCAAATGACGAAGTTATAGTTATAAATCCTTCATTTGTGAGTTTTGTACCCCAGTTGTTAATCGCAGAGCCAGACTGTAAAATAATAAATGTAGACGTCAATAAAACTGATTTCTCATTACCAATTGAGCAAATAGAAAAAGTAATTACAAGCAAAACAAAACTGTTAGTAGTTAATTCACCTAATAATCCAGGTGGCTATATGCTATCAGAACAACAATTGACTGAGTTATTTTCACTTGCCGAAAAACACGATTTTTATATTTTATCTGATGAAATCTATGAGAAACTTCAATTTGCAGATAGAAAACACTTTAGCATAGGGTCTCTTGAAAAAAACGAAATCAAGCGTGTAATAACTATTAATGGTTACAGTAAATCTCATGCTATGACTGGTTGGAGATTAGGGTACGCATGTTTCCCAAAAGAAATGCAAGAAAATCTTTTAAAACTACAGATGCACATTAACACTAATACATGTACATTTATTCAAGAAGGTGTCGCAAATGCTAAAAATGTAGATTTATCTTATCTAAATCTCTATAATGAGAAGCTAAGAGAAAGGATATCCTGGTACTCTGAAATGATAGGTAGATTACCAAATATTACATCTGTAATTCCACAAGGTGGTTTTTTTGCATTTATGAATATTTCTCAATTAAGCTTAGATTCAAATACGTTTTGCAGTCAGTTAATTGAAGAAACAGGTGTAGCTACAACACCAGGTTTAGCATTTGGTGAAAATTGGGATGATCACGTAAGGATATCCTTTGCAACTGATGATGAAGTTGTAAAAAGAGGATTAGAATTAATCGAAAAATTTATAAAATCACTGTAATGAAAGTTCTTTGCACAAAACCTTTTTTTGCTTCCGATATTGAATATATAAACCTACGATTAGATTCGGGTGTTGAAATATTATTTCCAAAGTCTTTTGACCAACAAGACATAGTTGAATCGGCTAAAGATGCAGATGTGCTTTTAGGAGGATTAATAACCGAAGAGCTATTACAGACAGCTAAAAAATTAAAGTTTATACAAGTGCCTTGGACAGGTGTTGATAAGTTAGATTTCGCCTTATTAAACAGATATAACACTACTGTATGTAATTCGCACTCTAATAGCACTGTAGTTGCAGAGCATGCAGTAGCATTATTTTTTGATGCCGCAAAAAAGTTGAGCTATCACGATAGGCAAATGCGTCAAGGTGATTGGAACAGACCTACACCTCAAAAAGATAATGAAATCTTACCTTTCTCTAGCAAAATAACAAACTCAAAAGTTGGTATTATTGGTTTTGGGTCCATAGGAAAGGATATATACAAAATGCTCAAAGGATTTAACTGTAGTTTCAAAGCTTTTAATAGAACAGGAATTTGTCCAGATGATAAGTATTCTAATATTTCTTTTCTTTCTTCAAACACTTTTTCTCAAAATTTAAATGATTTGGATGTGGTTTTCATTAGTGTAGCACTTACTGACAATACAAACCAAATGGTTAATGAATCATTTTTAGGAGCAATGAGCACAAATTCCATACTTGTTAACATTTCTAGAGGAGAAGTTGTTAACGAGAAAGCACTTTACAAAGCATTAAGTAAAAAACAAATAGCTGCCGCCGCGATTGATACATGGTTTAAATATCCAACAAAAGATAATCCTAAACCTTTTCCCTCAAATACTTTTTCATTTCATGAGTTAAATAATTTAGTTATGTCACCTCATAGGGCTGGTATGATTCAAGGAGGTTTTCCTCATCTAGATGATGCAATTGAAAACTTAAATAGATTTAATTCAGGAAAAGAATTAATAAACAAAGTTTCATTAAAAGATAAGTATTAGTATGAATATTCTTTTTACATGTGCGGGAAGACGTAATTATTTAATTAATTACTTTAAGAAAGCATTAAATAGCACTGGAAAAGTATTTGCATCTGACATGCAACTAACAGCACCAGCTTTAATAGATGCTGATATAGCTTTTAAGGTGCCTTCAATTTATGATTTGTCATATATTGAAACTCTTAAAAAATTAGTTACAGACTACAATATTGATGCGATAATTTCTCTTAATGATTTAGAATTACCAATACTTTCCAAATATAAAAGCGAATTTTCTGAAATTGGCATAAAAGTATTAGTTTCAAATGAAGATGTAATTCATAAATCGTTTGATAAATGGGAAACAGTTAAGTTTCTTCTAGAAAGCGGATTAAACACACCTAAGACATATATTGACTTACAAAAAGCAAAAACTGCGATACATAATGGAGAATTATCATTTCCTGTAGTAGTCAAACCCAGATGGGGAAGTGGCTCTATTGCAGTAGATTTTGCATCTAATTTTGAAGAATTAGAACTTGTTTATAGGCTTCAAGTAATTAAGTTAAAAAACTCAATACTTTCAGAAGCTAGTAAAGAAGATGTAAATTCTGCAGTTCTTATCCAAGAGAAGATTAAGGGTAAAGAATTTGGAATTGACATTTTAAATAATTTAGAAGGAGATTATTATTCTACTTTTGCTAGAGAAAAATTATCCATGCGTTCCGGAGAAACAGATAAAGCTGTCTCTGTCATTGATGAAAAATTAGCTGAAATAGGTAGTATAATAGGAAGCAGGTTAGGGCACATTGGAAATTTAGATTGCGATGTTTTTTATGACGGGAAAGACTATTTTGTATTAGAACTTAACCCAAGATTTGGTGGAGGATATCCTTTTTCCCACGAAGCTGGTATTGATACACCATCAATTTATATCGAGTGGTTAAATAATTCAAACAATATAGAGAAATATAATAATTATAAACCCGGAGTCGCTTTTGCTAAGTGTGATAGATTGTTAGATATAACAAAAGGTTATTCCAGTTAATTTAGCCTTTAAAGAAGCATGAAAAAGAGAATCTTTGATATTATTTTTTCATTTTTAGGATTAATATTTCTCTTTGTACTTCTTTTGCCAATATGGTTAATAGCAGTTTTTGACACAAAATCAAACGGAATATTTTCACAAAAGAGAATTGGTCAATATGGTAATCTTTTTATTATCATAAAGTTTAGAACAATTCATGTAAAAAATAACACAATATCTCCAGTAGGCTTAAAAATTAGAAAACTAAAATTAGACGAGTTACCCCAGCTTTTAAATATTTTAAGAGGAGATATGAGCTTTGTGGGTCCAAGGCCAGATGTTAAAGGCTTTGCTGATGAATTAAACGGCGAAGATAGAATTATACTAAATATAAAACCAGGCTTAACAGGTCCAGCTACTTTATATTATAAAAATGAAGAACAAATTTTAGCAAACCAGACAAACCCAAGCGAATATAACAAAAATGTCATCTGGCCACAAAAAGTGAAATTGAATAAACGTTATGTCAAAAATAATTCAATCTTTGGTGATATACATATAATCTTAAAAACCCTTTTTTAATAATATGAAGTCTAAAATATGGTTGTCATCACCTCATATGGGAGGTTCTGAACAAAAATTTGTCAAAGAAGCGTTTGACACTAACTGGATAGCGCCTTTAGGCCCTAATGTAATAGGTTTTGAGACTGATATTGAATTTTATTTAAATGAGAACAAGCACATCGCAGGCCTATCATCAGGAACAGCTGCCATACACTTAGCTTTAGTTCAGCTTGGAGTTTCTCGTGGAGATGAGGTAATATGTCAAACATTTACATTTTGTGGTTCTGCAAATCCGATTATTTATCAAGGTGCTAAACCAATCTTTGTAGATAGTGAACTTGATACTTGGAATATGTGCCCAAAAAATTTAGATGAAGCTATAAAAGACAGAATTGCAAAAGGAAAAAAACCCAGAGCAATTATAATAGTTCATCTCTACGGGATGCCAGCAAAAATAGATGAGCTTTTAGAAGTGGCTAAGAGACACCAAATCCCTGTCATTGAAGATGCTGCAGAAGCTTTAGGTTCTTCATATAAAGGCAGAAAATGTGGCACTTTTGGAGATTATTCTATCTTATCTTTTAACGGAAACAAAATAATTACCACATCGGGTGGGGGCGCATTGGTTTGCAACTCTAAAGAAGAAAAAGATAAAACTATATTTTACGCTACACAAGCCAGAGACAACGCGCCTCATTATCAACATTCTCAAATAGGATATAATTACAGAATGAGTAATGTTAGTGCAGGAATTGGGAGAGGACAAATGGAAGTTCTAGACAAACATGTTGAGCTACGTCAAAAAATGAATCTTTTTTATAAGAATCTCTTTAAAGATATTAATGGAGTTGAAGTTTTTAAAGAACCAAACGAAAATTATGCATCCAACCATTGGTTGAGTTGTATTACCATAGAAAATGATAGTGATTTTAGTAAAGTGGATTTTCAGAGCGCTA
>Ga0213868_10002036_pt1 | contig 19441 bp, 11 predicted proteins | sample PICome_9_FD_160087 | JGI IMG/M metagenome (GOLD analysis project Ga0213868, IMG submission 160087) | Coastal seawater microbial communities near Pivers Island, North Carolina, United States - PICO127 | ecosystem: Environmental > Aquatic > Marine > Coastal | place: USA: North Carolina...
GGCGAAGGCTCTATCCTCGGAACTATCGTTGGAGCATTGATCATTACCATTCTCTATATGGGTGGCCAACAAATGGGTTGGCCCAAATGGGTACAGGAAATGGTGATCGGAGCGATCATCATACTCGCTGTTGCCGTTGACCGCTACCGACATCGCAAAATGGCTTAGCAGATTACTTACTCAACAAGCTCGCAAGTAAACTGAGTTGATTTCAAGAAGATCTGGAATAATACTCTCACCGAATTCAGATTTACGCCTCACTCAGTTGATTACACATCAAGCCTTCTACCTTCAGCCTTAATAAAATGCTCATTGGAATATCACCACTAATCAGTCCTGAACTTCTCAATACACTTTACCGAATGGGCCATGGCGACGAGATCGTCCTGGCAGATGCCCATTTTCCGGGTGAAAGCCACAGCACCAATGTGATTCGTGCAGATGGATTGAAGATAGCCTCCTTACTCGAAGCCATTGCTCCCCTTTTCATACTCGACCAGTATGTGGAGAATCCGCTTGGAATGATGGATGCGGTCGAGGGGGATACACTCGATCCTGCCGTCGAATCCTCCTATTTAAGCGCCATCCGAAAATCCTGGCCGGATACGAGCCCTCCAGAGCGTATTGAACGATTCGCCTTTTATGATCGAGCCCGAGCCGCCTTCGCAGTGGTCATGACCGGTGAAACCGCCAAGTACGGGAATATCATCCTCAAGAAAGGCGTCACACCTTGTTAGGATAAGCTCCTAACCATTCCGAACGGAGCACTCTTCGCCGCTACAGGCTGCATCAAGGTTTGCTAAGTCTGCTCCAGAAATTGCGGTTCGGAGTACGACACCCGTATTGACCGCTGCCGACAGATCGATGATTTCTCGGACGGTATCATAACTCATCCCTGATTTGATCGCATCTTCCATTCTCCTGCCGGTGCAAAGCTGGCAACCTCAAGTGAGAACGACCGCCAATCCAATCAGATGTTTTTCTCGATCGCTTAGCTCCGAAATTTCTCCTGTTGATTTCAGGGCCTGACTAACTTTAAAATCAGCAACGTCTATAAAGTGCTTTCTTGGTTGAAAACCTTGGAAGGGTCTCAAATGAGAATACAAAGACCTCAAAACCAGCCCTCACGATCAAGTCGAAAACACCAGTAAATACGCTACCCAAACACCGGATTCTCACTTTCGAGAAGCGATCTGTCAGAACCGGTTGCTGCTCGCCTCCTTTTTAATCTTCTGCATTCACCATTCTCTTGTCCGCCCGTAGCAGTTTCTTGCCGAGCTGTCTCGCGAGGTTGCCAAATAGCATGAGCCCAATGTTAGGTCGGCGGCGGACCAGTGATTCCAATGCAGCTCGGCTTAGAGCGGTTGATTCGACTGGCTCCAAAGCGGTTGCAGAAACGGCGTGCTGGGTGTTCTGGATTAGCGAAAGCTTTACTAATGACTGACCGGCAAGGACGTATCAAAAATTTTCCAGTATGGCATCCCGCATCTTTGCCCCCCTCTCCGAGCATTCGATTTACAACTGCGAGTCCGATGTAGAAGCCCCATCGTCCTTACAGACGCTTCAACGATTGAGGCTCCCCAGACTCGGTCACATCTTGACCTATTGCTACTTTCTCTTGAAACTCCACGTGATGAGTCGATCACTATGTCTCTTCGTTTGCCTTACTTTTTTAACCTCAGCTACTGCCCAACGGAGTCGCCTACCTAGTCACATCATTAAACCGAACGCCGGCGATCTGGCTAAGCTCAATGTCTACGCCGACAATTGGTTTAAGCTATATATCAATGGTAAGCTGATCGCGGTCGACTCAATCGAGTTCATGCCCCACAACATCATTTCGGTGGAAGTGCTTCCAGAATACCCAATGACCATTGCCGTAATGGCCCGTGACAATGCCGATGCCATTACGGGAAATGAATATGAACACACTCAAATTGGTGATGGCGGCTTCATTCTCAAACTCGGCGACCACGCCGTTAGTAGTTCTGATTGGAAAGCGAAGTGCTTCTTCTTCGGTCCCATGGAAGGAGAAAAACCCCCGGTCCGCCATATACCCATTCCGACCAATTGGTTTTCTGTCGATTTTGATGATAGCGGCTGGGAAGCGGCTACTGAATACGAAGAAGCGGTTGTACGGCCTCCCCGACCGTTTCGTGATTACGATTTTGAAGGTGCGAAATTCATTTGGACCAGCGATCTCGACCTCCACAACACGGTGATCTTCAGGGCCACGATAGAAAAGTCAGGCTGGCAGCCTCGCTGGGATACTGGTACACCGGCACGCCGCATCGAAGACCTAGAACAGTAGCGGACAGGTACCCAATCACCCGCTACTAGAAAATTTCAATTAGTCGGCCGCTCCTCTATGCGGGTGCGGGTGAGATAACTCCGGCAACGCAGGCAGGGCCCGGCGAACCGCGAAGGTCAATCAAATCTGTCTGGCTAAGCGGGGCCGGCCTGCTGGATCAGAAGATCAGCCCATTACGGCACGCCCAGAGGTCGATGCCCTACCTAAAAAAACGCGTCTCCTAGAGGAGACGCGTAATAATAGCTGCTATACCAACTAACTCTTAGAAATTGAATCGCGCAGTAAGTGAGTACGTCCGCTCGGTCGGTATTCGCCAGACAGCTACCAGTCCCATCGAACCTTCGTTGGGATTCGCAGCAACGGGGATCAAGTCGTCCTCATTCAATAGGTTCCGAATATTCAATGTCAGTGTCATGTCGACCTTGTCATTCATAATAGGCTTTTTGTAGCGCACAAAACCGTCCACATTGAATTCACTAGGGCCGAAATGCGGATTGGCGATATCCGGCTTGTAGGAATTCAGCTCGGTATCGAAGATCTGAGGATGGCCAATAGCCACTTCGTCTTGCCAGCGGGCCCCGCCACCAACGGTGAAGCCTTTCAGCTTACTATCAGAACTGAACCGGTAGTTAGTGAACATATTGAACCGCCACTCTCTTATTTGGTCGATCGATCCCGCACCGTCCTGCTGCCGAGCCAAGTTGAAAGGGCTTAGGTAGATAAGATCGATTCGCTCTCCAATGCTAAAGAGATTACCCAAGGCCGATGGGTATTTGCCGAACTGATCCTGCCCCCAAAGGGCAGCCCTATTAATGCTTCCGTAAAGGTATTCCTGATACTCAGGAGCCGTATTACTGTTAGATACCTTTTGCTTCGTCGCATTGAAGGAAACCGTCCAGTTCGGATTAATGCTTCCAACCGCTTCGAGTTCAAATCCTTTCGAGACCCCATCGCTGGTGGTTGCCAGAGCAGAAGGGGCATCCCAAATCAAGACACCCGTTCCGGTTCCATCGTCTCGAATATCCCAGGCCTCTATGATTTCCGGAGGCTCCGCAGGATAGTTTGCCAGGTTTTCGATGTCATCCTGCTCGTAAAAGTTTTCGTCGATAACCCCGCGGGCATTTTCCCCAACCCGATTGAGCACGAAGGGAAGCAGTCCATTGAGTGCGGACAAACGGGTTTCTGTTCTCAAAGATTGGACCGTCTCATACCAAGTGGCTTTCACCGAAACCCGATCCTCAAAGAGCCCAAACGAAAACCCATGCTCTTCCGTTTCTCCGCGAGGTGAAGCCAACTCGCGACCAAAAAGGTCGTGACGAACACTGGCGCTAGCGACTCGGTTTTCCGCCGTCGAGTAATGCACACTGAGCGAGCTCACTGGCAACTTCTCAACCCAATCCATAGGAGCATGGGCAACCGCACCCCATGAGAATGTAGTGTCGGCGTCTTCAGAACCGCTGGAAGTATCCAAGACTAGAAAATCCGGGTCGTCAAGAATCGGGTATCGACCCGGAGACGTAATCGGAGCGTTTTCCGAGAAGGAGTTCAGACTGTCTTTACGCCAGCCGTAAGTGGCAATGATGTGATCATCCCAAAACCGGCTACTAACCACGAGCGCTTCGGAATCGCGTTCCAAGCGACTCCTAGAACCTCCCGTGGCAGGATTTTTCTCAACTGAAAAACTCCTATTTTCCCAAGCATCCGTCTTTGGGTTGTGTACCGTGATCGTATAGGAATCTTCGATCTCAAGTGTGGGAAGGCTGGCCTGAAGGTTCGCCCCGGCTGATGTGGGGGCACCGTAGAGGGAATCGCCCAGATAGACAATCCCGCCAAAATTGCGGTGGCCACTCACGCGCGGAAGGCTCGGGTGTACATAGTTTCCGTTCGTATATGTGCCAAAATCAGCGTAGTCTAATCCCCACTTGTACAAGTGGCCATTACGATTGTAGCTGCTTGCCTCTCTCGTTTCAAAAAGCCCGGTAATCGTATGGTTACCCACTAGCTTGCTGATCAATCCATCGGTCTTTTCGGAGGCATTTAGCTTAATGAAAGCTGTCGTACGGAAGACATCGCTCTCCGCATCTGCTTTACCCCAGGAACCATTGTTAAATCCGACGGATGGACGTCCTAAGTTCGGGTTCACCGAACCATCCGGCAAAATTTCAGTGGGATCGACCTGGAGGGCCTCAGATCGGCCGCCCGCTAAGAGTCGATGGTTTTCCTGATAGCTGGACTGCTTGTCATACGCCAACTCTACCCCGATGTTGTTATCCCAAAACAAATGCTCTGCAGATACATTGTAGGTATCAAAATTCAAGGATTCGCCCTTATTGTCCCCATCGATCAAATGATTTCTAAAATCGATAATCGATGTATCCGTGACTTGGTTATTCGTGAATTCACCTGAAATATCGGAGTTCACGCCCCCATTCCAAATTTCCTGATTACGACCCGACCCACGGATAGACGCCCACCAGTCAGCGTTCCGGTTTGGGCTACCTGCCGGATGCCAGAAGGGCTGTTTCAGATTTAGCATCCCCGCCGTTCCGTTCGCCACCAAACTGGTGTTGACTCTCCCCGAGCCAACTTCTCCCCAAACTGCCTGTGGCACAAAAATAGAAGGATTGGGTCCGTTATAAGATCTGGAGTAAGTACCATTGGCCCTCGTTTCGATGGCGTTGTGTGTCGGCTGCACCAACCCATCTGGGCGGGCAAGTGGGTCAAACCAAGCGTCGACCATATTTACTAAGGGAAATTGACGCGGCAAATTCGAATCTATTCTTCCCTGCTCGGTATTCACATTGACAGAGAGGGCATCGGTCGGCCTCCAACTCATGGTGACAAACAAGCGTTGATCCCGTTCAAAGGCTGGTCTCTGCTGGAATTTCGTATCCTCCATCAATCCCGCTATCCGGACGGATAGCTTGTCTTCAACCAGCACTCTTTCTAAATCGATCGAACCTCGATAGGAGCCGAAGGAACCAAAGCGAGTCGTAATTTGTGTAGCACTCCTGAAAATGGGAGCGATGACTGTCGTATCAATGATGCCGGCCGGACTTCCGACGCCGAACAAAATGGAATTCGCCCCGCGATTCATGGTCACACGGTCTACATTATAAGAATCCATCGGAAGAGCACTCTCATACAAATTACGTGTCAAAGTAGCTGAGGCCAAACCTCGCACCCGCGTAGTCGGGTTTAGGCGATCGAAAACTTCTGTAACCGTGTTTTCACCCGTTCGCCCGCCTTCGTTGGCAAGATTCCCCAAGGGTCCAATGACTTCGGTACTGGGCGTGTATATTAGCAACTCCTTCAAGTCTGTAGACTGCGTGTCCTCTAGAAAGTCTTTAGTCACGACAGAGATAGAGGCTGCTACATCCCTCAAACTGGTGTTCAGGCGGGTACCCGCTAAAGTAGAAGTGGCCGCATAACCTTGGTTGTCGGAGGCGTCGATCGCAAACGGACTCAACTCGTAAACCTCGCCATCGTCTTGAGCCTGAGTTGCAGAAGAAATGCCGAGGGCCGAAAAAGCGGCCAGAAAGGAAAGCCATTTTGTTTTTTGCGGCCGATTGCCGCTGAGCTCGCACTTCTGCACGGACTCGGAATGAGCTGTAATATTTGTGGACATGATTGATTGGTTGTGGTTAGTTGGTTGTTAGGTTTAATCGTAAAGAATAGTGATTTACGTTTAGGCCTTCGATGGGAAAGCTCCGAGGTGCCAGACCGAAGGAACCCGTTCGTTTTCAGACTCGCTGGACAATCGGCCGGGCTGGAAAACGAACTGATTAAACTCCTATATTAATAAAGAACTGGTCAATAAGGGGTATCCTAAAAAATGGTTCGTTCACGCAAATGATATGCGAGTACCGATAAAAGAACTAAACACCCATCATTATATGTTACAAATGAAGCAATTAGAATGGACATCTGCTGAAGTTTTTGTAATTTCGCATCCTAGGGCAGTGACACTTCACTAGGGTAATATGTTTCGAGATTCCTCAGGCTTTTTTCAATACCCCCCTAGAGCTGTTTCCATACCGAAAACCCAGGGTTCTTGGCATCCAAATGGCTTGCGATTCGTGCGTAGCAACCTATGGTCCCCTTCTATTATGCCTCAAACCCAAACCGCCTTTTCAGGGCATCAGGTAAAGTCACATCCACCGCACGGGTCGCGTTTGCTTGACTGTCTTCTGCCACGCACCGATACGCCTCTTACCAACCTCCAATACCTGATTCGCCTTTTCTCCAAGGTCTTAATTGCTTCGGCCATAAGCCTTGCACCTTATTCTTCGGCAAAGTCGCCAAATATTCTCCTCATCGTATCCGAGGATAACGGACAAGAGTTAGGATGCTACGGGGAACCCTACGTCAAAACACCGGTTCTCGACCAACTCGCTTCTGAGGGCGTCCTTTTTAAAAACGCCTATGTCGCCCAAGCCGGCTGTAGCCAATCCCGAGCCGCTTTCTTAACCGGTCTCTACCCCCACCAAAATGGACAAATTGGCTTGGCGACGTGGAAGTTCCGCATGTACCGAGAGGATACGCCTAACATCGTGCGAAGCCTAAAGAATGCGGGGTATCGGACGGGGATCATTGGCAAGCTGCACGTCAATCCCGAATCCGCCTTCCCCTTCGACTTTGAAGCGATTGGTAAATCAAACTTCGCCCGGAACGATCTTCCCGCCTACGCCCGAGAAGCGAAGTTGTTCATGGAAGCGGGCGATGAGCCCTTTTTTCTGAGCGTCAATCACCCTGATGCCCACCGCCCTTTCACGCCGCAAGTCAAAGGTATCCCCAAAGAACTCCTCACCAGCAAGGACGTCAAGCCACTCGCCTATTTCGGAATCGACAATCCCCAACTCCGCCAGCAAACCGCTGATTACTACAACTGTATGAATCGTCTCGATACATACATTGGCGATTTACTACTGAGGCTCGAAGAGTCGGGCAAAGCGGACAACACGATTGTGATCTACATCGGAGACCATGGTGCCGACATGCTACGCGGAAAGCGCACCTCGTATGAGGGAGGAACCCGTGTCCCCTTCATCGTGAAATGGCCAAAGACATCGAAAGAAGGAATCGTGTCTACCGAGCTCGTCTCCCTCATCGACATCTTCCCCACTATACTAGACGCAACCGGGTCCCGACCAGTCCCAAATCTCCCGGGCCGTTCTCTCGTTCCCTTGCTGAAAGGCAAAGCCCCTGAGTGGAGACAGTACCTCTTCACAGAATTCCACATTCACTCCGCCCACAACTTTTACCCACAACGCACGATACAAGACAGTCGCTACAAACTGATCCGTAATCTAATGCCCGGGCACGTGAATCCTGGATACACTTTTACGAACAATCGCTTTTTCGATGATCTCATAAAAACCATCGACGACGCCGAGGAACCCGTCCGCAGCGCCTATCTAAATATGGAACGCCCACCTGCATTCGAGCTTTACGATCTTGAAACCGATCCCTACGAGTTCAACAATCTGGCGGGTAAACCCGTGCACGCCCAGATGCAATCTCGACTCCAGCAAGAACTCCAGCGCTGGCGTGAACAAACCAAAGACCCCATGCTCAACCACCAAAATGTACTCCGCCTCAAAGCCGAAGTCGACGCTTGCATGGTCGACGGTCAACCCGACAAATCAAAACTCACTCTCACATACCCCGACTATTTTTTCGAAGACTAAAATTTTAGGTGCGGCACTATGCCGCGGTAAGACCGAATCCTAACAATCTTCACCCGCCCGGAGGACGTCCGCGCCCCAACCTAACGATGTCTAAACGAATTCTCATTTTTCATTTTGCGTTTTTCATTTTTCAATTCGGTGCACGCAGTGCGCCGAACGTCCTTTTCATCGCCGTTGACGACCTCCGCCCCGCTCTCGCTTGCTACGGTGATTCGATCGCGATCACTCCCAATATCGACCGACTCGCTTCTAAAGGAACGGTATTCAATCGGGCCTACTGTCAACTCGCGGTCTGCGGTCCTTCGCGCTTGTCTCTCCTCTCCGGTCGACGCCCCGACACCATTCAGGTTTGGGATTTGAAATCACACTTCCGCGAGACTTTTCCTGATCTCGTCACTTTGCCCCAGCACTTTAAGAACAACGGCTACTACACACGTTCCATTGGCAAAATTTACCACGGAAGCGGCGTCCCTATGAAGGATCCTCCTTCCTGGTCAGAAGAGGCACTCTACGATTCCGGGAGAAAGCATGAATGGCGCTATGCTTCTAAAGAAAACCGAGCAGTCGTCACGCTCAAACGATCCTCTACGGAAGCCGAAGACGTCTCCGACAACACGTTCGTGGACGGACTAGTCTGCGACGCCGCGGAGGCAGCACTCGCTATATTCAAAGAGAATCAACAGTCGTTCTTTCTGGGCGTCGGATTTCGCAAACCTCATTTGCCCTTCGTTGCACCAAAGAAATATTGGGACCTGTACAAGCGGGAAGACATTCCAAAACCCGTATCGAATTCCCATCCAAAGGGAGCTCCTGAATTCGCCCTACGAACCTGGAACGAGATAGAAGGCTATACCGACATTCCTAAAAATTTAAACGAGATTTCTCCCGATAAAATCCAGGAACTTCGCCACGGCTACTATGCCTGTATCTCCTATATTGATACACTTATAGGGCGCCTTCTCGATAGACTCGATGAGCTCGAATTGGCAGACAACACGATCATCTGTTTTTGGGGTGACCACGGCTTTCATCTGGGCGAACAAGGTCTCTGGACAAAAGCGAACAACTACGAACTCGCCGCTCGCGTACCCCTCATTTTATCCGTGCCCGGACAAAAGAGTAAAGGCAACGCTTCCAACGCCCTCGTTGAACTTGTAGATATTTACCCGACCTTATCCGAACTATGCGAACTCCCGCCTTCTCCGAAACTCGAAGGCTTCACCCTAAAACCGCTTCTAGAAGATCCAAACCGCCCCTGGAAGTCTGCCGCATTCAACCAGTATCCACGCGATTACACTGCTATCAAACACACACGGCACGGAGACGTCATGGGCTATTCCATACGTACCGAACGCTTTCGATACGTGCAATGGAGAGAATGGATATCTGGAAAGATTCATGCCCACGAACTCTACGATCAAAAGACCGACCCTAACGAAATGAGCAATCTTGCTGGGCATCCTGAATACGCGTCCACCCTTATCCAGCATCAACACCAACTTGACGCCGGATGGAAAAGTGCGATCCCATCCGAATAATTAACCAGTCAAGGGACGATCGTTGACCCAACGACTTATATCTTCAAAGATACTTCAACCGTCTCCTCGTATCCCCAAAAGCAGAACGTTCTACGCCCATGCGATCCATAATGGAAAGGTAGAGGCTGCAAGCTCGCCGGTTACTTTGATCCTCTTCCATATAGTCGAGGACCTGTCCAGGCTTCAGGTTCCCTCCACCCCTCCCCGCTAAAAGAATAGGCATATGCTCAGCTTGATGCTTGTCACCATCGAAGAAATTGGAGCAAAACATCAGGATCGAATTGTCGAGCAATGAGCCTTCACCTTCGTCAATACTTTTCATTCGCTCGACTAGGTAGGCAAACTGCTCTGCGTGAAACTGGTTGGTACGCAAGTACATGGCCTCCAGTTTTGGATCGCGACCATTATGCGTCAGGTCTAGATGCAGGCTCCCTTTCACGTGCTCGAGAAACCCGAAATTCATCTGCGAGAGGTCGTTGTTCAGCATGCAAGTTGCAATACGCGTCTTGTTCATCTGAAAGGCTAACACGATCAGGTCCATCATGAGCTTCATGTGACTCGGTATATCGTCCGGAATCGTGTCGGATGGCCGCTCAAAATTCGGTTCAGTCAATGTGGGCTGCCAGCCCTTGCTTGGCTGCTTCTGCGTTGAGTGTTCAATCCGAGTCTCAATGTCACGAATGGAATCGAGGTAGTCGCTCAATTTATGTCGATCGGAAACGCTCATCTGGCGAGTAAGGCTATTGGCGTCCTCCAGCACTTCGTCCAAAATACTTCGGTCCAGCTCCCGATCCCCGCCTCCTACAAGCAAATCGAATATCCGTGAAGGATAGATCTCTTTCATAGCCGGTTTAGTATCGTCACTCCACGAGATACTGGATCCGTAAATCATCGACAGACCGTCCTCTAGTCGCAACTCGGTCGGCTCAATACCCATTACAAGGCTGGGAATGGGCGTTTGGCGTCCGATTGCCTTCGCCATTACCTGGTCCATGGTTTCACCTACCCGAATTTCGCTCTGGTCCTTGCTCACCCACGCGCCCGAAAGCAGATTGGTTGTTCGGCCCATGTGTGGACTGTCATGCTCGGCTGCCTGTTGGTTGAAGAGCCCTCGAATGAAGGAGAAATCCTTTGTGTAGGGAGACATCGGTGATAATCCCGGCCCGATCTCCATACCGGGACTGTTTTGCTCTGCCCACCAATGTTCTGGCTCTACCCCATTGGAAAAGAAAAGGCATCCAAAGCGAACCGGAGGCTTTCCGGATACCACCTCATTCAATTCCGCAGCCGCCACATTGCCAAAAACGGGAATCGACTCTAGCCATGGCAAAGCCAGAGAGAGGCTCGCACCTCGTAGAAACGAGCGCCGAGAGAGGTTTCGTCTTATTGAGCGGCTAGACATTCTATCTTTAGTTTTGATCTAAATCTCAGTTCACATTCATCGCAGTCGTCAAAGGCTGTCCCCGCTGGTAACGGAACTGCTGGCTAGTCACAATAAGGGTGATGAGGGACGAGATCCGATTATCATCTTCTAGTTTATCAAGCATTTTGTCGATCAATAAACGGTCCGTCAAAATCTCACCTCGCCCGACAGCATACCCGAGAAGTTTGCGGCAAAAATTGCGATAGAAGGTCGCCTTCTCCCTACTCAAATAATTCGTCAGCCCCTCAAAGTCTGCAATCTCGGTTCCATCGTCCAGAATTCCAGTGGTATCGATTTTTCCGCCATCTCCGTAGGATGCCCTCCACTGGCCGATGGGGTTGAAGTTTTCCAATGCGAATCCCAAAGGATCGATTTTCGTATGACAATTGACGCAGGAGGGATCCGTGCGATGGGCCTCCAGTCGTTCCCTAACCGTCAAACCATCCGGCAGGACTTCCTCTGCCGGTATCGATCCCGCATCGGCAGGCGGAGGGGGCGTTGGCGTACCCAGTATACGACGCAGGATCCAGTCCCCACGCTTGACCGCGCTCGTGCGCTGAGGCGCCGACGTGACCGCGAGAACCGATCCCAAACGAAGCAATCCACCGCGTTTATGTTTCTTCACACCTCCAATCTGCACGAGACCCTCGGACGCACCTTTATTCTCCTCCCACGGAATTCCATAGTGCTCAGCTAGTCGTTTATTCAGAAATGCGTAGTCTGCGAAGAGCAGTTCATCGATAGATCGATCTTTCATCACGATGTATTCAAAAAATCGAACCGACTCCTCATACAAAGACTGCTTAAGCTCCGAGTCAAACATTGGAAACGTTTCCGAGTCTATGCCAGAATAGTCATCGAAGCGGTAAAAGCCCAGCCACTGCCCAAAGAACTCGGTCGCCAAACGACGAGCTCTCGCATCTTTGAGCATGCGACGAGTTTGCGATACTAATTGTTTCGGATCACTCAGCTCGCCCCGGGCCGCCGCCCTCAGCAACACGGCATCCGGCTTGGACGACCAGAGAAAGTAACTGAGCCGACTGGCCATTTCGAAGTCGGACAAGGCGATCAGCGGTGCTTTCTTGGAAGGACTTTCGATACGGTAAAGAAATTCGGGTGCCACAAGTACTCGAGTCAGGAGGGCCCGGATGGCTTTCTCGTGATCGAGGGCCTTTTCATCTCTCAATTGATGATAAAATGTCTCTAGCCGCTTCCGGTCCTTTGGATTCAAGGGCCGGCGCCAGGCACTCCCGGCAAATTCTATTGCCTCCTGGAGGTGGCGACTCCCCGCTTTGTCCAATTGTCTTTGCTGGTAAAAAAAGTCGTCATATAGAATTTGAGCGTATTCTCGTTCAGGATACGATAAGCTTTCAATCCAATTTCCATCAACATCCGTGATCGATTCGCCCGGACTTTCCAGCTCATGTTTTTTGAGTATAAACCGGTATATGGTGTCGTGGTAGTCAAAGGCGGTTAGCAAGTCCGTCCAAGCGTGGTCAAGCTGTTGCACTGTCTCACGGTCGAGTATTTTTTCGGTCAGAAACCGATCATCACGATGGTATTTAACCGCCGTGTGATAATAATTCCTCTCTGGTTTATTATAGGCGTTATCGAAGGGGGTGGGAATCCAGTCTCGGTCGGAAGGGGTCGCCTCCCGATGCGACACTTGGGCTAGATCGAGAGCAAAATCGAGAATGCCGGATTTCCACTCCTCCATTCGCGGGCTTTCCGGATGAGACAGCAAAGCGGACGCCGCCCCGGTTGAGGAGATCGTTTCCCGAGTTCCCGCGCCATCCGTAACCTCGCAACGGACCAGGCAATCACCCCCCGAAATCACATCAATTACCGCATCTACCTTAAATCTCATGTTGGCCATTTTCGAAGGCTCTTTCACTCGAATAGTCAGCCGCTTCCGTCCCACGGAAATAAAGTCGTTCGGTCCAATATTCACACCCTTGTTCCCCACTCCAAACTGCAACTGGTCCGCAGTTTCTGCGGTTACGAGCTCTCGCAGCGGTTCGTCATAGGTCTTCTCACCCGGAGCGGGGGTGATTTGCATGCGGGGATTTCTCCATAACACAGCGGGTCGAACGGCTTCGCTGTCATCTGCCGCCTGGATTCGAATCTCAAACTCCAAGTCGCTTCCCTCGGGCGCCCGATTCATCCGCACGCTAAAGGAGTGCGACTGGTTCGCCTGAAATGGATCGGTCGTCAGTACCGGATACTCTTCATCGTCCTGCGTACTGGCTGCCAGGGTGGTCTGCCAGCTCAACAGCTTGTCATACAATGCGGTACACTCGCGGCGAATCTCCGCCTCAGACGCACCAGCTCCCGGCAGCGTCTTCCAAGCGCTAACGATATTGCTCGTCGGAAAGCTCGGAGTTCTCTGATTCAGGACGGACCAAATGTGCTCCGCGAATCGGACCGAAATACCTTCCGACTCCGCCAGAGACGACAAGGTGACTCCAGAGTCCTCTCTCTCCCTCCGGTGTCGGAAACGCCAGGCCACATAAAAGGCCTTCGCGTACATTTTGGTACCGTAGCCCTTGGCTCCCTCCCCCGCGCCCGTTCGACAGCCGTCTTTCTCATAGATGGCACGAATCCGATTGATCGCCGAAAGCTCCCTTCCCGTCCTCCCCGGATCCTGGTAAAAAAACAAAGGTCCCGCCCCAATAACGACATGGGAGGCCACTGTCTTAGCCACTTCCAAATAGCGCTCGAGACTCGAATCCTGCATAAACTGAACCTCTCCCACATTGGAAAACCCCTCTCCCCCAACAGCTTCCCCAACGAATGACTTTTCGAGATTCAAATCAAGACCCGTCAGATCCTCAACCGTGTAGGCGTATTCCGCACTCGTGAGTCTTCGCAGCGCCACTTCCCCTGGGTCACCGGCATTCCGCTGGATATAGTCATCCAGCGTTTCGCGAATGGTCGCAAGAAAGCTTGAGCGCTCCTCCTCCGAGGGCTGATCGTCCTCTTCGATAGGCGGCATGTCCTCGTAGGCGACCAGGTCGATCACCTTTTCCCACGTTTTGTAATTGTCGGCAACCGAACCGTTTCGCAAAATCTCCTCGAGGTTTAAATCGCCCTTGGATTTTTTGTCCCCATGGCAACCTACACAATAGGACTCGATCATTGGCGAAACATGACTTCCAATGTCATGGTTAGAATCCGCCTGGGCTTTTAGCACGGAGAGGTGCAAAAACGGGGCGAGAATCGACAGGCAAAAGGCAATTCGGCCTAGCATTGTAATCTCAACAAACCTCTGGGGGACGGGGGGCATAGGAAAATAACTCAATCCTCGCCTTATATAGACACGATCTGGGCAAAATTGGATAAAAAACAGTCCGTAAAGCGATTTATGAGTTTAGTCACAACCAAATTTATTGTTTTCTTACCTCAAATGAAGCCCCTTTCAATATCCCTCACTTTCGCATTTTCCTTTTTAATCAGCCACATCAGCCAAGCGGAAATCAGTGAAAGGGTAATTTTCAGGTCAGGAGAAGAGGACTACTCCAACTACCGCATTCCCTCCCTCATCACCACCAAAAGCGGATCGCTTCTCGCATTCTGCGAGGCGCGCAAGGACCACCGCGGGGATAGTGGCAACATCGATCTCGTACTAAAACGGTCAACCGATGGAGGAAAGACCTGGTCTCCTCCCCTTGTAGTCTGGGATGCCGGCCACCACACAGCGGGAAATCCCTGCCCGGTTATCGACCAGAGGACGGGCCGCATCATCAATATTGTCTGCTGGAATCTCGCCACCGACCACGGAAGAGATCTGCATGCGGGTACCAGCGTGAATACTCGACGAGTCTATCAAACCCATTCCGACGACGATGGCCTGACCTGGTCGGAACCTAAAGAGATTACATTAATGGTAAAAGAGCCCTCTTGGTGGTGGTATGCCACTGGTCCCGGTATTGGGATTCAACTACAAAAAGGGCCACACAAAGGGAGATTAATCATCCCAGCCAATCATACCGCCGAAGGATATTACGGAGCCCAGACTCTCTTCAGCGATGATGGGGGTGCATCCTGGAAGATAAGCGAAATCATCAAACCCACCGTAAACGAAAGTCAGGTCGTCGAACTCTCGGATGGACGTCTGATGATGAACATGCGAACACAAGGAACCGCTGACACAAAACGCTCCTACTCCGGCTACCGATCCATCGCCTACAGTAGTGACGGAGGGGAAAGCTGGACTGACCCTCTGTTTGATGATGAGCTCGGTGACCCTATTTGCCAGGCGAGCATCATCCGCTACGACGCCAACCGCATTCTATTCTCCAACCCGAATCCACCAATTAGCCTCGAGCGAGGCCCGCGTGAACAAATGACGGTACGCCTCAGCAACGACAATGGTCAAACTTGGACCAAGGAGCTTCTGATATACGATGGCCCCTCCGCTTACTCCTCCTTGGCTAAGCTTCCAGACGGAGAAATCGGCTTATTGTATGAGAAAGACAAGGACATCGCCTTCGCCCAATTCTCAATCAAGCAAATCAGGTAGTTCGAGAACGTCCCATTCCGCTGTGTCAGCTTTTTTCACCAATCAGACCAAGAATTATTTAACCACAGACAGCACAAGAATCACAAAACCATGGTTCCGGACAATCAACTATCGAATTCAAACATTTTGTGACTTTGTTATTATCGGTCTGCTTCGTTGAAGTGTCACTTCGTTCGTTAGTGCTTCTTGTAGCAACTTCACATCAAGAGCTCACGAAGAACTTCAAATTCTGGCTTCCCCAAAGCTACGCCAAAGAAGTTCCGACCAAAGGCGCCTACGAGTTTGATTCTGACAAATACACATGGTCTCAAAAATAGCATTAAACAGAGATCGCCCGCTACCAGATTCAAAAAACTTACCCGAACTGAAAAGAACAACAAATGCCAACAACCAAGATCGCATTCATCGGAGCCGGTGACATCTCATTACTCCACGCTGGAGCGATTAAGAATTGCCCTTCCGCAGAACTAGCAGGAATTTGGTCCATAGACCCCGAATTGAATGAGGAGAAATCCAAACGCTATGGCTGCCGCATCTACGAATCAGCCGAGTCGCTTGTAGCAGATCAGGAAGTCGACGCTGTCTTTATTCTGACAAATCTCGAGACCCACACGCAATACGCATCACTTGCCATGAAAGCAGGGAAGCACGTGTTGATTGAAAAACCCGTAGCCCCAAGTATCGAGGAACTTGAGACATTAAAGGCGTGCGCAAAGGAAAACAAAGTCATCCTATGCCCCGGGCATAACTACATTCATGAGACTTCGCTCCATCGGACCAAGGAGCTTCTCGACTCAGGCAAGATCGGAAAACTAGTCACGATCTATATACACTACCACATCCACCACCCCGAAGAAGTCGCTCGTCGTTACCCCGGAGTCATACGCCACATTCTAACACATCACAGCTACATTCTTCTCTATTTAGCAGGAAAGGAACACAGTCCAAAATCGATTTCGGCCATGAAAACAGTGGTACACTACGATTCCTTCCAGGGTGAAGACCTCGCTCTGATCAACCTGAGACTCCAGTCGGGAGTGCTAGCCCACTTTTGTGCCGACTTTGCGGCAGATGACCACTCTGGAGATCCCTGGACGTTTTCCGTCAAAGTAATCGGTACCGAAGGCGCGACACGATTTAGCTATCGGGACTGGGTGGAGAACAAACCCGGCGTTGTCCACTCTCACACCTTTTCTGCTTATGAATGGCATATCCGGGAAGAGGTTCGCCATTTCGTGGAAGAGTGCATTCAAAAAGGAACTCTGCCCCTTTCCACTATCGATGACGCCATCACCGCCCAAAAAATTATCGAAGGCTGTGAAGCATCCATCGACCAGAAACGGGAAATCGAGATATAAAATGGACGTTTGGACAAAATTCATCCTGTCAGTCAAAAGGTAAGGCTGCTTATCCTTAAGCTGTCGCAACCGCATCACCCAAATCGGCTGACTAGGGACAGTCGGCCCTACCTTTAGAAACATTGAAGACTTTCCTAGAGTCTCCAGAGAACTACCTTCAAACTACTGAGGTAAGGAGTCAGGAAAGAATCCAATCTCCGTTCAGCTCACTGCCTTTATACCCCACCCTTTTCGGTATTTTCTGGATACAAATTGGTTGGCGGCTTCATGGTTCGTAAATCGTAGAGAATCATAGTCCCAATGCAGCGTTTTCTTAGGAAAGCGCTGAGCGATATTACCGAGTTGTACCGCTTCGGTCAAAGGTCCTGCATAGTCAAAGCCATCACTCGGCTGCTTGCCAGAAAGACACCCGTCTACGAATCCATGGTAGTGATTCAGGTTTTCCGCGATTTCGATACTTCCTTGCGGGTATTTTTCTTTCGGATACACAATAGCCTCTTTGTAATGAGGTAAAACAACCGTTCCCTCTTCTCCAATAATGAGCGATCCATTATCCGGTAGCGCAATGCCTTTCGGAACGTGAGAGCTACCATCCGCCGGTCTCAAACCGCCATTGTACCAAGTGATTCGGATTTTCTCTCTTTCCGTAAGATGCGTACCGGGGAAGAGATAATTCACGGTGGCCTGAGCGGGCCAGACCTCGTCGTTCATACCTGTATGCTCGGCCATTATGTCCAAAGGGCCGCCTTTGATTTTAAGAGCTGAAAAGACTGGATCCAGAATATGGCACCCAAAGTCACCCAGTGCCCCGCCTCCGAAATCCTGCCAGTCCCGCCAACCGAAGGGATGATAGATGCGCGTGCCACCATAGGGCCGCTGAGGCGCCACGCCTAACCACAGGTTCCAATCGAGTGTATCCGGTATTTCAAATTTTCCCTTGGGACGACTGATCAATCCCGAATAGCCATGTCCGGCTCTTCCTATCCAAGAATGTACCCGGGTTACTTTTCCAATTTTGCCAGATCGAATCGCTTCAACCGCCGTTCGATAAACCGTATGGGAGTGAATCTGGTTTCCCATGCGCGTGATCACTTTTGATTTCACTGCCTGAAGCGCCATTTGACGCGCCTCCCAAACCGTATGGGTCAGCGGTTTTTGGCAATAGACGTGTTTACCACGTCGCATCGCATCCAACGCGATGTATGCATGCATGTGGTCCGGTGTGGAAACGGATACTGCGTCGATCTGCTCACTGTGACTCTCGAACATGTCACGATAATCCTGGAATACCTCTGCATCCGGTCGCAGCTCAAGCGCCTTAGCAGTCCTCGCAAGATCAACATCACAAAAGGCCACATGCTCCGCCTTTGCGTGGCCCGCCATCCGCGCAATGTCCGAGTAGCCCTTGCCGTTGGAGCCGATCGACGCCAGTTGAAGCTTAGAGTTCAAGTTCCGACCACGAACAATTGCCGGAGCAGCGGCGATTATAGCGGTAGAGCTTAATAGGAATTGGCGTCTAGTAGTCTTCATACGGGCCCAAGAAAATTTCGCACCGCTTGCCCTATGAGTCAATTTCTTACGAGGGCCACGCTGGTCATTCATAGCGTAAGCTAGTTCTATTTCAGTTGAGATCAGTCGATAAGAAAAATACGAAGCAAAATAAACACCTCCACGAGATACTTTTTTGGTAGCGGGCGATCTCCGAGCACCCACAATAGAAGCGTGGTCCAGGCTTCAAGCCTGTTTCAATTGACAGCAAACAGGCAGGATGCCTGTTTTAATTAGGATCGGTGCTCTAAGATCACCCTCTACCAAAGTCAAAAACAGCTCCACCGAAAAGCAACGGTCTGCAACGATAGTCTTCGCCTATCAGGCTATGCCTGTCATGAGGTTCGAGGCATTTATTCAAAAGGAGCGGAATAAATCCGCTCCAATTTATTTCCGAATTTCGCAAGACTACTTTCCTTCGTACAACGGGTTGGACCGCATCGGGTCGGCATTCACTTCCTCCCTCCATGCTCGCATTTCAGCGAGAAGACTTTGAGCAAGCCCCGAATGAACTTCGGCGAGATTATTTTGCTCCCCCACATCCAATGCTAAGTTGTAAAGCTCCAACTCTCCTGTATCCAGTATTTCAATCAATTTCCAGTGACCCTTGCGAATAACGGTTGCGGGGAAGTTCTGTGGATGCTGATTGTAATGCGGGTAATGCCAGAAGAGCGACTGGCGATCTATCCTGCTTCGCCCTTTTAACACAGATGAAAGATCCACACCATCCACATGTTGCAAAGGTCGTTTCGGCAATCCAGTAGCTCCCAAGATGGTTGGATAAAAATCAGTACTGATGACCGGCTCGTCCGAAATCGATCCCGGTTCGGTCACCCCGGGCCATTTCACGATAACTGGCACCCTCAAACCGCCTTCATAGTTGGACCCTTTATTAGACCGCAAAGGCGAGTTGTCGGTTGCTTTGGACATTCCGCCATTGTCGCTAGTGAAAATGACCAGGGTACTCTCTTCGATCTCCATCTCGCGTAAAGCCGTCATCAGTCGCCCCACACCATCGTCAACCGTTTCCACCATCGCCGCATAGCGGGGA
>Ga0213868_10002041_pt1 | contig 19418 bp, 11 predicted proteins | sample PICome_9_FD_160087 | JGI IMG/M metagenome (GOLD analysis project Ga0213868, IMG submission 160087) | Coastal seawater microbial communities near Pivers Island, North Carolina, United States - PICO127 | ecosystem: Environmental > Aquatic > Marine > Coastal | place: USA: North Carolina...
GTTGATTGTTTTGATGTGTTTATGTACGTGGAACTTGGAACTCTGTTTTAGAGCTTGACGTGAAGGTTAGAACAGAAGGAAAATTCAAAAATGCGAAATGCGAAATGAATAAGAGAAGTTCAGTTCTACACAAGTCAACTTAACTCTGCTGGGCATCATGAAGTCCACAGGACCATGGCTTCAAAAGCCCCTACATGCCACTTTATCAGAGCTGAGCTTATCGAATCAGGTACCATCATCGATTCATGATAGCAGCAATCATTCGGGTGAATACAATTCTTTGAATCATGATACAAGTAACCAGTATGACGACTCTGCCTCTGTTTCTACATCTATTAGATCAACCGGCATAGAAAGATATTTAACACTGTTTGATTTGATATCAATAGGAGTTGGAGGAACGATTGGATCGGGTATTTTTGTTTTAAATGGTTTCATCGCTCATAACTATGCAGGGCCTGCAACTTCCATCTGCTGGTTTATCAGTGGACTAGCTGCTTGCTTAAGTGGTGTGTGTTATGCTGAATTAGCATGTCGGATGCCTGCTGCAGGGTCTTCATATGTCTATGTATATAGTAGCATGGGGGAACTACCTGCCGTCATTGTGGCGGGATGTTTAACCTTAGAATATGTTGTCAGTGCGGCTGCAGTGGCACGAAGCTGGGGCGATAAGGTCATAAGTTGGATTTTGATGCAATTACAGTCTTCCCAGTCTGATGATGCGATGAAAAAGAATTATGATGAAGATGTCTTTGTATTAAAGATTCTAAGTCCAGGGTATAATTTCAATCCACTTTCCATGTTGATTGCAACGGTTGCCGTGATCTTGCTTCTGAACGGTGTGAAAGAAAGCAAGAATGTAACCAACTTCTTTACCATGACAAAAGTTGCAGTGGTCGTATTCATGGCAGTTGTAGGACTTATCCTTATGCAACCTCAAGAAAATTTGAAACCTTTCCTTCCTCCTGAATTTGGTATTTCAGGCATCTTTCGTGGGGCAACAAGTTCATTTTTTGGCTATATAGGCTTTGATGAAATATGCTGCATGGCAGGAGAGGCAAAAAATCCTCAACGCAATATGCCTCTGGCAATAATTTTCTCACTTGTTGGTGTCAGTATTTTGTACATAACAGCAGCACTTGCCCTTACAGGTATGCAACCATACGGTGACATTTCAGATGTCTCAGGATTCCCTGTAGCCTTTGCGTATCGTGGCTGGGACTGGGCGGCTCAAATAAGTGCGTTCGGAGAAGTGTTTACGCTCCCAATCGTGGTTCTCATCTCTCTGATGGCACAGCCAAGGTTGCAATACGCTCTTTCACGAGACGGTTTGCTACCTCCGATATTTGGAAAGGTAGACGCCCAAGGGAACTTTTGGTTTGGAACTTTAATTTCTGGATTATTGATGATTATAATTGCCTCGTTTGTTCCATTTGATCACTTGAATGATATGATATCAGCGGGCATCCTACTAGCATTTTGTCTGACTGATTCATCATTGATTTTGATGCGAACTGAGTCACCAGATACCGAACCTTTCAAAGTCGAGCGGTCGCTTTTGGTTTTTAATTTCGCTTCCCTTCTTTTTGGCATTACTATGAGTCATTTCTTTCATTTCGTTCTTGGAAAGATCATTCTGGTGCTATCTTTTTTTCAATTGTTCAAGAGTTTTAGAGACCTATGGATAGGCTGTAGTCCTGTTGTTCATTTCGGTGGGAAGACGCGGAAATATTACGGCGATCGATGTGCGGAGATTGAGGAAAATGCTTTTTTCAAAACGCCATTACTCCCATTCGTACCTTGCTTTGGAATTTTTATCAACTGGTATTTAATTGGTCAGTTGGAGGTATTTGGAATATGCTTGTTACTGGGATTTATCTTTGCCGTTACCCTATTTTACTTTGGTTATTCGAGGCATCATAGTGTGGGCAACAATGGCGGTTGGAACGAAGATGGAACGCCACGCCGAATGGATCCTTTCGCAACAGACCACACCGACAATTTTGAAGCTTCTGAGCTGATGAATAATGGCTATGACGATGATAACTCCCCCCGAAAAATGCTCAAATCAGACTCTCAAAAGAATATTTCTTCCAGAACACGTAAAATGATGCTTCCGCCTTTGGCATGACACGTCCATAGTCTAAAACATTACAGACATTGCTATTTCTAGAAATAAATGCTGTAAACATGTTTTGTTTTTAAATATTATGTTTGAAATTTTGAAGAGTAACTGCATATGTCCATTCATCGTACATTGTTTTGTTACTTTAGTATACAAAAGGAATGATGAGGTATGGAACTTCCTTCTTGTATGTGGTCCAGAATGGTCCATACTTGGCAGCACAACGATTGTCGTCACGTACAGCTCTATCAAACAACAAAATTGTCAAGAATGTGGTGTAAAAATAAGGTCCGATGAAAGAAGTATTGAGTGCAGGCAATCCCCAACAAAGACTTGCAAGAATCTCAGGCATGTAATGAAAGTGACGGGAGATTTTCCACCAACCATCTAGAAGCAGCAAATTCTTCCTAATCTCTCCTGATGCAGTAGCATATTCGGCAACAAGATACCGTGGCTGTTTTCCAAAAATTAAACATTCTCCATTGGTTTGACGGAACACATACCTCTGGTTGTCCGAGTCATAGTTAATCCAGATACAAAGGAAACCAAATGTAAATATGGCCAGGGCTGTTAGTACAGAAATATCAGGTGCGTTTTCAGTAAGGTAAAATGAATGAGAGGTATAAACAGATGGGACCCAAACCAAACATCCCCAGCAAATGTAAAATCCAGCCTTGTCATGTTGGATGTCCATGGAGTTCATATAGCCCATCTCCCAATAAAAGAATTTCGAAATGTAGACCAACTGTAATGCAACATTTACAGCCATGCCAAGTTGAATGATTCCATTATTCAATTCAATGTTTTTATGTGCATAGCAAAGGATTCCAACGGCCCAATACATCATCCCAAATCTACAGTTGGTAAACTGCTTCACGTCCCATCCAAAAATACGTGGATGAAGCTCCCTTCCGACATAATAATCAGCAACGATATTCCCTGAAGATACAACATCTGAATTAGTAGGTGCAACGTAGGACTTGACGAGGAGCATGGCGCAAAACAAAAGAGCAAAAAGATTCATACTGCTCAAGATCTCTCCAAACTTTTCATACACTACAGCAGGACGGAACAGTTCAAAGTATGTCAAACCCAGTAGTGTGACTAGGGTAGTCACATAACTCTGCATTCCATTGGCCTTGTAAATAGGAATGTTTCCCTGTGGGGTAACTGTAGCTTTGAATTCCTTTCCTGGCATGTATTTCTGAAGAATGAGTTCAAATGCCATGAACGAGAGGATCATTTTCCAAACCGACACATCAAAGGGAGTAGGCCAAATGCTGTACAGTGTGGATAACAATCCGTTGGAGAGGATGAGCTTGAAAAATGCGGCAAAGTTTCCATCCATATGAGTGCATACGTGATAAAAGCAGATGGAAAACGGTGGGGTACTCAACATGAGGAATAGAGGACCGAAGAACTCACGTCCTGGAAGTGACCCCTTTCCAGCTGACCAGTCGCCTGATTTAGGAGCAGCTGAAGATGCATCCAAATCTTCCTCTTGCTTCACTTGAATATTCTTCGTCGGGGCCATTGGTTTTCAGATGAATCTATGTGGATTTTTGTGAGCATGGTTGTTGTCAGTAGTCAGTAGTCAGTAGTCAGCAGTGAAGTGGGAAGGTAGCGAGGCAGCGCGCCAAAATTTTAGCCCACCCCCCAAATCCCCCCCGGGAGCCTGGCTCGACAGCCTCCCGCGGGATTGGGAAAAATAGAAGTTCCCGCTGTACGTATGTACTTGAGTAGAAGGAAAGCCATGCGGCTGCGGTGCCCACCGCTCATATTATTTTATTTTACCATCGACCATCGCCATCACATCCCAGCAAATCGAACAACACCGACGCCTCCGCCAGCAACGCAAGAGATATAATTAAGTCGGACACTTCACTCGAAAGAGCCTTAAACCCTGATGCCGAAGAAGAGCACTGATAATCTACATTCATTGCTGGAAGATGGGGTGCGAGTGAAAAATGACAGAAGCGGAAATGGAGAGGCGAATCACATACTAGCAGATGATTTGTATCAATTGGCACAAAAAAAAGTGCTCCACGAACTTGATTCTTTGTATGAAGAGTATACTTTCGCATCTGCGAAAGATGCTTCCTTGACAGACGATTTGCGGAGACGCATTTCTAGTAGCGATGGGACTTGTGAGCACGATCATACGGAAGATAGTTTGGTTTATGGAGAGATTGATTTGAAGGGGTTTTGTGACCTCCTCATGCACCACGTTCCACATAATTCCGACGATGTGTTCTACGACCTTGGTTCTGGCTCAGGGAGGGCGGTATTTGCAGCAAGATTCGTCGGAGACTTTCGAGAATGCGTGGGGATTGAATTGCTGAGCAATTTGCATGAGATGGCAACTTCTGTAAGGAGTCTGTACAGATTTCAGTATCAACACAAATTGATTCATCAAAATGTTCAGTTTATTTGTTCAGATCTACTGGACCATGATGGTTGGTGGAAAGACGGCACCGTGGTTTATGTGCCAAATCTGCTCTTTGACGACAGCCTCAAAGCTCAAATTGCAGAAAAGGCGGTCAGAATGCGAACAGGAGCATTTTTGATTTGCTTGAAGAAATTTGAAGGTGCTGCTTTCAATTCTGTGTTTGAATTGGTGAATGAACATCCAGTGTTTATGAGCTGGGGTGAATCTAATACATATATTTACAAGCGACAATAAGACTGAAATTAGAAATTCATTTTTCTCTGTGAGTGTGCGACCTTTCAATCATCTCGATTCAAGTATGAGGTAATTGACACATTTTTATAGACTCAATTGGTAAAATGGGAAACGTCACCCCCTTTTCCAGACCTCTATTGCGTCGTGATTTTGCATTTAATAGCACTGAGTGAACCTGGGCGTTTGAATAATGTCCCCTCCCGCACAGGTTGTAAGATGGTTCATTACTGTTCTGCAGAGTGTCAGAAGGTGAATTGGAAGTACCACAAGCAGTGCGCATGCTTTGCAAAGATGAATTCGTTCGACGAGAATGTCCTTCAAGGAAACTAGTTTCGCCAATCCTGAGTCTATTTCTGTGTAACATTAATGATGTTGTGAGTTCAACCAAGAATCTGTCTTTTCAACTGTTGTTCTATTTGGGCTGTTGTTGATAACTTGTAAAGGTGAAGATAAGGAAGTATAAGTAATATCTTCACGTCATCTGCTTCTTGTATTGCAACCTCTTGTCTATATCTTGATAATCCCTCTACAATACTATGTATATATATATTGTCTACAGTTTGACACGACACTGAACACCAAATCGGAATTGCTGAAACTCGTCTGGGCAGTTCAACGGGTAGTCATCTCCATTAATGCTCTTTACACCATGAACAATTGCCGCATCCGACGAAGGGTCAAACACCAACACATCTCCACTGTTGAATCGAAACATTTGTCTATCACTCTTTGGACCCTTCACCACAAAATTAGCCGAACAACCAAGGCTAAGTAAGTAGACAAAACTGTTATCATTGCAGTGGTCTATATGATCTGGAAAATTTCCATTTGGGACGTGATATCGGATGACGCCTACGCTCAGTTTCGTTGTCTCTGTCCCACAAGAAGTGGTAAAAAATGGATGGCTTTTCATCAGCGATGCCTCCTTTTTCAGAAGGATATCATTTGCAGTTTGAACAATCAAATCAGCGTATATATTATTACCACCACTAAACTTCAGTGTTGATTGATCGCCATCAAAGATGATTGTCTTGGGTGTCGGATGCATACAAGGTTTGCGATTTCGAGTGTCCGTATCTTTGGATCGATAGGAGATATCTTGATAGATGGTGGTTTGTTCAGAGAGGTTGAGACAGTTCCGGATCAAATAACATGGGCGATCGTCTAGTAGTACTTCGACAGCTGTCGCCGTGGTGGTGTTGCTACCTGGCATGCCACTCTTCTGGCCCGGCCTCTTTCATAAGATAGTAATAGATTATATGTACAATATTCCTATGATAAAGCAACAATCTGCAACAATACTAGAGAGCAACAACATCATGGATTCGGATTTCGGATGAAAGTTTTTTCGCTGCCGTCCGTCGCTAGCTAGCTAGAGAGAGCGAAAAAATTACGTGGTATGTTTGTTCTGTGTTCTGTGTTCTTTCGCAATAACCCCATCCTAATCATTCTATCTATACTACTTAGTTTCAAAAGTAACAGTCCAACACCATGAAGATGATTACCAAGATAATGGGCATGACATGCATATCTTTATTTGTGAGTATATACAGCACAGAAGGACTCAGTTTACCAAAGCAGATCAAAGTTGGTCAAGTTACTGCAGGACCTATCAAAATATCGGAATTGGGAATAGGTACATGGTCTTGGGGGAATCGACTGTTGTTCGATTATGATACTTCACAAGATGAAGAGATATATAAAGCATATCGTGCTGTGCGTTCTGCTGGAGTGAGTGTCTTTGATACTGCTGATAGTTATGGTACATTGGACTTGAATGGGAGAGCTGAAATATTGCTTGGACAATTTGAGAGAAGATTTCTACAAGAAAAGGAAATGGAACGAATCAAATCATCCAATCAAAACATTCTATCAAAATTATTATCGTCCAATAAAGACAAGGATATAGTTCCACAACAAGTGGCAACAAAGCTAGCACCGTATCCTTGGAGGATAACTCCAAATTCTATTGTTTCTGCAACTAAAGCATCTCTTGGTCGACTTGAACAAGATAAATTAGCAATTGCTCAACTTCATTGGAGTTGCCAAAACTATCAACCTATTCAGGAAAGAGCCTTATGGGAAGGAATCGCAGATGTGTATGACAATGGTCTTTGTGATGCGATTGGTGTATCCAACTATGGTCCGATTCAATTGAATAAAATTGCAACCTTTATGAAAGAAGAACGTGGTGGTGTTCCACTTGCTACAGCTCAAATACAATATTCCTTAATGACGTATCAAACTGCAAAAGATATGAATGAAGTATGCGACAATCTAAATTGCAGATTGATCAGCTACAGCCCACTGTGCTTGGGACTTTTGACGGGGAAGTACAATCTAGATAATCTACCTAGAAGCGGGAATCCGCGTCGAAATTTATTTCGCGAACTATTGCCTGGAGCAAAGGATCTTTTAAATTTATTGGAGGTGATTGCAAAAGATTCAAATAAATCACAGAGTCAGGTAGCAATTAATTGGGCTCTCTGTAAAAAAACAGTACCAATACCTGGTGCTAGAACTTTGAAGCAAGCCGAGGAAAATCTAGGTGCAGTTGGCTGGAAATTAGATGCAGCTACGATAGAAGAACTCGATCGAGCGGCACTGAGAGTGAAAAAACCCATGATTCAAAATATATTTCAAACAAAATAGGTTATTTAAAAAAAAATGGAATAATTCGTGAAATAACCAAATAGCATTTACTTTGAAAATATTTATTTTGACTTTTTCTCAAGTGCCATCATTGCCGATAATCTTTCCACCAATGGAGGATGTGAGTAATGATATGTGGCATACCATTTATCAGGATTCATAGCTCCAAGATTTTCCAATGAAATCTTGCAAAGGCCAGTCTGCAACTCTTTAGACATTCCCAAATCAATAGAGAATCTGTCGGCGGCGAACTCATTTTTTCTTGAATTCACTGTCAAGACAAAAGACAAAATCTTGTCGACTGGAGCCCAAATGGTCTGAAAGAAAAGTGTGAGTGCAATAATGATTGGGATCGGCCTATTCACCCCATCGAATCCAAAGGCTTGGTACAAGTCCGTAGCTTTGTAACAAAGTGAAAATGCCCAGAAACTGGCACCAAAGTAAAGTTGAGTGACTACAAACTGTTGAAGTGTATGTCCTAATTTCCAATGACCAAGTTCATGCCCAAGAATACCAAGAATTTCGTCCTCGTTCACCTGTTGAATCAAGGTATCGAATAGTACGATTCTCTTGTTGGATCCAAAACCAAACATGAATGCATTAGAGTGGCTAGAACGCTTCGATCCATCCATGACAAAAAGTTTGGTAAGAGGATACTTTAAACGGTCAGCTAGTTCGTAAATACGAGTCTTGAGAGTTCCATCTGGAAGTGGTTCGTATTTGTTAAACATTGGCATAATTACAGTTGGAACAATTGTCATCATGAATACAGAGAACACGAACATGAATGCCCAAACATACATGTAAAAATGATCACCTCCCCATTTGATAATCTTTAGAAGCAAGGAAACAAATGGACCTCCGATAAGGCAGGTTAACATGAGACTTTTAACTTTGTCTCCAAAGAATAAACCCAAAGTTTGTTTGTTGAAACCATGTTTCTTTTCGATGCGAAATGTACTGTACAACTCAAAAGGAAGACCTGTAATGGTTCCAACGATTGTCAAAACAAACAGAAAGATAAGAGTGATCTTAATCTCATCAGATTCATCCCAACCGAAGTAGTCTTGTCCAATCTGAAGACTCTTGTCCCAGGTGTAGGGTAAGAAACCGGCCAATAGAAATCCAACAGATTCCACCAAAGTATAAAACGAGTGAATCATACCGAATTCAATCTTGTCCGTACCGTAACTTTGAGCCTTTGCAAATTTCTCTTTGAGTTGTGGAAGGAGAGGCTTGTCTTTATCAATATCACCTTCCTTCTCTCCACTCTTATCACCAGAAGACTTTTTCTTCGCTTCCATTTCAGCATCAATTTTACTAACAGTCGTTTCAAGCTCAGAAGGAAAGTTCGTGCTCTTGTAAGCATTAGCCTGACGTTCATCCAATGCGTGTTCAAGAGCAAAAACAAAGACGGTGAAGAGGATGGTCAAGGCCATACCGTACGTGCTAAACACAGTCGATTCATGCTCTTCGGATGTTTGAGAATACACCGTTTTCCATGGAAGCTGAGTCATTCGATGAATGTTCGGAAGCGACATGTTGCTATAATCAACAGGGCACTTCATCTTGGCTCAGTGTGTTTGAAACAAATGTGATGTGAGAGTGATTGGTGATTGGGCGTTGGGCGTCGTCTCGACGACTCCCTCGTTGAACTTCGTCGAAGATCCTACGTAGACTCATAACCCGTTTGGGCATCGCATATTTCGATTGATCTTTTTCAAAAAAAAAAATGATATTCACTCCTACAATCTATAGTTTAACTCAATTCAAAGATTCACCTATAGTTATTATCAAAAATCAGTTTCATATTGATGAATAAGGCCATGAGTGTCTGTCGCTTTTTGTAGTGAAAAGCAGCTGTGTGCTCGACCTCGGTGAAACATCCATATCGTAATCACAGCAGTTTGTGATTAGATCACTGTTGGTGTGTACTTGTTCGGTGCTGGGAGAGATACCATTTGTCAATCCGCGTAAGGCCAGTGCAAGCTTGTTGAAAGATGGACATCGAATATTGATTCCGGAGATATTCTCGATCACTTTTAAAACGCGAGTGTCAAACCCAGTAAGACTGTCTTGCACGGATACAACCAATCGGACGCTATTCGTTAGAGCTGCTGCTGCCACCATGGATGGTGGAGAAGTCATGAGGGAATATTCTCCAACGGAAATTTCAATCTGATGACGAGCATTTTCAGCAATTGTTGTTTGATTTACGTTCAACTCACTTCTGTACAATGGTAAGAGAGCCAGATAATGTTCAAGGAATGACAATGGTGTTGGTCCATTCAAATACCATTTTAATTCCGTAACAATATCTACTTCCATAGTTGTGAAATCTTCCTTGCTATAGCAATATCTACTCAATTGAACCATTAAGTTTGTGTCCAGCATTTTTGTTTCGTTTAGCTTTATGGCAGTGAAGAGACATGTCATGGCACACAGCTGATATTTGGAGCGATCATGTAGTACACTTTGAACCTTTGCAGAGGAAGTAGATAAATATCGATCTAGATAATTCATAGCGATGCTTACCGTTTCTCGCCTAAATTCAGCTCGATCTATGACTTGATAACACCATTCTACCATCTTGAAACGACACCATGCATCAACAGTTGTATTAGATGGATTAATAGTAGCCAGATAATCATGAATACGATACGTAGTCTCTTGGTTGTTCATAGTTAGAAGTCGGTCTATTACTAGAGGCCATTGAAATAATGGTTCTGATTCCTTGGCATCAGAGTCAAAAGCGGAAGGAAATAAGTTGTCATAATTACATGTGTTCATGCTAAGTTTAAAGGATTTTGTACATATATTTATAGTATCTGTATAAGAAATATCAGCGAACGAGTTCTGTTTCACAGTTGATACTTGGTGGGTTTCAATACGATTGATTCATTCCCTCTGTCGGTTGTTGTGGTTTGTGGTTCCATTTTCGGCTGTATGAAAAAATGAGAACTCAAATACATGCGATACATCACCACCACGAGTCATAAGTCTAATTTAGCTAATGATGCGCCAAGAAAATTGAATGGCAAGGTGGCAAGTGACAAAGCTGCACGATTGAAACAATATTGTAAGGAAGCACATAGTACAATTCAAAACAACTCTATTCAGAAAAGAAGAATTCATAACATCTGCACTCCAAGCATCTGTATATGATAAAGTCACAAAAACATAATAAGGTTAGGCCGCGGGAAATTAGCGGTAGCTCGAGTGGGGACGGTGAATGTAGCAAAATGAACCCTATAGGTGAATGCTCCAGTAACTTATTGGACGCTGTTGCATTTCCAGATTTGTTAGATGATTGTAAATTTGAAGAGACTCCCATCAAATATACCTCAAGGAATAATATTGGTGGTGGATCTCCTAAATCTTCTGTAGACTTCCAAGCGTTTGCCTTCCCTGATTTACTGGATGACAACAGCGCATGCGACGAACCTACTAATAGTATTACTACACAACACGTCAGTTGCAATCTTTTCCCTGATATCGATGAATCACAAACAAACATGCCCTTTTCAGAAACGTCTAATGAAAAGCGCGTATTCGACGAACATGAAAGAATACGACAAGAAGGAGAGGCGAGAAGAGCTGAACAAGCTGAACGATTCAAACGAGAACAGGAGGCCCGCGTCAAAAAAGCCGAAGAAGCACAAAGACGTCTGCAAGACATCGAAACCACATTAATAACAATAGAAGAGGATGTTGATCCAGTTGATGATATGAGTTCGTATGACGCCATAAACTTGGTTGAAACAAATCCCGAACCCAAGCTAGAACATTTATTGATCGCCGAGGATGTATCATCAAGTGTTTGTGAAAATATCAACGATCACAATACAGATAACCCTCAAAAGACCCAATCTATCAACGCTCGTGCGATCTTTCGCGAGGAAGTGGGTCTAAAGAATCAAGACACATGTAATCCAGACCTTGACTCTGAGATGAGGTTAGTAAGGTTTGATTTTGAACCGAATGCTTCATTTGAGTTGGGATTACAAGATAGCAATCTGAAGGGACATGAATACAATTTGAACTGTGGTGATTTAGAACCGTTCATTTTTGAACCCCGTAGCATCGACGGATCACAGATTACGAATTCCATTATGGTGGATGACGATAGGCTCGATATGTCAAAAAATACGCAGTCTGCTAAACATTTGAACCATGAATCACTCAGAAAAATCGGATCCCCGAAGTGGAACAACTCGACAAGAAATCCTCACACTGAATTTTTGTCCAGAAAGTATGACTCGAAAAGAATAGTAGATATCTTGGACTCTTTTTCTATCAATCAGAACATACCAACGTCAATGAAAAACGATTGTCATGATGATGTTTGGTCCGTAGGAAATCCTATAGCTGGGTTCTCGAGTCTTGTTTCTGCTCCAAGGTTGTGCGATGCTACGTCAAAAATTCCGTACTCCATATCCTTTAGTATTGACGAAGATGAAGATGATCATAATAATCAATGTTCCATTACTAGTGCATCTTCTCATATCAAGTCCAACACGAAAGGAAGTGAAAAACTTCCACTATCTGACGGCAGTAAAAAACTTGCACCCAAAGTCATCGTGAAAGAAGACGTTCACGTTCGTATAAAAAAGAAGCTTGCAAAGGTTCGGAGTCGCAAACCGAATGCGCTCATCCCATCAAAACATAATTCATCCGACGATTCTTTAGATGCAACAGCATCTCTTTCTTTGTCAAGGGCTACAGATGTGAATAGCTCTATCAAAAGTGCAAGTACTGATCCGCTGCCTATCCCAATAGCTAAGTTCGACGAGGAAAAGCCATGGCGTAAGCCCACTATTGTATTCCATCAACTTTATTCTTCAAATTCAGTTCGTTCGCCGATTCCTAGTCATTTATCGGAAGATGAACTTATATTTCACCTGAAATCTCGCATACAAAATCTACTAGCTGAGAATGTACCAGCCAATATACATGTTGATCGACACAATATTATTCTAGACCACGAGGAAGATCGTCATAGAATGATGGACAATCTAAAGAAACAAGCTTTCATCGTCAATGATGCACTATTAAATTCATTAAGAGCTAGACTTCGTGAACTGGAGTGTGATTTTGGTAGTTTAAAATCGGAAAAGACGTCTGGAACTGGTAAATCCATTGATGAAATCAAGGCCAAGCTGAGAAGCTTAGAATATTCTCACAGTTCTGGAAGCAAAAGTAAGCTTCATCATGTTCAATAATTGCATCAGAACGAGGGTGGCATTGAAGCGAACTGTGAACAAAGATAGCATTTAAAAACTTGATAAAAGTAAGACTGTAGTTTTCTAAATTGTAGCGCTCGGGGTTGGGAGTAATCAGTTATTGTCCCAACACGCTCAACCACGAAAAATGAAAAATATGTTCAACAGAAAACATGCAAATGTCATTACAGATGATGTAACGATGACTTCGAACAAGTCTCACGGAGAAAATAATTATTTCAGACCGAGTCAAACGCTGTTTAAGAAAGAGTCAATACTTGGTCCAGTAACTGCGTTAGCAATCACAACTCTTAAAAATGCTAATGACAAATGTTCAAATGCTATCTTTTGTTCTAGAGGTCCATGGATTGAATTGAATATCTGTAACTCACTGAACTCAGAAGAAAAACAATCATTTACATATCTCGCATTTGATGGGAATGATAGTGGAACCATTCATAATATCCAGCAATGCGTGGGTGGTCCATTTTTGTTTGGAAAGAATCGCATAAGGACTCAGTCGTGTCCCTGGATGATTTATGGTGGTAGAAAGATGGCATTATGTTTCGTCGACATACAAAGGCAGGAGGACAATTCACTACATAGTCCATTTGATCCCTTATATTTTTCATCAAAGGGTGATGGTGCAAGCGACAAGCCAACAAAGTTGGGTAAGACTCATACCTTCACAGATTGGATATACGATCTTCGATCCATAGTAGTTTCACCGGGTACAAACTCGACGAGTGACATTCTAACAGCAGTAGGATTGGCTCACAACACTGTTGAAATATGGAAATTTAGTTCATCTGAAAACAACGAATCTGTAGTACTTTCTACGATGTGCCTTCGTAAGATAGTCTCTGATTTACGATGCATCACGTATTCCCTTTCTTTTTTTGGGTGGAAGCCTGAAAGTTCTTTATTGCCTTTGAGCATGTGGAGATCAGAGGACTTATATCTTGCTGTAGGAGTTGGAACAGTCATGAATACTATATTGATATGGAATGTACTTGATGAAGATGAGTGTCATAGTCTAAAACGAGATTTTTTAAATTGCTCGTCCGAACCTAATGACGCCTTTAAACAAATTGAAAGAAAACATGTGATCCATCGTCTGATCGGGCATGATGGTGTAATTTTTTCAACTAAGTTTGGTCATGGTGGGAGTATAGTTGCTAGCACAAGCGATGATCGCACCATTCGAGTTTGGAGGCAACTCCGGATAGGAGACAATACGTCAAATCCAGGAGTGGAATCCGCATGCGATGCTCAATTAATATGCGACAAACATAAATCGTTTTCATTACTATGGACAGGTTATGGACACTCTGCACGTTGTTGGGACTCTGCTTTCTATTCTTCGTCATTGGACTTGGGGCAAAATATGCAAGGTGTTGCTTCAGTAGGAGAAGACTCTACTGTACGTCTTTGGAATCTTGAAGATGGAAAAGAAGTTGCATGTCTTAAAGGTCACAGTTCGCAAAGTATTTGGAGAGTAGAGTCGGATCTAAATAACACTCTTGTGACTGGAGGAAATGACGGATCTTTGAAGATTTGGAATGTGCCTTATCATCTCTCGAATAATGCGACGGCGACACAATATATTTCACAGAACACCATACACGTACCACTTGATGACGTTTCTTGTTCCGACTTCAATGAAGAATTAACAAATCAATGCGATGCTGAATGTGTGGTAAAGAAGAGAAAAAATAACGCTCTGTCGGTTCCGCCAAGACAAATCATGTTTGGTACGTGTCTCTATCCAAAAGACGGCGGAAACAAAATGCTACTTACAACAAAGTGTGGAATGGTAAAGACTTTAGACTTGACTACCAGAGAATGGTATACCCATGGCCCATGGGGAAGGCCTGGGAGGTTACGTAAAATTGACCATGATGTAGATTCTACTTCTGGATTGTCGATGGCGATTCACCCATCTTGCCTAACGTTTGCTGTAGGAACTTCTAAAGGCGATATCATCATATCATCTCTATCAGACTTCGACAATCCAATAAAAATGATGTTTTCTTTAACAAACTATCCGGCTATTCAAGAACTGAAATGGATTGATTCCAAAACTTTACTTGCATGTCACATCAAAGGTATTTGTGTGCTTTGGAGCTTTTCTCAGGAGCCTTCATGTGTTGAAGAACATATTATCGCGCCATCTCATAGAATTCTGACTATGAAAAAAGAGGGTAGAAACGTAGGAAATATTATTTGTCATTTATTTGATTCTCGTCACAATGGTTTGTTTGTTGGTGATTCCAGAGGAAATATCGCATATTTCGATCTCGGTATTACTAACGAAGGATTCGAGGAGCAAAATGTTTCATGTATGTTGTCATATGCTCATAAGAAAGAGCACGTGACGCAGATAATTGCTTCAAAAAATGAAAACGGAATAATGTCTGTTGGTAACGATGGTTACATTCATGAAATTGCACTGGAGAAAGGGAAAAACTGCAGTTTGAGAAGTCTTATGAAGATACCAGTTTCATGTTTAACAGCAATAACGCATATATGGAGAGTAAAGACCAAATGGCAAGATAATATTGTGGTCGGAGGATACCGTGGTAATTTTTTCATTGTGTGGGATGTAACTTCAAGTTATCAGCTACTTAGCGTAGACACTGGAGGACGAAACCGAAGATTATTATTCTCTCCGACCTTTGAAATAGGACTTCATCCATTATCATTTTATCTAGTAGTTTGCTTGGCCAACAAAACAAGTCAAAACCAGCTCCTGCTATATAGTAAGGTTCTGAAGCCATCAGAAAGTATAAATATGGTAGGTAATACGTACAGTATTGGGACACCAGTTCATGGAGAAACGATTCTTGATGTTTCTTTGAATCGATCATTCAAAACTGGAAGGCTGTTACTATTGTCTGGCTCCAACGATACAACAGTAAAATTATTTTCTATTGAATCAGGCATGATTGAAGCAGTGAAAGAGTTACCTCCACACGAAAGTTGCATCCGAGCTGTCTGCATATCAAGGCATTCTGATTCATCTTCAGCATTAATAAGTGTCTGTGGAGGAAAGCTAATGTCTTCATTTTACCGAATTGATGAAAGTTTGAACGGAGATATATCGATCACTAATTTATGTTCAACTAAGTTGCCAGAGAAACCAAAAATGGACCACAGAATGAATGCAGTGCATGCTATACCGTTACTTGTCAATGAAAATGGAAAACACGAACATCTTGTTCTAGCTGGAGACTCTGACGGAAGGCTCCATTTAACAATTGTTACAGAAGACTTTGACCAACCAAGGAAAATAACAAGTCATATTTTTTCTCATGACATTGAGCAGCGTCCAATTCTTTGCGTTCATATGATGGAGCTAAGTATTGATTGGATTCTTGCTGCTATAGGAAACACAGCAGGCAGAGTAGCAATGTGGCTGTTTTCCAAGAATGATTTGAAGAGAAATATAGTACCAAAGTGTCCTATCCTGGTATATAATGCACATGATATGGGGACTAATTGCGTAAAGATGAATTTTAAGAAGTCAAGAAAAGACGATATGTGCCAAGAAGTGTGTGTAGTATCAGGAGGTGATGACCAAGGGATTACAATGTGTCTTCTGGAAATACGGCCGCAAGATCATAGTGTAACATCTAAGGAGTTGCTCCGAACCAAAGAAGCTTGTGCAAGTGCTATAAAGGGAATAGATTTAGCCATTTCAGGTTCCGTTCCTTGTAACGAAGCAAGGATATACGCAGCCGGTTATGATCAACGTATATCTGTTTGGAGGATCACTGAGTCTACGGAATATAACAACGTATCACTTGAGTTCCTATCATCATGTCCCTTAGATATCAAGGATATTAATTCCATGTCCTCTTTTATTTCATTCGGCTGTGGTGGATTGAAGCAGACATATTTGATTGCTGGCGGAGAGGGGTTGGAGTTACTTTCGATTGATGAGAGTTTATTTAAAGCTGCCGAAGCATTAAAAAATGCGAACTTCCTTCTGATCACTTGCGGTGCCGGTTTCTCTGCAGACTCGGGGCTTTCCACTTATGAATTAATGCCAGACAAGTATCAAGATTTATGCAATCCACTGAGATTAATTGACCGTCCACTTGAATTTCAGCAATTTTGGTCAACATTTGCTCAGACTTACTCAAATACTCAACCCCATGATGGTTATGAAATATTGAATAAGTGGTGTGAAGGAAGAAAGCTTGCAAATTTGATTGTTAAAGATATGCACCAACTGCCTTGGTATATATACTCTTCCAATGTCGATTCGCAGTTTGATACATTTAAATGTTTCCAAAATACTGTTTGTGAGATCCATGGTCGCGCCAAAGAGTTTAGATGCAGCAACGCGATTGGTTTCAGTGATGGAGTAAGTCGCCAAGGTGCTCTATGGAATTTATGGAACAATTCCATGACAGCTTCCAGCGATAGGGCAGCATGTCAAAAACGTCTCATATCAGTTGAGGAAGAAATCTCTGATTCGATCGTACGATGTGAATTTTGCAAGGCGCCTTTACGTCCTAATGTTCTTTTGTTTCAAGATACAGATACAAACGTGATCGATCCAATTTTTCAGCGAAGACAAAAATATCAAAGATGGGAAGCAGACGTAGAAGATCAAGTGGTTAATCATAAGATGAACTTGGTCATTTTAGAGTTAGGGGCGGGGGTAAGAATTCCAGCGGTGAGAGAAGAATCAGAGGAAGTGTACAGAGATATTAAACAACGCCTACAGAAATCTTCGGATGATAAAGGTGGTACTTGTACACTTATACGTATCAATCCAAAAGATGCCCATTCAAATATTGATGATTGTATATCGATTTCAAACACTGCAAAATCTGCCTTGAAAAGCATCGATAATTTGCTATAACCAACTAATACCTTCTCTTCTGTTTGATATTAACCTTATTCCTGGGGATAACTTAATATTTATGAACATCACAATCATATTTACTTTCCATAAAGCATATATGTAAAAATTTCCTTGCAGCCTCAGATGTGGAAAAAAGATCGTAAGTGTGATTACTTGGTATTTATTCAACTTATTTTGGCATATATCACAGCCAAAAATAATATTGCAAAATATTTCATGAGCATGATCGGGGAAAAGCATAATTTATGATGTTGGAATAATAAGTTGAACAACTACAAATGCAAAAATAAAACTAAAGTTACTTTGATTATCCAAATTATCCAACATTGGGAAAATGGTCCAGGATGGAACTCGACCTTTAGACCTTAGTTCGTGTCGACCATGACGAATGCACTTGTTTATCTTTTACCATTCATCAGCCTCTGGATCCAGTTTCTCAAGGAAATTATTTATTTCGTTTTACCATTTGAACAAATTCTGAAGTCTAACCAATCTTGTTGCAATCTTAGAAACATAATGAGGCTACCATTTCTCTAACCCTAAAATGGTCGCTCTTCTTGATGTGGATATTAAATCATCTTCTTCAAACTAGCATCTCATGGTCAAATTTCTATTACAATCATTCCAATACATATTACATGCATTCATTTCATTTTTATCATTTGAGGGGAACCATACAGTGGTTAGTGGTTACATTTGATATTTGATCCAATTTTCGTATGGAATTAGGATTCATGTGACCATGTTACCACCACCTCGCGACGCACCGCGTCCACAGAAATATTTACGAATGTGACAAGGTGAGATTTCGGTGTTTGATGTGTCTCCAAAAGAACTCAGAACAACTTAATTTCTTTACTTTTATTCTAATTCACCTGTACGAAGACTTTACAACTCTCTTTCATACATTATTACCATCATCAATAAGGTCACACAGGAGCATACACAGGATTTAAACCCACCAGTCTGTCTGTCTTTTACTTTGTAAAAAGAGTCATCAGTATCTCGAGTTCACATGGAGGTATTCGATGATTCAGAAAGGGCCATTGGTATATCAGCATATCTTTCTCAGCACGAAGGATTTGCTGCTGCTGTGAAGTCACGTTATTCAGATTTTATTGTTCATGAGGTGAATATTCAAGGAGAAATCGCGCGACTTGTTTCACTGGAAAACAACTTGAAGGGAGACGAGATCAGTGCTGTATCTGATCGTAAGAGAAGTATGTCAAAGTCTGAAGACTTGAATGAAGCGAAAAGAAACAAGTTGGATGACAAGGTTATTACTACAGATCGTCATCTAAAGAATGACAATTCGAAATCGGCTCCTTTCCAGGAGATACAGTTAAAATTGGCTGCACTCGTGGGAGAGGAAGTTGGTCAACAAGTAGTAGCATTGATACGTCATTGGGAATCGTCTTCTGAAGAAGAAGCGCAACCACATCAACATGAGAAATTCATTACTCTTCCTTTGATACAAGACAAGGACATTCGAAAGGCAATACATATGCTCATTAAATCGGACCTAATGAATGCATTCGTACTTGCGGATACTCTAGACAAGCACGTTCGAATATGGCACCGAAAGTTTGAAAAGGAAATGCCAAATTATGGAAAATTTCGCTGATCAAAAATCAATATAAAAAAAACAGAATCCATTCACATTCAAATATCTCAAATCGATTCACATTCAAATATCTCAATACCAATCCACAACCATGAATCAATACATTCAATCGATTGAAGAAACCACAACAAAACGTCGTAAAGTGGAATCATCCGATTCCATTGCAGTCTCTGTCTCTGTGTCTGCCTCTGTATATGGCTCTGGCTCTGGCTCTGTATCTGGCTCCTCAACGG
>Ga0213868_10002042_pt1 | contig 19416 bp, 20 predicted proteins | sample PICome_9_FD_160087 | JGI IMG/M metagenome (GOLD analysis project Ga0213868, IMG submission 160087) | Coastal seawater microbial communities near Pivers Island, North Carolina, United States - PICO127 | ecosystem: Environmental > Aquatic > Marine > Coastal | place: USA: North Carolina...
TGGCGGTTTGTCGCGCTAGGCTGGGGTGCGCATCAGCCTGGGCGATGTCGGTCCAAGGATGTCTGGGCTGGTGGCCATCGCGCATCTTGTGCTTTTGGTGAGGTTGGTTTGAGTATTTGGGCAAAAAGGAGCGGTTGGCGGTGCTGACCCCAAGTCCTGTGCCCGGTGATTGCGCCTAAGGGTGCAAGTTGCATTGAACCTTTCCGCTTTTGGCGCTACCGAAACCTCCAAGCATATGCACGAGGGATAGACCCATGAAATTCACGCTTTCCTGGTTGAAAGACCACCTTGAGACAGAGGCCTCTGTTGAGGATATCTGCGAGACGCTGACTGACCTTGGTTTGGAGGTAGAGGGCGTTGAGGACCGCGGCGCGAAACTGCGGGATTTTACCATTGGCTATGTCAAATCGGCTGAGAAACATCCCGATGCAGACCGGCTGAACGTGTGTCAGGTGGAAACGGATGAGGGCGTTATGCAGATCATCTGCGGTGCCCCCAATGCGCGGGCGGGCATCACGGTGGTTGTGGCCAAGCCGGGCGTCTATGTGCCGGGGATTGATACCACCATCGGGGTGGGCAAGATCCGCGGTGTGGAGAGCTTTGGCATGATGGCGTCTGAGCGCGAGATGGAGCTGTCGGAAGAGCATGACGGTATCATCGAGCTGGAAAACGGCACGGTTGGGCAGAGCTTTGTGGATTGGCTGGCCGAACATGATCCGGCCAAGGTTGATCCGGTGATCGAGATTGCGATTACACCCAACCGTCCTGATGCGCTGGGCGTGCGCGGCATTGCGCGCGATCTGGCCGCGCGTGGATTGGGCAAGCTGAAAGAGCGTGATGTGGCACCGGTGGAGGGGGTATTCCCCTGCCCGGTTAGCGTGACGATTGAAGAGGATACGCTGGCGCAATGTCCGGTGTTTTATGGCCGCGTGATCCGGGGCGTGAAGAACGGGCCAAGCCCGGTCTGGCTGCAGGATGCGCTGCGGGCGATTGGGCTGCGTCCGATTTCGTTTCTTGTCGATGTGACGAACTTTTTCACCTATGACCGTAACCGTCCTTTGCATGTCTTTGATGCCGACAAGATCGCTGGCAACGCCTTGCGGGTGCATCGCGCGAAGGGCGGTGAGACCCTGATGGCGCTGGATGACAAGGAATATACATTTGCCGAGGGCATGACGCTGATCTCGGATGCTGACGGGGTCGAGAGCATCGGTGGTGTTATGGGGGGGCTTGCCTCGGGCTGTACCGAGGAGACGGTGAATGTCTTTGTCGAGGCGGCCTATTTTGATCCGGTGCGCACCGCCTATACCGGGCGGGCGCTGAAGATCAATTCAGATGCGCGCTATCGGTTTGAGCGGGGGATTGACCCGGCCTGGACGCCCGATGGCATCGAACATGCGACGCGGATGATCCTGGATCATGCGGGCGGTGAGCCGTCTGAGGTGGTGGTTGCCGGTGCGGTGCCGGATACGGCGCGGGCCTATAAGCTGGACACCGATCGCGTGCAATCGCTGGTCGGGATGACCATTCCGGCCGAGACGCAGCGCGAGACGCTGACGGCGTTGGGTTTTGTCCTGGAGGGGGATATGGCGCATGTGCCAAGCTGGCGTCCCGATGTGCAGGGTTCTGCCGATCTGGTGGAAGAAGTGGCGCGGATTGCATCATTGACCAAGCTGGAGGGGCGGCCGCTGCCGCGTCTGACCGATGGTGTGCCCCGTCCGGTCCTGTCGCCGATGCAGCGCCGTGAAGGGGCCGCGCGCCGTGCGGCGGCGGCGCTGGGGTACAATGAATGCGTGACCTACAGCTTTATTGATCAGGCGTCTGCCGCGCTGTTTGGCGGTGGCACGGATGAGACACGTCTGGAAAACCCGATCAGCGCGGATATGAGCCATATGCGCCCTGCCTTGCTGCCCAGTCTGCTGCAGGCGGCGGCGCGCAATCAGGCGCGCGGTTTTGCGGATATGGCCCTGTTTGAGGTCGGCCCTGCCTTTCATGGTGGAGAGCCGAATGAGCAACATAACCTGGTCAGCGGTTTGCTGATCGGGCGCACGGGACCAAAGGATGTGCATGGTGCCTCGCGGCCGGTGGATGTTTTTGACGTCAAGGCGGATGCAGAGGCGGTGCTGGCCGCAATGGGCGCGCCTACAAAGGTGCAGATCCTGCGCGGTGCGTCCGATTGCTGGCATCCGGGGCGGCACGGCATGATCTGTCTTGGGCCCAAGAAGGTGCTGGGTATCTATGGCGAGGTGCATCCGAAAATCCTGGCGGCGATGGACGTCAAAGGGCCTGCGATGGCATTCACGCTTTGGCCGGGCGAGGTGCCCTTGCCGCGCAAGGCGGGGGCCACGCGCCCCGCGCTCAAGATCAGTGATCTGCAGGCGGTAGAGCGTGACTTTGCCTTTGTGGTGGATGCTCAGGTTGAGGCGCTGACCCTGGTCAATGCCGCGATGGGGGCGGACAAGGCCCTGATCACAGATGTGCGGGTCTTTGACGAATTCATCGGCGGCAGTCTGGGTGAGGGCAAGAAATCGCTCGCCATTACGGTGCGGTTGCAGCCCGAGGGCCAGACCTTGAAAGATGCGGATATCGAAGCGGTCGGTGCCAAGGTGATCGAGAAGGTCAGCAAGGCCACAGGCGGTGTCCTGCGCGGCTAGGGTCTTAGGGTCAGTCCCCTAGAAGATCGGCCAACAGATCAAACACCAGCCTGATGCGCGGGCTGGTGTGCAATTCGCTGTGGGTGACCAGCCAGACCGGAAACTTCACCGAAAAACTGCCGGGCAGGATCTGCTCCATCTGGGGGGCCTGGGCTGCGACATCATCATCGATGGGGATGATGCCAAGGCCGCTCTTGGCCATTTCCCAAGCGATCAATCCGTTTTCCGATGCAACACGAAATGCCTCAATCGGCAGGGGTAGGTTCATCCCTGCCAGATGATCGCGCATGCGCTTTGGGTCGCCCATTGCGATCCAGTCGTGATGGGCAAGGTCCTGCGCGGTCTCGGGGCGTTTGCGTGCGTCCAGATAGCTGCGTGCGGCATAAAGATGTCCGGTCTTTTGCCCGATCAGGCGGGCGATCAGGGCGGGCTGTTCTGGTCGGACATGGCGGATGGCAATATCGGCTTCGCGCCGCAAGAGGTCTTGGATCGTATCCGTGGCCACCACATCCAGCATGATTTGCGGGGCGCGCAGGCGCAACTGCTGTGTCACCTGCGGCATGACGTGCCATGACATGATATCACTGGCCGTGACGCGGACGGTTCCTGACAGTTCGGACCTTTGCCCGCTGGCGGTCAAGCCAAAGGCAGCCGCCGCTTTGCCCATATCCTTGGCATCAAGCAGCAAGGCGCGCCCCGCTTCGGTCAGCATGAGGTTGCGCGCGCTGCGCTCAAACAAGAGCAGATCAAGAGATGCCTCGAAGGCTGCAATCTGGCGGCTTAGGGTGGGTTGGGTCAAACCAAGCCTGCGTGCGGCCCCAGAAAGCGAACCACATTCTGCGGTCTCCAGGAAGGCGCGCAAATGGTTCCAGTCAAGATGGGTTGAGGGGTGATCCATACATATATGTATACATGGACTGCGAATATGGTCAATTTCGCCGCCTTTGATCCGGGTGTAGGAATATCACAAAGGAGACGAACATGACACAAACTGCCAAGTTTTGGGACAAGCATGCCGAAAAATATGCAGCATCCCCGATCAAGGACCAGAAGTCCTATGAATACACGCTTGAACGCACCCGCAGCTACCTTGGGCCTGATGACAAGGTTGTGGAGATCGGCTGTGGCACCGGGGCAACCGCGCTTTTGCTGGCCCCGGGCGTTGGGCAAATCACGGGAACCGATATTTCCCCCAAGATGATTGAGATTGCCAATCAAAGGGCGAGGGATGGGGGGAACACCAACGCCTCCTTTGAGGTCAGAACCGCCGCGCAGGCAATGGAAGATGCGCGGAAGGCTGATGCGGTTCTTGGCTTCAACCTTTTCCATCTGACGGATGATTTTGAGGCTCTGCTGGCCAGCCTGCACCAGAACCTTGCCCCGGGCGCGCTGTTTATATCCAAGACGCCGTGTTTGTCGGAACCGTCTATCGGGTTCAAACGGTTCATTTTTCGTGGGCTGATCCCGCTGATGCGGCTGGTTGGTTTGGCGCCATATGTACGCCGCTTCAGCTTTGGAGAGCTGGAGGGGTTGATCACCGACGCTGGCTTTGAGATCATAGAAACCTCTAGCTTTCCTGCCATGAGCCGCTACATCGTTGCCAGGCGGTGACGCGCGTTTCACCCCCAAAACCGAATGTTTGACCACAAAGGATGCCGCAATGCTGAAAGTCTATTTATCAGGTGAAATTCACACCGATTGGCGCGAGCAGATCGTGAATGGTTCCAAGGGGCTGGATGTATCGTTCAATGGTCCCGTGACAGATCATGCGGCCAGCGATGATTGCGGTGTGGCGATCCTGGGGGCAGAGGCGGACAAATTCTGGCATGACCGCAAGGGCGCACAGATGAATGCGATCCGCACCCGCAAGGGGATTGCGGACGCCGATGTGGTCGTGGTCCGCTTTGGCGATCAGTACAAGCAGTGGAATGCGGCCTTTGATGCGGGCTATGCTGCGGCTTTGGGCAAGTCCCTGATCATCCTGCATGGGCCGGATCACGCCCATGCGCTCAAGGAGGTGGATGCCGCGGCACTGGCGGTGGCGTCTGACCCAGCGCAGGTTGTACAGATCTTGGGCTATGTGCTGACAGGGTCGCTGCCTGGCTAGATGCGGCTTGGCCTTCAGGGGCTTTGCAATCCAGTACCGCCGGGCCTAACCTGCTGACAAAGCAGGAGCGGTGGCGATGAAATTCGATTATGTGATTGTCGGGGGCGGCTCTGCCGGATGTGTGATGGCATCGCGGTTAAGCGAAGATGCCGGCACATCGGTGTGCCTGATCGAGGCGGGCGGCAAGGGCCGCGATATCCTGATCCGGGCACCGGCGCTGGTGGCCGCGATGATCTCTGGCAGGCCCAAGATCAACAATTGGGCGTTGCAGACGGTCCCGCAGCCCGAATTATATGGCAGACGGGGGTATCAGCCGCGCGGCAAGGCATTGGGCGGATCATCGGCGATCAATGCGATGCTTTATGTGCGCGGGCACCGGCGTGACTATGACGAATGGGCCGATTTGGGCTGCGAGGGCTGGGATTGGGCATCAGTGCTGCCCTATTTCAAGAAATCCGAAGGGAACGTGCGCGGTGCGGATGATCTGCACGGCGCAGATGGCCCTTTGCAGGTGGCAGAACAATCAGCACCGCGCCCGATTGCACAGGCCTTTATTGATGCGGCAGGTGAGCGGCAAATCCGCCACAACCCGGATTTCAATGGGCCAAAGTTGGAGGGGGCGGGGCATTTTCAAGTCACGCAATTTCATGACGGCCCGGCCAGGGGCGAACGCTGCAGTGCTGCGGCGGCCTATCTGAACCGCGACGTGCGCCACCGTCCCAACCTGACGATCCTGACCAAGGCCCAAGTGGCGCGGGTGGTGATGCAAGACGGGCGTGCCACCGGGGTTGAGCTGCGCCACATCGGTCAGCAAAAGACGATCGAGGCAGGCAAGGAAGTGATCCTGAGCGCGGGTGCCTTTGGGTCGCCACAGCTTTTGATGCTGAGCGGGATCGGACCGAGGGATGAACTGGCAGCGCATGGAATTGATGTGGAGCAGGAGATCGCGGGCGTGGGGCAGAACCTGCAAGATCACCTTGATTACGTCATCAGCTATCATTCAAAGCGTGATGACGTGGTCGGGCTGAACCCCAAGGGCCTTGTGCAATTGGCCAAGGCTGCATGGCGCTGGCGCAAGGATGGCACGGGTCATTTTGCGACGCCGTATGGCGAAGCAGGTGCGTTTTTGCGGTCCGACCCGTCACAGGACCGCCCCGATCTGCAGTTGCATTTTGTCGTAGGGATTGTGGATGACCATATGCGCAAGATCCATTTGCAGCATGGGTTCTCTTGCCATGTTTGTGTGCTGCGTCCGCATGCGCGGGGCAGTGTTGGTCTGCAATCGGCCAAGCCCGGCCATGCCCCGCGCGTTGACCCGCAGTATTTGTCGGACAAGCGCGACCTTGACCTGCTGATGAAAGGCGCACGGCAGATGGAGCAGATCCTGACGGCCGCGCCGCTGGATCCATGGCGGGGCAAACAGCTGTATCCCCATGATGGCAGCGACAGCGCCCTTGAGGCGGATATTCGCAAACGCGCCGATTCGATCTATCACCCGGTGGGCACCTGCAAGATGGGCGTGGATGAGATGGCGGTCGTCGATCTGCAGGGGCGTGTGCACGGTGTGGACGGCTTGCGGGTGGTCGATGCATCGGTGATGCCACGGCTGGTGGGGGGCAACACCAATGCGCCCACGATCATGATCGCCGAAAAGATCGCCACACAGATGCGCGGCGGGCAGGCCGGTTAAGATGTCCGGCCTGCGGGCCCATCATTCGCGCGGGGGGGTGACCAGACCTATTTGCACGGCAGGGCGCGCAGTGAAACGGTCAAGGTAGGCTGCGAGGTTCTTGTGATCGTCCCAGCCAACCGCACCCTTGGCACCGTAGAAATCCAGCCCCCGCAACCAAGGGGCGATGGCGATATCAGCGATTGAATATGTGCCGGTGATCCAGTCTTTGCCTTCCAGCGCGCGGTCCAGAACGCCCAGCAGCCGCTTTGCCTCAGCGATATAGCGCTGCTGGGGCCGTTTGTCTTCCCATTCGGAGCCCGCGAATTTGTAAAAGAAACCCAGCTGCCCCAGCATCGGGCCAAGCCCGCCCATCTGAAACATCAGCCATTGCAGGACATGCGCCCGCTCGGCCCCGGTCTGGCCGATCAGCATGCCAGATTTTTCCGCCAGATAGATCAGGATGGCACCGGATTCAAAGATGCCCACGGCTGTGCCATCCGGACCCTTGGGGTCAATGATGGCCGGGATCTTATTGTTGGGATTAAGTGAAAGGAATTCAGGGCTTTTGACGTCAGCGTCTGACAGGGTGACTTTATGTGCCTCGTAGGGAATGCCCATTTCTTCCAGCGCGATAGAGACTTTGACGCCATTTGGGGTGGGAAAGGAATAAAGCTGCAGAATATCGGGGTTCTGCGGCGGCCATTTTTTCGTAATTGGAAAGGATGAAAGGTCAGACATTATGCGCTCCTGCAAATTATGCTGACAATAATGAGCCATTTTTCCCCGCAAGAATAGGCTTACCGATGTGCGCAGTTGTGCTAATCGATGTGCAGCAGTGTACCGGTTGTAAATGACAATGGTCACGCATCAACAAAAGGGACGGAAAATGATTCAAGAATTCAAAGCCTTCATCGCCAAAGGCAATGTTATGGATATGGCGGTTGGTATCATCATCGGTGCGGCATTCACCGCGATCGTGACTTCGCTGGTCGGGGATTTGATCAACCCGATTATCGGCCTGGTGTCAGGTGGCGTCGATTTCACCAATAATTATGCGGTTCTGGCCGGTGATGTGCCTGCCGGTGCCTCGCTTGAGGCCGCACGCGAAGCGGGTGCGTCGATCTTTGCCTATGGTGCCTTCATCATGGCTGTCATCAACTTTCTGATCATCGCCTTTGTGGTGTTCATGCTGGTCAAGATGGTCAACCGCGTCAAGGATGCCGCGATCAAGCAAGAAGAGGCAGCACCTGCCGCGCCAAAAGGCCCCACACAAGAAGAATTGCTGGCCGATATTCTCAAGGCCCTGCAAAAAGCCTGATCTGGTTTGAGACGAATGATAAAGGCCCGCCTGTTGATGGCGGGCCTTTTGCGTTTCAGGTATTCGCGGAAACCCTTTAGAGTTTGAGCGCCAGTTTGGGCGACAGCACGTCAATGCCCAGTGCCTTGCCCACTGCGTGATAGGTCAATTTTCCGGCGTGTACGTTCAGGCCGTTCAGCAGATGTTCGTCATCGTTGCAGGCATCGCGCCAGCCCTTGTTGGCCAGATCCAGCATGAAGGGCATCGTGGCATTGCCAAGCGCAATTGTTGAGGTGCGGGCAACCGCACCGGGCATATTGGCGACGCAGTAATGCATGATGCCGTCCACGTCATAGATCGGGTCCTGATGCGTGGTGGCCCGGGATGTTTCGAAACACCCGCCCTGGTCAATTGCCACATCCACAAGGGCGGCACCGGGCTTGAGTTCGGACAATTGGGCGCGGCTGATCAGTTTGGGCGCAGCGGCCCCTGGGATCAGCACGGCACCGATGATCATGTCAGCCTGACGGGCCAGTTCCATGGTGTTTTGCGCTGAGGCATAGCTGGTCTTGAACAGACCGCCAAAAGCATCGTCCAGATAGCGCATGCGGCCCAGCGAACGGTCCAGCACGGTCACGTCAGCGCCCATACCAGCCGCAATCCGTGCGGCATGGGTGCCGACAACGCCGCCACCGATCACCATGACACGGGCAGGGCCCACACCGGGCACGCCGCCCATCAAGACACCGCGCCCGCCATTGGCCTTTTGCAGGGTCCATGCGCCAACCTGCGGGGCCAGCCGCCCTGCGACTTCGGACATGGGGGCCAGCAGGGGCAGGCCGCCAGAGCGGTCTGTCACGGTTTCATAGGCGATGCAGGTCGCGCCAGACGCGATCAGATCGCGGGTTTGTTCGGGATCGGGGGCAAGGTGCAGATACGTGAACAGGATCTGGCCTTCGCGCAGCATCTTGCGCTCTTTGGCTTGGGGTTCCTTTACCTTGACGATCATATCGGCGGTGGCAAAGATTTCCTCGGCCGTGTCGATGATCTGCGCGCCCGCTTGGGTGTAATGGGCATCTTCAAAGCCCGCGCCAATGCCTGCGCCTTTTTGGATAAGAACGGTGTGACCCGCGTTCACCGCCTCGAGGGCTGCACTGGGGGTGACCCCGACGCGGAATTCTTGTGGTTTGATCTCTGTTGGGCAGCCGATTTTCATGGTGCGTTCCTTGGGTTTGCGTTTTGCGTGATAAATAGGCGCTGGCGGTTGCAATTAGGCACGAAATGCGTTGGCAAATAGGGCGAATTGCGCAATATATTTGCGTGATTAGCGGTATTGACGCGATAGGAGTGCGCATATGGCCCTGGATGATATTGATCGTCGCATTCTGCGCGCCTTGCAGCGCAATGGCAGGATGTCGAATGCGGAACTGTCGGACGACGTCCACCTGTCGCCCTCTGCCTGTCACCGCCGGGTGCAGCGGATGGAGAAAGAGGGTTATATCAGTGACTATGTCGCTTTGCTGGACGCACGCAAGATGGGCGTGCCCACCACGGTCTTTGTCGAAATCACGCTGAGCGGTCAGGCCGATGAAGTGCTGGATGCTTTCGAACGCTCGGTTGCACGGATTCCGGATGTGCTGGAATGCCATCTGATGGCAGGATCGGCCGATTACCTGCTCAAGGTCGTGGCCGAAGATACCGAAGATTTCGCCCGTATTCACCGGCAATATCTGGCGCGCCTGCCCGGCGTCCAGGGGATGCAGTCCAGCTTTGCACTCAGAACGGTGTGCAAGACCACCGCCTTGCCGGTATAGGTGGGGCATGAGCAGTGAATGGGACTATATCGTTGTCGGCGCTGGAAGTGCGGGCTGTGTCGTGGCAAACCGGTTGTCCAGTGCGGGGCACCGCGTGCTGGTGCTGGAGGCGGGAGGCAAAGACAATTACCATTGGGTGCATATCCCGATGGGCTATCTTTATTGCATCGGCAATCCGCGCACCGATTGGATGTACAAGACCCAGGCAGAGGCGGGCCTGAACGGGCGGCAATTGCTGTATCCGCGGGGCAAGGTTCTGGGGGGATGTTCGTCGATCAACGGGATGCTCTACCTGCGCGGTCAAGCGGCGGATTATGACGGCTGGCGGCAGATGGGGCTGACGGGATGGGGTTGGGACGATGTGCTACCCTATTTCAAGAAATCCGAGGATTATGTCGATGGCCCCTCTGACATGCACGGGGCGGGCGGCGAATGGCGGGTCGAAAACCAGCGTCTGCACTGGGACGTGCTGGATCACTGGATGGAGGCGGCGCAGGCCTGGGGGCTGCCAAAGGTGACTGATTTCAACACCGGCGACAACGAGGGCGTTGGATATTTCCGGGTCAATCAGCGCGCAGGCTGGCGGATGAACACGGCCAAGGCGTTCTTGCGCACCGCAACCGGGTCGCACCTGTTGGTAGAGACGCAGGCGCATACCCGGCGGCTGTTGCTGGAAGAGGGGCGCGCCGTGGGGGTCGAATACCAACAGCATGGCGCGGTGAAACAGGCCCGTGCCCGGGCCGAGGTGATCCTATGCGCGGGGGCGGTGAATTCGCCGCAGATATTGCAATTGTCCGGGGTCGGGCCCGGCGCATTGCTGCAAGAGCATGGCATTGACGTGGCCGTGGATGCGCCGCAGGTCGGGGCCAATTTGCAAGACCATTTGCAACTGCGCTGCGCCTGGCGTCTGCAGGGGGCCAGGACGCTGAACACCATTGCGAATTCCTTGTGGGGCAAGGCCCGGATCGGTCTGGAATATGCGATCAGCCGCAGTGGCCCGATGTCGATGGCCCCAAGCCAGTTGGGGGCCTTTTCAAAATCCAGGCCCGATCTGGCCACTGCGGACCTTGAGTACCACGTTCAGCCCCTGTCATTGGAAGCCTTTGGCAAACCTTTGCATGATTTTCCCGCAATCACGGCCAGCGTGTGCAATCTGCGGCCAGAAAGCCGTGGCACGGTACAGATCGCTTCGGCTGATCCGTTTGAGGCCCCGGCAATTGCGCCAAATTACCTCAGCACGGCAGGTGACCGGCGCGTGGCGCGTGATGCGATCCGGCAGGCGCGGGCGATCATGGGGCAAGGCCCGATGGCGCGCTACAGCCCCCAAGAGATGAAACCGGGCGCGGATGACGTGGATGATGCGGCATTGGACCAGGCGGCAGGTGATATCGGCACGACGATCTTTCACCCCACCTGCACGGTGCGGATGGGCGGCGATGATGCGCCGCTGGATGGGCAGATGCGCGTAAGAGGCGTGGCAGGTCTGCGTGTGGTCGACGCCAGCGCGATGCCGGCGATCACCAGCGGCAATACCAATGCGCCGACGATCATGATGGCGGAAAAGGCCAGTGACATGATTTTGAGCAAGGTGCCGGTCTAGGACCGCCCGGTTCTGAGCGTTGCCTGAATGAAACTGATAAAAGGAGAATGCTAAGTGAAACGGTTCCTGACATTCAGTCTGACCCATGGGCTGGCGGTTGCGGTTGGCTTTGCGCTTGGGGTTTATTTTCTGCCGATCCTGACGGCACCTGCCGGACCGGACCGGGCTGTATTGGAGCGCGAAGCGCAGGATGCATTATTCGTTGCTGAATTGACCCGTGACCTGAGGGGCAGTGATTTTCTGCATTGGGGTGAAGGCAGGATCAGCGTTTCGGCCGACCGCATCGTGCATGAAGGAAAGCTTGCCCCCGGTCCGGATTACAAGCTGTATCTGGTCAAGCAGTTTGTTGAACATGAGGATGAATTCCTGCCCCTGAAGGCCGAGGTGCAGTTGATTGGTGATGTGAAAACGTTCAACGGCGTTGTGCTGCCGGTGCCCCAAGGCGTCGATGTGACCCAATACACCACCGCTGTCATCTGGTGCGAGGCGTTCAGCGAATTCATCACCGCTGGCCAATATCGCTGAACCGTGACCCGCCACAAACAAGAACCCCCGCAGCTTTGCAGCAACGGGGGTTCTAAATTCAGCGTTATGCCGGTATGATTTACATCATGCCTTCGCGCTGCAATTTCTTACGAGCCAACTTACGGGAACGACGAATCGCTTCAGCTTTCTCGCGCGCTTTTTTCTCTGACGGCTTCTCGAAATGTTGCTTGAGCTTCATTTCACGGAATACGCCTTCGCGCTGGAGCTTTTTCTTCAGAGCCCGAAGGGCCTGATCGACGTTGTTGTCACGAACACTAACCTGCATGTGGTTTTCACCACCTTTCTAGATAAAGTTGCAATGATTTGCAGGAAACCGCCCTATATCAAGGCTAAACATGTTTGTCGAGTCTCTCGGCACCGACCTGAAGGAGCAATTTGAATGACCGATCCCAAAGCCCAGTTGCTGGATGCCGCCCTGATGCATGTGCCGTTTGATGGCTGGTCCCCCGCCACCTTCAAGGCTGCGATTGCGGACAGTGGGGTGGATCCGACGGTGGCGCAGGCGGTCTGTCCGCGCGGTGCGGTTGATCTGGCCGTAGCGTTTCATCAGCGGGGTGATCATCTGATGCTGGAGGCGCTGAAGGCTGAAAACCTTGGTGAAATGCGGTTTCGGGACCGGATCGCGCGCGCGGTGCGCCTGCGGCTGGAACTGGTCACGGACAAGGAAGCGGTGCGCAGGGGTACCACGTTGTTTGCCCTGCCGCCCTATGCGCCCGATGGGGCCAAGCTGATCTGGGGCACCTGCGATCTGATCTGGAATACGCTGGGCGACACATCTACCGATTACAACTGGTACACCAAGCGGGCGACCCTGAGCGGGGTCTATTCCGCGACTGTGATTTTCTGGCTGGGCGATACCAGCGCGGGCAACGAGGACACATGGGCCTTCCTTGATCGTCGCATCGACAATGTGATGCAGATCGAAAAGGTCAAAGCGCAGGTGCAGAAAAGCCCGACGCTGAGCAAACTTTTGGCGGGTCCGAACTGGCTGTTGGGTCAGATCAAGGCACCCAGCCGTTTTCCCAAAGAGCAGTTTCCCGGATCATGGACCACGCCAAGGGATTGATCGGTCTCAAAGAGCGCCTTAGCCAGCCAGTAACGTCAGGCAGTGCAGCCCGGCGACCCCAAGGTTGGCAAGGACCACGGGGTGCAGCAGACGCAGGGCCACTGCGGTCATCACCTTGTAGATGATTTGCAGCGGCAACAGCGTCATGGCGACCTGCCAGGCGATTGCGCTATTGCCAATCATGATCTGCCCCATGGCATAAAGGCTGAGCAGCCCGATTGTCAGATAGACGCAGGCAAGGATGCGGCGGGCCGGGCTATCGGTGCCGTATACTTCGCCCGCGCCGGGATGATTGCGCCAGATTGCAAAGGTCACCAAAAAGGTGATCGTGATGTTCGCCAAGAGCGACAGGGTCAGTAAAATCATAAGGCAAACCTAGCCTTTGGGGTGAAGTGTTCAAGCCTCCCTTTACTTCGGGAATTCACCTGATAGGCACAGATCCATGCGTCATCACAGCAGAACTGCAAAATAGACATAATGCCCTCTTCCCTGATCGAGCTCAAAGATGTGTCATACGCGCCAGAGGGCAAGCGGGTGCTGTCGCAGATTAGCCTATCTGCCAATGAGCGGCGGATCGGCATCGTGGGGCGTAACGGGTCAGGCAAGACGTCGCTGGCGCGGGTCATGGCAGGGCTGGTCCCTGCAGATACCGGCCGCGTCCGGATTGATGGGGTCGATGTGGCCAAAGACCGCAAGGCGGCGCTGCGCCGGGTTGGCATATTGTTTCAGAACCCCGATCACCAGATCATCTTTCCCACCGTAAAAGAAGAGATCGGTTTTGGTCTGGCCCAGATGGGGCAATCACACGCACAGGTTCAGGCAGGTGTGACACAGGTTCTGGCCCGGTTTGAAAAGACCCATTGGGTAGATGCCGCGATCCATCAGCTTTCGCAGGGGCAACGCCAACTGGTTTGCCTGATGTCGGTGCTGGCGATGGCACCCGGGGTGATCATTCTGGATGAACCCTTTGCGGGTCTGGATATTCCCACCACCCGTCAGTTGGAACGGGTTCTGGCGGGGCTTGATGTGACGCTGGTCCAGATCACCCATGCGCCAGAGGCTGTGCGCGAATACGACCGCGTCATCTGGCTGGATGGCGGGCGGGTCCAGCGGGACGGGGACGCAGCCGCGGTGCTTGGGGCCTTTGGTGCTGCGATGATGCACATGGGGGAAGGTGATGATCTCTCTGACCTCGCCGGTTGAAACGCGGGCGCATGGCTGGCCTGCCGGGGTGAAGCTGGCGTTGCTGTGCGCGGCGACCGTGGTTTTGTTCGCGGTGCAGGATCTGGCGCTTCATGCCGGTTTTCTGTTGGTAACGACACTGCTTTATGCGCTGCCGGGTCTTGCGTTCTTGCGCGCAGGCGCAGGGCGGCTGTGGGTATTGTGGCCCTTTGTGGTGCTGATTTTGCTGTGGCATCTGCTGACCGGGGATGGGCCTGCGGGGCTGCTGATTGTGCTGCGCATGATCACTGCGGTGGCGCTGGCGAACCTTGTGACGATGACCACCGGCCTTACAGATATGATGGGGGTGGTGCGATGGCTGACCACGCCGCTGCGCTGGATGGGCATCGGCACGCAGGGCATTGAGCTGGCGATGGCCCTTGTCATCCGGTTCACACCGGTCTTGGCGGCCAAGGGGCAGGCATTGGTGCTGGCATGGCGCGCGCGCAGTGTGCGGCGACCGGGCTGGCGCGTCATCGTGCCCTTTGCCGTCACTGCGATTGATGACGCTGAACATGTGGCTGAGGCACTGCGGGCACGCGGCGGCATATAGGGCCGTTCCAGCGCAAGCCGGACCACCCTAAGCGGCCTAAAAACCTGGGATTTCAACGCATTGCGTGATACGACGCACAACAAGTATTCCAAGGTACGCCTTGGCAAAGCGGTTGCAGCGCGATGCGTGTTGAATTACCCCAGCGCCAGTTGAATTCAGGAGATCCCATGGAACGTTCCGTTGCCCTTGTTGCCGTGTTTGCGGCCCTCATTGCGGCCCTTGGTCTGGTGCCTAACCTGATGCTGGCCAGCGGCGTGCCGATCACGGCACAAAGCCTTGGGGTAATGCTGTGCGGGACGGTGCTGGGGGCCAAGCGTGGTGGCATGGCTGTGTTATTGTTCGTGGTTCTGGTGGCCCTTGGCCTGCCGCTGTTGGCCGGAGGGCGCGGCGGCTTGGGCGTCTTTGCCTCACCTACGGTCGGGTTCATCATAGGCTTTCCCATCGCGGCATTTACCGCAGGTTTCGTGATGGAGCAGACCCGCAATCTGCCTGTTGGCTGGGCCGCCGGAATTGCGGCCGCGATCGGGGGCATCCTTGTACTGTATTCTTTCGGCATGATCGGTTTCATGATGATGCTGCAAAAAAGTTTTGCCGAAGCTTTTGTCGTCTTGGGATGGTATATTCCCGGTGACGTGATCAAGGTTGTTCTGGCGGGGTTGATCACGGCGGCATTGGCCCGTGCGCGGCCTGCCAGCGTGCTGTCACGCCTCTAACACCACCGCCGTTCCGATACCGCCCGCCGCCGCGATCGCGGCAAGGCCCTTGCCGGACCTGTTGGTCAGTTCGTGATACAGCCTGACCATATTGATGGCCCCCGAGGCCCCGATGGGATGGCCACGTGCCAAGGCACCGCCGCCAGGGTTCACAATCGCCGGATCAAGTTCGGCTGCCTGCACACAGGCAATGGCCTGGGCTGCATAGGCCTCCATCACCTCTGCCACGGACAGCTGTGCTGTGGTCATGCCCGCGCGGTTCAGTGCGGCGGCAATGGCCGCAACGGGGGCCAGTCCGGGGCAGGTGGGATCACCGCCCAGGGTGATCCCGCCTACGATCCGAACGGCCCGGCCTTGTGCCTGCCGCGCGACCCTTTCGCTGACCACAACACAGAATGCCGCCGCATCGGCGGCCACAGCGGTATTTGCGGATGTGACATCCCCGCTGATGACCTTGGCACGGCGACATAAGGCGGCTGTCATTGTACGGGTGAACGGGTCTTCGGTGATGCCGGCCACGGCTACAATCTCTGTTTGTGTTGCGCGTGCTGCCCGGGCTTTTTCATGGCTTTGGATCGCCCAGGCATCCTGCATATCGCGTGAAATCCCCATGGATCGGGCCAGCGTGGCGGCGGCATCCGCCATATCCGGGTCGCGATCTGGCCAGGGGGTAAAGGGAGCCTGATCATAGGCCAGAGGCGGGCTGCCATCTGCAAAGGTATGCATGCGCAGCGGACGGCGCGAATAGCTTTCCACGCCCCCCGCAAGCACCACCTCTGCATCGCCGCTCAGGATCATCTGGCGGGCAAGCAAGACAGCATCCATCCCGCCCGCGCATTGCCGGTCAATACTCAGCCCGGCAACCCGTTGTGGAAGGCCTGCGGCCAAACCCACCAGGCGGGCGGGATTACCGCCTTTGCCCAAGGCGGTGCTTAGGATCAATTCATCGACGTGATGTGGCTCTAATCCGGCGGAAAACAGGGTTTTTTGCACAATGGGTGCCGAAATCTGATAAGGCTCTAACAAAGCAAAATCGCCATTGCGCGGGGCAACCGCACTGCGGCAAGCGGACAGGATAAACGCGTTCATATCTGCGTCTCGACCCATTGAGTGATCGCACTCAAATCGGCTTTGCCAGAGGCGAGCATCGGAAAGTCAGGGTGGAACAAGACCTTTTTGGGCGTGCTCATGGGGCCCAATGCGGCCTTGCAGATCGCGCTGATGTCCGAGAGTTGATCATGGCCATCTGCCGCGCCGATCACAGCAATCAACCGGTGGCCGCGCAGCGCATCCGCCACCGGGATCACCGCACATTGCGCGATGCCGTCGATGGCAAGGATGACGGCCTCTACCTCTTCGGGAAATACATTCTGGTCGGCAATGGTGATCATCCGCGTCTTGCGCCCCTTTAGCCACAGGTTGCCCTGGCCATCCAACTGACCCAATTCGCCAACCGTCAGGTAACCATCGCGCCATTGTGTCTGCGCTGAGTGCCCGGCGGCATAGCCCTCAAACAGATAGGGGCTTCTGACCCAGACCTCTCCCACCCCTTGGGTTTCAACGCCCCGGCTGTCCATAATGCGCAAAGTCACGCCGGGGTAAGCCTGACCAACGGAGCCTTCGGGCGTCTGAGCCGTCGAACATGTGATGAAACTTGTCTCTGCCGCGCCGTAAAACACCAGGATTTCCGCATTGGGGCAAAGCCTGTGACCGCTTTCACGCGTCGCAGTGTCCAAGGTGCCGCCGCCGCAGAGGATCAACCTGACATCCGGCAAGCAATGCGCAGCAGGATCGCGGGCCAGGACCCGCAGCTGGGTCGGTGTAAGATAAAGGACGCTGACCCGCGATGCTGCAATCCTTTGCCGCTGCTGTGCGGGAGCGAGATTGCCCAAAACATGCGCGTCCAGCCCCAGATGCAATGCCTCCAGCACCCCGTAGAGCGTAAGGGAATGGCTGAGCTGTCCCAGAACGGCAATCGCATCCTGCGCCCCATAGGAAAATGTCGCAGCGTTCCGGAGAAAGCTTTGGATCCAAGACTGCTGCCGCCGCAATATCGCCTTTGGACTGCCCGATGATCCGCCGGTCAGGGTAAGAAAGTGGTCCTGTGGTGCAAACAGACCTGCCGCCGGGCTGGCGTCATGGATGCAGAAACTTTGCCTGGCCTGCACCGCAGCCCCCAGCGCCACGAGTGCCTGATTCTGGGGCAGGGCGGCAATGCCGCAGTAACCAGCGCTGCGCGCTTCAGGCGGGCGGCCAATTTGTCCGGCCCCCGAAAACAGCCGCGCGTTGGGATGCCACAGAAAGGTCTCATCTGATGTCACGGTATGCCCGCCCTGGTGGTTTCCGATCTCCTAACAACGACCGCAGTCAAGGGAAAGCGCCACAATCAACGTGCGCCCAGCGGTTTGAGGCATTAGGCTGCGGCAAATGGATAAAGACAAGGACAGCCCATGACACAGATGATGCGCGCAATCGAGATCACCCAAGCGGGTGGTCCAGAGGTTTTGCAACTGGCAGAACGCCCCATACCAGAGCCTAAACATGGCCAAGTGGTCCTTAAGGTCGCCTATGCAGGGGTGAACAGGCCAGATGCCCTGCAGCGTGCCGGCATGTACGCGCCGCCGCCCACCGCCAGCGATCTGCCCGGTCTCGAGGCCTCTGGCGAAGTGGTCAGCATCGGCCCCGGCGTGGCCGGGTTGGCAGTTGGCGACCAGGTCTGTGCCTTGCTGCCGGGGGGCGGATATGCGGAATATGTGGCCACTGCTGCGGCCCATTGCCTGCCGGTGCCCGAGGGTATGGGCCTGAAAGAGGCCGCTTGCCTGCCCGAAACCTTCTATACGGTCTGGTCCAACGTATTCATGCGCGGCGGGCTGAAAGCAGGAGAGCGGTTCTTGGTACATGGCGGATCGTCAGGGATTGGGACAACCGCAATCCAATTGGCGCATGCCTTTGGTGCGCGGGTCTTCGCAACGGCCGGAACAGACAGCAAATGTGCGGCCTGCGTCGATCTGGGGGCCGAAGCGGCGATAAACTACAGGGATAGTGATTTTGTCGATGTGATGCTGGCCGAAGGTGGTGCCGATCTGATCCTCGACATGGTCGGCGGGGATTACATCCCAAGAAACATCATGGCATTGGCCGAAGACGGCCGCTTGGTACAGATCGCTTTCTTGCAGGGCCCGAAAGTAGAGCTGAATTTTGCCACACTGATGACCCGGCGGTTGACCATGACCGGCTCAACCTTGCGACCCCAGAGCGATTTGGCCAAGTCGCGAATTGCCCAGGAGTTGCGCGACAATGTCTGGCCCCTGCTCGACAAGGGCCGCGTGGCCCCGGTGATGGACAGCGAGTACCTGCTGGAAAACGCTGCCGATGCCCATACAAGAATGGAGAGTAGCGGCCATATCGGAAAAATAGTGCTTAAAGTAGGTGATTGATCCGCTGGGCACCTAAATGTCTGCGACCCTGTCTCAATATCTCCGCAACTTGTTCCTGAAGGGCTGCAAAAACGGCTGTCACGCCCTATGCAGAGGTCGCACTTAGGTATTTAGGGCCAAAAAGAGAAATCATTTGTTAACTAGAATCGGTGTCTTTTCACTCTACGGAACAGGCTGAGGAGCCGATGACCGTGCCAAGAAGAGAGCCTTTGCTTTCTGAAGAGAGGGGAGATCAAATCTCTCCTCTTTTTGGCCTTAAATACCTTCCGCATTGTCGGCCGGGTGGCGCAAGGCACGGCTAACGAAGGGGTGCAAACAAGGCATTCCTGAGTTTGCAGTCCTGGACCACATCCTGACCGCAGGGCACAGGGGTCAGCGTCTTTGACAAGCAAATGCGGGTTTCCTGGATCTGGTTGGCGGCGCAGGTGATCGTGACGCCGTCGGGCTCCATGGTTGGGTTATCTTTCAAGAAGGCTTCTTCCACAACGGCGGCGGGCAGATTTACCTGGCGGTTCAGTTTTCGAAAGATCTGGGGCCGGACAACCTTGCCATAAGCTTCGCGAGACAGCGCGAAATAGGCTGCGGATGACAGGCCTGTGCAGGTGCCATGTTTCTTCCATTGATGCCAGGCCAAACCACTTGTTCCCATGATGTCGGCCATGTCAGATGTCATTCGGCGGGAGGGGGGGCGATGTGCTGTCTGGCAAAAGGCCGGATCGCCGTTGTGATACTGCGG
>Ga0213868_10002043_pt1 | contig 19412 bp, 21 predicted proteins | sample PICome_9_FD_160087 | JGI IMG/M metagenome (GOLD analysis project Ga0213868, IMG submission 160087) | Coastal seawater microbial communities near Pivers Island, North Carolina, United States - PICO127 | ecosystem: Environmental > Aquatic > Marine > Coastal | place: USA: North Carolina...
GTAAGACTTGCTTTGTTAAGCGCACATTACAGTCAACCTCTTGATTGGAATGACAAGCTATTAGAAAGTCAAAAAGCTACAATTGACAAATGGTATAGTCAGTTTGATAAATCAGAAACTGAAGTTCCTTTAAATGAAGCAGAAACTCTTTTAGATGATCTAAATACACCTGGGTTTATTGCTAAAATCCACGAACTTTATAACAATGCAAACAAAGGCGATGAAAAAAGTAAAAAAACTTTTAATAGTGCGTGTAAATTATTAGGTCTATTCGATTTTGATAAAAAACAGTGGGATGATTTTAAAAAATCAAATACAGATATTTCAGAAAAATTTATTTTACAAAAGATTAATGAAAGATTGTTGGCTAAGAAAAAAGGTGATTTTAAATTAGCAGACAAAATTAGAAATGAATTACTTGATAAAGGTGTAATTATTGAGGATCAAAAAGATAAAACTACTTGGAAGTATAAATGAGCAAAGAAAAAATATTTATTTTTGACACCACTTTAAGAGACGGAGCTCAAACTGAAGGTGTTGATTTCTCAGTCGAAGATAAAAATAAAATAGCAAAAGTTTTATCTGCAGTTGGTGTTGATTATATTGAAGGTGGGTGGCCGGGAGCAAATCCTATTGATACTGAGTTTTTTTCTAAACCTTTAAACTTAGGAAAAAGTATTTTTACAGCTTTTGGAATGACCAAAAAAACAGGTAGAAGTGCAGAAAATGATCCATCTTTATCTCCTTTAATAAACGCTTCTTGTCCTGCTGTTTGTGTTGTCGGAAAAGCATGGGATTTTCATGTTAAAATTGCATTAGGTATTAATAATAATGATAACTTAGAAAATATTAGAGATACAGCTAAACATATTGTTAAAAATGGGAAAGAATTTCTATTTGATGCAGAACATTTTTTTGATGGTTACAAATCTAACCCAAACTACGCTTTAGATTGTCTTAAACATGCTTTTGATCAAGGTGCTAAATGGTTAGTCTTATGTGATACAAATGGCGGAACTCTTCCACATGAAGTTGGAGAAATAGTTTCTAAAGTAACAAAAGTAATTCCTGGCAAAAATTTAGGAATTCATGCGCATAATGATACTGAGAATGCTGTAGCAAATTCTCTTACAGCTATACAAGCAGGTGTTAGACAAGTGCAAGGAACTATTAATGGGCTTGGAGAAAGATGTGGAAATGCAAATTTAATGTCAGTTATACCCACACTTTCCTTAAAAAAAACATTTAGTGATAAATATGATCTAAATATAAATAAAAATAAACTATCCACGTTAACCGAATGTTCAAGATTGCTAGATGAAATTTTAAATAGAAAACCTAATAAAAACCTACCATATGTAGGTGCCTCGGCTTTTTCTCATAAAGGCGGTTTGCATGTTTCAGCCGTTCAAAAAGATCCTAAAACTTATGAACATGTAGATCCAAAATTAATAGGCAATCATAGAAATATCATTGTTTCCAATCAAGCGGGTAGATCAAATATTTTATCTAGATTGGAAAATTATGGAGTCAAAATTGACTCAAAGGATCCTAAAGTACAAAAAATTTTAGATGAAGTTAAAGAAAGAGAGTTTAGCGGATATTCTTATGATGGCGCTGATGCTTCATTTGAATTATTAGCTAATCGTTTACTTGGCAAAGTTCCAGAATATTTAAAAGTAGATAGCTATAATGTTAATGTTTCTAAAGCTGAAAAGATTTTGACAAAAGCTGATGTAGTATTTCTAATTGATGGAAAAAAAATTGAGTGTAGTGGTGAGGGAAATGGTCCAGTAAATGCATTAGATAACGCAATAAGATCAAACTTTAAAAAAGTAGAAAAGTATTACAATTTCTTTTCTGATTTAAAATTATTAGATTATAAAGTAAGAATTTTAAACACCGGTACAGAGGCTACAACCAGAGTTTTAATAGAAAGCACAGATAAAACTGGCGTGAGCTGGTTTACTGTTGGAGTGTCACCAAATATAATTGAAGCTTCTTTTAAAGCACTAATAGATAGTTTGGATTATAAACTCTATAAAGAAAAAGCACCGGCAAATTTAAATGAAAAATAAATTTGGAGTTATATTAATAAAACCTCAATTAGGCGAGAATATCGGTGCTTGCGCAAGATCAATGAAAAACTTTGGTTTTAATAAACTTCATATTGTTTCTCCAAAAATCAACTTTCCAAATCATAAAGCAAAAGCTACATCTGTTGGAGCTTTTGATATAATCAACAATGCAAAAGTTTTTAATGAAACTAAAGAAGCAATTAATAGCTTTGATATTGTTATATCCTTAAGCGCTAGACGAAGAGATATTAATAAAAAACATATTTCTTTAAAAAATTTTTTAAACATAGTTAAAAAAAGAAAAAATTCTAATATTGGACTAATGTTTGGACCTGAGGCATCTGGTTTATCCAATCAAGATTTATCTTTTTCTAATTATATTCTACAAATACCAACTTCACTTAAATTTAAGTCTTTGAACCTATCACACTCTGTAACTGTTATTTGCTATGAAATTTTTAAAACTTTTAATGAGAAATTATTCAAAAACAGAAAATCAAATTTAGTTATTTCTTCTAAATCTAAAATTAATGTATTAATTAAACATTTATGTAACTTGCTTGAAGATAAAAAATTTTTTCTACCAAAGGAAAAGAAACAGTCAATGATGCTAAATATAAATAACTTAATTTATAGATTGGAGCCAAATGATAAAGAATTGAGGATTTTAGCCAGTATTATCAGCACTTTGAACAAAAAAAGTAATAAACCATAATTGACAAATAGACCCTAAACCCTGTAAACACCATCTTATTAAACATGACAAAAAGACTTAAATCTAAACATAAAGTAGACAGAAGATTAAAAGCTAATATTTGGGGCAGACCAAAAAGTCCTTTTAACTCTAGAGCCTACCCTCCGGGACAGCATGGACAAAATAAAAGAGGAAAGCCAACAGATTACGGCATTCAGTTACAGGCTAAGCAAAAGTTAAAGGCTTATTATGGCAATATAAATGAACGACAATTTAGAAATATTTACAGAAAAGCATTATCAAAAAGAGGTGATACAACAGAAAATTTAATTGCTCTATTGGAAAGTAGGTTAGACACGGTTATTTATAGGGCTAAGTTTGCTCAAACAGTTTTTTCCGCAAGACAAATGATTAATCATGGCCACATTACCGTAAATAAAAAAAGAGTTAATATTGCCAGCTACATTGTTAAAGATACTGATTTAATTGAAATTAGAGAAAAATCAAAGAAACTTACAATAATCGATGGTTCGCTTCAAAATAAAGAAAGAGATGTACCTGAATATATTCAACTCGATAATAAAAATAAAACAGCTAAACTAGTAAGAGTGCCAAAATTTTCTGAAGTCCCATTCCCTGTAATTATGGAACCAAGTTTAGTTATCGAATATTACTCAAGATAATTGAATTTTTTTAGCCTTTTTAAAAGAAACATAATTTACAACTTTAAGAAAAAAGTTTCCATAGATACGGACAATATATCAAACAAATCTCTTGATGAACTGTTTCATTATTACGGAAGTGATAAAGCAAATATTTTTAAAAAAGGAAATAGACAAGGCCATGGCTATTCAAGTTTTTACACAAATCAACTTAATGGATTAATAAATCATAAAATTAATATTTTAGAGATAGGCTCTTATGCAGGGGCCTCAGCAGCAGCTTTTGTAAAATATTTTCCAAATTCTAATGTTTTTTGTTTTGATGTTAATATTTCAAATTTTAAATTTAAGTCAAAAAATATTCATGTTTTCGGCATTGATATTAATAATAGAAATAAAGTACAAAAATCATTAACAAAAATCTTCAATCAACATAAGTTTGCTCATTTTGATTTAATTATAGATGATGGCTCACATAATTTAAAAGATATTCTTATTAGTTTAAATTTATTTTTTAAATTTTTAAAGGATGATGGAATTTTTATCATAGAAGATTTTAAGCATCCTAACTATTATAAATATAATAGGAATGTAGAACATATTCTAGTTGATGAGTTTTTAAAAAATTTAATAAGTAAAACATATTGTAATTCAACAATAATTAATCAAGAAGATCAAAAATATTTAATGAACACGATTAGGAAAATAGATATTTACAAGGGAAATTTAAAAGATTCTGATATTTGTTTTATAAAAAAAAAATAAATTAAATTATTTTTTTTTCCTCAAAAAGTTTTTTTAAATCACCTTTTTCAAACATCTCTTTAACAATATCGCAGCCACCTATAAATTCTTTTTTGACGTATAATTGAGGTATAGTAGGCCAGTCACTAAATTCTTTTATACCTTGTCTTAGGTTTTCATCTTCAAGAACGTTAATACCCTTAAAATTTATATTTAAATGTTTAAGAACATTTGATACAGCCATAGAAAAACCACACTGAGGAGCATCTGGCGTTCCTTTCATAAACAAACATACGTCATTATCATTTATCAAATTTTTTATTTTTTCATTTTGTTCCATTATTTTCCTTCTGTAGTTATTGATAGAGCATGTAGTTCATTTCCCATTTTACCTTTTAAGGATTTATACACTAATTTATGTTGTTCTATTTTACTTAAATTATTAAATTTTGAGGATTTAATAATCGCCGCATAATGATTATTGTCCCCCATTAAATCTTTAATTTCAATGGACGCATCTGGAATAGACTCTTTAATAAGGTTTTTTATTTGATCAATTGGTAAAGGCATCAAAACTTATTATACCATTCATTATTAATTTTAAATAACTCTTTAACATTAATTTTAAGCTCATCTTCAATTTCGAAGTAGTCTTTTTGAGTGTTTCCAATATTTTCGTAGTAAATATTATTTTCTTTGAGTTTTTTTTCAACTTTCTTAATATTTTTTTGATCAATTTCTAAAATATATCTACCTTGATCTTCGCCAAAAAAATATTCGTATAAATTTGTTAATTTTTTTGGTTTTTGAATTTTTATTCCGAAATCAGAAGCAATGGACATTTCGCTTAAAGCAATTATTAGACCACCATTAGACACATCATGTGATGATAGCACTAGATTTTCTTGAATTAGACTCAAAACATTTTCTCCATTATTTTTTTCATTTAACAGATTTATTTCAGGTGGTATTCCATCTGTAATTGAGTAATTTTCTTTTAAAAAAGAACTCATCTCCAAGTGCCCAAATGTTTTTCCAACTATTACTATTGTGCTATTATCTTTTTTAAAATTAATACCCATAGGCTTGAATAATTTCTGAATTAAACCAACGCCACCTATTACTGGTGTTGGGCTAATGTTTTTTTGATTTGTACCATTATAAAGAGATACATTACCTGAAACGACTGGATAATTTAAAAACTCACAAGCTTCCTTAATACCTTCAAGACATTCTACAAATTCACCCATTATATTTTCATTTTCTGGATTTCCAAAATTTAAACAGTTAGTTATGGCTAACGGTTTTGCTCCAACAGATATTAAATTTCTCCAATTTTCGCAGACGATTTGTTTTCCACCTGTTAATGGATGTGATTTGCAATAATTTGCAGATGAGTCTACTGAAACAGCTATAGCTTTATCTTTATTATGAATACGAATTATTGCTGCATCAGAGCCTGATTTTTGTGCAGTATCACACATTACTGTTTGATCAAATTGTTCTGTTATCCAATTTTTATTTGAGTGATCGGGAGAGGATAAAATTTTTAACAAAGCATCTTCAATTGTAATTTTTTTTAATTTTTTTAATTCAACTTTATTACTTTTAACTTTTTTTCTTACCCATTTTCGATCATATATTGGAGCTTTAGCCGCCAGTGCTTCAATAGGTATCTCACCTTCAATTTTATTATTAAATTTTAACGTAAGATTATTGGTGTTTGTAGTTTTTCCAATTATAACAAAATCAAGATCCCATTTATCGAATATTTTTTTTGCAGCTTTCTCTTTACCTTCTTCTAAAATTATTAACATACGTTCTTGACTTTCAGAAAGCATCATTTCATAGGGTGTCATATTTTCCTCCCTACAAGGGACTTTATCTAAATCAAGCTCAATACCTACGGATCCTTTAGAAGCCATCTCTACACTTGAAGAAGTTAAACCAGCTGCACCCATATCTTGAATTGAAATTATGGAATTATCTTTCATTAATTCTAAACATGCCTCCATTAATAATTTTTCTGTAAACGGGTCTCCAACTTGAACTGTTGGTTTTTTTTCTTCTGTATTTTCATCGAACTCAGCAGAAGCCATTGATGCACCATGTATTCCATCACGACCTGTTTTTGACCCAACATAAACTACAGACTTATTTATTCCCTTGGCTTTTGAATAAAATATTTTATCTTTTTTTGCGAGACCAACAGCCATTGCATTTACTAGATTATTTTCATTATAGGTTTCATCAAATTTGGTTTCACCAGCAACTGTTGGTATTCCGATACAATTTCCATATCCTCCAATACCTGAAACAACACCATTTAATAAGCTTTTAGTTTTAGGGTGGGAAGGTGAACCAAAATGTATTGAATTTAATAAAGCTATAGGTCTTGCACCCATGGTAAATACATCTCTTAATATTCCACCTACACCTGTAGCAGCACCCTGATAAGGTTCTATAAAAGATGGGTGATTGTGGCTTTCAATTTTAAACACGATTGCATCATTATCACCAATATCAATAACACCAGCATTTTCTCCAGGTCCTTGAATAACTTGTTTACCCTTAGTAGGTAGTTTTTTAAGATGTAATCTAGAAGACTTGTAAGAACAGTGCTCATTCCACATAGCAGAAAAAATTCCTAGCTCTAATAAATTTGGTTCTCGTTTTAATAGTTTTTTAATATCTTTAAACTCTTGAGATTTTAAACCATGATTTTCAATTATTTGATTAGTTATTCTCATCAATATTAGTTTAGCAAACTTGAAAATAAGTTTGTTCCGTCAGTATTTGAGATTAATTTATCAATCATTCTTTCAGGATGAGGCATCATTCCTAAAATATTTTTTTTGGCATTATAGACTCCAGCAATATTCTCTAATGATCCGTTCGGATTTGAATGATCATCGACATTTCCTTTCTGATCGCAGTATTTAAAAGCTATTAAATTATTATCTTTTAATTCTTTTAAATGATTATTGTCTGTAAAATAATTCCCTTCATTATGAGCAATATTAATTTTTAAAACTTCATTCTTTTTATACTTGTTAGAAAATTTTGTTTCATTATTCATAACTTTTATTTGAACATTTTTATTGATGAACTTTAAATTTCTATTTCTTAACAATGTACCTTTTAACAAACCAGTTTCTGTTAAAATTTGAAAACCATTTCATATACCAAGAATTAAACACCCTCTTTTAGCTGCTTTTATAACCTCATCTATAATTAATGATTTTCCAGCAATAGCACCTGATCTTAAATAATCACCATAAGAAAAACCTCCTGGTAAAACTATTAAGTCAGAATTTGGAAGTTTAGTTTCTTTATGCCAAACCATTTGATTTGTAAATTTCATTTTTTCCAAAGCTACGGCTATATCTCTGTCACAATTAGAGCCGGGAAAAACTATTACAGATGATTTCATTTTAATTTATTTATTTTATAGTCTTCAATAATTAGATTTGCTAAAAGCTTTTTGCACATTTCATCAACATTTTTCTCAGCTTTTGTTTGATCTTTTTCATTTACGTCAACTTCAAAGTATTTACCTTGGCGGATATTGTTTAAATTTAAACCCATATTAATGAGCGTATTTTGTACAACTTTACCCTGAGGGTCTAATACATCTTTTTTAAGTGTGACAGTAATTGAGAATTTCAAATTATTTTTTTTTAAATTTTATTGATGCAGTTTTACCAAAATTAACTTCACTTATATTTGTTTCTTCTGATAATATTCCTAATCTTCTAGCAACTTCTTGGTAACCTTGTATAATGTTACCTAAGTCTTTTCTAAATCTATCTTTATCTAATTTTTTTTCAGTCTTAGAGTCCCATAGCCTGCACGTATCTGGACTTATTTCATCAGCTAAAACAATTTCTTTTTGTTCCAAGTCTTTGTTCCATGTTTTTCCGTATTCAATTTTAAAATCAACAAGCTTAATTCCAATACCTCTAAATAAACCAACTAATAAATCATTAATTCTTAATGTCATTTTATCTATGATGTTTATCTCATTTTCTGTAGCCCAACCAAATGTATAGATATGTTCCTTAGATATAATGGGATCATTTAGTTCATCTTTTTTAAAACAATATTCTAATAGAGGTTTTTCAAGAATAGATCCTTCAGGTATACCGAGTCTTTTTGTTAATGAACCTGTAGCAATGTTTCTTACAATAAATTCTATTGGAAAAATTTCTGCTTTTTTAATTAATTGCTCTCTCATATTCAATCTTTTAATTAAATGAGTTTTAATTCCACATTGAGAAAGATTCGTAAAGATGTATTCTGAAATTCTATTATTTAAGACGCCTTTACCTTCAACACTTGATTTTTTTAAATTATTAAAAGCGGTTGCATCATCTTTAAAATGCTGAATAACTAAGTCTTTATCTTTTGTCTCATAGATAATTTTAGCTTTACCTTCGTATAATTTGTTACCTTTATTCATTTGATTATTTTTTCAGACTTCTTTTAAAAATTATATTAATTTTTTTTATATGGTAACTAAAATCGAATAGTTTTTTTAGTTTATTAACAGGTATTTTATTTGTAATTTTTTTATCTGAAACAATTTTCTCATAAAAAGATGAATTTTCTTTCCAAGCTTCCATTGCATTTTTTTGAACTATTTTATATGAATCTTCTCTAGTAAATCCAGCCGTCGTCAGTTCTAGTAAAATTCTTTGAGAAAAAAATATTCCATTTGTAATATTTAAATTTTTTTTCATATTTTTTGGATAGATATTTAAATTTCTAACTACATTGCTTAATCTTAAAAGGGCAAAATCTAATCCTATAGTGGCATCAGGACCTATGTTTCTCTCAACTGCTGAATGCGAGATATCTCTTTCGTGCCATAGAGCAACATTTTCTAATGCCGGGATGACAGTTGATCTTATCAGTCTCGCCAAGCCAGTTAAGTTTTCACTTAAGATTGGATTTTTTTTATGTGGCATAGCAGATGACCCCTTTTGCTTCTTGCCGAAAAATTCTTCAACTTCTAAAACTTCAGTTCTCTGAAGGTGCCTAATTTCAACAGCAAACCTTTCAATCGAGCTAGCAATAATTCCTAATGTTGAAAAAAATTGTGCGTGTCTATCTCTTGGAATTACCTGAGTAGATATAGGTTCAACAGTGAGCTTTAATTTTTTTGCCACATAACTTTCAACTCTAGGATCTACATTAGCAAATGTTCCAACTGCCCCAGAAATTGCACATGTTGAAATCTCCTTAATAGAATTTTGTAAACGTTTTTTATTTCTTAAAAACTCTTGATAGAAAGTTAACATTTTTAAACCAAATGTTATTGGTTCAGCATGAATACCGTGACTTCTTCCAATGCATAAAGTATATTTATGCTTTGTAGCCTGTTTTTTTATAGACAGCATTAACTCATCAATATCTTTTAAAAGTATTTCACCAGACTGTTTTAACTGTAAATTGAAACAGGTATCTAAGACATCAGATGAAGTCATTCCTTTATGTAAGTATCTTGCTTCCTTACCTACTTTTTCCGTAATTGAAGTTAGAAAGGCTATAACATCATGTTTAACTTTATCCTCTATTTGTAAAATTCTTTTTACATTTATTTTTGCTTTTGACTTAACTTTTTTTACAACACCTTTTGGTATTATTTTAAATTTTTCCATTGATTCAGCAGCAGCTAGTTCAATATCTAGCCAAATAGAGTATTTATTGTAGTCATCCCAAATGGCTTTGATTTCTTTTCTGGAATATCTTTCAATCATTTAATTTGAATTAACTTTATTGGATTGAGTAAAAATTTCATAACCATCTTTTGTTACACCTATTGTATGTTCAAATTGTGCAGACAAAGATTTATCTTTTGTGACAGCCGTCCATCCATCATTTAAAGTTTTTGTCTCGTAATTTCCAACATTAATCATTGGTTCAATAGTAAAAATCATTCCTGCTTTAATTCTTTCTCCAGTTCCTTTTTTACCGTAATGAAGAATATTAGGTTCTTTATGAAAAACTTGACCAATACCATGACCGCAAAAATCCTGAACAACAGAAAAACCCTGAGCTTCAACATGATTTTGAATAGTTGAACCAATATCACCTAATTGAATTCCTTCTTTAACAATCTTTATTGCTTGCATCATTGACTCATAAGTAGTTTCAATTAATCTTTTTGCTTTAATAGAAATTTCACCAATTTCAAACATACGACTAGTATCACCGTGCCAACCTTCTTTGTAAGCAGTTACATCTACATTAACTATGTCACCTTCCTTTAAAATTTTTTCAGATGGAATACCGTGACACACGACATTGTTAGTTGAAGTACAACAAGACTTAGGAAAACCTCTATAAAACAATGGAGCAGAGTAAGCTTTATGATCATTTATGAACTCGTAACACACTTTATCAATCTCATCAGTTGAAATTCCTGGCTTTACTATTTTTGCAACCTCATCTAATGCTCCAGCAGCTATAGAACCTGCTATTCTGCTTTTTTTAAAAGTTTCTTCAATATCGTATATCATTAAATTAAGAATTTCACTTTTTGATTAAGTTTTATTCCTTTTGATGTAAATTTACAATCAAAGCAAAGTACATTTAGCTTTTTTTTCACAGCTTTTGACAACAAATCTGAGTATTCAGGATCAATGTCTTCTGCAATTTTAAAATATTTACAATCATTTCTTTGAATTAAATAAAGTATATAAATTTTGTAACCTTTTTTGTAAGCTTTAATAAGTTCCTTAATATGCTTGAGACCTCTAGAAGTAACCGCATCAGGAAATTCTGCCAGACCCTTTTTACGAGAAAGTGTTACATTTTTTACTTCGATAAATGCTTTTGAATTATTTTTTGTTATGAAAAAATCAAATCTAGTATTTGTTCCAAATTTAGTTTCTGGTTTTATTTCAATTTTTTTGTCAAATATCTTTATTAAATTGTCTTGTAGAGCTTCAAGTACTATTTTATTTGTTAGATGGGTATTAACACCAACTTTTGTTTTTTTGTCCTGAATTATCTGAAGGGTATATTTCAGCTTTCTATTTGGATTGCTAGATTTAGTTAACCAAACTTTATTATTTTTTTTTAACAAACCATACATTGACCCAGTATTTGGACAATGTGCGGTAATAATTTTACCATTAATTTTAACATCAACAAAAAAACGTTTGTATCTTTTTATTAATTGACCTGATATTAATTTATTTTCAAAATTCATGTATTTATTACTTCTATGAAGAAAAAAAACAAAAAAGTAAATGCTTCCATACTAATAATAGGCAATGAAATTTTATCAGGTAGAACACAAGATAAAAATGTAGCTTTTATTTCAAATTGGTTAAACTCAAAATGTGGAATAACAGTTGAAGAGGTAAGAATAATACCTGATGTTGAAAAAATAATAGTAAATAATGTTTTATCATTATCTAAAAAATTTAATTATGTATTTACAACAGGTGGTATTGGACCAACTCATGATGATATTACAGCTAAATCAATTTCAAAAGCTTTTAATGTAAACTACGAATTCCATAAAGATGCATATAAAATTTTAGAAAAATATTATGGAAAAATAAAATTTAATGACGGAAGAAAAAAAATGGCAAAAATGCCAAAAGGGTCAAAATTAATTCTTAATCCTTCAAGTGCAGCTCCAGGTTTCATAACAAAAAATGTTTTAACTTTTCCTGGAGTTCCATCAATTTTAAACTCAATGATTGAAAATTGTAAAAAATATTTGATCAAAGGTTCCAAAACTCATAGTAAAATATTAAATCTCTTTACTGTAGAAAGCAATGTTGCTTCAAAAATTAGTATAATTCAAAATAAATATAAGAAATTTGTAGACATTGGAAGCTATCCTTTTTTTAGACTGGGAAAAGTTGGTATATCAATTGTATCTAGATCCACCTCAAAAGAAAAACTTAAACGCGTTCATAAAGAATTAGTCGCGTTAGCTAAATTTAAAAAAATTAGAATTTTAAAAAATTAAATTTTATTAAAAACATCGTCAACAGTAATCATGTTTATGTCTTCACTGTTATAAATTATTTTACTATCTAATATTTTCATGTAATTATTTTTTGGTGCAAATTTTTGTGAATTTGTAGGTCCAAATAAAGTAATCATAGGGATATTTGATAGACCCATCATATGCATTACTCCATTATCAATTGACACAGCCAAGTCCAATCTGGCAGATAATGCTGTAACTAAAGCCGGACATGATAGATTTGAGTCTAACTCAGGAAATATTGCAGAAGGAACTTGATTTTTTATTTTTTCTATAATGTGTTCTTGATTTTTTTCTATAAAAAAAACTGGAATCTTATTTTTCTTAGTTACTTTGTTCGCAAGAGATATAAATTTATAAATTGACCAACTTTTCTTTCTGTATTTATTTCCTTGTGTTAGTGAAAAACCTATGTAATTATTTTTTGGAAGCAATCTTTTAGCTTCTTTTAAAAATTCTTTAGGAAGTTTTTTATGATTAAAATTAATTGATTTAATCTTTTCATCTAAAAATAAACGCAAATTTTCCATATAATTTTTTGATTTAAATTTAATTTTTTTTGTAGAAAAAAAGTTTTTAAAAGTAGTCGAATAAAATTGTTTATGAGGTATTCTACTTAAGATAAAAGAGTTTCTAAATTTTGTTTGTAAATCAATTATCAAATCAAAAGTGTCTGTATGTATTTTTTTTAATTTTTTTTTTACAAATAATATATGCCACCATCTAAAGCCAAAGTAACTTAAGTTAAGATCAAGGGTTTTAATCTTAATATTGTACTCTTTTAACGCACCTAAAAAATGGTTCTTGTGAGCACCCAAGTAGTAAAGATCCAGTTTCCTATAGTGATTTTGAAGACTTAGCACCAAAGTAATCAACTGAATTGAGTCACCTAATCCTCCACCAGAATTATAAATTAGAATTTTTTTCACAATTATGTTTATTCAATATTTGATTAAAAGAAAAATAGAAATATAGTATATTTAATGAGATTAATAAAATTATCATTTTCTTGTGTTTTCATATTTTTTATAACTCTCTTTTCTCTATTTTTCTTAGATATGTTGAAGATTAATACTCATTATATTAATAAAAGTGTAGTAGAGTTTGACTCTAAAAATCTAAGTAGTAAATATTCTATAAAATTTAAAAATATTTTAAAAAACTACTATTTTTATTATTATAAAGCTTTATTTCCATCATCATATGAGGACAGATGGGGTTACGAAAGCTTTTCTGAAAGAATTAAATTACCTGAAGAAAAATATATATTTGCCAAGGAAAACAATTTTAGTATTCCAAAAAAAAATTCTGATTACTATGAAATTAAAAATAATTGGTTTAAAAGTCATGGAAATTATTCCTCCACGCGATTTTCTGGTTATAAATCCATTAATATCAAAAATGTTTCTGATTTAGAACTGGCATGGACCTATAAGTCAAGTGTTAGACCAGGCTCATCAGGGTTTAACAACATTCAATCTAATTCTATTTTCAATAAAGGAGTTATTTACACTTCAGACGCCGCAAACAGCATTGTAGCTTTAAATGGAATTAACGGAAAAAAGTTATGGGAATTTAAAGTTAAAGAAGGTCTAGCTGCTAGAAGAGGAATAATTTTATGGAAAAACACAAAAGACATTAATGATGAGAGAATTTTTTTTACAAATAATAAAAATGGTATTTATTCTATTAACAAGCTTGATGGTAAATTAGTTAAAGCATTTGGCAATAATGGCTCAGTTAAAATTGGCATTTCTCCTATACCGCCAGTTGTTTATAAAGATCAACTAATTTCAATCAATACACAGGGTATAATGTATTCTTTTAATGTCATAAATGGAGAAATCAACTGGAAGTATAAAATTAATAAAACAAAAAATAGTTTTCTTTTTGATAATTTTAAAAAAGGAAGTCCATGGGGAGGCTTTTCTCTTGATGAAGAAAGAGGAATTTTATTTTTTACCACGGGAAATCCAGCTCCTGACTATTTTGGAATCGAACGAGAAGGAAAAAACTTGTACGCAAATAGTCTTGTAGCGTTTGATTTAAATAATAAAAAAATTCTCTGGTATTTTCAAGAAATAGAACATGATGTATGGAATATGGATTTTTCGGCTCCACCTATTCTTACGATGATTAAAAAAGAAAATAAATTTATAGATGTAGTAGTTGCTGTTTCAAAACTTGGTAAGACTTACGTATTTGATAGAGTTTCTGGTGAAACCTTATTTGATATTAGATATGAAAGAGCTCCTGTTTCAAATATTCCAGGTGAAAGAACTTCACCATATCAAATAAACAGTGCATTACCTGAAAAAATATGTCGAAATAAGTTTAACAAAGATGATATCACCCAGAATGCAAAAAATTCCGAAAAGATAAGCAGTCTTTTAAGTAATTATACCTCAGGTTTTCCAACTCCTCCTCAATTAGAAAAAAATAATATTATAATGGGTAATTGCGTAAGGTGGGCAGGCGCTTCGATAGATACAAAAGAAAATGTAATGTATATTTCAAGTGATCAAATCGTTGATGTTGTAAAAATTTTTAAAGATCCTTCTCATGTAAATTTGTTTTCATCCGTTAAAGAACAATTTTTAGATGACGATGGATTTCCTGCTGTTAAACCACCTTGGGGAAAAATAACAGCAATGAATTTAAATACCGGTAAAATAATATGGCAGGTTCCTTTTGGGGATTTTCCTAATTCAAATAAAATGTATTCTAAACAAACCGGTGACTATAATAGATCGGGTCTTACTGCTACCAGAGGCAATCTGATTTTTGCAGCTGGAACCAGAGATAATAAAATTAGAGCTTTTAATTCCATTAATGGACAAGAACTCTGGAGCAACAATCTTCCTTCACCAGGATCTTCTGCGCCAACTATTTATGAAATAAATAATAAACAATATGTTTTAATCTCAACATTTGAAAATGGTGGTAACACAATCTTAAGCTATACTTTAAAAAACTAATTTTGGATATTAAGAAATATCAATTTGTCCTATAAAATATTGGAGAACTTGCACATGACTTGTACATATAGAGATAATTAATTTTTTTTTTACTTCTTTAAAACTCTAATGTATTAATATATTAACAATAACAACAAAAAGAACACAGTGCCCTCGTGGTGAAATTGGTAGACACAAAGGACTTAAAATCCTTGCCCTTTTGGGAGTGCCAGTTCGAGTCTGGCCGAGGGCACCATTTTAATAATGAATAAAACGTTAATAATTTCAGATAAAAATTCAAAATCTTTAAGAATAAAAAAAAAAATTATTAAGATTTTGGGAAAAGAAAAACCTAATAAATCAAACTTGGTAGTTGTTATTGGCGGCGATGGTTTTATGCTTCAAACTTTAAAAAAAAATAAAAATTCAAATAAAATCTTTTATGGAATTAACTCAGGTAATTACGGATTTTTAATGAATAAATTTTCTAGTAAATTAACAATAAAAAATTTATCAAAAGCAAAGTTAATAAGTATATCTCCTTTAGAAATGACTGTAACTAGTAAAAACAAAATAAAAAAATACTTAGCTATCAATGAGGTTTCTATATTAAGGCAAAGCAAACAGGCTGCAAATATTTCTATTAAAAATAATTCAAAATATATTATTAAAAAATTAGTGTCAGATGGTGTTTTGGTTTCAACACCAGCTGGTAGTACAGCATATAATTTATCTGTTCATGGCCCAATATTAAATTTAAATTCTCAAAAAATTTCAATAGCGCCAATAAGTCCTTTCAGGCCAAGAAGATGGACAGCAAGAATTGTAAGCGATAGATCAAAAATAATTATCACTAATTTAAATCCCATAAAAAGACCTATAAGTTCAGTAGCTGACAATGTGGAAGTAAGGTATGCTAAAAAAATTATTATTAAAGTTCAAAAAAAAATTAAATTTAATCTCCTCTATGACAAAAACACCAGTCTTCAGAAAAAAATTAAGGTTGAACAATTAAGAAGGGAGATTAATTGAATCGGTGCCCTCACACGGACTCGAACCGCGAACCTATTGATTACAAATCAATTGCTCTACCAATTGAGCTATGAGGGCATGACATTCTTTTAGGTTAAATTGTAAAAATCTTCAACAAAATTATGATATAAAAATTAAAATTTTATAAATAAGTTCAAGTTAATTTAGGTATAATTAATATATGTTTTTACCATTAGAGTATAAGTCTAAAAAGAAAAAAAAATTCTCAGAAAAATTAGTTAGAGAAAAAATCTTCAACAAAATTGATACAAATTTACATTTTCTTCTTAAAAAGAGATTTTTGTGGATGAAAAAATATTTTCCAAAAAAAAGAAAGAAAATAATTATTGAATTAGGTTCTGGTAGCGGGTGTATAAGAAAAATTTTAAAAAATGATAATATTATACTTACGGATATCGTAAAATTTCCGTGGATAAATCAAAAAATTGATATGTATAAAATGAATTTAGATAAAAAATTTATAAATAAAGTTGATGTTTTCATTATTAACCACGCATTACACCATTGTTCAAACCCTGTTAGATGTTTAAAATTAATAATGAAATATTTAAAGAATGATGGTGTTATTCTCATTAATGAACCTGAAACATCATTTTTTTTGAAACTTATTCAGCTAATAACTAGTGATGAGGGTTGGTCCTATAAAAAAAATATTTTTGATACTTCGGTAGATTTTTTTAATTCAAAAGATCCGTGGTTTTCCAATACTGCCACTGGAGAATTATTATTTAAAGATGAAAAAAAATTTAAAAAGCATTTCCCAAAATTAAAGATCTTAAAGAATAATTTATCTGAATTTTTTATATTTATAAATTCCGGAGGTGTAAATTCTGATATTTTTAAAATACCGCTAAATAAATTTTTTTTAAAATTTTTAAATATTTTAGATAAAATTTTAATTAGTTTATTCCCAAATATTTTTGCATTAAATAGATCTATTGTTTTACAGAAAATTAAATATAATAATAATTGGCAATAATCAAAAATACAGAAGTATAAACAAATAAAAAAAATGAATTTAATCGTGTTAAATTTTTTATAGAATTGAATAAAATAAAAGATATAATTAAAATTATTGGATCAAAATATTCTTGCATTAGAGGCCATAAAAATAAGGAAATAATAATAAAATAACTTATATATAAGCCGTCTAATTTACTTAAATTTACGTAATACAGTAAAACTATAAATGAACATAGAAAAAAAAAGTAGGTAGTAATTTCACGAAAAATAACTTGATTAAAAAGTAATTCTGTCAATTTGTGAACAACACCTAAACCAACCCAGTAATCTTGAATAGTAAATTTTGCAAAGTTAAAACTAGTAATCAAATAAATAAAAAAAACTAATATAAGAATAAAAAATAAATAGTTTATTTTATCGGAAATGAGTCTATTTAAATTTTTAATTATAAAATTAACGTCACCAGTAAAAAGTATTATAGGTAATAAATAAAATGAAATTAATGTTGAAGCATAACCAATGTGAATAAAATAAATCTTTTTAATATCAGCTATAGATGTAACTGTTTTAGGATTACTTATCTGAGTAGCTGGCGGAACAATTCCACCCCATTTGTAAAACAAGTATAAATAAGGTATTGCTAAAAATGCATATGTAAAACTAATAATTATTTTAAAATTTAAGCTCTTTTGAGATAAAATAAGTTTTATATAACAAATCAGTGGAACAATTAAAAATTTTTGATCAAAGTATATAGCCAATGTACTAAAAAAAATTATTCCTACAATATTTATATTTTTTTTCTTTTCAGATTTTAAAAATTTAAATAAGAAAAAAAAACTTAATATCATGGCAATTATGCCATAGTTTTCATTAAGACCCCAGTAGGCGCTTGTTCTATAATATGGACTCAGGTAAACAAGTGATGATATTAATAGTAAAATTTTTCTATCAATTTTATAAAACTTTAACTTTAATAGTTGATAGAAAAAAATTGGTCCAAATAAAGAAAAAATAAAAACACAAAACCTATATTTTTCAAAATCATTAAAAAAAGGATTAAATAATTTATTTAAAATGTAAATTAAAGGAGTTCTATTTCCAAACAGTTCTGGATGAAATATTGCAGTATGTAAATCATTTTGAATAAAAATTTTTATATTTTCCCTAATCCAACTACTGTCTGCTGCAAATTCCCCTGATCCAGCTGAATTTTCATTAAAATAAAATCCCAAGACAAAACTTATAAAAGGAATAAAGATTAATATGTTATAAAAAAATTCGATCTTGTTATATGGAATTAATTTATTTTTTTTATACATAAGATATTTTAAAAATTTATTTCAATGAATTAAAGATATGATGACTAACAACAGATACAGTGTTTGAAATATTTAAACTTTCAATATTATCATTCATTTTTACTTTAAATTTAAAATCTGAGTTTTCTAAAGTTTTAGTTTTGATCCCATAACCCTCTGAACCAAAGAGTAGAACATTTTTACCCTTCCAATTATTTGTAGTAAAATCTTTTGTTGCACTTACATCGAACGCACTTATCCAAAATTCTTTGGTTTTTAAAAATTTTAAAGAAGTATTTACATTTGAAACTTTAAATATTTTCATGTGTTCAGCTCCACCGCTAGCACTTTTATAAAGAAGCTTACTTTTTGAAGGAAAAGATCTTTCTTTTACAATCAAACCATCAATCCCAAAGGCTACCGCACTTCGAATTATTGACCCAATATTTCTTGGATCGGTTACTTCTTCGAGTGCTATTAAATTTATGTTCTTTTTTTTATTTTCAATAATAAATTCTTTTAAAGTAATCTCTTCAAGTTGTTCAACTTCAGCAACTAATCCTTGATGTGCGGTCTCGTCTCTTCCACAAAGATTATCTAATTCTTTTCTAGATTTGTAAAATACATTAATTTTGTTAAATAAATTTAAAGATTGATTTTCTCGATTAATCTTTTTTTGAGCATCCTCAGTTAAGAATACTCTTTCAATTTTTCGAGATGGGTTTTTTAGGGCTTCTAAAACCGCATGTTTTCCAACTATTAAAAAGGTAGTTTTTTTCATGTTTTTTTGGGCTATTTTCATGAATTATTAGCATATTTTAAGGGAAAATGATTTATTGCATTTATTTCACAAATGCTTATAAAACGCTTGTTGTTAAATACTTTTTAAGTTAGTGGGTATCCCTAAGATTTAAGGAGGGGTACCAAAGCGGTCAAATGGGGCGGG
>Ga0213868_10002045_pt1 | contig 19398 bp, 18 predicted proteins | sample PICome_9_FD_160087 | JGI IMG/M metagenome (GOLD analysis project Ga0213868, IMG submission 160087) | Coastal seawater microbial communities near Pivers Island, North Carolina, United States - PICO127 | ecosystem: Environmental > Aquatic > Marine > Coastal | place: USA: North Carolina...
TACCGGAACGCCTTGACATCGAGCGCTGCTTCGGCATCTTCGAGCTCAACGACGATGGGTGCACCCTCGCCAGCACGGCCTTCGGCAAGGGCGACGGCTACTTCAAGCGCAGTCAGGGCCTGGCGACCATCGCCGCCGACTCGAGCGACAAGGTGATCGACGGCCTCGTCGCTAGCTGTTGCTTTTTCGACGTCGAGGCCTCGGCGCAGCAACTGCTCGATTGCCTCGTTGCCGAGCGGCTCAAGCCGGAAGAGTGTGGACCGGGAAAGCAGTGGCGCATTGACCTCGAAGTACGGGTTCTCGGTCGTAGCTCCGATCAACACGATGAGGCCGCTCTCGACTGCGCGTAACAGCGAATCTTGTTGCGCCTTGTTGAAGCGATGGACTTCGTCGAGAAACAGGATGGTGGCCTGCTCCCGTTCGCCAAGTCGTTGCCGAGCCTTGGCTATCTCCTCGCGAACATCCTTGACGGTGGCCGTCACTGCGCTGAGCTGCACGAATGACTTGGCGGTTGAACGAGCGACGACCCGGGCGAGTGTGGTCTTGCCGGTGCCGGCTGGACCCCACAACACGACCGATGAGAGCCGGTCGGCCTCGATCAGGCGGCGGAGTGGTTTGCCTTGGCCGAGCAGATGTTTCTGGCCAACGATGTCGTCGAGCCGGATCGGCCGCATGCGAGACGCGAGCGGCTGGCGACGTTCAAGTCGTTGTTCGGCTGCAGCCGCAAACAGGTCATCACTCATGGCTTGTTGTTCTCCCCTGCCCAGTGTGGCCGATGGGAGCGACGCTCAGTCGCCTCGGCGCTTACGGCCTCGTGGTTCGAGCTCTGCCGTTGTGTCGACCGTTACCAAGCCGCACGGTTTACAGCCATATGCGGTGCGCCCGCTGTTCGCATCGATGATGCGCCGTCGAGACGAACGCGAGCGTTTCTTGTCATACCAATACAGGTCCTGCAGGGACCAAGTCTTGAACAAGATGGTCCCAGGCGAGTTATGCACCTCGACCCGGCCCTGTTCCATAGGCGACCCACACTTCGAACAATTCATCGGTGTGCCTCGGTCCCCACTTCTACCCGCCCCCATTGTGTGACCTCGCCGTACCCACAGCAGGCGAGGTCATCACGGGCGTTTGTTGTCATTCTGCAGGTGGGAGCACCCGGAGACCGAGATCATCGAGATGTTGGTCAGAGATTGGTGTTGGTGCATTCGTGAGTGGGTCGCTGCCCGACTGTGTCTTGGGGAAGGCAATAACTTCACGGATGTTGGTCTCGCCCAGCAAAAGCGCAGTCAGGCGGTCGATACCGAAGGCAAAACCAGCATGTGGTGGCGCTCCGTAGCTAAATGCGTCGAGCAGGAAGCCAAACTTCTCCCGGGCTTCTTCGTCGGTGAAGCCCAGAGCAGCGAACACTCGCGCCTGGATCTCAGGGTCGTGGATTCGCACACTTCCCGAACCAAGTTCCCAGCCGTTGAGCACCAGGTCGTAGGCCTGTGAGCGGATCTTGAGCATGGACTCGCCGCCCTTGCGAACCAGATAGTCGACATCGTCGGGGTGCGGCATGGTAAACGGGTGATGCATGGCGACAGGGTCGCCGTTCTCGTTGATGGTCTCGAACATCGGGAAGTCAACAACCCAGACGAAGGCGAGGCCTTCATCTACCGGAGGCTGACCTAGTTCGAGGCGCAAGCGGCCGAGCACGTCGTTGACCGAACGGCGGTCGCCCGACTGCAACAGGATGAGGTCGCCCTCTTCGGCTTCGAGCATTTGCGGCAGGCCGGACAATTCGTCGGCGCTCATGAACTTGGTGAGACCACCGTCGAGTGCAAGACCTTCGCCAACACGGAACCATGCCAGTCCCTTTGCGCCCCATTTCTTGCACATCTCGGTGAGTTCGTCGATGCGGTTGCGGCCGATTTCTTCGGCGCCACCCTTGGCCACGATGCCCTTCACGCACTCGGTCTTGAAGACGTTGGCTTCGGTGCCTTCGAACAACGGGGTGAGTTCAACCAGTGTCATGCCAAAACGGATATCTGGTTTGTCGCTGCCGTAGTACTCCATGGCATCGGCGTAGGTCATTTGCGGGATATCTTCGGGCCACACGCCCCGAACGGCATCAGTGGCGGCTGCAATCGCATAGCTGATGAACTCGATGACTTCGTCTTGGCCTACGAAGCTGGCTTCGGCATCGAGCTGCGCGAACTCGAACTGGCGGTCGGCACGAAGATCCTCGTCGCGGAGGCATTTGGCGATCTGGTAATAACGGTCCATGCCGCCGACCATGCACAGCTGCTTAAAGATCTGGGGGCTCTGTGGCAGAGCGTAGAACGTGCCCGGCTGCTGACGACTTGGCACGACGAAGTCACGCGCACCTTCTGGCGTCGAGGCAATCAGCAGTGGTGTTTCGATCTCGGTGAAACCCTGGTCTTCCATGGCGCCACGCACTGCGCTCTGCACAACCGAGCGGTACCGCAGGTTGCGCTGCATACGCTCGCGGCGCATGTCGAGATAACGGTGCTTCAGCCGAAGCGTCTCGTCGATGTCTTGGCGGCTATTCAGCATGAACGGAGGCGTCTCGGCCTTGTTCAAAACCTCGACCGTGCAGTTCTGCACGTCGATCGCTCCCGTGGCAAGGAACGGGTTCTCCATGCCTTCGGGGCGGCCGACAACAGTGCCGGTGACGCGCACAACGTATTCACGGCGCAGGTCGTGCTTCTCATCTACGACACATTGGATGATGCCGGTGTGGTCGCGGAGGTCGATGAAGGCCAGCTTCTCGCCATGTTCGCGACGGTTGTCTACCCAGCCGCACAGGGTGACTACGCGGTCGACATCATCGCGGGTCAGCTCGCCGCAGTAGTCGCTGCGCATGCCTCGGGCGCCAGCCATGTCAACGCCGCCGTCGTCGTACTCGCCGTCGTCGTCGTACTCGCCGTATTCGTCGGCGCCTTCGGCGTATTCAGCTTCGGTGGGTACTGGTGTCTCTTCGTCGCTCATGTCAGTCTCTTCTTGAGTTCTTCGATCAGTGTGGTGCGAGCGACCGAGGTCTGCTCGCGTTCTTCCCCTTGCAGGGTGCGAATTTGTATGGTGCCCGCAGCGAGTTCGTCCTCGCCGATCACGATGGCGATCGGAGCGCCGCTCTTATCGGCGACCTTGAACTGGGCTCGCATCGACCGAGCATCGTAGGCCCGATCAGTGGCAATCCCGGCCGTTTGGAGCTGGCTACCTATGACCGCGGCTTCGTCGCCTCCGGTCACATCGATGATGAATACGTCGACCAACGAGCTTGGGGCGCCAAACACGCCTTCTTCGTCGCAGGCGATCAGTATGCGATCCACGCCAAGTGCAAAACCAATACCTGGGGTAGCCGGTCCGCCCAAGTCAGCGGCCAGGCCGTCGTATCGACCGCCGCCACCGATGGCGTTCTGCGACCCTTGTAATGCGGTCGAGGTGAACTCGAACGTTGTGCGGGTGTAGTAGTCAAGTCCACGCACGAGCCGGGGCGAGATGTCGTACGGGATTTCAAGCCGGTCGAGCACTCGCCGAACGCCAGCGAAGTGTTCGCCAGTCTCTGGGCTCAAGAAGTCGACCATGATCGGCGCAGCATCGATGACTGCCTGGTCTTCAGGGCGCTTCGAGTCAAGCACACGAAGCGGATTGACTTGGAGGGTGTACTGCGACTGCTCAGACAACAACGACAGGTTGTCATTGAAGTAGGCCGTGAGAGCATCGAGATACGCGGGGCGACAGGTGGCATCGCCCAGGCTGTTAAGCATGAGCGTGACTTGACGCAGTCCAAGGGTGGCGTAGAAGTCCCATGCGAGTGCGATGATTTCTGCGTCGATCGCTGGGTCATCGGTGCCAAGCGCTTCGACGCCTACCTGGCTGAACTGGCGATAACGACCTGCTTGGGGCCGCTCATAACGGAACTGGGGGCCTTCGTACCAGACCTTCCACGGGATCAGCGGGCGGTGTTGCACAAACGCACGAACCACCGAGGCGGTCAACTCTGGACGCAACGCGTACCGCTTGCCGTCCTTCGCTTCGAAGTCGTACATCTCCTTGGTGACGACATCGGTTGCCTCGCCGAGTCGCTTGAAGACGCCCAGGTCCTCGAACATCGGCGTCATGACATGGCCATACCCTGCACGCCTGGCGGCTTCGCCAAACGTGTTGACGAGCGCGCGCTGGCGATCCGCCTCACCAGGGAGAATATCTCGGGTGCCTTTTGGGGTCTTAAAAGTTGGCTTCGCCACGGCCTGAAATGCTAGCTGGCAGCCCGACCGATCAGCCGGGCTTTCTCGGACGTGTCGTTTTCGGCTCGAATACAGGCCGATATCACACGCTGAACCACCCCAATCGGCATGAACGAAGCTCGGAGCGTCCTGCTCTGGTCCTAGCATCGGGTCGGTGGATGCACGCGAGGACCTCGATATGAGTGTGTTCACACGCGTCCGTGCGTTCGTGATAGCGCCGGTGATCTTGCTCGCTCGGGGAGCGTGGGCGCTTGTGCCCCGCAGCATCAAGGACAGCTGGGCAGCCAACACTGTGGTCGAGACCATCCAGCTGGTGCGTCAGAACCGAGTCATGGGTATCGCGGCCGAAGTCAGCTTCTGGGCGCTTCTCAGCGTCACGCCGTTGCTGCTGGTTTCTGCCTCGGCACTCGGTTACGTCGACAGCCTGTTCGGGTTCCACGTCGCCGACGATGCCCGGGTTGCCATGACCGGGTTTGTGCGTGACCTGTTGGGCATCGGCAACCAGGCGGTTGATTCCATCGATGAATTGTTCGCCGAACCAAGTACGTCGGGACTGACATTCGGTCTGCTGACATCGCTCTACGCATCGTCACGAGGTTTCACGTCGCTCATTGGTGGACTCGACCACATCACCGGTCGTGACCAGAAGCGGAACTTTGTCACGACACGTGTGGCTGGGTTCGTGGCCGCGATCTTGTCCGTGCCGGCCCTCGTGGCCTTGCTGGTACTCGTTAATGTTGGCCGGACCGGCTTCGGCTTGCCCCAACCATGGAGCGACATCGTCTCCGCCAGTATGTGGCCGCTGATCACTCTTGGCCTCACCGGATTCGCCCTGTCATTGCTTCACGGGTCCCCGGCGCAACGGACCCCGTTTCTCACCGACCTGTTGGGCGCTGTTGTCGCGGTCGCCATCTGGCTAAGCGGGTCATGGGTCACCGCTCGTTCACTCGCATCCTTCGGCAGCGACGTACTCGGCATCCTTGGTGGAAGTGTTGGTCTGCTGTTGTGGCTCTACCTGATGACCTCAGGCATCCTGATCGGCGCCCAGGTCAATGTAGCGAGACACAATGTGGAACGACAGGCGGACAACGACCTGTTCTCGGTCCCTGACCTATCTTGACGCCTCGAGCGCAGCTGCGGCTGCTTCCACAACCCAGTCAGGCTTCAGGGAGCACCCGGTCCGCTTCATAGACACCGTCGATATCGCGCACAATCTGCAGGATGGTGCGGATCTGAGCGGCATCGCTGAGCTCGAAGTCGAATTGCATCACAGCGACGCGATCGTCGCGAGTCCGGGTTGCCACGCCGATGATGTTCACTCGCTGCGCCGACATTGCTTGTGCTACGTCGACAAGCAGGTGCACCCGATCTAGAGCGCGGATCTCGATGGTGGCGACAAAGGAACCAACACCGTCGATGTCCCACTCAGCATCAACAACACGCTCGTGAGCGCCAGCATCGTGGGGCACGGCGTTCACACAATCACTTCGATGCACCGCAACACCACGACCGCGGGTTACGAACCCGGTGATGTCGTCGGGTGGCACCGGTTTGCAGCACTTGGCCAGGCGGACCATGACATCATCGAATCCTTCGATGTGTACTCCAACCGATTTCCGGTCGCCCGTGCTCGGCCGCGGAGCGAGCGCCGTCGTTGACACTCGTTCTTCGACCGTGTCGGCATCGCCCCGAAGACGAGTGTTGGCACGCGTCACCACGGCGCTCGGATTCACATGGCCATTTGCGATCGCTGAATACAGAGCCTCAGGGTCGACGTACCCCATCTCTTCCGCAATTTCGGTCAATGTGGATGAACGCATAACCTCGTGTACCGGCAGCCCACTGCGACGGAGTTGGTTCGCCACGTCGTCGCGTGCTCCTGCTATTTCGTCTTCATGTCGCTCTCGACTGTGCCAGCGACGGATGTTTGTCTGGGCACGAGCTGTGGTTACGAATCGCAACCACTCCTCGCTGGGCGCTGCGGTGCCGAGTTTCGAGGTGAAGATCTCGACGACGTCGCCGGTTGCCAGCCGATGGTCGAGGCCAACCATGCCGCCGTCCACGCTTGCTCCCACACAGGCGTTGCCGATCTCCGTGTGAATGGCATAGGCAAAGTCGACAGGTGTGGCGCCAACCGGCAGGGTGACGATCGCTCCCTTGGGACTGAAGACCGCGAGTTCTTCTTGTTCGAGGTCGGTCCGCAGGTTCGCCATGAACTCGCTGGGGTCCGACGCATCATCGCTCAGGCCAATGATGCGGCTAAGCCACGCCATGTCGCCGCTTGGCAAACTGTCCTTGTAGGCCCAGTGGGCGGCCATACCCCGCTGGGCTCGGGCGTCCATCTCTACGGTGCGGACTTGGAACTCAACCATCTTGCCCTGCGGGCCCACCACGGTGGTGTGCAATGACTGGTACAGGTTGAACTTGGGCATGGCGATGAAGTCTTTGAACCGCCCCTGCACCGGCCGCCAGTTCGCGTGGATCGAACCGATGGCGCCATAACAATCGCGCACCGAACTACAGATCACCCGCACACCAACGAGGTCATAGATGTCGTCGAACTCGCGGCCTTTGACGACCATCTTTTCGTAGATGCTCCACAGGTGTTTGCTCCGGCCGTAGACGTCAGCGGTGATACCGACCTCGGCCAATCGGCCTTCGACATCACCCATGAACTGGGTCAGATACAACTCACGTTCAGGGTCGCGTTGAGCGACCATATGGTCGATTTCGGCGTACCACTTGGGGTGCAACGCTGCGAAAGCCAGGTCTTCGAGTTGGGTCTTGAGCTCTTCCATGCCCAAACGGTGAGCAAGCGGGGCAAACACGTGCAACGTCTCGCTGGCCGTGCGCTGCTGCTTCCACTCCGGCAAGACCGCGAGCGTGCGCATGTTGTGCAGGCGATCAGCGAGCTTGATGATGAGCACCCGGATGTCTTTGGCCACCGCGACCAGCAGCTTGCGGACCGTTGCCGCTTGTTGTTGTTCCTTCGAGTGGAACTCGAGGCGATCGACCTTGGTGCAACCATCGATAATGGCAGCGACATCGGCCCCAAACTGGGCTTCGATTTCGCTGAGGCCCACATCGGTGTCTTCGACCGCATCGTGCATGATTGCGGCAGCAATCGCCGAGGCATCGAGGCCCTGTTCTGCCACGATCGTGGCCACCTCGACGGGGTGCAAGATGTAGGGTTCGCCTGACTTGCGGGTTTGGCCGGCGTGAGCGTCGTGGGCCCAGTCGAACGCTTTTGTTATCGGAGCAGAATCCTCGTCGGGATGGTGCTTCTTATGGATCGAAGTGAGCGCGGCCAGCGATGCTTCGACCGACTCAACGCCGCGATTCCACGGCTCGACACGTTCGACAAGGACCATCAGCCGGCTCCGATCTTCATTCGTCTACAGCGCTCCGAGTGCCACGACTGATTCGTACTCCGCGATCAACGAGGCGCCATCAAGGCCATCGATCGATGCCAGAAAACCAAACGCAGCCACGGTGGCTCCGGTCAATTCAATCAATTCCGCCGATGCCATTGCGGTGCCGCCGGTCGCGAGCACATCATCAATGATGACAACCCGCTGACCGGGTGCTGCAGCGTCCTGGTGGACCTCGAGTGAGCCTGCGCCGTATTCGAGCGCGTAATCGACCCGATGGGTCTTAAAAGGTAGGCGGGAAGGTTTCCGGATTGGCACGAAACCACACCCGAGACGGCATGCCACTGGGGCTCCCAGAATGAACCCGCGAGCGTCGACGCCAGCGATCAAGTCGACATCCTTGCCGACGAACTCGTCGGCGATCAACTCAACAGCGCACCGCAGCGCGTCTGCGTTCGCCAGAACAGGTGTAATGTCGGCAAACCGAATACCGGGCTCGGGAAAGTCCGGTACTTGGCGGACCAATTCTCGAAGCCAGCTGACATCGCAATCCATCACCAAACACTATCGCCGGGTAGTTGCATTAGCTGGTTTGCTTCGCTGCAACCGGACGTGGCAGGACCGTCGACGATCACATCGCAGACACGATGAAGTCCGCAGCGGCAAATCTGGCCGACCCCGGCTAGCGTTTCTTTTTGCGGGGACGGGGTTTGACTTCTCCCTGCGGTGCTCGCTCGGCAGCTGCATCGCCTTTGTTCGAAGTCGATTCGGTCGAACCTTCGTTGCGCCGTTTTGTCACCGTGACAGTTGGGCCCTTGACGGCACGGCTCGCAGCTGTGACCCGATGACCATCGCCGCGGGCGCCGGAGCGCACCTTGCGGGCACGGTCAGCCTGATCAAGTTCTGCCGCGATATCGACCTCTTCGGCCTTGCGTTTGGTAGCTGCAATCTGTCGTTCGACATTGTCCGCTTCGCGTTCCTTGAGGTGCGCAACAATTGGTGTAGCCACAAACAGCGACGAATACGTACCCACGATCAAGCCGACAAGCAGGGCTATGGCGAACTCTTGCAGCGTGACCGCACCCAGGATGAAACGCCCTACGACCAGAACCGCCAGCACCGGCAATACCGACGTAATGGTGGTGTTCACCGAACGCATCAGTACCTGGTTCAACGAGAACGACGTGACTTCGGTGTAGGTCATTGCGGTGGCACCGGTCGCCCGGCGCTCGTTCTCGCGGATCTTGTCGAACACCACCAGGGTGTCGTAGAGCGAATACCCAAGGATCGTCAGGAATGCGATGACGGTCGCTGACGTGACCTCGAGCTGGAACAGCGCATAGATACCAATCGTGAGCAAGATGTCGTGAGCGACAGCTGCCAGTGCACCAACCGCCATCTTCCATTCCAGCCTGGCCGAAATGTAGATGAACAACACGATGAAAAACACGATCAACGCCGTGCGGGCTTTGGCCGTAACTTCGTCGCCCCAGCTTGCGCCCACCGCATTGGCGGTGACATCTGCTGGTTCGATGCCTGCCGCATCGGCCAGAGCGATCTTGACCTCTTCGAGTGCCGCTGCGCTCTCTGTCTCGGCCCGCACTCGCCACAGCTCGTTTGCGACTTTCTGGATGCGAGCGTCGCCTAGGCCCAGCGGTTCAAGTGCCGACTGAAGCTGGTCGGACGTGACCTCGGCGCTGCGGACTTCCCACGATGCACCGCCCTCAAACTCGATGCCGAGATTCAAGCCCCGAAACAGCAGAGCGCCGAGAGCGATCGCGAGAAGGACCGCAGAAATCGTAAGTGCACGCTTCCACAGGCTTGGAAAACTGATGTTGTTCTCGTTGCGAAGCAGTCGGCCGATAGCACTCATGCCGGCACCTCTTCCTGGTTACGCGCCGACCGGATGCCGAACAATGCTGGTTTGTCCGCAAACCGATCGACGAGAAGGCGGACAAGTGGCGCCATGAAGAAATACGTGGCAACCAGATCAAGCACCGACGCGATCGCCAAGATCAGGGCGAAACCCTTCACGCTGCCGACAGTGAGTAGATACAAGATAAGCGCACCGATAAGTGTGGCCAGGTTGGCCCAAAAAACTGTGCTGAACGCTCCGGGGAACGATTTGTTTACTGCCAGCGAGAGCGAATCTCCCCGACGATGGACATCTTTGAGGTCCTCGAAAAAGATGACATTGGAGTCAAGAGAAACACCGATCGAAACGATCAGACCGACGACACCAGCAAGCGTAAGTGCCAATCCCCGACTGACGCTGAGATAGGACACCACTACCCATAACAACGAGGCGGACAGGCTCAGGCTCAATATGGCAGCGAGACCAAGCAGGCGGTAGTACCACATCATGTAGAGCGCTACCAGCGACAGACCTACAAGACCAGCTATCAGGCCGGCGTCGAGCGAGTCGCGTCCGAGCGATGCGGACACGGTACGGACGAGCCCAGCACCAGGATCGGCAGGATCAGCGAACGCAAGAGGCAACGCGCCAAAGTCCAGAATGAGCGCCTGCTGGCGAGCTTCGGCTTCGGGGAAGCCGTTCTGGCGCGTAATTTGCACGTTGCGGCTACTGAATTCCGGCGCCTGAATAGTTGGCGCTGATTCGACGACACCATCGAGGACGAACGCAAGCCGGCCGAATGGGCACGACAACTGCGGGCGTTCGACAAAACATTTGGCTGCTGACTGGTTGAACAGATCGAGCCCTTCGGGTCCTTCCTTGAAAGTGACCTCTACTTGCCATTGGCCGCCAAGAAAGAGCGCATCTGCGCCTGACAAGGCGGTGCCGGTAAATTCGGTTGGACCCACCAAAACAGGTGCTCCCAATGGGGCACCCTCCTCGACGGCTGCCGTCCGGAAGATGGCACTTTGGTCAGCGGGCGTATCGGTTGGATCGCTCAGAACACCTGCGAGTACATCGGTGACATCGGGGCCACCATTGGTGATCTCGTCGCCAAAGTCGCCAATCTCGGAAATGTTGGTGATGCTCGCAGCATCACCCAGGTCGAGTAACACCGGGCGAAATTGGAGCTGGGCTGTTGCCCCCACGAGTGCCACTGCATCGTCCTGATTCTCGATACCAGGCAGCTGCACGATGATGAAGTTGTTGTCGCCACCGGTCTGCGTGGTGATATCAGGTTCTGCGACACCAATCGCATCGACTCGTTTGCGAAGAATCTCGACCGCGGTGTTCAGATTGTCTTCGGTTGCGAGGGCAAGGTTCTCAGGTGTGTCGACCGGTTCGAGCACGACCTCGACCCCGCCCTGCAGATCCAGACCAAGCAAAGGTTGTTGGCCAACAGCAAGCGAACACACAAGCAGCCCAATACCGATGATTACTGTGCTCAGTAGCGCTACAAGCGGGTTCTTCAACATTGCCGGTTACGCGGGTTCAGCGTCGGCGTAAACAACTCGTTCGGCGATCGACGCCTTAGTGATCTTGATCTCGAGGTCGTCATGGACGGCAAGAAAGACCGTGTCGCCATCGAACTCGGTAACGGTGCCATACATGCCGGCTGAGGTGAGGACCTCGTCGCCCTCACCGAGTGCGCTAAGCATCTCTCGATGGGCCTTGGTGCGCCGCTGCTGCGGCACAATCAGCAAGGCCCACATGGCAACCATAATCACTACAAGCGGAATGAACTGCATGAGCCAACCCTCCACGGTTTTGAGGCTCGGCCGCCATTCGGCGACCTTGGAAGGGTAGTACTACGACTGTGCGCTGCGGCGTCTTGCACCGATGTTTACGTTCTATGACAGAACCAGGCAATCATGACCAGTTGCGAGCGACCCGATCAACGAGCTCATCGATGGTGTTGTCTTCGATCGCTGCCCGGGCCTGATCCACCAGATCGAAGAGAAAGGCGATGTTGTGCAACGTAAGCAGCCGAGACGCTGCCTGCTCTTTCACTTGGAGCAGGTGTCGCAGGTAGGCACGGGACCATGGGGCCAGGGGGCTGTTGGCGAACTTCGGGTCGACCGGCCCCGGATCACGGGCGTACTGGGCGTTCTTGAGGTTGATGCGACCATCGGTGGTCAACACCGTGCCGTGGCGCGCCAGGCGGGTCGGCAGGACACAATCGAACATGTCGACGCCGTTCGCGATGCCCTCGACGATGCTGAGCGGGTCGCCCACTCCCATGAGGTACCGAGGCTGATCAACCGGCAGGACATCGGTTGTTGCTCGAAGTGGCGACAACATCTCGGTGCGCTTCTCGCCTACCGACAGGCCGCCGATGCCATACCCCTCGAAACCGATGTCGGTCAGAAAGTTTGCGCTCTTCACTCGCAGGTCGAGATCCAACCCACCCTGGACAATGCCGAACTGGGCTCGCATGCCGTCGGCCAGTTCAGCGCGGTCGAGAAAGGCAGATCGAGCTCGCACCGCCCACCGATGTGTCTGGTCAACCGCATTCAGGATGACGGACTCAGGAGCTGGCAGCGGTGGACATACGTCTAACACCATCTGGATGTCCGATCCCAGCTTGATCTGGATGTCGACGGCACTCTCGGGCGTCAGTTTGTGTTTGCTGCCGTCGTACGTCGAGCGGAAGAGTGCGCCTTCGTCGTCGACCTTCGGTTCAAGGCTGAAAATCTGATATCCGCCGCTGTCGGTCAACACGAAACCGGGCCAGTTCATGAACCGGTGGAGGCCGCCCATCTCCTCGATCAAGTCTGCGCCAGGTCGCAGCATCAGGTGATAGGTGTTTCCCAGGATGATCTGGGCTTCGAGGTCTGCAAGGTCGTGACTGGTCAGCGTCTGAACTGCGGCACGAGTCCCTACTGGCATGAAACACGGTGTTTGGATCGTGCCTCGGGGCGTCGTGATCGTGCCGGTGCGGGCGACCCCACTTGTCGACGCAACTTCGAACGTGAACATCAGCCTTCTCCCCCATCTCTGGAGCGATTGTCTCGGGAGACGATCATGGCATCACCAAAGGAAAGGAATCGATAGTTCTCAGCAAGCGCTTCAGCGTAAAGGTCACGCCACCGCTCTCCGGCGAAGGCCGACAACATCACCAGCAACGACGATTTGGGCTGATGGAAGTTCGTGAGCAGCACATCAACGACCTTGAACTCGTAGCCAGGGCTTATGAACAACTCGGTGGAACCTTCGGTGGCACCGAGTGTTGCCGCACTCTCAAGCGCACGCACACTGGTCGTGCCGATAGCGATAACCCGCTTCGCAGCGGCGCACGCGTCGAGCACCTCGGCCGGCACGTGGAATTGTTCGGCATGCATCTCGTGATCAGCAAGGTTGTCGACCATGATCGGACGAAAAGTCCCCAGGCCGACCGCAAGTTCGACCCGTCGCATTTCGGCCCCGGCTTCTTCACATCTCTGCATGAGTTCTGGCGTGAAGTGGAGTCCTGCCGTTGGAGCTGCCACCGATCGTTCGTTGCGGGCATACACGGTTTGGTAACGGTCGTCATCGTCATAACCCGAGGTGATATAGGGCGGTAGTGGGACCTGACCAAGGCGATGGGCAACATCGATCACGGCCTCGTCGGTAACACTTCGCACCGAACGCACACCGTCGCCTAGGTCATCGTCGACGCATATGGCCTCGGCGCCTGCGCTGTCGAGCACGACCGTGCCAGGCGGCACCCGTCTGCTCGGCCGCACCAGAGCGCGCCAACTGATGTCGTCGATCGGATCGAGCAACATCACCTCGACCGCGCCGCCGGTGGTTTTGCGCAGCGCGAGTCGGGCAGGGATCACCCTGGTGTCGTTCACCACGATGACATCGCCAGGCCCCACCAAATCCGGTAAATCTCGCATATGACGGTGGAGTGCCGTACTGCCCGTCACCCCATCGAGCAACCGAGACGCGTCCCGTGGTTCGACCGGCGTCTGGGCTATCGACGCGTCTGGCAACACATAGTCAAAATCGTCAATATGCAACATCGTCGTCAGTCTGGCGTTGCCGCCGCCCATTTACCTCAGCGGTCGTTCACTCACGTCCGGGGGAAGAGACGATCTTGGCTGTCGTCGGTGGTAATCGGTGGCGCAAGTCCCATGTGTTCGTACGCCGCCGGTGTCGGCACGCGGCCCCGTGGAGTACGCATGAGCAAACCCTGCTGGATCAGGAACGGTTCGTGGACATCTTCGACTGTCTCGGTTGGCTCCGACACCGATATCGCCAAGGTCGACAAGCCAACCGGCTGGCCCGCAAAACGCACGCAGAGCGCGGACAAGATGCCGCGGTCCACCTTGTTGAGACCCAATGCGTCGACACCAAACAACTCAAGGCCAATGGCGGCTATTTCGTGGTTGATACGGCCGTCGTAGTCGGTCTCGGCGACATCTCGCACTCGTCGAAGCAGGCGGTTGGCGATTCGTGGTGTGCCCCGGGAACGAAGCGCAATCTCGTGGGCACCACCCTCGTCAATCTCGACACCAAGAATGCCAGCAGCCCGGGTAACGATGGTCTGGAGGTCATCGACGTCGTAGAAGTCGAGCCGGGCAACCTCGCCAAAACGGTCACGTAGCGGACCAGTAATCAGGCCGATCCGAGTGGTCGCTCCAACCAGGGTAAAGGGGGGAATCTCGAGCCGGATCGAACGGGCAGCTGGACCCTTGCCGAGCACGATGTCGAGCTCGAAGTCTTCCATGGCCGGGTACAGCACTTCTTCGATCTGTTTCGACAGCCGGTGGATCTCGTCGATGAACAACACATCGCCGGGCGACAACTTGGTCAGGATGGCAGCGAGGTCACCCGCTCGCTCAAGTGCTGGGCCCGAGGTTGTGTGGAGCTGGGTCTGCATCTCAGTGGCCACGATGTACGCCAGTGTGGTTTTGCCCAGGCCAGGCGGACCAGCGAACATCAGGTGGTCGGCGGCCTCGTTGCGGTTCCGAGCCGCGCCCAAAATGATTGATAGGTGACGTTTCAGTTCGGGCTGGCCAACAAAATCTTCGAGCGACGTTGGTCGCAGTCCGGCATGGTCAGCAATCAGTCCCTGGTTATCGATGCCTTCGGCGTCGAAGTCCTCGTCGACAACCGACGCATCGAGCAATTCGTCGCGTGCCATCAGAATGCCAGCAGGTTCAGAGCAGCGCGAATTTGTTTCGCGGTGCTGCCCTCGTCTGGGACCTCGCGCAAGGCGTGAGCAACTTCTTCATCGCTGTACCCAAGAGCGGACAGGCCGTCGCGCACGTCGGAGCGGGAATCACTCGAACCTCCTGGCACCGCGGACCCCCCACCAACATGGCCGACCGGAGCCTCGACCTTGGATGAGAGTTCGACCAACAGACGCTGCGCAGTCTTCTTGCCCACACCGGGCACGAGGCACAGGGTGGCAACGTCTTCATCGATCACAGCGCGCCGCAAGCCGTCGGGGCCGTGGACCGACAAGATGGCCAATGCCAGAGACGGCCCAACACCGTGGGCACTGAGGAGCGTCTCGAACATCATGCGTTCGCCGATGTCCGCGAAGCCATACAGATGTTGGGCGTCTTCGCGGATGTGATGGTGAATATGCACGAACACATTCGCGCCAACTTCGCCCAGCAATGCCGACACATTGGGGCCGACAGTGACCCGGTAGCCCATGCCTGCAACCTCGATCAGAACCTCGTTCGGCTCGCTGACAAGCAGCTCGCCACGCAGTGAACCAATCATGCGCCCATCCCTTCGGGAATACCATGATGGGCCAGGTACGTCAGCGCGATACCTAACGCATCGGCGGCATCGACCGGCCGTAGTGGTTTCTTGATATCGAGCAAGAGTCGCACCATGTGCTCCATTTGATCCTTGTCAGCACTTCCGTCGCCAGCCACAGCCAGCTTGATCTCGTTCGGCGAATACTCGACGACCTTGCAACCAGCATTGATCGCTTCAGCCATAACGATGCCACTTGCTTGGCCAACACCCATGGCAGTGCGGACATTGGTCTGGAACAGCACCCGTTCGAGTGCGACGACCGATGGCGTAAAATCCCTGATAAGCGACCGGATCTCGCCCTGCAGTTCCGCTAGCCGGTCCGGGGTGTTGTCTGCGGTGTCGGTGCGAACTACCCCGGCAGCAACCGCTCGCTGGCGGTGCCCACGCTTCTCAACCACGCCATAACCACAACGCGACAACCCAGGGTCGATCCCTAACACGAACATGCGTTCTACCCTACCCTGTCGATCCCTGAAGGCCGGGAATACCTAGCAGCGCGTCTGGTTGCGGCAGCTCCACATCGACCAAATCACTCATCGTGGCAAGCGCACACACTGGCAACGATGGCTTCGGGTAACTGTCGTCTGTATCACTCTGGCGTTGACGGCGACGCTGGCAGGTGGCGAGGGTGGAACGAGTGGCGACGCTGGACGGGTGGCGACGCGGATGCGTCCGAAGGCAGCTACGTCGCCGATACGTGTGACGTTATTCGCCGTCGTCTTGGCTTAACGCCTCCATGACCTCGTCGGAGATATCGAAGTTTGCGAAGACGTCTTGCACGTCGTCGTTGTCTTCGAGCACCTCGATCAGCCGCATTACCGACTTGGCTTCGGCCTCGTTGAGCTCGATCGTGTTCTGTGGAACCATCACCATGTCAGCTGAGGTCACTTCGACCTTGGCATCTGAAAGAGCGTCGCGCATGCCATTGAGATCGGTGGGTTCACTGGTCAGCTGCCAGGCTTCACCAACGTCGGTGAGGTCCTCGGCTCCGCCTTCGAGAGCGATCATCATCAGTTCGTCTTCGTCGTGATCGCCCTTGGGCAAAAGCACAACACCTTTGCGTTCGAACTGCCAAGACACAGCGCCCGGTTCAGCGAGAGACCCGCCGTTCTTGGACAACATGCTGCGCACTTCGGAGCCACTGCGATTTCGGTTGTCGGTCAGGACTTCGATAAGCAACGCGACACCAGCAGGGGCATACCCCTCGTAAGTAATCGGTTCGTAGTTGACGCCTTCAAGCTCGCCGGTCCCTCGTTTGACCGCACGTTCGATCGTGTCGAGTGGCACAGACGAGTCGCGTGCCTTCTGGTACATGGTGCGCAGGCTGGCGTTGGAATCGAGATCGCCGCCACCTTCGCGCGCTGCAACCTCGACCTGCTTGATCAACTTGGCGAAGACCTTGGCTCGTTTCGCGTCAGCCGCACCCTTTTTGTGCTTGATCGTTGCCCATTTGGAATGACCCGACATGTGGTCTGCCTTTCAGCTCAGCGCGCTGTGTGGTCTCGAACATCGACGATGTCGATCGTCGAGATACTACAGCTCACAAAAATAGCGGTGTAACCGCCGGTCTGGCGACAGTTCTGGATGAAACGCCGAAACGAGTATCGAATCCTGCTGACACAAGACCGGATCTCCGCCGTAGCTGACAAGCACCTCGACGTCGGGCCCGACCCGTTCCACCAGCGGAGCTCGAATAAATACCGCGTGGAAACCCTGGTCGGGATTCTCGATTCGCTCGATCAAGACGTTGTCGGAGAATGACTGGTTCTGGCGGCCGTACCCGTTTCGTTTCACGCCTATATCGATCGCAGCAAAACTTTTCTGGTCAGGTCGCCCGTCTGCGACATCGGTGGCCAGCAAGATCATGCCCGCGCATGTACCAAATGCAGGCATGCCTGCCGCCAGCCGCTCAGCTAGTGGCTCACGCAACGCGTTGCGGTCGAGCATCATCGACATGGTCGTCGACTCACCACCGGGAATGATGATGCGATCCACGGCGTCCAACTGCGCTGCGGTGCGCACCTCGATGGCGTCATATCCCAGGTCGGTGCAGGCTTCGACATGCAGCGCGAATGCGCCCTGCAGCGCCATCACACCTACTCGGTTATTCACAAATGGAGCCGGACTACCCAATTACCAGCCGCGGTCTTCGTACTTGACCTCGAGTTCGTCCATGCCGATTCCGGTCATAGGGGCACCCAAACCACGAGAGACCTTGGCGAGAATGTCTGCGTCTTCAAAGTTTGCCGTCGCTTCGACAATGGCGCGAGCCCGAGGTGCCGGATCGTCGCTCTTGAAGATGCCAGAGCCAACGAACACAGCCTCGGCGCCCAACTGCATAGCCAGGGCGGCGTCGGCAGGGGTGGCAAGGCCACCGGCACAGAACATCGGGACCGGAAGTTTCCCGGTCTCGGCTACTTCCTGGATGAGTGGCAGTGGAGCCTGCAACTTCTTGGCCCAGTCGAAGAGTTCGGCGCTGTCATTCGCCGCTTGGATGCGCTTCATATCACCAAGGATCGAACGCAGGTGCCGAACAGCCTGGACGACGTCGCCAGTCCCAGCTTCGCCCTTGGAGCGGATCATGCACGCACCTTCGGCGATGCGACGCAGAGCTTCGCCCAAGTTGGTCGCGCCACAAACGAATGGAGTGGTGAACGCGAACTTGTCGATGTGGTGTGCTTCGTCGGCAGGCGTGAGCACTTCGGATTCATCGATGTAGTCGACTTCGAGCGCCTGAAGGATTTGGGCTTCGACGAAGTGACCAATACGGGCCTTGGCCATGACCGGAATGGTCACGGTCTCCTGGATACCGATGATCATTTCGGGATCGCTCATGCGAGCCACGCCGCCATCCACCCGAATGTCTGCAGGGACTCGTTCGAGCGCCATGACGGCGGTTGCACCGGCGTCTTCAGCAATCTTAGCTTGTTCCGGATTGACGACGTCCATAATGACGCCGCCCTTCAACATCTCGGCGAGGCCACGCTTGACCTCGTAGGTGCCCGTCTGACGGTTTTGACTCATAGCGCGAGTCTATGGGCGAACTTGGCAGAGCCGGAAGCCATTTCGCATGAGATTTTTTGTGAGGCCAAACCTCGGCAGTGTCAGCTTGCAGGCGCAAGCCCGGTAGACGGGCCTGGCTCATGCCAGGACTAGAGCTCTTGGAGTAGCTCGAGACGTTCGTCGATGCCATAACTACCAGGCGTAGCGCCTGATGGACCAGAGCCGACTGCCCACAAATGGCTGACCGCTTTTGATGCGGCCGTAGGCACGGCCGTCATCTTGGCCAACGCTGCCGTCATACCTGGTGGGTACCGGGTAATAGCGATGCCATCGAGGTCGATGCGGGCATCATGATCGCCACCCCGGAAGAATCGCAACGCCTTGGCGACCAGCCCTCCGAGAAACGCAAACGGAACGGTGAGGAAGGCCACAGCCAGTGTGTCGACCGTGGTCGACCCACTCTGGATACGACCAAGCTCGCGAGCGACTGCAGCCTCGAGTTCGACAACGGTGAGATCGTCGGTCAAACCGTCGGTCACCACGAGTGCGCTGCTGACTCGTCCGACCGATGCGATTGCCGGAGCGCCGCTGCCCACGGTGTAGAGCTCTGGTTCAGCGAGGCCGGTGCGAGCACAAAGTTCTTCGAGTTGGTTGCGCAGGGCTAGTGAGCCGCCGGCTGCAAGCGGCCGAGCCTTGAGTAAACGAAGCGCAAGTGACTCGGCCACCAGGAAGGCAACCGCGCCAATCGTCATGGCGGCTACGACCAGGGCAACAATCGCCCACAACCAAGAACTCGTGGCAAAACCGACCACGACTCCTATGACCGAACCAACGACCAGCGGGAGCGGGAGAAGCATTAAGGCAACAGGAGGGTTCTCTGACATTGGTGGCAGGTTACCGCCTGGCCTGCGCCGTATGTGACTACGCGTCAACGAGCATCGAAACTGACGGCCGAGATGCTCGTCGCTATGTTGTCAACTTCACTACAGTCTTCAACCTGACACGGGGGCAGCAACATGATGGACGAGTTGGGCCAAATCCGAGAGCTGCACGCAAACGAGATGTTGTTCGCTGCTGGCGATGACAGCGAAGCCGT
>Ga0213868_10002049_pt1 | contig 19389 bp, 16 predicted proteins | sample PICome_9_FD_160087 | JGI IMG/M metagenome (GOLD analysis project Ga0213868, IMG submission 160087) | Coastal seawater microbial communities near Pivers Island, North Carolina, United States - PICO127 | ecosystem: Environmental > Aquatic > Marine > Coastal | place: USA: North Carolina...
CTGACGATGCTCTACCGGAGGGTGAGACCTCAATTAGATGTGGCTATTACGATAACACTCAAACAAATAAGTTGTACTTTTAGTGGTTATATATAGGGTCGCCAAATGGCTCCTGACATTCAGCGCAATCCTGACAACACAATCACGGTGTCGTTCACTTTTACTCCAGGTTCTTCAATGCTTGAGAGCGAACTCGAACTGCAAGCGGCTTCCAATGACGCTAATGCTGTTGCGTCCGGCGAATGCCTCAAGGGTTTTGATACCGATGGTTCGCCGATCGAGATGGGTGGTCGAATGCTCACCTCCAAAGGGCGAACAGAGAAGATCTATCAATCTCCTTACGGCCCTGTTTCGGTACCTCGTCACGTCTATCAAGGTTCCTGGGGTGGCGCGACTTATTGCCCCTTGGAAGCCTCTGCTCGAATCGTGCGTACAGCCACCCCTCTTCTTGCCAAGCAGGCGGCATTCAAACTCGGCATCATGAATAGCAACGCTGCCATCAATGATCTTAAACAATTCGGACGGACATTTGCGCGCTCCTACCTTCAGAAGCTGGGAGCTGATGTCGCTACGATTATTGATGAGAAACAGGACTACTGGAAGTACGTCCCGACGCCGGAAGAGCTGGGCTATGGCAAACGCGTGAAGACTATCTCTCTGGGAGTGGACGGCACTTGCGCTCTGTTCTGTGATGATGGTTATCGTGAGGTCATGGTGGGAACGATCGCTTTGTATGATGATGACGGTGAACGACTACACACGACCTACGTAGCGGAAGCGCCTGAGTATGGTAAGAAGACCTTCTTTGCTAAAATGGACGGAGAGATCGAGGTGATGAGATCGAGGTTTCCAGAAGCTCGATGGGTTGGTATTGCCGATGGAGCGCACAGTCATTGGCCCTGGCTGGAAGCACAGACTACTTGGCAAGTCGTCGACTTCTGGCATGTCTCTGAGTACTTGGCGGGGGCAGCCAAAGCGATGGCTCGAGGCAAGAACCAACAGGATAGTTGGCTAGAGAACGCTTGCCACCGGCTCAAGCATGAAAATGGGGCAGCTAAGGAACTGTTAGAAGAGATGGAGAATGAGCGGATTGAAGTCACAAAGGGGGCACGAGCGAAAGCTCTAGACAAAGCAATCAGCTACTTTAGTAACCACCGAGATCGGATGGGCTACAGCCTGCATGTTGCTATGGATCTCCCAATCGGTTCAGGAGTGACCGAAGCAGGATGCAAGACTGTGGTCAAACAGCGGATGTGCGGAAGTGGAATGAAATGGCAGATGCCAGGAGCCAAGCAAATCCTATCATTGCGCACTATGGTTCTAACGAGCGGACGCTGGGACCAGTTCTGGAAGAAACTCTCGCAATTTGGTTTCACCAAAATCTCTGGACCAACCGAAGCATAGATGCTCAAATCGATAACATTTTCCTATCATTACACTTAGCGACATCCAATTGAGGTCTCACCCTGCTTAACCCGCCAACAGAAGAAGATACCGTCCTGGCCATTATTACGTGCGATATTGGCCGTTAGCTTTGGGCGCTGTGAGCCACTGCGGGGATGAAAAGCCCAAGATGGGTGTTTCCGTCGCTGATGCAGTTCTTTACAGTGACGTCGTTCGACTGTTGGAAGCTGATACCGTCTCCGCGGTAGTTCTTAACATGGCAACCGTCGATGATCGTTCCAAACCCGCGATAAAAAAAGATGCCGCCACCACGGCATCCATTCAGGTAGCCATTGTTCTCTTTGTTTCCGTCGATCGTGAGATTCTTTAGCTCTGCACCATCAAGATCATAGCCACTGATGACCCGAAAGAAAGTGGGCGCATAGGCACCATTGTTGATCATGCAGTCGGCGTTCAGCGGTTTGTCGATCGAGAACGTGTCGCCACGTTTGCCCGTGATGCGCGCCACAACGGAGTGAAACCCACCAGCGATGTCATCATCCACTGTGACACCATATCCGATGTCGAATCCAGTCGGATCTTTGAGAGTAATTTGTTCCTCGCCGAAGTCTCCGTCGATCAACAACAAGGAGCGGGAGCCCTTGGCCTTCTTGAGGATGGTTGATCCTGAAACTCCTACGACTCTGACATTCGAACGTAAATGGAGCGAGTCATGCATGAGGTATTCACCCGCGCCGATCCGGACTGTCCCACCGCCAAGGTTACCAATGTAGTCGACCGCCGCTTGGAGAACCCGGTTATCTTTGCCAATGATCGTGGCCCCTGTAGCTCCTACTGAAATGCTTGGCAGATCGCTCACAGGCGTGTGCATCTTTCGAGGTAGCTGGCCGGGCTGATCTGCGATCAAGGGCATCTGGATAAGCAAGCACGAAAGAAGCAGGCAAAAACGAGCAGTTATGACTGCTTTATCCTACACGATTCGGCCTCGAGACCGAAGCTCGATTTAGCAAGTAAGCCGTTCTGACACTCGCCTGTGCCTCAGATCGCTTTCATATTGAACGCGTCGCAGAATTCAGGCACTAAAGCCGTCGAAAGGATGTCTATTTGAAAGAGAAACTCACCTCACTCCACCAACGCCTTACCCAGACGGTTCTGGGATCAGAAGAGCCAACCTATCTCGTCATCGTCGCGCTGCTCGCTAGCGGGCATGCGTTGATCCAGGGCGCGCCAGGTATCGGCAAGACTTCTTTAGCTAAAACCTTAGCTCAATCTATCACTGGGACGTTCAAACGGATCCAGTTCACGCCGGATCTTCTCCCGGCCGATATCTTGGGCTACTCCATGTATCATCAGGGCAGTGGGCAGTTTCATTTCATTGAAGGACCTGTTTTCAGCAACGTGCTCTTGGCTGACGAGATCAATCGCACGAGCCCACGCATTCAAAGCGCTTTGCTGGAGTGCATGAACGAGGGGCAGGTCTCGATCGACGGTGTCACGCGTGCGCTTCAAAAGCCCTTCATGGTCCTTGCTACGCAGAACAACCGCTACTCTTCCGGCACCTTTCCTTTACCGGAACCACAATTGGATCGCTTCATTGTCTCGGTCAACATGCTATTGCCAGACCTTGGGACCCAAACGGACATTCTCCGACTGCATGCAGAAAGCAGTCCAGACCGAGAGCATTTCCCCATCCTCTCGGCAGAAGAACTCACAGCACTTCAAAGTGAAGTGGAACAGATGCCCGTGAATGAGAATGTCTGTCGTTACATTGCCGAGATCTGCGAGGCTGCACGGGTACACAAGTCGCTCGCTGGCAGTCTATCTGCCCGCGCATCCATTGCGCTCATGCGCGCTTCCCAGGCCGTGGCCTACCTTGAAGGGCATGCTGCGGTCCATCCAGATGACGTAAAGCGAATCTCCATCCCTGTACTCCAGCACCGATTGGGCTCGCGAGACTCAGGTAGTGCCAAGAATACACGCGTCGCCCTCGAAGACGTCCTCCTAAACACACCAGTGGCCTAATTAGCCACCATGGCCACCCACTTCACACGCCGCGGCCCCCAGAAATCGGGCCCTCGCCTGACAAATCGCGGTATCGTCTTGGCGGCAGTCTCCGTCCTGTCAATCTTGATTGGAGCCTTCCTTCAAGAGCGCGTAGTGACTCAGCTGGGCCTATTTGCTCTCTTGCTCATGCTCATGTCGGCCCTGCTCTGCTGGCTAAATGTGAAGAAGCTAGAGATCGTAAGACTGGCACCATCAGCCACCCACGCCATGACAGACTTTCGGATTGAACTGGTGGTGACCAATCGAAAGCCGTGGCTCGATAGCTTTGCACTCGAATTGGAAGATTCCCTGCTGCCGTACGCAAACAGAGGCTTGCTCGCCAATTGGATTCGTTCGAACGGACATTGTCGCATGGCCTTCGTCACCCGCCTAGTGAAGCGCGGCGTTCTTGAGCAGGCTTCAGTCACTATCTCCTCCAGCTTTCCGTTCGGTCTTTGTCAGATTTCAGAACGCCGACGGCTTCACTCCCACATCGTTGTTTATCCCCGGGCAATCACGCCAAAGCGTCTCGATTACCACTACGATAGCGACTACTTAGAAGGCGTGACGGAGGCAGTGCTCACACGCGAGCTTTCGGGTGATCTGCACGGCATCCGCGAGTTTCAGCATGGCGATCCTATCAAAAGCATTCATTGGCCAGCAACCGCTCGCGCAAGCCGAGTGATGATCCGCGAATTCGATCAGCCCATGCCAGAAAAGTATTCGATTGTCTTTCATTCCTACTGCCCTGAGAAGAGCCTCATCTGGCCAGATGCCTTTGAAACGAGCATGGAACTTCTTGCTGGCCTTCTCTATTTCTGCGCGAAACAACAAGTCCCTCTAGATTTCACGGCCGCATTCAATAGCTGGCGAACCATTCAGGTCAAGGATCCTAACAATCTCAGTGAACCGCTCAGCGTACTGGCCAAAGCTGTGCATCAGCCTGACAAATCACTCAACCGACTCATCAAAACCGTGAAGACCATGCCCGGTCAACACGGCCTATTCATCTTCAGCGAGACTCCGGTGCGTATCTGGGAACCTAAACTACCTGCGCTCCCTCGCCCGGTAACCTGCCTCGACAACACCGATGTCCAAGTCCGCACGCCAATCTTCGGTGTCGGACAACATTCATGATCGGTTCACGCACTCCGTTGGTATTGGTCACGCTGCTCCTGTTTGGAAGCGGTGCGCTCTTGCTTCTTCTGGGCAACGCCTTGGCTATCCTTGTAGCGTTCGTTGCCGTACTGGCATCCTCACTGTTCTGCGGAGGCACCAGTTCACGATCCGCATGGGTATGCAGTCTCGGGGCTATCGGCATCTTCCTAGCAGGCACACCCCTCGCTGGGGCAGCACCCGAAGGCATTCTTATCAGTGCCGTGATGGCTTTGTATTTCGTCTGTTTCGTCCAGCAACTCAAAGTTGCTCCGCCCGATGCTACTTCGCCAACCGGCCCTTACACGCTAACTTTCTATGGCACGCTCCTCCTGGCCTACCTACTCTTACAGAATCGCCTCTTTCACTTTCCTTTCGTCCTAGCCATCTTTCTCGCGTCGATTTTTATCCTGTTGAGTTTGGCCCTGTGGGAAGTGGGGCGTCGGAGTCGACTGGCTCAAGCCGGTCAGCTTGAGAACCCAACACTTCCTGACTGGCTCAGCCGCGCCTGTGTCCTTGCCGCCCTGCTATTGGCCACCTTCCTCCTCTTTCGACTTCCTTTGCCCTGGATGGCAAATAACACGCTCAACATGGCTCGCGAGTTGAATCTCACCGCGAGCCCACCGTCATCCCACGACAAAAGTCGCCGCAATAAAGAAAGGACCGAATGGAACTCAGGCAGCGATCCCTTGGATACAAGCAACGACGCTTCAAATGAAAATCAAGAGGGTGCCGGAGATACCTCTTGGAGCCGCGGTAGCCTTCCAAAGACAGCAAACCTGGAACTCAGAGATCTCGCTCGCCTCCATTTAGAGCTACCAGACCAGGAACATGCCAATCACGTATTTGGAACAACATTGTATGTACGCGCCCACACCCTCGGTATGTATGGGAAGGGCGGTTGGGAAAGAGCTGAGCAACAAGGCCGCTGGATATCCGACGAGGAAGACGGTATTCAAGATGGCTGGGTCACCTTTGGTCAGGCTCCACCAGATCAGGTTATCCATCAGAGACTCTATCTCTATCATCACCTCACGGGGGGAGGCTTGCTAAGCCTAACAAACACCCTCGCATTCAAAGGCCCTCAAGTGTTTCGTCAGGGGGACGACTTTCTATCGTTTCGTCAGGGTGGCGACGTGACCTATGACCTCGTCTCCGCCCCCATTCACTACGAGGATATCGTCAAAGAGAACGTGCTCGAACCCGGCGACGCCCCCAATCACTTCTCACAGAAGGCGCAAGGGGTGACATTTCGGGACATTGACAACCTACTCCTTGGCCGAGCCTTGAAAGGCGACATGACCCTGAAGCAAATGCTGCGAAGCATCCGGCAACTGTTTGAGAGCGAATTCACCTACAGTCTTCGGATAGACAATCCGGATAATCGCGATCCTCTGGCAAACTTTCTCTTTCACGAGAAGGCGGGCTACTGCGACTTCTTTGCCCAGGCTGGTGCCCACATCCTGAGAGCAGTTGGCGTGCCTTCCCGAGTTGCTTACGGCTATGCTGGCGGCGTCTATGATCCCACGCAAGACCTCTACACGTTTCGCGAAAGCGATGCCCACTCCTGGACCGAAATGTTTCTCAAAGAATATGGGTGGGTTATCTTCGATCTTGTGCCTGTAGGAGAAGGGTCTCATCGAGCAGCCGAAATCAGTCAGAATGGGCAGGAAATCGGCGATCCCATTCGCCGCTTCAAAGAAGCAGAAGAGGCGCGGAAGCGACGCGCGGGCGAATCCAATCAGACATCTCTCAGCCTCATGACAGACTGGGAAGGTTGGTTTGAGGGGCTCTGGGTCGCACGCTACCTCGACACGCTCCTCGGAATTGCAGTATTAGGGCTGCTCCTGGCCTATGCTGTTAGACGATGGCGCCTTCGAGGGACTATTGAGCAAGAGGGCGACGGGTCCTCCAAAGCGCTTCGATCAGAGCCTCCTGGATACCTTAAGGATTTCTGCGCTCTCTTTGGAAATCGTGGTTACCGACGCGCGCCAGGCCAAACGCTGCGTGAATACATGACGCATTTAAAAGAATCCGCGCAAATCCGCGACGAATTTGAGCATCTCCTAGAATATCACTACTCGACTAATTACGAAGGGGGAAGCCGATCTAAATCACGGGAGAGTGGCTTTAGAAGGGAAATTCGCAACTTCGCCGCCAGCAGCGGTCTTCAGCGGGGCTAACCGTCCTAACCGATTGCTCAAAGCCGGTATGATTTTAAATTGATAAATTATATATTTATCAGCATTATAAACAACATCATGAGTCTCCATGTGCTGATCCTTACTTCTCTACTGACTGGCTGGGCCTCCTCAGGCATCGCACAGACAACAAGTTCCACTCCTCCGATTGGTTTCATCAGGAAGGATTGTCCAGCCAACTCCGACACACGGGTATCCATACCACTCGAACGTCAGGCAGTCTATATTGGCCCAGTACAAGAAGCATCTAGCAATGTTATTACTGTGCAAGGTAGCCCGTGGACGGACGACGAATTTAAGTTTGCCGCGGGCACTCAAGACGAGAGTTACTATGTACTCGTTCTTTCCGGTGCCAACGCCGGACGCAACTACGACGTCACCAGCAATAGTTCCAATACGCTTACTGTGGATGTGGGAACTGATTCTCTAGACTCGATTTCGATTGGAGACCGGATCAAACTTCTCCCTCATTGGACGCTATCAGCAGCGTTCCCTTCGGGTAGCGGTGTCGATCCTTCTACCAATGTTCTTCAGCGTAGGACCGAGCTCCTTGTCCAAGATGATAAGAAGGTTGGAATCAATAACTCCTCGGTCGAAACCTTTTACTACACACAAGCAAGTTCCTGGCAAGGACTCAACAGCGGAGCTGCAGACGCAGCGGTCCTTCCTCCTCACAAAGCACTCGTCGTTCGCAACAGTAGTTTGGCAACATCGCCCGTCTTTGTTGGTGTGGTTCCTTCCGCAACCCAAACCCTCGTCCTTCGCATTCCTGCAGGCGGCCAGGACAAGCAGCAAGACAATCCCGTGTCTTTGCTTCGGCCCGTTCCCGTTAAACTTAATGACAGTGGATTAGACGACACCGTTTTCCGACCATCGTCGCTTCCTATCAGTCGAACCGATGAAATACTTGTCTTCGACGACGACGCCGAGGCGATCAACAAGTCATCGAAGTTCACTTACTACAAGTGGGCAGGCAAATGGCGCCGTCTCGATCGGGATGCAAATTATGATGCAGGTGAAGAAGAGATTTTCACACCTGGAACTGGGGTCATCATCCGAAAATCAGGCACCGGTGCCGCTACCGAGCAGGTCGTTTACTGGACTCACGAAGGTCCTACTCTGTAAAAGCTCACTCATTTCCTTCCACATCTCCCAATCACTCCAATGAACGCTTCACTCATTTCTAACTTCTCCCGCAAAGCTGCGATCGTCGTCGCTAGTGCTCTATGCATGGCAGCTGTGGCCCAGGGGTTTACACTTCAACCCGGGCTCGGGTCTCTCACGGACAAAGACGGCAATGATATTGCGGCAGACAGTCTCGTTATCGTCGTCGTCGACTTATCAGGCGACGGCGTTAGTCATCCGACTACCAATGCATTCACCCCTGGTCCAGACGATTTCGTTCTTGGCGCCCTTGGGGCAAAGCCGTTCACTGGACTTGGCACACTCGCTTCAGGTGTGGTCAATGGAGACATCGGATTCACCTTATCCGATGGAATCACCATCGATAGTGGAGATTCTGTGTCTCTCTTCTGGTTTCCTGAACTGACAGCGACCAACTTTTTAAGCGACAGTGACGCGAATGGTAACGGCTTCGATGATGATTTAGATATGTCAATGACTCCTGGTGACACCACCTTTGGAGCCTATAATACCACAGGTTCGCTCCCTTCTGGAGGTTCCCTTGACCCAAGCTGGGTTGTTCCTGATGGGAACGGCGATACCGTGCCTATATCAGGTGTAGGCGTCGGCATTGGAGGGACAATACCGGATTATCTCCTCGCGGCAGCTTTCAAAACCTCAACAGCAGCGATACCCGAACCTTCATCTGCAATCCTTGCTCTCTTTGGGTGCTCATTCCTTCTTTTGCGGCGACGTAAGTAACTCCGCAGCCTGTCTATTTGTGATCCAATTCTAGCTATGAGCCTTAACAGACTTCTAATTTCATTCACCTCATTCCTTCTTTTGACGTCTGCGAGTTCGGCTGCGACGTTCAACTTGGCTGGTGACTGGCTTGCTGATGAGCAGGGCACTCAAGGCATTCCTAACGGATCGTTAATCATGCTTATCGCGAGCACGAAAGACGGTGAATTCTCGGCTCCATCCAGCGCAGGATATGTTAGACCAGACTCGGACGATATTGTCATCGGAACGTTCACGGCAAACGACGCCAGTGGCCTCTTGAATCGTGGCTCTTACACCGGCACGATTCAGGCAAACTATGGCGATGCCAGTAACGGACTTCATGAATTCGACGCAGGAGATCCGCTGCTCATCCGCTGGTTCCCTACGCTTACCAACGACAATCTTGAGAATGTTCCTACGGGGGCAGTGCCTTACGGAGAGTTTAGAAGCGACAATGTCTTGGCTGGAAGCAATAGTGCTTGGATTGCCCCTGACTCTAATGGCGCCACAGTTAATTTGACTATTTCTGCGGCTGCAGTCGGGAATCGCTACAATCCCAATGGTGTCATCTCTATTGGCCAACTTCTCGCCGGCCAACTGTTGAAAGATGCCATTCTGGGAACTGCTCAAGCACAGCTTGAAATTGCCTCAATTGCTGGTGGAGTGCTATCCCTGAGCTGGCCCCTTCTCGACGGCGCGAATCCAGTCGGTCGCCTCCAGCAAAGTGGTAACCTTATTAATTGGTCTGAAATTCCTGTGAAAGTGGATCTCTCGACTGAAGGGGTGGCAAGGGCTAGCATACAACCCGATGCACGTGGCACTGTGTTTTACCGCATCGCTTCCGAGTAGTCCTTCCAGCGGTTGCCCACACAAGGGACTCTCTTGACAGACATCGCCTCCCATACGAGGCAAGTTGATGGATAAAGATCGCGTAGCTCCAGCCTTGGGGCAGATCACCAGTGGACTCTTCATCGCAACAGCAACAGTGGATGAGGAACCGATCGGTATGCTCTGCAGTTTCGTCGAACAGGCGAGCTTTCACCCTCCCATGGTTACGATGGCTCTGACGCCAGATCGGCGACTCGTCGAGGCCTTTACTTTTGGCAATTGCAAACAAGTAGGCCTAAATATCCTGAGCACGAACAACCAGAATTTGATTGGACCATTCGCGAATCCAAACAATGAAGATCCCTTTGAAGATGTCCTACTCGTTGAAAATTCCCATCAATTGCCGCAGCTAGAACGAGCCCTGGCGTTTCTCGTCTGCGAGTATCGCCAAGAAATGATTGCCGGCGACCATCACGTCTACCTCTTCGAAGTCCTGGACGGAGAACTTATCGACGCCGATGCGGAGCCTATCATGCGTGTAAGGCGCAATGGCTTCACCTACTAGTCTATCGATCCGAGACATGGCTCTCCCACTCTCTCCCCAGGTCCTTGCCCAGCTTCGGTGTCCGAAGACCCACCAAGCTCTGCGCCTCGCCTCCCACGATGAGGTACGCCTTTGGCAATCCATCGAGACAGAGACGAAGACGACACAATTTCTAGTAACAGAAGATGGGGCGATCGCCTATCCCGTAGAGGATGGCTACCCAATCTTGCTCTTGGATCGCGCCCTGAAAAATGCAGATGGGCATTGATTTGACCAGTAATGGATTTGTAAGGTAGAGCTTCTGCCATGAGAGCTCTCTTGTTGTTTCTCCTTTGCCTGACATGCCTGGCTCACGCAGATCAATTACTCGTGGAGGCAGAGAGCTTCGACAATCATGGAGGCTGGAAATTGGACACCCAGTTCATCGATGAGATGGGATCGCCCTACCTTTTGGCTCACGGATTGGGCACACCGGTAGCGGATGCAACGAAGGCTGTCACCTTTCCCGCGCCTGGTGAGTATCACGTCTTCGTTAGAACCAAGGATTGGGTCGCCCGCTGGGATGCCGAAGGTCAGCCCGGAAAGTTCCAGGTCCTCATCAATGGAACCGCACTGGAAGAGACCTTTGGCACGGTGGGAAAAGAATGGTTCTGGCATCGGGGAGGCACGGTCACGATCAAGAACACCAAAGCCACCCTATCATTACACGATTTAACGGGCTTCGATGGCCGCTGCGACGCATTATATTTTAGCACCGAGGATAGGATTCCGCCAACGGACAAGCAAGCCCTTGGCTCATGGCGCAAATCCGCGCTGAACCTCCCAGACAGTCCGGTCATTACGGAGCCCTACGATCTTGTCGTGGTCGGTGGGGGTTACTCTGGAATGGGAAGCGCCCTCTCGGCTGCGCGTGCGGGTTGTCGTGTCGCGTTAGTACAGAATCGACCCGTTCTTGGTGGCAACGGAAGTAGCGAGATACGCGTTTGGGCTATGGGTAATATCAGGCGCGGGAAGTTTCCTCGGGTTGGAGAAATCATCGAGGAGTTTGCTGACAAAGCCACTAAGTCACCCGGTCGCTATGGGGAGTTTGGCGACGCAAAGAAAGAAGCCCTCGTGCGAGCAGAGAAGAACATCGATCTGTTTCTCAACCACCATGCCCATCGTGTACACATGGACGGCGAGCGAATTGCCTCTATCGAAGCATTTGACACCCGCACAAGTGAAGAGCGCCGCTTTAAGGGGCGCTGGTTCGTCGATTGTACGGGGCACGGAACCATCGGCACCTTAGCCGGGGCCGACACCGTCATGGAAGAGAAAGGGCGCATGGGCATGAGTAACATGTGGCGCTGGGACAATGCAGCTGAGACTACGGACTTTCCCCAAACGCCTTGGGCTCTAGATCTCGAAATGGAAGACTTCCCCTACCCCAAAGAGTTTCATGGACAATGGTTTTGGGAAAGCGGCTTCGATAAAGATCCGCTAAACGATGCTGAAGGAATCCGGGATTGGAACTTGCGGGCCGTCTTTGGTGCATTCAATGCGATGAAAAATCGCACTGGGGCCGAGAAACACGAGAAAGCTATCCTCACCTGGATCGCATACATTGGTGGACCACGTGAATCACGACGTTTGTTAGGCGATGTCATCCTGGAGCAGGAAGATGTCATTTCAAAAAGGGATTTCCCCGATGGCTGCGTCCCTAGCACTTGGTCAATCGATCTTCACTATCCCAAGAAACAGTATTCAAAGAAATTCCCCGATAATCCATTCATATCCATCGCGGTCCACGATCGACGGGTTGATCGTAGCTACGGATACCCGGTACCTTATCGCTGCTTTTACTCTCGCAATATTCCCAACCTCTTCATGGGAGGTCGCTGTATCAGCGTTTCGCATGAGGCGCTCGGAACCGTTCGCGTTATGAAAACCTGTGGCATGATGGGCGAAGTGGTAGGGAAAGCCGCAGCGCTGTGTGCCAAGCACGCCTGTGATCCCCGCGATGTCTATAATCGCTACCTGGCCGAACTTCTGCAAATGCTTCAACTGCCTGGCAAAGCGCATCGCGACACCGTGAATGACACGTTTACGATTCCTGAAGATGCGCTCGAAGAAGCGAGCCCACATGGTCCTATGAGAGGGCTGGACCCCAAGAAACTCGGCGGCATCGTCATTGATGACCGCGATGCCAAGATCGAAGGCAAATGGACGAAAGGCGAAGGCCTCAAGCCATTCGTTGGCTTTACCTACCGTTACGCGAGTGCCGACTCCGGGGCATCCATGCGCTTCTCGCACGAGGTCGTAGATCCAGGTAAGTTTGATGTCCGCATCGCCTATCAACCTCACGAGAACCGGGGTACTCGAGTTCCGATCCAAGTGATCGGCTCAAACGGCTTTCGACTCGAGACGACTGTGGACATGACCAAGGCGGCTCCACTACCTAACGGGTTTCTATCGATCGGTGCCATCGAGACAGTCAAGGGCTCTCTCAGCGTGATCATTGGAACAGCAAAGGCTGGTGGGACCGTTCATGCCGATGCCGTGCAGTTCATTCCCGTCGCTCCTTGAAACAGAGGATACGGTGGAGGTCATGGGGCCTGGCGGGCTTTCGCGCTCTCCTACTGATAGCGATCTTCGCCTGCTTCCACCGCGCGGCCTCTCGAAGCTGGAGTGTCGTCAACCCAACCGACAAACTGCTCACCTTGGCCCAGGTGCTACCGTATTTCCCATCGGCGACATCTATCTCTCAGGATAGCAGTAGCCTTTGGCAGAAGGTGCTCGATCACAACGACGACACCCTCGGTACTGTCATTCAAACCTCGCCAGAGAGTGATTCCATCATCGGGTTCTCAGGCTCTAGCAATACCCTAGTTGCTTTTGACAAAGAAGGCACGGTGATGAACCTGGTCATCCTCACGAGCGGCGACACGGATGACCACGTGGATCAAGTACGCGAGAACGCCCGTTTTATGAGCGCAATCACCGGTAAATCCTGGGAGGACCTTGCCCAGATATCAGGAATCGAGGGTGTCTCCGGTGCGACCTTAACAAGTCAGGCTGTTCTCGAGAGCATCATTCGCCGGACAGGAGGCTCGACCCCAAGCCTGCGCTTTCCTACCAGCATCACGCTATCGGAAGCGCAAGATTTCTTTCCTCAAGCTGCCACATTGGAGACCGAAAGCCGCGCCTTTCTCGCCGTTAAGGATTCCATAGGAACACCGCTTGGCTACGTTGCACGAAGTTCGCCCCACAGCGATTCATTCATCGGCTACCAAGGCCCCACAGATACATTGGTTGTCTTCGATCTTAACAAGCACGTCATCGGTATCCGGCCTCGTAAAAGTTTCGACACTAAGAACTATTTAAAGAGTATTGAGATCGATGACTACTTTCTCAAGAGCTTCAATGGGCAAACGTTAGAGACACTCGCAACTCTCGATCTGTTAGAAGCTGGAATAGAAGGAGTATCGGGAGCGACAATGACCAGTATGACGATGGCAGATGGTGTCCTGGCCATGGCGAAGCACCTGAGGCAAGAAACTACAGTTTCAGAGGTCTCTTGGTGGCGCAAGGTCTCGCCGCATCAGTATGGGACCATTGTCATCACGCTCTTCGGCGTCGTGATGGCTGTGTCGCGCCTACGCGGTGTGCGTTGGGTGCGGGTGACATTCCAAGCACTGCTTATTGGTTACCTCGGCTTCCACAATGGACACCTGATTTCGCAAGCGCTACTCGCGGGCTGGGCCTCACACGGCCTTCCTTGGCGTCTCGCACCTGGCTTGGTGTTTCTGACCATAGCCGCCTTTGTGGTGCCGCTGGTCTCGGGTAAGCAAGTATACTGTCACCAGCTATGCCCCCATGGAGCTGCACAGCAGTGGCTAAAGGGGCGCTCACGTTGGAAATGGCAAATCTCCCCCGCGCTCGACCGCGCCTTGCGTGGTATCCCGATCCTGCTCATTGCCATCACCGTCATTGCCACGATCCGAGCCTGGCCCGTGAATCTCGCTGACATAGAAGCCTTCGATGCCTACCTTTACCCCATCGTCGGATTCTCTGCCCTCCTCATTGCCATTGTTGGACTAGCGATCTCTACAACCGTGCCCATGGCTTACTGCCGCTACGGTTGCCCGACCGGAGCCCTTCTCAACTTCGTACGCAGACGAGGCACCCACGACAGATTCCACCGCCGGGATGTGATCGCCCTGGGCCTTCTCGCAACGGCGTTCTTCCTTACTTCACTTTCATGACACCACGCATGAGCAAATGGTGTCCTGGAAACGTACAAACAAACTCGTAGTCGCCAGCATTGCTTGGGGCCGTGAACTGCATTAGCTCTTCGCCTTGATGGTCTAGTAGCTTGCTCGACGCCAAAACTTTATCGTTCTCAGGAACCCACTCCTTGTCAAACCCTTCAGCGCCTAACAAGATTGCGGCACTGCCGACCTCATCCGCTGCGCCCGGCTGCACCACCACGATGTTGTGCGGCATGAAATCCGGATTCGCGAACGTCAGTTTAACTTGCTTGCCGGCTTTGACTGTAAACTCCTTCACATCAAATTGCAGCTTCTCGACCACCGTCCCGATACGCACTTCGATATAGTCACTTGTTTCAGAAAGGACTCCTGATTTCTTTAGAACTGCCCCCTCCTCCTCGGGCAAGGCGGCGCTACCCTGCGCTGGATCCGCCGCATACCAGTGATGCTGAACTGTCGAGGCAGCGACCTGAGCATGCGGCTCAGGTGAACCAAGTACAGCCGTGAGCAGACCTGTATTTCTAACATTATGTTGCTGATGCAACCATAGAGCCTCAAGTAAATGATGTGCGTCTTCTTTCTTCTTTGGATCGAAAGCTTTCATCCAAGTAGCACAAGCAGCAATCACCTCTTTAGAATCTCGTCCACTCAGTTCAAGGCGCGCGCGCTGGCGGACACCGTCGATAGGATGCTCAAGAACCTTCAGCAAGGCCGGAATGGACTCCCCCGCAATGGCCACATCCTCCTGAAGAGGGCGTCCCTTCGCCGTAATACGGTAGACACGACCGTGCCTGTGGTCACGATTGGGGTCACGCACGTTGTGCTGCATGTGTCCAATGATCACGTTGTGCCAATCAGCAACGTAAAGACCACCGTCAGCCCCGAAGACAGCATCGGAAGGGCGAAAATTCTTGTCTTCACTTACTAACAAATCCGCCTTCGGAGTTCCCCACACTTCTCCAACCTTATGTTCAATCGTCACCGTCTCTTTGCTGCGCTTCTCCGTTCGCGTATGTCCGCCATCGCGATCGAGGCTATACTGCTTGATGCCCAGGTAACCAATGGTGTTGCATATAAGATAATCTCCCTGCATGTCATCGGGAAAGTTCGCACTCGAAACAACTTCATTTGCAGGCACCGGTCGAACTTCCTTTTCCAGTAACTTGTGCATCTTGAAGCCATTTCCCTCTGGACGCACCTGATAGGTACGGCCACCAGTCCCGTCATTTGCATAGTGATAGCCCCACCGATCAAAGCTGATCCCATGGGGGTTCGGACTGTTTCCAGCATGGAAAGCAATCGTGTAGCGCCGCGGATCAAATCGATACATGGCAGAGGCACCTGTACTGACAGAAGGTCCCCAAGGGTGCTCCATGTTGTTGTGGAGAAAGATGCCACTCTGCCAATAGATACCGCCATCAGGCCCGTAGATCAGATTGTTCGCTGCGTGGTGGGTGTCCGCTGAGCCAATTCCCTGTAAGAGAACCTTTCGCACATCGGCAACATCATCACCATCGGTATCCTTGAAAAAGATTAAGTTCGGCTGTGAAGCCACAATGACACCACCATTCCAGAATTCGAATCCTAACGGATTGTGGACCTCGCAGAAAGTGATGGCTTTGTCGGCCCTTCCATCACGATCTTCGTCTGGTAAAATGAGGAGTCTATCATTCATCTTTTTAAGTGGCTCCCACTTTGGATAGGTCGGCCAAGCAGCCACCCAGAGACGTCCCTTTACATCGACTTGCATCTGAACCGGATTGACGAGTTCAGGAAATTGCTTCTCATCAGCAAAGAGACCGACCTCAAAAGGCTCGCTCACCTTGAGCGACTTAACTCCCTCTTCGCCACTTTGATACCTAAGGTCGCCCTCCTTCTGCGCATTCGAACTTCGGCTTCCACCACCCACATTGGAAATCACCGGCACAGGTTTGGGCACATTGCTATCGTCGATCTGAAGATCTCCACCCTGCGCACGCGCCCAAATGCGGCGGTCGCGGTTGTCAGTCATCACATCGATCATGGCAAGCTCGTGCATGAGCACTTCGCGATTCGTCTGGTCATCGACAAACTTCAACGTGGAGCGGCCACCCCAGACGTCATTACCATCAGTGGCCCGATAGCGATTGAACCAATGCCAGTCCTTGTCTTTCACAGCCTCCCGCAGGGCATCACTGGGACTGGATTCTGCAGCAGCTTTGCCTAACAACCCTTCTGTGATGGCTTGTGCGAGGTAACGATCACCCTGTTCATTCAAGTGAATGCCATTAATCGTCAATGGAGCATCGTGAGTATCATACAGCTTCTTCGTTGGTTCAAAGATGTCCATAAATGTGACCTTCTTTTCCCCGGCCACTTCTTGAATCGCCTTGCTATAGACAGCCAGCCTCACATTGTTCGCACTTCCATCCGGAAGATCTGGATCGTCCAGATCTTCATGGGCAATCGGCGAGAAGAGCACGAAACGAGGCTCCGTCTCACCGTTTGGCTTGAGGCCACGGTAGCTCTCGATCATGTCGCTGAGCTTTTTCTTAAAGTCAGAGACCCCATCCTGACCTGCAAACGATTCGTTGTATCCAAAGAAGACGAAGATGACGTCCGCAGCGACGTGCTTCAGATAGTCCTCCGCCGCCATGAATCCTTTGTTTCGGGGTCGCTTGTCAACGGTGTCCCCAGGAAAGGCTAAGTTTCGGATGACAAGCTCATGCTTGGGAAGAGCTGTCTGCAGAAAGGTCTCCAGCCAGCTATCGTATTGGAGCCTCCCCGCCGTGGCATTGCCGATGATGGCAACTCGATCTCCCTGTTCAAATTTGAATTCAGCTTGGATCGCTGGTGTAAACGCGAGGGCAATAGAAGCGGCCGCAAACTGGATGAATCGACGAGAAGACTTAAGCATAGATTAAAGGGTTTCACCGTGGAACCCCGCGCAGGTCGAGAGTCTCGGCCAGAAGAGGGGGCTCTTTGATCTGAGCGGGCTTGATTGATCTGGGGTTCGTGTGCCACGCTTTCCAAAGGTTCATGAAGCTCTTCCTCATCCTGCTTGCCGTCGTCACTTTATTCGAAGTCCAGTCCGAAACGTCATGGAACCAGTTTCGCGGGCCCAGTGGCTCGGGAGTCTTCGTCAAAGGGCAACCACCTTTGAGGATGGATCCTTCCCTGGCTGCCTGGAGAGCGCCGTTAGCTCCCGGTCAGTCTTCCCCTGTAATCCAAGGCGATCTTCTTGTAATCACGGCCCTTGAGGACGGAAAGCAGCTTGTGACGCTAGCCTTCGACAAGGTTTCCGGAAAGCAACGATGGCGGAAGCCTGCCCCAGAGTGTGCCCTGGAAAAAGTGCATGAAGCCGGCAGCCCGGCAGCATCCACTCCATACGTGGACATGAATCGGGTCTACGTCTATTTCGGTTCGTTTGGGTTGTTATGCTACGATCACGGCGGAAACGAGATTTGGAAAAAGTCTATACCAACACCCAAGAGCCTGTATGGGATGTCGACGTCACCAATTGTCCATGAAAACAAGCTTATCATGGTCTTGGACAACGACTCGAATCTCCCAGACAGCGACGTTAGCCAATCTCGCATCATCGCACTCGACAAGACGAACGGAGAGCTGATCTGGGAGACACCGCGCCCCTTTAACCGCAGTGGTTGGTCAACTCCAACAGTCCTTCGTAATCGAGGCGGCTCTGACGAATTAGTCGTTCTTGGCCACGGACGCGTCTACGGCTACGACGCAGATACAGGTGTAGAGAAGTGGTTCGTGAACGGATTCTCTCGTGAAACGATTGCCCGTCCCGTTACCGGAAATGGCATGGTCTTTGTATCGGCATCGATGCTCGGAGGCGTCGCTGACGAAGATCCGGATCGCGAGCCTTTCTGGAAAGCGTTGTTGCCATTTGATACGAACAATAATGGGAAAATCGAGCGCCACGAGATGACGCGCGACTTCACGTTTCCGCTTCGTCCAGACTTGCCTATTGGCCATCCAGGATTTGGCATTCCCCTCCCCCAAGACCAAGCGAAACGGACAAAGCGTCAGGATGGCTTTCTCAAATGGGTCGACAAGAACAAAGACGGCGCTTGGACTAAGGAGGAACTACTGAATCACCTCTCGTTCAACCGGGGAAAGCCCAACCTCATGGCCATTCGACCAGGCGGCAGCGGGGACGTTTCCGAGAGCCATGTCAGCTGGGCACTTCATCGAAACATTCCAGAGATCCCGTCACCAATCTTTTACCAAGACCGTATCTACATGGTACGCAATGGAGGGATTCTCACCTGCGTGAACGCCCTCTCCGGAGAAACCCTCTACAAAAAGCGGTTAGGGGCGACCGGACAATATGGTGCTTCACCCATTATCTCTGGTGGTCATCTCTACTTGGTATCAAACGAAGGACTATTCACCCTAGTTCCAGTAGGCGATAAATTTGATATAGCATACCAGCACGACCTCAAGACAAGCATCACCGCCACTCCGGCCATTGATGCAAATAGCATTTATGTGAGAACCTCAGCTGGACTAACAGCCTATCGTTAACGAAGAGCCCAAGTTTACCTAACCCTGAACCTGCACCGTCGGCGTCACACGCTTTGGATCCCGGTGATGGCGACGTGGCACACCGTTCTGATCATATCGATCACGTGAGAACGAACGAATCATGCAGATCCCGTTCAGGATCGACATTCCTAGATAGATGTATCCAAATGAAGTCTGCTTGATCACGTTGAAGCAATAGAAGGCCAGGACACCGAACATAAAAATGCCGACCGCATAGATAACGCGCCAAAGCAGTTCCCATCTGTTGGCGTAGCCGTCCCCGAGAGACTGGCCAAGGCGCTTCCTCAGATAGCCAGCAATGAGGCCAAACATGATCCCGAAAGGGATGCTGATAGAAAGGGCGCGGAGTAGGTGATCGAAATATGGCATTTGAAAATTCTTATTATTACGGAAATTACAATCTAGAAATTTTCCAACGCAACTTAGTAGTCATTCAATCCTTTTAGCCTTACTCTGGGCGACCAAACACAACTCGGCTGCTTTGAAGGTATGCTCCTGAGTCATG
>Ga0213868_10002050_pt1 | contig 19376 bp, 19 predicted proteins | sample PICome_9_FD_160087 | JGI IMG/M metagenome (GOLD analysis project Ga0213868, IMG submission 160087) | Coastal seawater microbial communities near Pivers Island, North Carolina, United States - PICO127 | ecosystem: Environmental > Aquatic > Marine > Coastal | place: USA: North Carolina...
CGAATTACAGAAGAGGCATGATAAATCATTTGATCTAAGGTAATTGGTAGCGTAGTTTCATGTCCTGCCATAACATTACTTGCAGAATCGCCTACAAGAATAACATCAATACCAGCTCCATCAACAATTTTTGCCATAGTATAATCATAGGCAGTAAGCATAGATATTTTTTCGCCATGGGCTTTCATATCTACTAATGTTTTTACGGTAACGCGTTTATATTCTTTTTTGGCTACAGACATGTTTCAATTTAGTTTAGTTATCATGTAAAAATACTAAATAAAGAAGATACTGTTAAACTTTTATTTAAAGTAAACCTTGATTACTGGTTATCAGTTATTTTCATTAAATACTACCGACTTATTCATTTAAAGTTGATACTAACAATCTGTTAAATAAACACCAACAGCCAAACCGCCTTCTGAGGTTTCTTTATATTTAGAATGCATATCCTTTGCCGTTTCCCACATCGTGTTTACCACTTTATCTAAAGGTACTTTTACATGCTCAGGATTAGTATCTAATGCCAGTTCTGCTGCATTTATTGCTTTTATAGCGCCCATAGCATTGCGCTCTATACAAGGTATTTGTACTAACCCACCAATAGGATCGCAAGTTAAACCTAAATGATGTTCCATTGCTATTTCAGCTGCAACTAAAACTTGCTCTGGTGTACCACCAAGTAATTCGGTTAGTGCCCCAGCGGCCATAGCTGATGACACACCAATTTCTGCTTGACAGCCTCCCATAGCAGCACTTATGGTTGCGCCTTTCTTAAAAACACTCCCTATTTCTCCTGCTGTTAGTAGAAATTTTTTAATATCCTCAAAATTACCATCATGGTTTTCAATGACTAAATAATACATTAAAACCGATGGGATTACGCCTGCACTTCCGTTGGTTGGAGCCGTTACCACACGCCCTAATGCCGCATTAACTTCATTTACAGCTAATGCAAAACAGCTTACCCATTTAAGTATTTGGCGGAATTTAACTTCTGTATTTCTGATAGCATAAATCCATTCCATGGAATTATTATATGGTGTTGTACCTTGTAAATTTTTATGCATATCGTATGCGCGACGCCTTACGTTTAATCCACCAGGAAGATTACCCTCTGTATGACAACCTGTATACATAGAATCGAGCATGGTATCCCAAATACGCTTTAATTCTATATCAATCTCTGTTTCTTTACGAATTGATTTTTCGTTTTCTAAAACAACTTCGGAAATAGATTTATTTAATGTCGAGCAAAACTGAAGTAACTCAGTCCCCTTGTCTATCGGGTAAGGAAAAGTACATTTTATTTCAAAATTCCTTTTAGAGTTTTTACGTTCTTTTTTTATAACAAATCCACCACCAATGGAGTAGAATGTAGAAGTCGTTTTTTTCCCATTACAAATTGCTGAGAATTTTAGTCCGTTAGCATGAAATGGCAAAAATCTTCTATTAAAAACAATATCAGTTTTAGGGTTGAATCCTACTTTTTTTTCATTGTTAAAAGATAATGTGTTGGTGTTTTTTATTGTTGTAATAATTTCGTTAATCCTTTCTGTAGGGATGGTTTCAGGATTAGCACCGCATAAACCAAGCATCACGGCATAATCTGTAGCATGTCCTTTTCCTGTTAGGGATAAAGAACCATAGAGGTCAACTGTGATTTTTTCAACGTTATCAAAGGTTTTAGCAGTTTTAAGTTCTTTAATCCAACGTTCGGCAGCTCTCCAAGGGCCTAGCGTATGAGAGCTCGAAGGACCAACTCCAATTTTTAGCATGTCGAAAACAGAGATACATTCCATAGTTGCGCAATCGTTATAGTTGGGCAAATATAGATTGTTTTTTTCTTGAAAAGTTGTTACGCTGATAAAAAATAGGAGTTAGTTTATATATAATAATGATGTCTTGAATAGGAGCGCAAGGAATTGTAGCCGTTCGGCTATCCCTCGATAGTCTTAACCTTTTTAAGGCACGAAAAAAAGACCTGCCGGCAGGCAGGCAGGTATAGCGGAAAGCCCGACCCTTGTGGTTGCGCCTAAAAAATGACAGATGTATATTAACTAAAATCGGAGACAGCACGGGTAAATGGATAAGAATCTGACACTGTGTCAGCATTTTTGAGTTGGCATAAAGATTGACCTATACAACTTGAAATTAAAAATGAACATTCAACACATTAAAAAAATATATTATGAGTAAAATTATTGGAATCGATTTAGGAACAACCAACTCTTGCGTTTCTGTGATGGAAGGTAACGAGCCTGTTGTAATCCCAAATGCGGAAGGTAAACGTACTACTCCGTCGGTGATTGCATTTGTAGAAGGAGGAGAGATTAAAGTTGGTGACCCAGCAAAAAGACAAGCGGTAACAAACCCAACAAAAACAGTTTATTCTATTAAGCGTTTTATGGGGAATAAATATTCTGAGTCTAAAAAAGAAGCAGAACGTGTACCATATAAAGTAGTAAAAGGTGATAATGACACACCTAGAGTTGATATTGATGGTCGTTTATACACACCACAAGAATTATCGGCTATGATTCTTCAAAAAATGAAGAAAACTGCTGAAGATTACCTAGGAACTGATGTAACTGAAGCGGTAATTACAGTGCCAGCTTACTTTAACGATAGTCAACGTCAAGCTACAAAAGAAGCAGGTGAAATTGCTGGTTTAAAAGTTAGACGTATTATTAACGAACCTACTGCAGCTGCTTTAGCTTACGGTATGGACAAAAAAGGTGTCGACCAAAAAATAGTTGTTTTTGACTTTGGTGGAGGAACACATGATGTATCTATCCTTGAATTAGGTGATGGTGTATTTGAAGTACTTTCAACAGATGGTGATACCCACTTAGGTGGTGATGATGTTGATGAAAAAATCATTAGCTGGTTGGCAGATGAGTTTAAAGCTGAAGAGAGCATGGATTTACGTAAAGATCCAATGTCTTTACAACGTTTGAAAGAAGCTGCTGAAAAAGCGAAGATTGAATTATCATCTTCTGCACAAACAGAAATTAACTTACCTTATATTACAGCTACTGCTAGCGGACCAAAACACTTGGTGCGTACATTAACACGCTCTAAATTTGAGCAATTAATTGACGATCTAGTAAAACGTACTATTGAGCCATGTGAAACTGCATTAAAAGCAGCTGGTTTAAGTAAAAAGGATATTGACGAAGTTATTTTAGTTGGTGGTTCTACACGTATTCCTGCGGTGCAAGCGGCAGTAGAGAAATTCTTTGGAAAAACACCAAGTAAAGGTGTTAATCCTGATGAAGTTGTTTCTTTAGGAGCTGGTATCCAAGGTGGTGTTTTATCTGGTGATGTTAAAGATGTATTGCTTTTAGATGTAACACCTTTATCTTTAGGTATTGAAACTATGGGTAATGTATTTACAAAACTTATTGAAGCGAATACAACGATTCCTACTAAGAAATCACAAGTATTTTCAACAGCGGCAGATAATCAGCCTTCTGTAGAAATACATGTATTACAAGGTGAGCGTGCTATGGCTGCCGATAATAATACTATAGGTCGTTTTCACTTAGATGGTATTCCACCTTCAAGACGTGGAACTCCACAAATTGAAGTAACCTTTGATATTGATGCAAACGGAATTATACACGTTACTGCTGGCGATAAAGCGACAGGTAAAACACAGGATATTCGTATTGAAGCATCTTCTGGATTAACTGAGGAAGAAATCCAAAAAATGAAAGCTGACGCTGAAGCAAATGCAGAATCAGATAAAGCAGCTGCAGAACAAGCTCAAAAATTAAATGAAGCAGATTCTATGATTTTCCAAACGGAAAAACAATTAGAAGAGTTTGGTGATAAATTATCAGAAGATAAAAAACAGCCAATCGTTGATGCTTTAGAAGAGTTGAAGAAAGCTTATGAATCTAAAGATTTAGAAGTTATTACTCCAGCTTTAGATAAAATAAACGAAGCTTGGAAAGTGGCCTCTGAAGAAATGTACAAAGCACAAGCTGAAGCACAAGAAGGTGGTGAAGCTCCAGGACCAGATGCTAGCCAAAACGGAGAAGCTGAAAGTAGTGACGTTGAAGATGTTGACTTCGAAGAAGTGAAGTAAATTAATGTCATACTGAACCTGTGTTCGGTGTCTAACAATAAATTTAAAACGCAATCATTCATTTGGTTGCGTTTTTTTTATGCAGAAACATTTTATTAATGACTAAAGTGTGTGGGAAAGTAACTGCAGCTATAAAAGAAAAGAATATAGCATAAAACATTTTTTCTTCTTTAAATATAACATAAACAATACCTATACCTATTAAAGACAAAACCCAATATGGAAAAGACTGTTTACAATATTGGAATACATTTTTTTTATTAAAAGCACCATAAATAAAATTCACTTGTTCATAAAGCGATGGAATACTATGCCAAAGAATAAAATAAATGGTGAAACCCCATATTAAAGTTGAAACTTTAAATATTATGGTAAAGATTAATAAAAAGAGTAATTCTTTTAAGAGAATGGCTTTAAAAGAAGCTGACTTCATGAATAAGACTATTGTAATTAATATAAAAACAATGGAATTGGCAACAAAGGAGTAGGTAATAAAAGCGTTATGTAAAGTCTGTCCCGTTATAGAAAAAACGACTTTAATAACGTCAAAAGGATTTAGCACAAACAATAATTGAAGCACTAATAAACCATATACAAAGTAAAACGTGTTTTTTAAGTTCTTGGAAATATTTAATGCTCTGTATTCCCAATGTTGTTCACCAAAATGGTAAGCACTAAAAAGAATAAAGAGAACCAATCCAATTGATGGTAAAATATAAAATAAGATTACCGCAGATAAAACGGTGATTAAATAGGTGGCTAAAACTCTAATAAACGGATATTTCGTTTTTGTAATGGAAATAGAATGAATAAGTAAAATATCATTTGATCCATGTAAAATACCAAAAGAAAAAATGAATATAAAGCCTAAAATAATCTCGAAATCACCAGAAAACATTGATGTAATCCAGAGACCTAGAAAACTAAGTAAAATTGAGATATTATTAATTTTATCCATGTAATATTTTATTATTATCAAAATTAATCAAAATTAATTGCATTATTATATTTATTATGTTTAGTTTTTTATATATTCGTTTAAACAAAATATTAACTAACTAATAAATATTATGAAAATTCTTTTAATTTTAACTGATGTTACTTCTAAAATGGATCCTACTGATTATGTTGGATTTACCTTTTTTGTTGGCTGTATGGCTATGATGGCCGCTTCGGCTTTTTTCTTTTTATCACTTAATCAATTTGATAGAAAATGGCGAACCTCTGTACTGGTTTCAGGTTTAATTACGTTTATTGCCGCAGTACACTATTTTTACATGAGAGATTATTGGGCCGCTCACATGGAATCTCCAACATTTTTCAGATATGTAGACTGGATTTTAACAGTGCCTTTAATGTGTGTAGAATTTTACTTAATCCTTAAAATTGCTGGTGCAAAACCTTCTCTAATGTGGAAAATGATTGGATTTTCTGTAATCATGCTCGTTACTGGTTACTTTGGTGAAGCAGTTTACACAGATCAAGCTGCTCTTTGGGGTGCAATCTCAGGACTAGCTTATTTTTATATTGTTTATGAAATTTGGCTTGGTAGTGCAAAAAAGCTTGCAGTTGCTGCGGGTGGAGAAATCTTGAAAGCACATAAAATATTATGTTGGTTTGTACTTGTAGGTTGGGCGATTTACCCTTTAGGATATATGCTGGGAACCGATGGTTGGTACACAAATATATTAGGATCAGGAAGCGTAGATGTTGTTTATAATATAGCTGATGCCGTTAATAAAATTGGATTTGGTTTGGTAATTTATGCCTTAGCTGTTAAAAAACAAGATGCAATTGCTTAATTAAAAAAGAAAAGTAAACATATTGTAAAAAGCGTAACAAAATGTTACGCTTTTTTTTTATACATAAATTCTAGAACCAATTAAAAACACACTAATTTGCAATTTATCTATTTTCATGAAATTATATGGCATTTGCACTTTCAATTAAGAACACGTATCAACCCAAACGATTAGCAGTAAAACTAAACTCAAAAGGCGAACAGTTTGTTGTACAAGGCCATCCTTGGGTGTTTTCTAATAACATCACCAAGATAAATGAAGATGCAAAGTCAGGCGATTTAACGATCATTTTTAGTAAAAATAAAAACAGAGTTGTTGGTTTAGGGTTATATGATGCCAATTCGCCCATTCGAATTAAAATGCTTCATAGTAGCTATGAGAAAGCTGAGATTAATGGAGTATTTTTTCAAAATAAAATAGAAGAAGCTTATGATAGAAGGCGGCATTTATTAAAAACGAACACCAATAGTTATCGATTATTATTTGGTGAAAACGATGGTTTCCCAGGTTTGATAGCAGATGTTTATGCATCCGTTTTGGTTGTAAAAATATATTCTGAAATATGGTTACCCTATTTAGAAACCATTATCCCGAGTTTACAACAAACATCGGAAGCAGAAACTGTCGTTATTCGATTAAGCAGAAGTTTAGAAAAATCAAAAGTGCATTCACTTAAAAATGGAGAAGTTGTTTTTGGTACTCTTGAGAATGAAGTTGTGGAATTTGTTGAGCACGGAGTCAACTTTTCTGCAAATGTTATCAAAGGTCATAAAACGGGTTATTTTTTAGATCATCGTGCTAATAGAAAGCAAGTAGGCGAGTGGAGTAAAGGAAAAACAGTATTGGATGTGTTTAGTTATGCCGGTGGATTTTCGGTGCATGCTTTATATAATGGCGCTAAAGAGGTTACGAGCTTAGATATTAGTAAACAAGCTTTAGAAATTGCTATTGAAAACGGAAAGTTGAATCGGTATTCTGGAAAACACAAAACGATTTCTGGCGATGCATTTGCGGAGCTTAAAATGCTCATTAAAAATAAAGTTACTTTTGATGTTGTGGTTATAGATCCGCCAAGTTTTGCTAAACAAGCATCAGAAATTGAACTAGCAAAAAAGAAATATGCACAATTGGCTGAGTTGGGAGAAAAGCTAACCGCCAAAAACGGCTTGTTAGTCTTGGCCTCTTGTTCATCTAGAGTTTATGCTCAGTCATTTTTAGATATAAATAGTCAAGCCTTAGGTTCAACAAATAGACGATATAAAATTGTTTTAAAGACACAGCATGATACCGATCATCCTGTTAGTTTTCCTGAAGGCGCATATTTAAAATGTGGCTATTATCGTTTTATTGATGAGGCTTAGTTTTTACTGTGTTATTAAACTTAACTATGTATTACATTTTATTATAATAAAAAGCGCAATCAAATAAATGATTACGCTTCTTAAGTTTAGTAATTTAAACTTTAACAATTATAGGAAATTGCCATCCTCTGCTAATTTTACTCTCATAACTTTCTTACCATTTTTAAGTTTCACTTTATATTGCTTAGAAACTTTTTCATTATTCTTATGATAATTTACGAGATACACATCTTTTTCTAAAGACCAATTTGGAAATCTTTTATAAACTGCGTTTCTAACATCTTTAGGTAATTTTACATTTTGAAATCTTTCAATAGTTCTTATAATTTCACCATTCTTGTCATACGCGGCAAGTATTTTTCCATCTGGAATGTAGAAGGATACGGTATAAGTGTCATACTCATCACCATAAAGGTCTGAGTTTTTTAAATCGTACATAGCTACTTGTTCTTGTAGCATTTGAACAGATAGGTCGGTGTCTTCATTTTCAACAGCGTTCAGATATTTATAATTCACTGCTGTTATAACGACTTCAGGGAGTTGAGTAATTTGAGAATACATCCCAAACGTCAAACAAAAAATAATTAGACTTAAAATTGATTTTTTCATGATATTAAGGTTTTAAGATTAATATTATGAAGATATATTTTTAATAAAACGCATACAATGATATCCATCAGATTAGTAGGGTTTTATTATCAATTTCGTATTGTTAAATAAATTTTAAAGGAATATGCCCATTTCATTAGTTTTAACCGTAATGGTTTCATTTTCATTTTTAAGCTTAATTTTGTACTGCTGTTTTAAGGAATCTGTTTCAATATGGTATTTAATATAATAAATATCTTCAACTATTCCCCAATTAGGAAACCGCTTTGAAACCGCTTGCATAACTACTAAAGGCAATCTTACATTATTATATTTTTCAATAGTTCTTACAATTTTTCCATTTATATCATAAGCGGCAACTATTTTTCCTTCAGGAACATAAAAAGAAACACTGTAAGTATCGTGTTCATCATCGTAAAGATTAGACTTTTCTATATTTTTATAATTAAGAACTTCATTTTCTAACTTTTTAACCCGTTCTGGCACATTGTCAATATCTATAGCATCTAAATACTTGTAATTTACTGTGATTAAAGTTTCTGGTAATTCGACTGTTTGAGCACTGATTTGGATGGTTAATCCAAAAATAAATAAACCTAAGATTAATTTTTTCATAATAGATTATTATTGATTTTAAAACACTAAAATTAACTATGCGTGCATAATAAAAAAATGATATATATCATGTAACCAGGTATTTATGATTATTTTCTATTCAATTTTCGTAACTAATTGATTGTTAGTTATTATGCGTGCATAATATTTATAATATTTATTATATTTGCTGAAATCAATTCAAAATCATGGAAACTGAACTTACCAAACTCCTTAACATTAAATACCCTATAATTCAAGCACCTATGTTTTTGGTTTCAAATGTTGCCATGGTTAAAGAAGCGATGCATGGAGGAATTGCAGGTTGTATTCCGGCATTAAACTATAGAACATTAGATGAGTTACGTATTGCTTTACGAGAGCTAAAAGCAGCTAAACCAGAAGGTGGATCTTTCGGTTTTAACCTTATTGTAAACAAATCAAACGTTAAGTATAAAGGGCAATTAAAAGTAATTTGTGAAGAAGGTTGTGACTTCATAATAACGTCTTTGGGCAGTCCTGAAGAAACCATAAAGCAATCACATAAAGTTGGTATTAAAGTGTTTTGTGATGTTACCGATTTAAAATTTGCTAAAAAGGTTGAGAGTCTAGGTGGTGATGCTATCATAGCAGTGAATAATGAAGCAGGAGGACACCGTGGAAACCTAACAGCTGAGGCCTTGATTAAAGAATTAAGTTCACATTGTAATATTCCTGTAATTTCGGCAGGAGGTGTTGGTTGTAAAGCTGATATTGATGAGATGCTTAGTTATGGCGCAGAAGGTGTTTCAGTAGGAAGTCCTTTTATAGCTTCAGAAGAAGCTGGTGTTACAGACGATTATAAACAAGCCTGTGTAGAATATGGTGCTAATGATATCATTATGACCGAACGTATTTCGGGAACACCATGTACGGTCATTAATACGCCCTATGTTCAAAAAATAGGAACGAAACAAACGTGGTTAGAATCTGTTTTAAATAAGAATAAAAAACTCAAGAAATGGGTAAAAATGGTACGCTTTTCAATAGGTATGAATGCTACTAAAAATGCCGCTACAAAAGCTACTTACAAAACAGTTTGGGTAGCGGGCCCAAGTATAGAACATACCAATAAAATATTACCTACTAAAGATATAATTAGACGTTTAGTTAGTTAACTAGCGCTACTTCTTTTTGCTTATCATTTTTCTTTTTGCCTACAAATAGACTTAAAGTAGTACTCGCGACTAAACCCCCAATAGAGGTAGCTACTATTTCACCAGGATCAAAACGTTCATTTTCGCTAACATCAATAAGTTCTTTAGTTGCACCCGCTAAAGTAGACATACCCAAACTATACCAAAAGGCCTTTTTCTTGTTTTTTGTTATAATATAAACAGTAGTATAAGTTCCGCTAGAAATTAAGAAACCAGCACCCAAGTGTAGTTTATCATCTCCAGATACAAATTGTGCGCTACAAAAACTGGTGAACGATAAGGCTAATGCTACTATAAAGGTCTTCATCATAAAAAATTATTTTAAAAACACAATTTTAAATAATATTTATGACTCCTGTTGTAATTATGTGATGAATAACCTTTTTATTTGGTTCAAGGTATTTATTTGATTTATTTGGATTTTAAATTAACTAAATTTGATTGTCAGTATATTGCGCATATTATGAAAATTGAAAATGAATCTCAACTTCGTGAATTATATGGTTATCCTAGTGGAAGAGCTAAAGAAAAAGTGTTAAACCATTTAGAAAAACACGCCATAAATTTTATCGAAACATCACCTTTTTTAACGATGTCTACTTCGAGTAGCGAAGGAAAAATGGATGCATCACCAAGAGGTGGCGCTTCAGGGTTCGTAAAAGTGGTCGATAAAACAACACTTGTTATTCCTGATGCTAAAGGCAATAATAGGGTAGATAGTATTTGTAATATTATTGAGACTGGGACAATTGGGTTATTATTTTTAATTCCAGGAGTCGATGAAACTTTGCGTATTAATGGTAGTGCTTACCTCTCTACTGATAACCTATATTTAGAATTGTTTACTGAAGAACAAAATCCGCCAAAAGCATGTATTGTAGTATCAGTTGAAGAAGCATTTCTGCACTGTGCCAAAGCCTTTATGCGTTCTAAATTATGGGATAACTCTGCTCAAATAGATAAGGATTCATTTCCAACAATGGGCCAGATGCTTAAAGATCAATTAGGGTCTCAAGATGAACCAGAAGCTAGAGACGTTATGATAAAGCGCTATAAAAAGGATTTGTAAACATATCACAGAATAGTATAGTTACACATAATTTATTGAACGATAATAAACACTTTCCAAAATTTTGGGAAGTGTTTTTTGTTCACAACTGTTTAGAGCTTCATTTTTAATTAAGTAAGAAAACCCTAATTGTTCTTATCTGAGGATATAAATCATTGAAACGGATTTATACCCTAAACGTTTTGTGTATGCTTCACAAAACCATTTGAATTCTCAAAGATGTCTTAATCTAGCTGCGTTAATCTATTCAATAGCTTTTTAAGGTAAAACCAAAAGTTAAAATATTATCTTCTCGTTTTTGGTTTTCTATCACGACACTTTCGAATGTATGAAGGTAGTTGATTTTAAAATTTAAAAATTCCCAAATGGGCAGTTCTAACCCAGCATCTGCTTGCCAACGAAAATTATTGCTTTGCTCAAGAGAAGGCTGAAAGTAAAATTCATGATTTACAATTACTTTCTTTTTAAACAAATGATATTTACCATTTACCCAAATGGTGCCACGGAAGGTATTGAGAGATTTGTTTCCATTATACTCTGAAAGGTTAAAATTACCTTTGCCAAAATCTGTCTGTTCATATTCACTTGAAATTGCAAGTTTAAGCCAATTGTTTTTTTTGTTTAGAATTTGATAAGTAACTCCTGCGCCTAACAAATACCGCAGGTTAATTTCTCTTCGAAAATTAGTGCTTACAAAACCCAATAATAAGGGATATATTTTTCGCTCAGGATTAAAATATAAAAAGTTGAGACTTAAAATATCTTCATCAGCCTTTTCCTTTCCAAACTCTTGATAAACATAGGAGTTTTTAGTTTTGAAAACCCATTTCTTTAAAGGTTTAAAACTTAAATCTGATTTGGCTCTAAATATCAAAGTTTCTACATTTCCGCCTTGATAAAACCCAGTTAAAGAAAGGTTTGCTTTTAAGTTAAGCGTGTCACTTTCGTTAATTTGGGCTGAAAGAAAGATGGGTAAAAACAAGAAATAATACAAGATTTTTTTCATTCTATTTCGCTATAAAATTACTTTTTTATCAGATGCCTAGATATACTTTATGTATGAACTATAAACGGTAGGTTTATTAAAGATTTATTCAATCTAGATTCAAGACAAAAGGACATCACGAGCTAATTAATCTGCAAAAATATTAAAAGTTTAGCTTTTTTATAGCTTTAAATTCACTTTGTATTTTGAGTATTATAAAGGTCTTAATATTGCAAATTTAAAGTGAGTATGAATATATAAACTTAAGCTGTATAAAATTAATTACTAGCGCAAGCCTAATTGCAAAAATTCTCATCTATGTTCTACCTGTCTGCTGCAAGCAGGTTAGATTTTGCTAAACTAGGAGCTTACATCATGAATCTGAAATATAACTGATATGAACACCTATTAAAATTCTTTAAAAACAGTGTTTTTAATACCATCCCATTCTTCTGCCAAAATACCATAACAACATGCCCTTCGTTTAAAACCATCTAAAACCCTTTGCATGTATTCTTTTAAATTTTCTGGCGTATCAATTTTTCTGGGAGAGTATTGCACTAGTTTTTTTGTTGGACAACATCCAATAGCTGCTCATAGTTTTCTAAGTTTAAAGGCGTGATTTTAACATGGTTGTTTTCAAGTTTTGGTGTATTCATACTAAATTATTAATCAAGGCTACATTCATTTCGTGTTTACCATCAAACATCAAAACATGTAATTGATCTTTAAATAAATCATGTGCTTTTTGTGTTTCAGATGTAAGACGATCTTCGATTAAATATTCATCATGTGTACCACAAATTAAACTCACTTTAGCATTTAAAAATGCAAAGTCCTCGGCCTGTAATTCTTTTGGAATACCACCGGAATGCATAACCAGTTGGTCGCATTGTAATTGCCGTTTCGCTACATAGCGCAAAGCAACACTAACACCTTGGGAATAACCGAACATAATTAAATTAACATGGTCTGGAATGTTTTCAGCTTCAAAAATGGCATCAAAATTATGCATGACGTTTTCTGTAGCCTTTGCTGTGGCTTCTTTTGTTAACCAACTTGCTCCAACGTGTTTAAAACCAGATTTCATATAGTATTTGCTAGCTGCTTGTGGTGCAATGATATAATTTTCGTCTGTATTCAATCCTCTAAAATATTTTAAAAAATACCGACTTAAATAACCCATACCATGACAAACAAACCAAACGTTTTTAGTGGCTTTGGTAAGCGTATTTAGGGTAGAATAGGAGTTGGTTATAGTATATGATATTTCTTTTTCTTCTGAACCCATTTACGCTTATGTTTTGTATTTTTGTTAGTGATTTTAAAAATACACTATTCTATGCAATTATCTAAAAAAGATGTTTTGGAACAAGCCAATAAAGCCTTTAAAAACACTTTAATGGAAACCTTAAATATTGAAGCTATAGATTATGGCGACGATTTTTTAGTAGCGAGGATGCCTGTAACTCCGAGAGTGCACCAGCCAGATGGTATATTGCATGGTGGCGCTACAGTGGCTTTGGCGGAAAGTGTGGGTAGTTTTGCATCGCATGTTTTTATGGATACCGATAAATTTTTTATTAGAGGTATTGAAATTACTGCGAATCATTTAAAGAGTGTAAAAGAAGGCTTTGTGTATGCTAAGGCAACATTTGTGCATAAAGGAAGAACGACTCAGTTATTAGATATTCGTGTTACCGATGAGGCAGAAAATTTAATTTCTATTTGTAGGTTGTCTACCATTTCTTTACCTAAAAAATAATCATGACTTCAAACGACTTTTTTGAGCGTATTGAAGCGCATTTTAATGATGAACTTCCTTTTATAGTTTATAGAAAACCACATCAACAAAACCTAAGTGCACGACTACAAATTAATGCTGAATTAAATTTTACAGTAGACTTTACCGAAAAAGGGTTTGTATTTTCTCCGTTTGATGCTATTGAAAAAACGGTTTTAATTCCTGATGCCATTTCTGAAATTATTGGTGTATCTCATGTGAATATTGAGAGTGATACTGAGCCTGTAGAAGAACATGTGATTATCAATTCAGCTTCTATAGATTCTAAAAACGCACATATAAACCGGGTAAAACAAGGTGTTGAAGCTATTAATACTTCAGACATAAAAAAAGTGGTGTTGTCTAGACAGGAAACTGTAAACCTTTCTGAAACTAATCCTATTTCTATTTTTAAAAGACTTTTGGAGCGTTATAAATCGGCATTTGTATATTGTTGGTATCATTCTAAAGTTGGCTTATGGTTGGGCGCCACGCCAGAAACCTTAATAAAAATTGAAGGCAATCGGTTTTCAATTATGGCATTAGCTGGTACGCAAGATTATAAAGGCAGTTTAGATGTGGTTTGGCAAAACAAAGAAAAACAAGAACAGCAGCTCGTTACTGATTTTATAGTTGACAACTTAAAACCATCGGTGGATAGCTTTAATGTTTCAGATGTTGTAACGGTAAAGGCTGGTAATTTGGTGCATTTAAAAACCATGATTTCTGCTCAGTTAAAACCAGATACGCCATTGAAACAAGTTGTTAAAGTGTTGCATCCAACACCTGCGGTTTGTGGATTACCAAAGGAATCTGCAAAACAATTCATTTTAGAACATGAAGATTATAATCGCGAATTCTATACAGGATTTTTAGGCGAGTTAAATTGTGAAACTACTATTGCACCGCGTTCTGGAAGACGCAACATTGAAAACAGAGCTTATGCTGTAACTAGAAAAAGCACGCAATTGTATGTGAATTTACGATGCATGCAACTTAAAAACCAACAAGCTATTATCTACGTTGGTGGCGGAATTACTGAAGGCTCCAACGCTGAAAGTGAGTGGGAAGAAACGGTGTCAAAATCGTTAGTTATTAAATCTGTTTTATAGTTACTCGTTTTATTAGGCTATTTTGTATTTTTGTTTCACAAAATTGCTAAATGATTTACCCAAAAATTCCGCTTGCTCAAACTGTTATTCAACTCTGTAAAGCGAAAAACATAAAACATATTGTTATTTCTCCTGGTAGCAGAAATGCACCTTTAACCATTGGTTTTACCAATGACGCCTTTTTTAAATGTTACAGTATTGTTGATGAGCGTTGTGCTGCATTTTTTGCTTTAGGCATTGCACAGCAATTAAAAGAACCAACTGCTGTAGTGTGTACTTCGGGGAGTGCTTTACTAAACTATTACCCAGCAGTAGCCGAGGCTTTTTATAGCGATATTCCACTAGTAGTTATATCGGCAGATCGGCCAAAACACCTAATTGGAATAGGAGATGGGCAAACTATAAATCAGAAAAACGTTTTTGAAAATCATATTTTATATGCGGCTAATTTAAAGCTAGATTTAAAAGACGAAAAAAATGTTCCAGGGCATGAAGAGTTGCCGATTTTTAAAAATTTAGAAAATAAATTTGAACGTTTATTGGGTTTGCAAAAAGACATACAAAAGCACAATGAAACAGAAATAAATGCTGCCATTAATTTTGCTAGAATTAAAAATGGACCGGTGCATATTAATGTGCCTTTTGATGAACCGCTATATGAAACTGTAGATACATTAACCGTATCTCCAGAAATTATCGATGTTACTATAAAGCCAGAAACCATTGAAGATTATGTGTTGCAGTCCTGTTTAGAAGATTGGAATACGGCCTCTAAAAAGATGATATTGGTTGGTATGAATAACCCTAGCCAAATAGAAAATAAATGGTTGGATGAATTGGCTAAAGATGATAGTGTTATTGTACTTACTGAAACGACATCTAATTTGCATGATCCAAGTTTTTTTAAGAGTATTGATCAACTGATAGCACCACTATCGGAAGAAGAAAAACAGCAATTAAGTCCGGATATTCTTGTGACTTTCGGCAGTTTAATTGTCTCAAAAAAGATTAAGCAATTATTACGAAAATACCGGCCCGAACACCACTGGCATATTGATAGTAAAACGGCTAACGATACGTTTTTCTGCTTAGATAATCATTTTAAAAAATCGCCTAACGCCTTTTTTGAGGCTTTTTTACCAAGAGTGACACATTACGTAAAAAGTGATTACAGAGACACTTGGGAAGTCGTTAAACAACATCGTCTTAAAAAACATAAAGCGTATTTGGAGACTATTCCATTTTCAGACTTTATGGTGTTTAGCACTGTTTTAAAATCGATTCCAGACCATTATATTTTACAATCTGGAAACAGTTCTGCTATACGATATACACAACTGTTTAACATAGATAAAACCATTGAGGTGTTTTGTAATAGAGGAACTAGTGGTATAGATGGAAGTACATCTACGGCTATAGGTTGTGCTGTAGCTAATGAAAAACCAACGCTATTTATAACGGGTGATTTGAGCTTTTTATACGATAGTAATGCGCTTTGGAATAACTACATTCCTAAAAACTTCAGAATTGTAATTGTGAATAATCAAGGTGGTGGTATTTTTAGGATTTTACCTGGACATAAAAACACCGAGAATTTTGATACGTATTTTGAAACGAATCATCATTTAACAGCAGAACATTTATGTAAGATGTATAGCATTACATATGAATCGGTTTCAGATGAAAACACACTAAAATCATCATTAGAAACGTTTTATTTAGAAGAAGATCAACCTAAATTATTAGAGATTTTTACACCAAAGCAAATTAATGACGAAGTGTTGTTGAATTACTTTGATTTTATCAGATAAATAAGTGACTTCTAAGTAATTGTTGTGTCAAAAAAATAGTTATCTTTAAGAGAGCTATTAATTCAACTATTTTATTAACACATTAAACGAAATCATTATGAGTAAAAGAGATGAGCTTATTGCAAAATATGCTACCGATTTAAAAGACAAATGTGGCGTTAACGCAGACATGGATTTATTAACTAAAGTTACTATTGGTTGTGGACCATCTATTTATAATAAGGATGCTGCAACAGTTTCAGGGTCAGATGACAAAGAGCTAGCAACTGTAAAAAACAATTTTCTGATTAAAAAATTAGGATTAAGTGATGGCCCTAAATTAGATGCAGGAATTGCTTCTGTTATGGACACATATGGTAAATCTAACCGTAATAAATATAGAGCAGTAGTTTACTACATGCTTACTAAACATTTTGGTAAAGAGTCTATTTATTAGAACTCAGATTATATAAAGTAAAAAGCGCTACTTCATTGTAGCGCTTTTTTTGTTTTTTAATTTTAAAATTCGGAAAAAAATTAAGGTGGCGGTAATGGTGTGTTGCTTCGATTGCCTGCGCAAGGGATAGAACGGTATGTTTGAGCTCGCCGACGCAGAAGGCAGCGAGTAGTGATAGCCCGACCCGATAGGGATGCGCCCAAAATAAAAATTATAAATAAGTATTAAGTTGGATACTTGTAAAGGTAGTGTGCGATTGAAAAATTGTTACCTTTGCGCCATGATAAAATTAGGGGAAATAAATACGCTAGAAATACTTCGTGAAACGGACCACGGTGCTTATTTGATTGATGATGAAGATAACCAGGTGTTATTGCCAAACCGTTATGTGCCAGAGTCTTTTAAAATTTGGGATAAGCTTGAAGTTTTTGTGTATTTAGATAATGAACAGCGTCCTGTTGCAACAACAGATATGCCATATATTAAGCGTGGTGAATTTGCGTTATTGCGTTGCAACCAAACAACAGATTTTGGTGCTTTTTTAGATTGGGGTTTAGTAAAAGAATTGTTTTGCCCGTTTAGTGAGCAAGCTTTTAAAATGAAAGCTGGTGGTTGGTATTTGGTGCATTGTTATTTGGATGAGAAAACCGATAGGTTAGTAGCTTCAAGTAAAACGAATCGTTTTTTAGATAATACAGAATTAACCGTTAGTGAATTTGATGAAGTTGATTTGATCGTGTCTCACCCGTCTGAAATTGGTATGAATGTGATTGTGAACAAAACACACATGGGCTTAATTTATAAAGATAGTATTTTTAAAGATTTAAGTATTGGTGATAAACTTAAAGGCATTGTTAAAAAAGTGCGCCCTGGTAATAAACTAGATATTGCCTTAGGTCAAATTGGTTTTAGAAATATAGAACCAAATGCAGAACAGATTATGCAAGAGTTACAAGATAATGATGGGTTTATAAACCTTACGGATAAATCTAGTCCTGAAGCTATTAAAAACGCTTTGCAAATGAGCAAGAAAAACTTTAAGAAAGCGGTAGGAACTTTGTATAGACAACGTTTAATAGAAATTAAGCCTGATGGTATTTATCTAGCTCAAGGAGAATAGACTACATGATACATCAAGACACCATTGTAGCTTTAGCAACACCATCTGGTGCAGGTGCCATTGCCGTTATTAGACTATCAGGAAAGGATGCTATAGTGATAGCAGACTCGTGTTTTAAATCGGTTAAATCTAATAAATTACTTAGCAAACAAAAAACACATACCATACATTTAGGGCATATTGTTGATGGAGAAAGGACTATAGATGAAGTTTTAGTATCTGTTTTTAAAAACCCTAATTCGTACACTGGCGAGGATGTTGTTGAAGTGTCCTGTCATGGTTCCAATTATATTCAACAAGAAATTATTCAATTATTCCTAAGGAAAGGTTGTAGAATGGCTACTGCTGGAGAATTTACACTTCGTGCTTTCTTAAATGCGAAGTTAGATTTATCACAAGCCGAAGCTGTGGCCGATTTAATTTCTAGTGATAATGAAGCTTCTCATCAAATAGCTATGCAACAAATGCGTGGTGGATTTTCTTCTGAAATATCTAAACTTCGCGAGGAACTTTTAAATTTTGCATCTTTGATAGAGTTAGAATTAGACTTTGCTGAAGAAGATGTTGAGTTCGCAGATAGATCTCAATTTAAAGAATTGGTGGAACGTATTCGTTTTGTTTTAAAACGATTGATAGATTCTTTTGCTGTTGGTAATGTGATTAAAAATGGTATTCCTGTGGCGATTGTGGGAGAACCTAATGTTGGCAAGTCTACACTTTTAAATGCCTTATTAAATGAAGAGCGGGCTATTGTTTCAGAAATTGCAGGAACTACAAGAGATACTATAGAAGACGAAATTTCGATAGGAGGGATAGGTTTTAGATTTATTGATACCGCAGGTATTCGGGAGACTAAAGATGTGGTTGAAAGTATTGGTATTAAAAGAACTTTTGAAAAAATAGATCAGGCTCAAGTTGTTATTTATTTGTTTGATGCCTCCGATTTTAAATCTTCAAGTTCAACATTTAAGGTTGAAATAGAAAAAATAAAAAATAAGTATCCGCAAAAACCGCTTCTAATCATAGCCAATAAAATTGATAAACTTTCTGAAGAAGATAAATCAAAATTAGATCTCACCTTGAGCTCAGTCGAAAGGTCTCACTTTATTTCATTATCGGCAAAACATAAAATTGGCGTTGATACACTGCAAGAAAAACTTCTCAGTTTTGTGAATACTGGCGCATTGAGAAATAATGATACTATTGTTACTAATTCTCGTCACTACGATTCTTTATTAAAAGCTTTTGAAGAAATTGATAAAGTTAAGCAAGGCTTAGAGTCTGGTTTATCAGGCGATTTATTAGCTATTGATATTAGACAAGCCTTATACCACTTTGGAGAAATTACTGGAGAAATTACCAATGATGATTTATTGGGTAATATTTTTGCTAATTTTTGTAT
>Ga0213868_10002051_pt1 | contig 19376 bp, 18 predicted proteins | sample PICome_9_FD_160087 | JGI IMG/M metagenome (GOLD analysis project Ga0213868, IMG submission 160087) | Coastal seawater microbial communities near Pivers Island, North Carolina, United States - PICO127 | ecosystem: Environmental > Aquatic > Marine > Coastal | place: USA: North Carolina...
CCTCTAGCTCCTCTGGGGATAAGGTGCCCAACTATACAAAGAATAAAAATTTATCATACTCATTACTTTCAACTAACAATATGGATCTTAAAAATATTGATATTGTAATTTTAGCCTTACCAAATAACGAGTCATATAAATATGTAGAAACTATCAGAAAGGTTTCTTCAACCATAATTATCTTAGATTTAAGTTCTGATCATAGATTTGAAGATAGATGGGCATATAGAGTCCCAGAAGTGCATGATCATGATCTTAATGTAAATATATCTAACCCTGGTTGCTATGCAACTGCTATGCAGCTATCAGTAGCTCCAATTATAAATCTTGTAAAAGATAAATTAGTTGCGGTAGGTATCTCAGGATTCAGTGGGGCTGGATCATCTCCAAATGATAAAAATGATTCTAAAAATCTTGCTAATAATATTATTCCTTACAAATTAACCAATCATATTCATGAGAGAGAGGTGAGAGTGCATGGGTATAGCAAAACATTTTTTAGTCCTCATGTAGCTAATTTTTTTAGAGGTATTTTAATTACATCGCATATACAGATTTCAAGAGAAATAGAATTAATAGAATTAATAAAACTTTATAAAGATTATTACAAAGAAAAAAAACTTGTAAGCGTGATTGAAGCTGAGCCTATGATAAATAATGTTGCAAAAACCCACCAAGCAATTATTGGAGGTTTTTCTATCGATAAATCAAAAAGAAATATAACAATATGTTGTGTTATAGACAATCTCCTTAAAGGTGCGGCAACTCAGGCAATACAAAACTTAAATATCTCATGTAATCTTAATAATCTAACAGGAATTAAATATGACTAAAAAAATATGGAATACTAATTCGGAAGTCCCATCTTCAGAAATTAGCTTATTTTTAGCTTCAGAGGATATTGAGCTTGATAGATCATTATTGTTATATGATATTGATGCAACATCTGCTCACATTAAAGCACTTTGCAATATTGGATTAATAAAGAAAGGCGAATTAACCAAGTTATTAAGATCCCTAAAAAAGTTAAAAAAGGATTACCTGTCTAATAATTTTATTCTTACTGACGAATACGAGGACTGTCATTCAGCAATAGAATTTTTTCTTACAGAAGCTCATGGTGACTTAGGAAAAAAAGTTCATACAGGAAGGAGCAGAAATGATCAGGTTGCTGTTGCTATGAGACTCTTTGCTAAAGATAAGTTAAAAGAATTAAATAGCTTAAATAAAAAGATCGCTACCTCTTTCTTGGATATGGCTATTAAACATGAAAATATTCCCATGCCAGGCTATACACACCTTCAAAGAGCCATGCCATCTTCATGGGGCCTTTGGTTTTCTGCTTATGCAGAATCATTTATTGATAATCATGATCTTATAAATGCTACATATAATTGGATAGATTCCAATCCGCTTGGAACTGCTGCAGGCTATGGTGTAAATCTCCCACTAGACAGGGAGTTTACTAAAGATGATTTAGATTTTAGTAGATTGCAGCTAAATAGTATGTATGTTCAGAATAGTAGAGGTAAATATGAAACACAAATTCTTAGTGCAATTAAACAGCCTATGATGGATATTAGAAAATTTTCTTGGGATATGAGTTTATTCTTATCTCAAGAATTTAACCTTTTATCAATTGATACAAAGTATTCAACAGGATCATCAATCATGCCCAATAAGCACAACCCTGATGTTATTGAGATCATGAGAGCAAATTATTCAATAATAGCTGGTTATGCATCTGAACTAGAAAACCTAATATCACTTCCCAGTGGATATCATAGAGACCTTCAACTAACTAAGAGGAGTCTAGTTAGAGGGTTTGATATTGCTATCAAAACTATGAGCATCCTTCCAAATCTCATTAAAAGTATAGATATTAATAAAGCACAATCACTAAAATTTATTGATGATGATATGAGAATGACTGATAAAGTTTATGATCTAGTCTCCAAAGGAGTGGCTTTTAGAGATGCTTACAATAGCATTAAGAGCTCTAAAAATGAAAAAGGAGCAATATCCTCTAAACCAATGAATTCATCACCAGGTTCACCAGGAAATTTAAATTTAAAAGATCTTATAAAAAGACTCAAAAAGCAAAAGTAACTTTTATAGGTTAATATTATTTAACCTATGATAGTTCCTGAGCGTTTTAAATTAGTTTTTATGTCTTTTCTTGCAGTATTTATCTGCTATATCGATAGAGTAAATATCTCTGTTGCAATTATTCCAATGCAAGAACAGTTTGCTTGGACTGAATCTCAGGTTGGCTTAATATTAGGATCATTTTATTTTGGCTATATGTTTAGCATGACCCTTGGAGGATATCTTGCTGATAAATATGGAGGCAAAATTGTTTTAGCCTATGGAGTATTCCTTTGGTCAATTTTTACCATTATTACTCCAGCTTTTGCATATAGTGGATTCTGGCTATTAATATTCATCCGGATTCTGATGGGTTTGGGAGAAGGTATAACTTTTCCTTCATGGCATTCACTATACGCTAGATGGATACCATTTAATGAAAGGACAAGGGCTATTGCAATTACAAATAGCGGAATCTCTGCTGGTACTGTATTTGGATATATAGCAACAGCAATAATTATTGCAGCATATTCATGGGAGCTTGTCTTCTATTCATTTGGTATGCTTGGGATTATATGGGTTTTTTATTGGCAAAAATCTATTACCACTTTGCCAGAAAGCCATCCTAAAATTTTAAAAGAAGAGTTAGAGCTAATTCAGAAAGAAGCCCCAGCTAAGTCAGTTGCAGACAGCATTCCTTTTTTACAACTAATATTAAATGGTCCTTTTATGGCAATAGTTGTAGCTACTTTTTGTAATAACTGGGCCTTATTTACTTTTTTATCTTATCTACCAAAGTTTGTTAATAGCCCGGTTTCAATGGGCGGGCTTGGTGTAGATTTAGGATCTAATTTATTTATACTTATGATTCTTTTACCAAGCACAGTATCGGTATTATCTCTCATAGCAGGAGGCTATCTTGCTGATATGTTTATTAAGCAAGGCATAAAAACTATAATTGTTAGAAAAACAGCTAATACTATTGGTTTCTATGGAGCAGCATCCTGTCTTTATTTAGTTAGTTTTCAAGACTCCATATCTTATATAGTTTTACTTCTCTGTTTAACAAATCTTTCATCTGGCATTGGAGCTGGAGGTTTTGGTGTTAACCATGCAGAGCTTGGCCCAAAATATACTGGATCTTTAGTAGGAATCTCAGGTAGTCTAGGAATGATCGCTGCAATCATAAGCCCTATAGTTGCAGGCTTTATTCTAGAAAATACAAATTCTTGGGACCTCATTTTTAAGATTTGTTGTGGCATATTGGTTTTTGGAGGTACTTTCTATCTCTTTTTTGCTAGTTCTGAGAAACAATTTAATTAAACCCGATATCTTCTATTAAATCTGGATACTTAATATAATAAGTTATGGATACAAAATTAGAAATTGCAAAAAACTGGCTTCCTAGATACACAGGAATGCCGTTAGAAAAGTTTGGTGATCATGTTTTGATTACGAACTTTAAAGATTATATTACGAAGTTTGCAGAGAGATTTTCTGTAGAGATTTATGGTGAGGGCAGGGCTATGCAGGCATGCACTAATAACGATGGACTTACTATAATTAATTATGGGATAGGATCACCAAATGCCGCTACCATAATGGACCTCTTAGTTGCAGTTGAGCCAAAAGGTGTTTTATTTCTTGGTAAATGTGGCGGTTTAAAAGACTCATCAGAAATAGGTAACTTTATTTTACCCATTGGTGCAATTAGAGGGGATGGAACGTCAAATGATTACTTTCCTCCAGAAGTACCTGCGTTACCTTCATTTAAGTTACATAAATTTGTTTCAGATATAATAGTTCAAGAACAAAGTGACTATAGAACAGGAGTTATTTTTACTACAAATAGAAGGGTTTGGGAGCATGACAAAGAGTTTCTAGAAAGACTCAAAAAAACGACTGCAATAGGTGTTGATATGGAGACAGCAACAGTATTTTCTGTTGGTCATTACAATGAAATTGCCAGAGGGGCTCTTCTTCTAGTCTCTGATGTACCATTAACACCAGAAGGAGTTAAAACTGAGACCTCAGACAAACAAGTCACTCAAAAATGGGTAGACCTTCATCTTGAAATTGGTATTAAAGCTATGACAGATATTGGTAAAAGAGGTGAAGAGATAAAACACTTCAAATACTAAAAATTTTACTGGGCCAAACTTTGGAAATAATCAAAGACCTCTTGCTTTCTCCTATCTCTTGCTGTCGTCCATTCTTTTGTTGACTTCTTATTGATAATAATTTTATTTTTATCAAAAACTAGCACCCTAGGAACACCTTTTTCTTTAGGAATTCCAAAATAACTAATTAATTCCATATTTTTATCATATCTACCAATATCAATATGCATAATATTATAGTTTTTATTCATAAATTTTTTAATTGTTGGCAGCTGAAGTGTGCCATCAAGTATTCTGCAATCTGGACACCAATTACCTCCAAAGATAAGGATTGGCTGTTTGGATTGCTGTAATGTTTCATCAAGAAAATCATTTATTTGCTCAGCAGAATACTCTTCGCCGTTATAGGGCAGTGGAAGCGGTAACTTCAATGTATCTGAATCCTTTAACAAAATATTTGCATCCATATTAATCGATAATAAAATCAAATTGACCCAAAAAATTTTATCTATTTTTTTAATCATTGGTTATAGTAAAATTATAATTAAAGGATTGTAAAAGATATTGAGGTAAATATATATGGTAGTTTGGTTTGCAAGAGTATTTTTATTTTTTATGGGATTCACTTATTTAGCTATAGGTGTTTGGGCAATATTAGACCCATTACTCAGAGCGGTTGAGCTTGGCTATCCATCATTTCTAGATGCTGTTGGTTTAACAGTGACATCGGAAATAGGGTATTCTGAAATTGCTGGATTATATGGCGGACTTAATATAGTTATTGGCATAATGTGCTTCATAGGAATATTCAATAAGCAGATATCCTTTTTTATTATTAGATTTTTAGCAATGCTTGTCGGATCGATAGCATTAGGCAGAGTTATATTTTCGTTATTGCCAACAACACCTACCTTTATAAATTCTTTTTTTATATTCGAGGTGGTGGGTTTTGTAATTTGTATTTTTCTAATTAAAAATTATAAGTAATCACAAAATATTGCTAACAAGCAATATATAAACAAGGTACCCACCAACAAAAATTACCCCTATAACTCTTGAAATAAATACATTAAATACTTTAGTTGAATATAAAGATGCAACTATGATGAAAAGAATTGTTGCTATAAACATAGCAAGCATATCTCTAGACAATATACTTTCAGTTAAATTTACATTTGAGAAGAATCCAATTATTGGAACAACAAGAGTTATATTAAGTACATTAGAACCTATTACGTTTCCAACAACCATATCATTTTTCTTTTTTAAAATTGCTGAAATTGTAGCAGCCAACTCAGGAAGACTTGTTCCAATAGCAATGATTGTTAAACCAATTACTAGTTGGGAAACATTCATCATGATAGCAATTTCTTTTGCATTTAACACTGCGTATCTAGAGCCTAAAATTAATGCAATTAAACCAATTAAAAGCATCAAGGATGTAAAAAGTATTTTTGATTGAATGGGATTTACTTGATTATTATCAGACTCTTGTTCTCCAGTTCTATATTTAAAAGTTACATATGTAAATATTGAAAATACTAATAATAAACTGATACTTTCATATGAGCTTATTTGAAGGTCAAGCATTGCCAAAGCCAGCACTATTGCTGACAACAAAAATGCAAAGAACTGTATTGGAGGAGTCTTCTTTGGCATTGCCGATAAGCCAATACACGAAACACCAAAAATTAGAGCAATATTTGATATATTTGATCCTATTACCGTCCCAAGCGCTAACTCCTCTGTTTCGCTAAGAACAGATGAGATTCCAACAAATATTTCTGGGGCTGAGGTACCAAGAGCAACAATAGTCAATCCAATTGTAAGCTCGCTAAGCCCTAGCCTCTTTGCAATTAATGCTGCATTATCAACAAATTTGTCAGCCCCCCAAACAAGGACAACTATAGAGAGTATTAGGCCTATTAAATTCATTAAAAACATAATGTATTTTACAACACTTAATAGTTTATATATATTGAGATGGTTTAAAAAAATCAATCACATGGGAATAATATGAAAATAAATGAGCTCTTTAATGTTGCTGGTAAGACGGCTGTTGTAACTGGTGGATCAAGAGGTATAGGTGAGATGATCACAGCCGGTCTTCTTGCTAATGGTGTAAAAGTTTATATTACCGCAAGAAAAGTTGGACCGCTTATAGCTAAAGCTGAAGAGCTTTCAGAGCTATATGATGGTGAATGCATTGCTCTGGGTTGTGATTTGAGCACTTCAGATGGAGTTGAAAGCTTCGCTAATCAAATTAAAGAAAGAGAAGATAGTATAGATTTTCTTATCAATAATGCGGGCGCAGCATGGGCTGAACCATATGATACTTTCTCTGAAGCTGGTTGGGATAAAGTAATGGACTTAAATGTAAAAAGTTTATTTTTCTTAACTCAAAAATTGAAGCCACTACTAACTAAAAGCGCCTCACTAGAAGATCCATCTAGGGTTATTAACATAGGGTCTATAGATGGTTTAAATATCCCAATGTTTGAAACATTCTCATATTCAACATCTAAAGCAGCCGTCCATCACTTAACAAGACATTTAGCAAAAAGACTAGTAGGTGAAAATATTCTAGTTAACGCGATTGCTCCTGGACCATATCCAAGCAATATGCTCGGATCAGCCGTTGCACATGATTATTCTGAAATAGCAGCAAGCAATCCTCGTAAGAGAGTTGGAACCCCAGAGGATATAGCTGGATTAGTTATTTTTCTATGTTCTAGAGCTGGAGCCTATACAGTTGGAGAAACTATAACCACTGATGGTGGGTTGGTAAAAACATCAGGGCATAATTTGGGTTAGTCTTGTTTTTGAACATCTATAAATGCATCAATAATTAGTTGTTTCATCCATTCATGACCCCCATCTCCTTCATCATTTTTGTGCCAAGATAAAAAATATTCCATTTGTGGAAGTTCAGCTGGTATCTCAACAAAAGGTAACCCGTTTTTTCTAGCAAAACTATGAGTTGCCAATAACACTGCATCTGTCTCTCTTATTATCTCAGGAGCTATCGAAAAATGCTGACATCTAAGAGCTATCTCTCTCTTGTGACCAATTTTTTCTAACTCTAAATCAATCATATGTAAGCCTTTTCTTCTATTAGAGACGTTTATAAATTTTTGTGCAAGAAGATTATCAACTGTTAAATTATCAATTTTATCAATAGGATGTCCTTCTCTATGAATTACAACAAAATGATCTTGAAAAACTTTAAAAGAGTTAATTTCATCCGAGTCTGGTATTACAGGATCCACAATAAAATCTAAATTATTTGTTGCTAAAGCATGAACTTGATCAACTCTTCTATAATTATAGCTACCGACTGAAATATTTGGAGCATTCTTATAAATCTCTTTCATCATAAAAGGCAATACTCTTCCCTCCGTAATGTCACCAAGAGATAATTTAAAATTGCGTTCAGTGACTTTTGGGTTGAATGAATCTGGTTCATTTACACTTTTTTGCATTAATGATAGTGCACTTTGTATATCAAGAATTATATTTTCAGTTTTTTGTGTTGGAACCATCCCCGTTCCAGTCCTAACAAAAAGCTCATCATCAAATCTCTCTCTTAATCTTGATAAAGCATTACTTACAGCAGGTTGAGTTATCCCAACAACCTCAGCAGCTTTAGTAAGACTTCCTTCGGTATATATTGAATTAAGAATTACAAAAAGGTTTAAGTCAAAAGAGCTAATTTTCATATTTTATTATGCTTAAGTTGTGTTGATTTTTGTCGCTATTCAGTTAATGTATACATAGTATAATAACTGTTAAAAGCAACTATTCATAGAGCTTATAACATGATCAAAATAATCAATATAGTAGCAGGGGAACCATATGATTGAACTAAGACCACAAGCAGTAGATTTAATTAAAAGAGTTAGAAATTTTATTGATGAAGAGATTGCTCATAATGAAAATTTATACCACGAACAGTCAAAGGATGAGAGTGGAAAATGGTTAGTTCCTCCTATTATGGAAGAGATGAAAGCTAAGGCAAAGGCAGCAGGACTATGGAATCTTTTTTTGCCTGAAAGTGAAAATGGAGCTGGCTTAACAAATTATGAATATGCTCATCTTGCAGAGGCTATGGGTGCTTATGGAATCTCCTCTGAGGTTTTTAATTGTTCAGCACCTGATACTGGCAATATGGAAGTCTTAGAAAGATATGGAAATGATGAACATAAAGAAAAGTATTTAAAACCTTTGCTCAATGGTGAGATTAGATCTGCATTTGGAATGACAGAACCGGGCGTGGCTTCTTCAGACGCAACAAATATTGCATCTACCGCAGTTCTCGATGGGGATGAATATGTAATTAATGGTGAAAAATGGTGGACTTCCGGGGCTGGAGATCCGAGGTGCGAAATTATAATCTTTATGTGCGTCACAAATCCTGATAATCATAGACATCAAAGACAATCTCAAATTTTAGTACCTATGAATGCAGAAGGGATTGAAATTAAAAAAATGATGCATGTTTTTGGATACGACGATGCTCCACATGGACATGCTCACATTAAGTTTACAAATGTAAGAGTCCCAAAAGAAAATCTATTGCTTGGTGAAGGAAGAGGTTTTGAAATTGCTCAAGGCAGATTAGGACCAGGAAGAATTCATCATTGCATGAGAGCAATTGGACTTGCTGAAAGAGCTTTGAAAATGATGTGTGAAAAAGGCATGGAAAGAGTTGCCTTCGGTAAACCTATTATCCAGCTTGGAGGTAACATGGATATTATTGCTAATTCTAGAATAGAAATAGATCAAGCAAGACTTCTTACCCTAAGAGCAGCGCATATGATGGATACCGTTGGTAATAAAGTTGCAGCGAGTGAAATTGCTCAAATTAAAGTAGTCGCACCAAATGTATGTTGCGACGTTATCGACAGAGCTATTCAAATTCATGGAGGAGCTGGTGTTTCTCAAGTTTATCCATTAGCTAATATGTACGCTCATATGAGAACATTAAGACTTGCAGATGGCCCTGATGAAGTTCATAGAAGGGCTGTTGCTCGACAAGAACTAGGGAAATATAAGATAAATGAACATGGTAAAGTAGAGCCTTCATATATTTCTAGAAGTTAGAAATGTCTCTCTTTAATCTTGTTTTCTACGATACTGAGACAACAGGTATTCAGAAAGATTTTAGCCAAATTATTCAATGCGGCTCTGTTTTTACTGATGTAGACTTAAACAGACTTGAGGAGCAAAATATTGGCTGTGCACCATTACCATGGACAATCCCTGCTCCAAGAGCAATGCTTACTAACAAAAAAATTGAATTATTAAATTCAAATATTTCTCACTATCAAATGATGTTAGAGCTTCAAAGAAAATGGAAACAATGGTCATCCAGCAAGCCATCTATTTTTGTATCTTATAATGGTCATGCATTCGATGAGGAGCTGGTAAGAAGACAGTTTTGGTTTAATCTACTCGAACCCTATACAACTAATACAAATGGTAATGGGAGATTGGATCTAATGTTAATGATTCATAATATTGCATCCTTTTTCTCAAGTGAAATATCTATGCCTTTATTTAATGGTGGACCAGGCATATCTTACAAACTAGAACATCTTGCAAAAGAGCACAAAATAAATGCCGAAGATGCGCATGATGCAATAGCTGATTGCAATTTAATGATTAGTTTATGTGAAATTATTAAGGAGAAGCTCCCAGAAGTTTTTCAATCATTTATAAACACCTCTACAAAACAAGGCATTAAAGAGCTTTTATATTCCGATTCTTTTTTAGCATTAGGTGAGATCCATAGAAGGCATGTATTTCAATATCCTGTGGTATTTTGCGGATCAGATCCGTCAAGACCTAATGAAATTGTTCTCTTTGATCTTAGTTATGATCCCGAAGATATTCTTGATTTAGATTACTCTGAAATAAATAAATTAATTCAAGCTAAAGGACGAGATGGCCCTTTAAAAAAATATAAAATAAATAAAACAATTCCAGTTTGCTCTAGTAAATTATTAAAGAATAAAAAAGTTTTTGACATCAGTTTTCAAGAATTGCAACAGCGAGCAGACAGAGTCAGAAATGATAAAGATTTTCAATCTAAAATCTCCCAGGCTATGGAAGATAGAATGATGAGCTTTCCTGAACCTGAACATATTGAAGCTACAATATACTCAGGCGGCTTCCCAACACAAAGAGATAAAGATCTCATGCAAGAATTTCACTTAACTGATAGCAAAGAACTTCGTATTAAAATTTCAAGGAATTTTGAAGATGATCGATTTAAAATATTTGCTGAAAGAATAATCTGTTCACAATATGCTCCAGATGTTCCTGAGGACATGATTGCTCGATACAATGAATTACTTCAAGAGAGAACCACAACTGACGGTAAGTGGGGCTCGATTTCAAAATCAATAACAGAAATAGATGAGATGCTTGAGAAAGATTTAAGTATCGAGGACAATAAAATACTTAAAGCAACAAAAGACAAGCTATCTTCTATGGTTTTTGATGCATAAAGCGTTTACATCTATATTTTAATTAACTCTAAGAAAAGTTTTATAGAAGATATTTCTAAATTCTGTATAATTTTGGCTTACTTTAATATGTATAATTTGCGTCCATAGCTCAGTTGGTTAGAGTACCTGCTCGACACGCAGGGGGTCGCTAGTTCGAATCTAGCTGGACGCACCACTTTGGAAATTTTCATGGATGACAAACTTAACCTTAAAAAATATATAAGAACAGTTAATGATTTTCCTATTCCAGGCATTAAATTTAGAGATATTACAAGCCTAATTGAAAATCCAGAGGGCCTTATAAAAAGCTGTAATGCATTCACCGAACTAACAAAAGAATTTGGTGCAACTATTATCGCAAGCATCGAAAGCAGAGGATTTATTTTTGCTGGACCAATATCAAAAGATTTAAGTTTGCCTTTTGTGCTAGCAAGAAAACCAGGAAAACTTCCAAATAAAACTTATAAAAAAGATTTTGATCTTGAGTATGGTAATACAAGTATAGAAATACAAACCAACACAAATATCAAAGACACTGATAGAGTCGTCATAGTTGATGACTTGGTTGCAACAGGAGGAACAGCCATTGCCTGTGCAGAATTGATCCATGAAAATTTTAATGTTGCCAAAGAAAATATTCTAATCTTATCTGTAATTGATCTTCCTGAACTTGGAGGCTCTAAAAAAATTATTAATGATGGTTATAAATTAGAGGTTCTAGTCTCTTACAAATAGTTTGTGTTAAATTAATGTGATGCTAAACAATTCATACATAAAACTTTCATTTTTATTTATTTTTAATCTTTATATATTTTCTGATGACATTTATTTTCCATCTAAAAGTTGGGATGAAGTCCCCCCTAGTGAGTTTAGTATTGGTGAAGATAAAGTAGATAGACTTATAGATATAGCTTTTAAAGACGATTCTACTCAAGGCGTAGTAATTATAAAAAATGGAAAAATTATTGGTGAGAAATATGCAGATGGATATAACTTTTCTTCGCATGGAACATCATGGTCTATGGCAAAAAGCTATTATGCTGCCTTAATTGGGATCTCTCTCGATAAGGGTGAAATAAACAGTCTCGATGATAAAGTTGCAACATATCTTGAATATTTTAATGATGAGAGATCAGATATTACATTAAGAGATCTTTTGGATATGTCTAGTGGTTTGGATTTCCCAAGTCATGAGCATGAGAAGATGTTTTTTCAAACTGATCATTTGGCTTATGCCAAGACAGTTGGGGTTGAAAAAGATGCTGGACAAAAATTTGAATATAACAATATAAATTCAATGCTTTTAGGCGATATTTTATTTCAGGTAACTGGAAAAAAAGCCGATGTTCTTTTTGAGGACAGGATTTTAGAACCATTAGAAATAAGTGATTACAAGCTATGGAAGGATGAAAATGGCAATGTTTTAACTTATTGTTGCGTAGACATGTCAGCTAGAGATTATTCAAAATTAGGCCTTTTGTTTGCTAGAGATGGGGTATGGAATGGAGAGGAGATACTTTCTAAAAAGTTTATCGATGAAACATTTCAGCTGGTATGGGATTCAACTCCAGAGCGTTTTACAAGATTGAGAAGAGGGTATTCACTTCATTGGTGGGTGTCAGCATACGAAGAAGATTTTAAAATATTTAATACCAGTGGTAAGTTTGGTCAATATACATTCGTAGATAGAAAGAACGATATAGTTGTTACAAGAATTACGAAATATAATCAGCAAGATTCTGGCGATGTGCAAATGTGGGGCCCAATGAAATATTTACGATGGGCTGGAGTAGAGAATGCAATAAATATTGGAAGGGTTTTGATTGAAAATGGTGCTATTAAGTCTGGATCTGATGTTATAACCCCCTTTACTGATAGTGAAGGCGAGTCAAAAGAGTTTAATGATCTTTACGGAGACTTTATTGGAGCTATAGAGGATTTAAGTTGTGATTGTTACTCAGACGAAGCTTTTAATTAAGATTTATTAATTTTTTTTAGATAGGCATCTTTATCTTTTGCCCACTCTTCAAAATAGAAACCATCATTACCTTGTTTATTTAGGTACCTTACAAAGACTCTTCCGCTAATGTCTATAAATCCTTCTTGAAAAGGTTTTCCAGTTTCTTGATTTGGTCTTTTATATCTATCGTCTAAGTCCATACGAATAAAATCATTGGTATAGAGACTGCTATTATAAGAAAATCTAATGGCAGACCCAATCTCCAGTAATCTGTAAATTTATAATTACCTGGACCCATTATGACTGTATTACACTGATGCCCAATTGGAGTTAAAAATGCACAACTAGCTCCAACAGCAACAACCATCAGAAATGGTTCAATAGAATACCCCAACTGCAATGCAACCCCAGCAGAAATTGGAGCCATTATTACAGCTGTAGCTGCATTATTTATAATATCAGTGGTGGCCATAGTAACGATTAATATTAAAAACAAAATCCAAAATTGACTAAGATTTACTGCATGATATGAGATGAATGAGGAAATAATATCGCTTAATCCAGTTGATTGAAGTGCTCCACCAATTGGAATCATAGCTGCCAACATTATTACGATAGGCCAATCTATATCTCGATAAAAATTACCATCAATAATTTTAATTCTAGCAAAAGCTAATACACATAATAAAAAGGCTGCTGCAGTTGTTAAATAGTTAAAAGCCACAAGAAGTATTGATGCACCAAAAAAGACCATGCCTTTAAGGAGTCTACTCCTACTTGGTATAGTTTGTATTTCTCTTTGTCTTAACGGCATTAGACCTAAATGCTTTATCTTATTGGTAACATCTTCTTCCTCTAAATCTCTTACACCAAGCAATAAAACATCACCTGCTCTAAAGGTTTCTTTTGTAAGCCTTGTTCTATATTTTGATCCTTTACGCCATAATCCTAGAAGATTAAGTTCCTCATAAGCAATTTTAAAGAAAAAATCATGTTTTCTTCCAATTAACCTTGATCCTGGAGCAATCATTACTTCTATTTCTTCAAGATCATCGTCTTTAAAAAAGTGAAGCTCTTCAGGGATAGTAAAACCGAATGTATCCAATAATCCTGCAAGATCATCAGGGGGAGATTTGATAACAAGAATTTGCCCAGCTTTAATTCTTGTATTATTTTTTATCTTTTTAACACCACCTAAATCGTTAACGATACCAACAACATCGACATCTTCACCAGCCTGTCTTTTAAATGAAGCTAGTGTCATTCCTATGGATGAACTATCTTCGCTTACAAGAACCTCAAATAAATAACCTTTCAAATTTATAAGAGAACTCCCATTATTATCAAAGGGTCTTAGTTTAATAAGAGTTTTTCCAATAAACGCAATAAAAAATATTCCCACAAAAGTAACCATCAAGCCAACATAGGAATAATCAAAAAAGTTAAAAGTATCAGCGGATATTGTTGATTTATACTCAGATATAATTATATTTGGAGGTGTGCCAATTGTTGTATTCATTCCTCCTAATATGCACGCAAATGCAAGCGGCATTAAAAATTTTGATGGATGCCAATTCATTTTTTGACAAATATTCAATGTAATCGGTAGCAAAATAGCAAGCGCCCCAATATTATTTATGAACGAAGATAAAATAGCTGCAATAAGCATTAAGCTCACTATGAATTGGAGTTCTGTAAACTTTTTAGTACCAATCAATTTACCAACCAAACCTGTCAAACCAGAATTTGAAAGCCCCTGACTTATTATCAAAACAAGAGCGACAGTTAATACAGCGGGATGTGAAAACCCAACAAATGCATTTGTAGGATCAATTACTCCAAATATAATTAGTACAAGCAAAGCGCCAATTGTAAGAGCGTCGTATCTAAACTTGCCCCATATAAATGCAAACAGAAGGCCTATTAATGTTGAGGAGAGAATAAACTGATCACTCATGATTATTCTTAACTAGGCATATTCTCAACATATAATGAAGTCGATGGGTATGCAAATTCTGAACCATCCTCCTTAACAATTTTCATTATATTGAATATTAGTTCCTCTTTTATTCTATTGAAATCAGCAAATCCAACAGGATCTGCAAAAGCAACGATCCTAACATCAATTGAACTTGCACCAAGCTCAACAACTCTAACTACAGGATCAAGGTCAGAATCAGAAACAAAATTATTACTTTCTATAATATATTGTTTAATATGAGATCTAATGTTTTCTAACTCTTCAATAGAAGTTGAATATATTAAGTTAATCGTCCAATTAATCCTTCTATTAATCATTTCACCATGATTAATCACCTTTACATCTGATAAATCTTTATTAGGAATTATCATTGGAGCTGTATCAAATGTTCTTATTACCGTTGATCTAAAACCTATTGTTTCAACTATTCCATGAAGCTCACCAACAACTTCAATTCTATCTCCTGGTTGGAACCTATGCTCGCCAATAATGAGTATTCCTGCAATAAGGTTCTTAAAAAAATCTTGTGCTCCGAGAGCTACAGCAACTGAAAATAAGCCTAATCCGGCTACCAATGGACCAATTTGAATACCAAAAATATCAAGAATAATAGCAACACCTATAACCCAGACGATAAATCTAGATGCTCTTTCAAGCCACATTTGCATGGATGCGGTCAACCAGGAGCTGGTAGATAGGGCTGCAAAAATAGGTTTAACAGCGCTTGAAAGAGCGCTAAAAATAGTAAAAATTACAAAAGCTCTAACTATACTTGTAGCTATATCTCCAACAATTCCTGAAATAGGCAATATTAGAGTGCAGATATAAAGAGCGATTGTAATAGGGACTAAGCCTAATGGTTTTTTTAAAGCATTGAGTATTTCATCGTCTATATTGGATTCAGTGCTTTGTGCAAGCTTGCCTAATGAATTCAAAATAACAGAGATAACAAATCCTCTGAAAAGAAATGCTACGAGCAAGACTAGTAATGAAGAAATTATGGAACCAAGATCTATACCTAGGAAGCCCACACTCCAAACATCTCGAATTAAAACAATAAAGTCATTCATAATAATTAATATATTTAACCTAGTTTATTTTATATCTATTTTTAATTAATAGGTACAAAGATCACTTCTTAGTTTTATCAATAATAAAGAAAGGAATATAGAGCAAATAAAACATTATTAATGCTATAGGTGTTGTTACTAACAAATGATAGGGAGGGTCTGGAAATAAGTCGAAGAGACTTTCCCCAGCTGGTTTTTGTGCAAAGTACCAATAATTTGCTGGATCACCAAGCACTGAATTAATAATCAATATGGCAGGAACTAATCCAAAAAGTGTTATTAAGGATACTAATCCTACATCTTTAAAATACGGTCTATGGTTTAAAGTAATAGTTGCATACATAATTCCTAAAATTATCATTCCATGCCCAATGTAAAAATAAACATACTCTATATCAAATTTCTGTATATCTGGGGTTATCATGGCCAATGTTGCACCAGCCATTCCCCAAAAAAATGCAATTTTGTAGCAAATTTTAGGACCACCTAGCAAGAACCATGCTACAAATATCTCTGACAGATCACACATATGAAAAGGCAAAACCTCTCTCCAATTATAGGGAGTCTCTAAATAGAATAAATCTTTTAATGGAGAGGTAATAACATGTGCCAGTATCACATACGCTATTAATTTTGATACATTGTCAGTGGCTTTCTGAGTTGCATTTTTCATTCTCAAAGGAACAATTATACATACGGATGTAACAAGCAATAAAGTTAATAGATGAAGGTTTGAAAATAGAACAAATGTATTATCAGACATATAAGCCTCAAAAATTTATTTAAGACATTATAGTTTAAATTTAAGAATTATCTAATTTATCAAGCAGTAGCTTTTCTGTAAGAATGGCAGGAAGAATATCAGGTTCAGCCATTCCAGGCTTCCAATATACATATAAAGGAACGCCACTTCTGCCATAAAAATTCAAAGATTTTAAAATATTACTATCTTTATTAGTCCAGTCTGCAACCACGTAGCTTATTTTGTTATTAAGTAAGTATTCTTTTACAAGGGGTCTTGATAATGCAATCCTATCATTTGCTTGACAGGTAATACACCAAGCTGCTGTAAAGTTAATCAAGTAGGCCTGATCATTTACCTGCATCTCATCTTCAATACCTAAATACCAATCACCAGTTTTACTTTTAGTTATATCTGCTGAAGAAGAGCTATCCAAAGCACCATCATTTATTGAAGAGAGCTGCATAAGTATCAAACCAATAATTAAAACAGTTGCTATCAAAATCATAATAAAATTTTTAAAAGATTTTAGTACCCAAAATAGCAATCCAATAAGTAATAAACATAATAATAGGCTTATTAAGCTTTCTGAGTTGGATTGAATACTAAAGACCCATATCAGCCATAAAGCAGTTGCAAACATTGGAAATGCAAAAAACTCTTTAAGTGTTTCCATCCACTTACCAGGCCTTGGCATATATGATATTAATCTAGGATTGGCACTGAGCAGCATATATGGTGCTGCAAATCCAAGCCCAAGAGATGCAAAAATTGGTAATGTTGAAGCCGATGGTTGAACTAGCGCATATCCAATAGCTGCACCCATAAATGGTGCTGTGCAAGGTGAGGCAACAATTACTGCAAGGACACCTGTTAAGAAAGAATTCAAATAACCCGAATATGATTCTTTGTTAAGATTAGATCTAGTTAGAGAACTACCTATATTTATATCTGTCAGCAAAACAAGACCAATAACAAACATTACAATCGCTAAAGATGAAACTATTAATGGAGACTGAAGCTGAAAACCCCATCCCAAATAGTTACCGGACTCTTTCAAGATTATTAAAAGAACAGCAATAGCAATAAATGATAACAATACACCAAGTGAAAAACTAAGAGAATGAAGCCGTATCTTGGATTCTGACTCACCACTCATTGACACAAAACTAAGCACCTTAAGCGATATAACTGGAAAGACACATGGCATGAGATTTAATATCAAGCCTCCTATAAAAGCAAACAATAGAGCTTGAAGCATTCCGAATGCATCATCTTCTTCAGCATAATTAGTTAAATCAGAATCTATTAAATATAAGCTTTCATCTATCTCAATAACACCTTTAATATTTTTATTATCAGGCTTAATATCTAGCAGTTCTATTTTAAGAAGAAAAGAATTCTCATATTCTAGAAGTTCTTGCTTTGAAGCATGATTAACAAAATCTTTATTTTCAGAGAAGAAATAAACATCTGAAGCAGTCATTGTTTTAGAAAATCTTATCTCTAAAATTTCACCATTTATACTTGCCTCAACTGGTAAAACAATTGAAGGTATTTTTGATTGAACTTCAGCAAGGCTATTGTCAAATGCAATTTCACCAAGAGAGGTTTTTATAACAGCTTTTTCTGGAATGCATACATCCGCACATATTAAAAAATCTATAGAAACTTCAATTAACGCATCAGAATCAATGCCTATACTCTCTATAACTTCATAAGGAAAAATAACCTGATCATCATAACCATATGTCATTAAGGGCGGATAAGGTATTAAATGTGGGGCTGGCCAATTAATTTGGCCTAATTCAAGATTATTAGGCAAATTCCATTTAACTTCTAACGGGCCACCAGAATCACCTGGGTTCCTCCAATATGTATGCCAACCGTTGTCAAGATCAAATTTTATTCCAATATATGATTGGTTTATATTTAAATTATCTGAGCTTTTGATTAAAGAAACCGTTGCATGGCCAGTATTAACTTCATTAGCAGACATGCCAATAAAAGGAATTAGAAGAAGCAGTAGAAATTTATTTTTCATAATTAAATTTTATCATTATATAAATTTTGAATCGTGTTTTATGTTCTAATAGTTGAGTATTAAATAGTTAATTACAATAGTAATAACTTTTTAATATATTTTATAAATCTTTATATTCGGAACTATTTAATAAATTTTTTGTCACAAATAATATGAAACTAATATACATACTAACTTTATTATTATCCATGGTTGCATATTCTGAAGAAAGCGTTGATGAGATAGTTCAGCCTGATGATATATGGATGCTTGATATTCATAGCAGCAGATTTTCAGGAAATGGCCAGGTTTTATATCAAATGCCTCAAGATGCACTTCATACATTTAGAGGAAGGGAGTATGGTGATTGGAATCAATTCTCCTTCATAGATTCAAGAAGATTGGTGAGGCTGAAAAAGGGTTACAGAGTTAAACTTATCGAGCCTTTTTTCAATGGAGATATCTATAAAGTAAATCTTCTAGACGGATTCAGTAAGGATAAAACATATTATATAATTACAGATGATTTAAATCGCAAATATAAAAAAATGGAGCAGGTCAATGATAAAAAATAAACTTCCAATAATAATACTTTTAGGTCTATTTACATCAAGTTGTGTAAATATGTCACAGCAACCTACTACAGTATCTCGAAGCGATGTTCAGAAACAACAAAGTATAACTCTTGGTACTATTATAGATATTACTAATGTAACTATCGAAGGTGATAGAAGGCTTGGTGCAGCTGCAGGTGCAGCAATTGGTGGAGTTGCTGGTAAAAATACAACTGATTCTGATACTGAGTCAGATATTGCTTCTGTTCTCGGAGCTCTAGCAGGTAGTGCTATTGGAGCAAATATAGGCTCATCTTTAACTAAAA
>Ga0213868_10002052_pt1 | contig 19373 bp, 16 predicted proteins | sample PICome_9_FD_160087 | JGI IMG/M metagenome (GOLD analysis project Ga0213868, IMG submission 160087) | Coastal seawater microbial communities near Pivers Island, North Carolina, United States - PICO127 | ecosystem: Environmental > Aquatic > Marine > Coastal | place: USA: North Carolina...
CCTGCACGCTGAAACAGATGTGTATTGGTGCACCGCTGATATCGGCTGGATTACCGGACACAGCTACGTCGTCTATGGACCCTTGGCCAACGGTGCGACCCAGGTGATCTATGAGGGAACTCCGGATACCCCGCACCCGGGGCGTTGGTGGGAAATCATCGAGAAGTATGGGGTGACAATTTTTTACACCGCCCCCACCGCTATTCGCACGTTCATGAAGCTGGGGCGTGAGATCCCGCAGAAGTGTGACCTCTCCAGCCTCCGGGTGCTCGGCACTGTGGGGGAACCCATCAACCCCGAGGCGTGGATGTGGTACCGAGAGGTCATCGGCGCCAACACCACCCCGATTGTCGACACGTGGTGGCAAACCGAAACCGGAGCCATCATGATTTCCGCTCTCCCCGGTGTTACCGCCACAAAACCCGGCAGTGCTCAGGTTCCGATTCCCGGTATTTCGGTCGCAGTCCTCACCGAGGACGGTCAGCACGTGGGCTCCGATGCCGGTGGCTTATTGGTCATCACGGAGCCCTGGCCCTCCATGCTCCGGGGTATTTGGGGCGATGAGGAACGGTTCAAGGAAACGTACTGGTCGATGTTTGGGAATCAGTACTTCGCCGGTGACGGCGCCCACCTGGATAAAGATGGCGACGTGTGGCTACTCGGACGAGTAGATGACGTCATGAATATCTCGGGGCACCGCCTCTCCACGATGGAGATTGAGTCAGCTCTGGTGTCCCACCCCATGACGGCGGAAGCCGCCGTGGTGGGAGCCAGTGATGACACGACCGGGCAAGCAGTGGTGGCGTTCGTCATCCTCAAGTCACGATTCGCGGGCACCCTGAGTGACGACGAGGTCACCACTCAACTGCGCGAGTGGGTCGCCCAGCAGATTGGAGCCATCGCCAAACCGAGGACCGTCTTCGTGGTGGCGGAGCTTCCGAAGACTCGCTCGGGAAAAATTATGCGGCGACTCTTGCGCGACATTGCTGAGGGTCGCGAAGTCGGCGACACCACTACCCTCACGGATACCTCGGTGATTCGCGTCATCAGTGACGGACTGAAGTAGCTAGGGCGCAATCTCCAGAATGAGGTCCACCTCGACGGGGGAGTCCATCGGCAACACGGCGACACCCACGGCTGCTCTAGCGTGGAGACCCTTATCACCGAAGATTTCAGCTAGCACCTCGGAGGCCCCATTGAGGACCTGAGGTTGGCCGATGAAGTCTGGGGATGAGGCCACAAAGCCATTGACCTTGACCACCCGGGTGACCTTATCCAGGGAACCCAGGACACTGTGAGCGGCGGCCAAAGCGTTCAGTGCGCACACCCGAGCGAGTTCTGCAGCCTTGGAGGCAGAAACCTCAGCGCCCACTTTCCCGGTCGCCAAGAGCGCACCATCCACGAAGGGTAGCTGGCCCGCAGTGAAGAGTAGGTTCCCACTGATGGTGGCCGGAACATAGGCAGCGACAGGGGTGGCGACGGCGGGAAGGGTAATCCCGAGCTCTGCGAGCCTGGCGTCTATGTGACCCATTAGTTGTCTCCCTGAACGGGGCGCTTAAAGTACGCGACGAGGCCGCCCTCCGGGCCTGTCACGATCTGAACCAACTCCCACCCTTGCTCTCCCCAGTTGTTGAGGATGGCGGTGGTGTTATGAATAATGAGCGGTGTGGTGATGTATTCCCACGTCGTCATGACTGACCTCGTTTCACGAAAATCTTAGGGTTCCACCTTGTACTCTGGGACATATGTCCGAAAACAAGGGTCGGCCTAGGGGCTTGATACAAGCAATCGCTGGTATCGCTGGATTTGGTGCGCTCGCGGGCGTGATGGTGACCGCGATGATTTCTCCTGCACTGGCTGTTGCCAGCGTGGGCACGAACAGCGCCGTTGGTGTTTTTAATGCCTTGCCTGAGTTTATTGAGCTGGGGGAGCAAGCACAAAAGAACACTTTGTGGGCGCAGAACAGCGCGGACCCGGCCGATGGGTACAGCCAAATCGCCGAGGTCTACTGGCAGGACCGTGAAGAAATTGCCCTGGAGGATATGTCTCCCTACCTTGTGGCAGCAGCAGTCGCCGGTGAAGACCGTCGTTTTTATGACCACGTGGGTGTCGACGTCAACTCGGTTGTTCGAGCAGCTCTCGGAAATGTCATCTCCGGCGACATCGAAAGTGGCGCCTCCACACTGACCATGCAGCTGGTGAAGAACACCTACATCCAGCGTTCTCAGTATTTGCCCACCGAAGAGGAGCGCCAAGCCGCATATCAGGAGGCCATCGAGACGTCCTTCCAGCGCAAGCTCAACGAAATGAAACTCGCTATTGGTATCGAGAAGAGATACACCAAAGACCAAATCGTGGAGGCGTATCTCAACATCACTGGTTTCGGAGGGAACACCTACGGTGTCCAGGCGGCAGCGCAAAAGTACTTTGGTAAGCCAGCCACCTCTCTCACCCCGGCCCAGGCCGCGAGCCTCATGGCTATCGTTCAGTACCCGGCGACCCGTAACCTCGAGAATCCTGCCAACTACGCGGCGAACCAAGCCCGACGCGACGTCATCTTGGCCGCGATGTACGCCGAGGAGTACATCACCGAGGCTCAATACGAGACCGCCATCAACACCCCGGTCAACAGCTCTTTTGTGACCATCTCCCCGCCCCGGGCCGGCTGTCTCGCCGGTGACGTGTACGCCCGATTCTTCTGCGACTACGTCATCAAGAACGTCGAAAACTTTGAAAGCCTCGGGGCAACTCCTGAGGAGCGCAACGAGCGCTGGCGTAAAGGTGGACTGAATGTCTACACAACGCTCAACATGTCTCTGCAGACCACCGCTCAAGATCGCATATGGGAGCTGGTGCCTAACGACGAAGAGCGCTTCGATCTGGGAAGCGCCTCCACCAGCGTGGAGGTCCCCACCGGGCGAGTTCTCACTATGGCCCAAAACAAAATCTTCAATGACTCGGAAGAGGGGGCTGGGCTTGAAGCCACCGCGGTGAACTTCAATACCGATCGTCCCTATGGTGGCTCCAGTGGGTTCCAAGTCGGCTCGACCTACAAGATTTTTGCCCTCATTGCGTGGCTGCAGCGCGGTTATGGACTCAACGAAGTGGTGGATGCGTCCCGCCAAGAGCTCGAGCAAGCAGGGTTCCTCGACACCTGTGGCGATGGTGGCGGACCGTGGGCGGGTCTGTGGGAGTTTAAGAACTCCGCAGATTTAGAAATTCCGTCTGCCACCGTTTATGAGGCGACCACCCGGTCCATTAACACCGCATGGGCATCCATCGCCGAGCAACTCGATCAGTGCGAGATCAGGGCCGCGGCGGAGTCACTTCTGGTCCACCGAGCCGATGGAAGTGTTCTTCAAACGAACCCCTCTGCCGTCTTGGGAACAAACGAAATAGCCCCACTCACGATGGCCACCGCTTTCGGGGGTATCGCTCATGGCGGTGTGGTGTGCGAGCCCATCGTCGTGGACCGCTTCGTCACCGACACCGGTGAGACGATCCCCGGGCAGGAATCGACCTGCCGGCAAGCGATTAGTCCCGAAATTGCGGCAGCAACCGCCTATCCCATGCGTGGAGTCATCACGGGGGGAACCGGGTCCCGCTCCAATCCTCGCGGTGACGTCCCCGTTATCGGCAAAACGGGAACCACCGACTCCCAGGTGCAAACCTGGATGGTCGGATCGAGCACAAATGTGGCCACCTCCGTCTGGGTGGGCAACATTCTTGGGGACTTTAGTCTCCGAGGATATTCCGGCGGAACAGTCCTTCGGCACGATATTTGGCGCGTGATTATGGTCGACGCGAATGAACAGTACGGGGGAGCATCTTTCCCTGCTCCCTCCGAGCGCCTGCTCCAGGGCAGCGGAATTGACGTTCCCAACATTGCCGGGCTCACCTACGACGAAGCTTCACTCCTGCTGGAAAGCCTGGGCTTGAGACTTGAAGTCGCCGAAGGTGTTGTGGCGGGCCGCGTGGGTATTTTCGAACCCGCTGCCGGCACCTACCTTGCCCGCGGGATGACGGTGCGTGTTCTTGGCGGAAGCGGTGTTGACGGCGAAAGCACCGGAAACTTGATTATGCCCAACCTCGTGGGTCTCTCGGTAGCGCAGGCCAACGCCACCATGGATGGCCTGAACATGACCGGTGGCCGGCAATACAGCTGTGGCCCCGGAAGCGTGAGCGCCGACCCGGGGGTAGGCACCATCGCAAGCCAAAGTGTGGGAGCTGGAGCTCAGGTCTGGAACTACACCGGTGTCCAGATCCAAGTGTCCTGTGGGGTCGTGGCACCCGCACCTGAAGATGATGTCCTCCTGGACTAATGGTCTCTAAATCGGGGCTTGCCCTGGCCGGACTGGGGGCCCTCGCCGTGGGAGCGGCCGCCTGGGGCGCACTGGTGGAGCGCGAAAACTTTCGGGTACGCCGTGAGACCCTCCCCGTTCTGGACCCGGGCAGCGAACCCATCCGGGTTTTGCATCTCAGTGACATTCATATGGCGCCCTGGCATAGCCCCGCGGTTGCCTGGATTCGCGAACTCACCGAGCTTCGCCCCGACATCGTTGTGGGAACGGGCGATTTTCTGGGCCACCCAGAGGGCCTGGGAGCCCTCACGGAGGCTCTCATCCCCTTTGCCGGAATTCCCGGTGTCGTCACGCACGGATCTAATGACCGTGTCGCCCCTCGAGTCAAAAACCCCTTCTCCTACGTTGTTGCGCCTTCCACCCCCCACGGTGATCACTCCGGAGAAGCAATGGATTTCGCGGGGTTGACGGCGCTTTACGAGCGCCTGGGATGGGTCGACATCGACAACGCCGTAACCCACATGGACATTCGAGGAAGCGCTCTGGAGTGGGTGGGCGTGGGCGATGCCCACTACGGTTTGGATGACCTCTCCAGCCTCCCCGGACTCCTCGATGACGCTCGTGAAGCCCGAGAGGGCAGCAACACCTCACTCACCACCCTCGGCGTCACCCACGCTCCCTACCAGCGGGTGCTAAACGCGCTGCAGAACCAGGGTGCTGAGGCAATTTTTGCCGGACATACTCACGGCGGTCAGGTCTGTTTGCCCGGGGGCAAAGCCCTCACCACGAACTGTGATTTGCCCACGTCCATGGCCTCTGGAGTTCATGTCTGGACCCACGCAACCCGGGCCTCCTACCTCGAGGTTTCCGCGGGAATTGGCACCAGCATCTATGCACCCATCCGGCTTTTCTGCCCACCGGAGGCGGTTCTCGTCACGCTCGTGGCGGACGATATCGGGTACGCTTGAGCCCTGCCTCACGGGGTGTGGCGCAGCTTGGTAGCGCGCGTCGTTCGGGACGACGAGGTCGCAGGTTCAAATCCTGTCACCCCGACAGCTAACTAAAGTCGGCGTCCGGTTCCGCTAGCTCGTGAACGACCTCCTGGGGGACATACCCGCTCGCAAGGCGGCCGCCGCTTTCATCGAGGTAGCACTCCCCACACAACGATTCATAGGTGACCTCGCCGTCATCAATCGCCACTTGCGCTCCGTCGAAGACAAACTGGCCACCAACTTTTCTGGTGTTAAACACCGCTTTCCGGCCACATCGACAAATTGTCTTCAACTCCTCGAGGGAGTGCGCAATCTCGAGCAGGCGCCTAGACCCGGGGAACGCGACAGTTTGAAAGTCAGTACGGATTCCATAGGCCAAGACAGGAATGTTTCGACGGATTGCAATGATGAACAAATCATCGACCTGCCGGGGACTGAGGAACTGGCATTCATCCACGAGGAGGCATGAAATTGTCTCACCGGATGTGCGCGCAATTCGGTCAGACTCGTTGTCGATCATGGTCACCACATCGGTGGCTGGCCCAATGATGAGGTCCACCTCCCGAGAAACACCCAGCCTGGACACGATGGTCCGATCGCCTTTGGTGTCGACCATGGGCTTGGCCAACACAACTTTCTGACCACGTTCCTCATAGTTGTGGGCGGCTTGCAACAAACCTGTCGACTTACCCGAGTTCATCGCTCCATAGCGAAAATACAACTTAGCCACGACCCACTACCCCCCTTTGCGCAATCTCCACCACGTTGCGCAACAGCAGGGCCCTCGTCATTGGGCCCACGCCGCCGGGGTTTGGGGACACGAAACCCGCCACACCCCAGACTTCCTCTGCCACATCGCCGACAACCTTGGCTTTGCCATCGACCATGACGCGACTCACCCCCACGTCCAACACCACAGCACCGGGCTTCACCATGTCGGCACTCACAATGCCCGCCACACCCGCAGCTGCGACGATGACGTCCGCCTGCGAGACCAGCTCCGCCAGATTCTCAGTCTTGGTGTGGGCGAGGGTAACCGTGGCGTCAAGACCCCTCCTGGTGAGCAACAACCCAATGGGTCGGCCCACGGTCACACCGCGGCCCAGGACCACCACGTGTTTTCCCTTCCAGGAAATCCCGTGACGCTCCACCAACTCCACAATGCCCTGCGGTGTGCAGGGAATCGGCGAGTCCATCTCGCCTCCCACCTGATTCACCAGGCGCCCCAGGTTCATGGGGTGGAGACCATCGGCGTCCTTGGCGGGATCAATTCTCTCCAGAACAACGTCCTGGTCGATGTGGTCCGGTAGCGGGAGTTGAACAATGTAGCCAGTCACACCTGGGTTGTCGTTGAACTCATCAATTGCTGCCAGAACCTCATCCTGGGTGGCACTCGCGGGCAAATCGATTCGATAGGACTCGATCCCCACCTCACCACAGTCCGTGTGCTTGCCAGCGACGTACCAGGTCGACCCCGGGTCCTCACCGACCAGGATGGTGCCCAGGCCCGGGGTTACCCCCACCTCGGTGAGCACCCGAACCTGATCTGCGATTTCTCTCTTGATGGCCTGGGCTGTGGCCGCGCCGTCGAGAGTTGTGGCTCGCATCGGAGTACTAGGAAAGCTCGGGATACAGCGGCCACGCCTCGGTGAGTCCCGCGACCCGAGCCTGCAGCGCGGCGACATCGGGGTTGGGCATCAGGGTGTGAGCGATGATGTCGGCCACCTCGGTGAATTCGGTGTCCCCGAACCCACGTGTAGCCAAAGCAGGAGTTCCGATGCGAACACCGGAGGTGACCATGGGGGGTCTGGGGTCGAAGGGAACCGCGTTGCGGTTGACCGTAATTCCCACGTGGTGCAGGAGATCCTCCGCTTGCTGGCCGTCCACGGGAGAGTTTCGAAGATCCACAAGAGCAAGGTGCACGTCGGTGCCTCCGGTGAGAACATCGACCCCCGCTGCTCGGGAGTCATCCTGAACGAGACGCTCTGCCAAGAGTTGTGCACCCCGAATCGTTCGCTCTTGCCGGTCGATGAATTCTGGCCTCATAGCGAGCTTGAACGCCACTGCCTTCGCGGCAATCACGTGCATGAGCGGTCCACCCTGTTGACCAGGGAAGACTGCAGAGTTGAGCTTCTTCGCCAAAGACTCATCGCGGCTCAGGATGATTCCTGAACGAGGACCGCCGAGGGTCTTGTGCACGGTGGAGGACACCACATCCGCGTGGGGAACCGGGGACGGGTGCAGACCCGCCGCTACCAGTCCCGCGAAGTGGGCCATGTCGACCCAGAGGCGCGCTCCCACCTCATCGGCAATGGCGCGGAAGGCGGCGAAATCGGTGTGACGTGGGTAGGCAGACCACCCGGCGATCAGCACGGTCGGCTTGTGCTCGAGCGCCTTGTCGCGAACCTTATCCATGTCAATCAAGAAGGTGTCGGGCTCCACTCCGTAGGAGGTGGCGTTGTACACCTTGCCGGAGAAGTTGAGCTTCATACCGTGGGTCAGGTGACCGCCGTGTGCCAACTCGAGACCCAAAATGGTGTCACCGGGTTGAGCAAGTGCGTGCAGGACCGCGGCACTGGCGCTCGCGCCCGAGTGGGGCTGGACGTTGGCGTAGGCAGCTCCAAAAAGCTCTTTCGCCCGCTCAATGGCGAGGTTTTCGGCAATGTCGACGAATTCGCACCCACCGTAATAGCGCTTTCCCGGGTAGCCCTCGGCGTACTTGTTGGTCAGGACGCTGCCCTGAGCTTCGAGGACTGCGTGGGGAACAAAGTTCTCGCTGGCGATCATTTCCAGCGTCCCGCGCTGACGACCTAGTTCCTTATCCAGGACATCCTGAATGTCGGGGTCGATATCGGCGAGGGACGCGGTAAAGGTGTCAAGAGCGGCGCTGGTTGTGGGGTTCACGGGGTTCTCCCTTGGTTGCACGGTTATGGAGTTTTCGTGTCAGCCCAGGCGTACGGCCAGCACGCTTCCTTACGCTCCCCGATGGTTATCCATCAATACGCCAGTTGCGTAGCACCAGTGTAACCGGAGAGGCTGGGAGCACTCCGGCGCCCCACGCTGGGAGCCTAAGCTAGGGGTGTGTCCAGCTCTCCCTCCCACTTTGTTGTCACTTTTGTGTGTGACGACAAGCCCGGAATTGTCCACGCGGTGAGTGGTGCCATCGTGCAGGCGCAGGGAAATATCACCGAGTCTCAGCAGTTTTCCTCCGAGGACACCGGTCGCTTCTTTATGCGGTTGCAGGTGGAAACAACCGCGGACTACGAGACCTTCCAGAATGCCCTAGCACCCGTCATCGAGCGCTACGCCATGACGGCAGAGATCAACACGGTGGGCAGACCACTGCGCACGCTAGTGCTGGCCTCCACATCGGGGCACTGCCTGACCGACCTTCTCGTCCGCCAGCGCGATGGCCATCTCACGATTGAGATTCCCCAGGTTTTGTCCAATCACGACACTCTGAAACCCGTCGCCGACTTCTACGGTGTTCCGTTTCGCTCCCTGGCCATCACGGATGCTGCGAGCAAGAAGGCGTTCGAGTCCGAGGTGTTGGCCTTTGTCGAGGAGCACGAGATCGAACTGGTCGTCCTGGCGCGATACATGCAGGTTCTGAGTCCCGAGTTATGCCAAGAGCTCCAGGGTCGCATCATCAACATTCACCACTCGTTCTTGCCCGGATTCAAAGGAGCCAATCCCTATCGCCAGGCCCACGAGCGCGGGGTGAAGCTGATTGGTGCAACCGCTCACTTTGTCACCACGGAGCTCGACGAGGGACCCATCATTGAGCAAAACGTGGTGCGCGTGGATCACTCACAATCCCCCGAGGAGCTCCGAGCCATCGGTCAGGATGAAGAATCCCGGACACTGACTCAAGCGGTTCGGTGGTTTGCCGAACACCGCATCCTGCTCGACGGGGTCCGCACCATCATCTTTAAATGACTCATCCCCGGGCCTGAGCCCGGGGATGAGTGCTGCACTGGTGTACTAAGCGCACTTACAGAGCTCGTCTGGTCCGAAACCAGCCAAAGCCTCCTCGATGTGCTCTCCGCAGCCGGTCCAGGTGACCTTGCTGCAACGGTTACAACGCGCTGGGCTACACACGATGACTCTCCTTGAGTGTTGAGGTAATCACGACACTCACAGCTTATACCCCCCGGGGTATTTTTGCTAGTCGGTGAGGCGCGCCGTCAAGTTCTGGTCCAGGGTGGCCAAGAAGTCCTCCGTGGTCTGCCACTCCTGGTCTTGACCCACGAGCATGGCCAGGTCCTTGGTCATGGCTCCCGATTCGACCGTTTTAATGACCACGTCCTCGAGTGTCTCCGCAAAGTCAATCAACGCCCGGTTGGAGTCCAGTTTTCCGCGGTGCATCAGGCCTCTTGTCCACGCAAAGATCGACGCAATCGGGTTGGTCGAGGTGGGGTTGCCCTTTTGGTGCTCACGGTAGTGGCGAGTGACAGTTCCGTGCGCGGCCTCCGCCTCCACAATGGCGCCATCGGGGGTGGTGAGCACGCTGGTCATCAATCCGAGCGACCCAAAGCCCTGCGCCACGGTATCTGATTGCACGTCACCGTCGTAGTTCTTAGTGGCCCAGACATAGCCACCCTCCCACTTGAGTGCAGAGGCCACCATGTCGTCAATCAGGCGGTGCTCGTAGGTGATGCCCGCTTTCTCAAAAGCGTCCTGGAACTCCGCCTCAAAGATCTCCTGGAAGATGTCCTTAAAGCGACCGTCATAGGCCTTCAGGATGGTGTTCTTGGTGGAGAGATACACCGGGTACCCGCGGTTTAGGCCGTAGTTGAGCGACGCCCGAGCGAAGTCTCGGATAGACGCATCGAGGTTATACATCGCCATGGCCACTCCGCCGCCGGGGGCTTCGAAAACCTCGAAGCTCTGGGCTTCGCCGCCGTCTTTCGGCTGGAAACTAATGGTGAGGGTTCCTGGTCCGTCAAAGACAAAGTCTGTGGCACGGTATTGGTCGCCAAAGGCGTGACGGCCGACAATGATGGGCTTGTTCCAGCCGGGAACCAGGCGCGGAATATTCGAAATGATGATGGGCTCGCGGAAGATGACGCCACCAAGAATGTTACGAATGGTCCCATTGGGGCTTCGCCACATCTTTTTCAGACCGAACTCTTCAACCCGTGCCTCGTCGGGGGTGATGGTCGCGCACTTGACACCCACGCCGTGTTTCTTAATGGCATTGGCTGCATCAATGGTGATCTGGTCGTCAGTCTCATCACGCTTCTCGATTCCCAGGTCGTAGTACTCGAGGGTGATGTCGAGGTAGGGGTGGATGAGACGGTCCTTGATGAACTGCCAAATAATTCGCGTCATTTCGTCGCCGTCTAGCTCGACGACAACTCCATCAACCTTGATCTTTTCCACGGGGAATCCCTTCTCTATGCCGGGTGATCGCGCCCGAGAAAGTCTAATCTCGAACACCACCCCATATATCTTTACATAAAGATACTTGCCTGATGTTCACTCAAACGCCATACGCTAACCACATGACTGGACTCATCCTTCAGGAACTCTCCGCAGACACCGCACTGCAGGCAAACTCGCTGGAGCTGCGCCCCGGCCAGGAACAATTTGAAACTCCCGTCACCTACGAGAACGCCGATGCCAGCTTGGACCACTCCAAGACTTGGGGCAGGGTCATTATCCGCGATGGTGAAGTCCTCGGCTTTGTCCGCGCCTACTTCGACTCCTCCCACCCAGACGAAGTCCTCCAATGCTGTGTGTGGCGGGTTAGTGTTGCTGCCAGCGCCCAGGGACAAGGTGTGGGGCGCTTCGCCATTGACGCCGTCACCGAAGAAGCGAGAGCCCAAGGTTTCACCACGCTCAGTGCGGTGTGGTCAGGTGATGAAGAAGGTCCCGGTGAATTCTTCCAACACCTCGGCTTCACGAAAACCGGCGTCACCGAATACGGCGACACCATTGGATCACTCACTCTTTAGTGGAAAAAGTGACGCTCCCCCGTCATGTACATCGTGACACCGGCCGCCTGGGCCGCGGCGATGACCTCGTCATCTCGTACTGAGCCACCGGGCTGAACCGCCGCCCGAACCCCCGCATCCAGCAAAATCTGTAACCCATCGGCAAACGGGAAGAAAGCGTCGGAAGCGGCCACACTCCCCGCGGCACGCTCCCCCGCCCTCGTGACGGCGAGCTGGCAGGAATCCACGCGGTTCACCTGACCCATCCCAATTCCCACGCTCGCGCGGCCCTGGGCAAGCAGAATTCCATTGGATTTGACCGCGCGAACTGCTCGCCACGCAAATTCCAGTGATGCGAGATCCTCCGGACTCGCTGCCTCACCCGAGACCAGTGTCCAGGTAGAGGGGTCTGCAAAATGGCGATCCACGTCTTGTATCAAAACCCCACCAGAAATCTGTCTCCACTCGGTGTGTGCTTGCTCGAAACCCTCGAGAAGTTCCACGATGCGCAGGTTTGCTTTGGCAGCGAAGACCTCTCGCGCTTCTGGTGTGAAGCGTGGAGCCACGACAACTTCGGTAAACACTTCGACAATCGACCGCGCGACATCCCCGTCCACTTCGCGATTGGACGCAATGACCCCGCCAAAAGCCGACACCGGGTCACAGGCGTGTGCGAGCTGGTGAGCCGTCGCGAGTGAGTCCGCGGTCGCAATCCCACACGGGTTCTGGTGCTTGATGATGGCGATAGCGGGGCCCTCGTGATCCATGGCAGCCCGAAGAGCCGCAGCGGCCTCGAGGTAGTTGTTGTAGGACATCTCCTTGCCCTGGAGAACCTGCGCCGAGGCGAGACCCGGAGGAATTGCGTGACCAGCAAACACTGCCGCACCCTGGTGGGAGTTTTCGCCGTAGCGAAGATCACCCAGTTTGTCGGCGTGAAAACTCAACGCCTCACCATCGCTCAACCACTGGGACACCGCGCTGTCATAGCGGGCAGTGTGTGTAAACGCCTCTGCCGCAAGCTCTCGGCGCCATTCGAGGGTGGTGCCACCCTGTGCCAGAGCATCGAGGAGAGCCCCGTAGCGAGCGGGGCTCACGACGATTGCCACACTGTGGTGATTCTTCGCGGCAGCTCGGACCATGGCGGGGCCACCGATATCAATCTGCTCGATGATGTCCTGATCATCGGCCCCCGATGCGAGGGTTTCCACAAAGGGATACAGGTTCACAATCACCCAATCGATGGCTCCTATCCCCAGGTCCTCGAGAGCGGCACGATGTTCTGGTTTGCGGCGATCCGCCAGAATTCCGCCATGAATACTCGGGTGGAGTGTCTTGACCCGGCCATCCAGGGCCTCGGCGAACCCGGTCACCTCACTGACCTCCCGGACCGCCACACCTCCGTCACGCAGCGTTTGCGCCGTGGATCCGGTGGACACAATCTCAACACCGGAATCCATCAGTGCTCGACCCAGATCGAGAAGCCCCGTCTTATCGCTCACCGACACCAGTGCACGCTGAGGCATAGTGCGTTCACTTCGAGACATGCTCTCTACTTTCCAATCGCTGTGGTGACATTTTCCAGGAGTTGGAGGAGAAGTTCCCGCTCGACCACTTTGATGCGGGCATGCAGGGCCGCTTCGTCATCGTCAGGCTCCACAGGAACCCTTCTCTGCGCGAGAATTTGGCCGGTGTCAACACCCTCGTCCACCACGATCACCGACGCCCCCGTCTCGGTGGCTCCCGAGGCGAGCGCGTCCCGAACCGCATGGGCTCCGGGAAACTCGGGCAAATAGGCCGGGTGAGTATTAAGTATGCGCGGTGAGAATCGGCTGACCAGGTTGGGCGGGAGAAGCTTCATGAAACCGCTCAAGATAATCAGGTCTGGCTCGTGGGACGCGAGAGCGTCACCGAGTGCCACTCCCCACTCTTCTCGGGAGGAAAACCCCTCCCAGGGAACAACAAAAGTGGGAATCCCGCGGTCTGAAGCATGGTGCAGGCCTGCAGAGCTGGTGTCGGATCCCACAGCGACAACGTCCGCGGGAATCTGTGTGGCCGGGAGGTTCTCGAGAAGGGAGGCAAGGTTGCTACCGGCCCCGGAGATGAGGACCACGAGTCTTTGGCGCACAGCTCTAGCCTAGCGAGCGACCTTCTGGCCCCTGCGACCCAGAGCGCCCGAGAGCAGTCCCAGCAAGACTCCGACACATATTTCTAGCCCCCACCACAGGGCAATCTGTGCCGGGTCGGCACCCACATTCTGGAACCGACCGGGTCCCGCGGAACCACTCGTCATCGAGGCAAGCACAAAACCACCGAAAGACCCCAGGACTCCCGCCACCGCAGAGGCGGCCAGGATTTGGACAAGCGGTTGATGGTGAAACTCTGTGTCCCCCACATTTCGCCACAGGTTTCCCGGATTCTTCCCCAGGAGCATGGTGGTCGCTGCCACCCCCGCGATGAAGGCCACCGCGAGGGGAACGGCCACAATCATGATCGCCCCTATCGGAGGGTTGGAGGGAATGATGCCAAGCAGGGGAAGCGCGGGTACCGCCTGCACCGTTGTTCCAAGAGGTGAAACCAGCGCCCCGGTCCCCACAGCAAAGCCAGGCCCCACCATCCACATCGCACCCCAGACAATCGCCGTGGGCAACAGAGCGAGTTGCGCAATCGACAGGGTAATGATCCCCCATACGCCGGGCTGCAATGACTCGTAGAGGACGATCATCGTGCCAAACGACCACAAGACAAGACCCGCGAGGGCGAGCGACGCCAGTGCTACAAGACCCAAGACCGAGGCTCCCGCAGTCTTCACACCCGTGCGCATGACGGCGAGCACAGTTTCGGGAAGGACGCCCTCAAGAACACGGCCTCCGGGCGCTCGCGACCCTACCCAGGTTGCCAGTGCAAGGCCAGCTGCGAGAAAGAGCGCGGGTCGCACCAGTGCGTCCATCAACTCCATGGTGACCATGTGTTGAGGAAGGAAAAACACCATCACAAAACTGAGCCCGACCAGTGTCCCCACAGCCACAAACCAGGTAGACACCGGATAGATGCGGGTGCCACTGCGGCGGCCAATGCGATAACCCCACAGGAGTGTGATGAGCCCCAGCCCCAGCAGTGCAATGTCCACGACGAAGGTGCTACTGCTCTCTCCCAGGGACAACGACTGGGCAAGAGTCGGGTCAAGAGTGAGGGTGAGGGGCACCCCGTGCCCCAACATCCAGCCATCCACCGCTATCGCCCACGAGAGCAATAAATCAGTGGCAAAACCATCGTCGAAAGCCCACACCAAGGTGAGGGGAGCAAACAACAAGCCCAGTCCGAGCCCCACCAGCACCACGACATCGAGCACGGTGGCAAAGGCGTTAAGGCGGGCATTCATGGCGACATGAGCCTACCGCGAGCCCCCCACAGGAGCTCGGTCACTACAGCGACTGAATGATCTCCCGCATCAGGTCTGCAGCCTCGGACGGAGTCTTCCCGACCTTCACGCCCGCAGCTTCCAAGGCTTCCTTCTTCGCAGCAGCCGTTCCGGCCGAGCCGGACACGATTGCTCCCGCGTGACCCATGGTTTTTCCTTCGGGAGCCGTGAAACCGGCCACATATCCGACGACAGGTTTCGTCACGTGCGCCTTGATGAACTCCGCGGCGCGCTCTTCTGCGTCGCCACCGATCTCCCCAATCATGACGATGGCCTGGGTCTCAGGGTCGTTCTCAAACGCTTCCAACGCGTCAATGTGGGTGGTTCCCACGATCGGGTCTCCACCAATACCAATTGCGGTGGAGAAACCAATGTCGCGCAGCTCAAACATCATTTGGTACGTCAAGGTCCCCGACTTGGAAACCAAACCGATGGGTCCCTTGCCGGTGATGGTCGCGGGAGTGATGCCCGCAAGCGCCTCGCCGGGAGTAATAATCCCGGGACAGTTGGGCCCAATAATGCGAGTTTTCCCGACAGATCCGGCGTGAGCCCACAGCTGGGCACTGTCCTGCACCGGAATTCCCTCGGTAATGATGACCAACAGGGGGATGTGAGCGTCAATAGCCTCGATGGCGGCGTCCTTCGCGAATGCGGGAGGGACAAAAGCCACCGAGACATCGGCGCCCGTCTTCTCCATCGCTTCCGCCACAGTGCCAAACACCGGCAGCTCCACATCACCGTGGGTGACAGTGGTGCCAGCCTTTCGTGCGTTCACACCACCCACCACCTGGGTGCCAGCGGCCAGCATGAGTGCGGTGTGCTTGGAGCCCTCACCACCGGTGATGCCCTGAACGATGACCTTGGAATCCTGAGTCAGAAAAATCGACATGCTAGTCCCCTACTTCGACGCTAATTCGGCGGCGCGGTCAGCGCCCTGATCCATGGTGTCGGCGAGAGTCACCAACGGGTGGTTAGCGGCCGCGAGGATCTTTCGACCCTCGTCAACACTGTTGCCATCCAGACGGACAACGAGAGGTTTCGTGGCGCCCTCGCCAATCATCTCGAGAGCTTTCACGATTCCATTGGCCACCGCGTCACACGCGGTGATGCCACCGAAGACGTTGACAAACACGCTCTTCACTTGCGGGTCACCGAGAATGACATCGAGACCGGCGGCCATGACCTCGGCAGATGCTCCCCCGCCGATGTCGAGGAAGTTTGCGGGCTTCACGCCACCGTGCTTTTCTCCGGCGTAGGCGACCACATCGAGGGTGGACATCACCAAGCCGGCACCGTTTCCAATGACACCGACCTCGCCATCAAGCTTCACGTAGTTGAGGTCGTGGGCTTTCGCCTTTTCCTCTAGGGGGTCCGCGGTGGCGGAATCAGCCAGCTCCGCGTGGTGAGGCTGACGGAACTCTGCGTTCTCATCCAGGGTCACCTTGCCATCCAGTGCGATGACCTCACCGGACTCGGTCAACACCAACGGGTTGACCTCCACCAGGGTCGCGTCCTCTTTGACAAACACGTCATAGAGCTTCACGAACACCGGGGCAACAACGTCGACGAGTTCTGCCGGGAACTTCGCCTGATGGGCAATCTCTGTGGCCTTTGCTAGGTCAATACCGTGTGAGGGGTCCACCGCGACGCGGGCGAGAGCCTCTGGCCGCTCCTCGGCGAGTTGTTCGATCTCCATCCCACCCTCATAGCTGCAGAGCACCAAGTAATTGCGATTCGCACGATCGAGCAACACCGAAAAGTAAAACTCCTGAGCGATGGCGGCCCCCGCTGCGACCATCACGCGGTGCACGGTGTGGCCCTTGATGTCGAGGCCCAGAATGGCTGTGGCAGCGGTGAATGCATCCTCCGCGGTAGGGGCAACCTTGACGCCGCCCGCCTTACCGCGACCACCGGTCTTAACCTGAGCTTTGACGACGGTCAGACCACCGATTTTCTCGGCAGCTGCTTTGGCCTCCTCGGGAGTGTCCGCAATGAGGCCCGCCAGGACAGGAACACCGTGGCGCTCAAACATGTCCCTGGCTTGATATTCGTATAAATCCACGCCCGAAGGTCCTTCCGGTTGGTCCGCTGGGAGATGATTCCGCCGAAAACTCGCACCAGTGAAAGCTGCGGAACCTCCTCAACCCTACCCGGTGATTCGGCTGGCCCGGCCCGTCTAGAGCTTGGTGATCGGCGCAATTTTGATGAGCAGGCGCTTGCGCCCAGCCGTATCAAAGTCGACCTCGGCGATGCGCTTGGCACCCTCCCCGCTGACCTGGCGGACACTGCCTGGGCCAAAGTCATCGTGCTCGATACGGTCCCCCGCCGCGAGGGTTAAGTCACCGTTGTCACGAACACTGGAGGTCACGCGGTTTGCCCACTCGGTGGACTTCTTGGGCGCCGGCGGGAGCTGATCGCGAATAGGAAGACTTCGGCCTCCACCACCCCCGGCACCTTGCCAGCCGGAACTGCGAATCGGGCCTCCCAGCTCATGGCCTGAGCCTCCCGTTGCCGCCCTCGATTCACGCCAGGAAATCAGCTCTTGGGGAATCTCTGCAAGGAATCGGCTGGGAGCGGCGATGGCAGTGTCGCCAAAGGTGCTTCTGGTCATCGCCAAGGACAGGTGGAGGCGCTTTCGGGCACGCGTAATTCCGACATAGAGCAGCCGTCTCTCCTCCTGGAGGCCACCGGGTTCGTGGGCACTCATCCGGTGGGGGATCAAGTCTTCCTCCAAACCGGTGAGGAAGACCACGTCGAACTCGAGGCCTTTCGCGGTGTGCAGGGTCATGAGCGAGACGGTTCCGGACGCGTCATCGAGGTCGTCCGCCGCCGCCACGAGGGACACCTCCGTCAAGAAGTCACTCAGAGTGCCATCGGGGTTGTTATTGCCAAACTCTCTCGTGACAGCTACAAGCTCTCCCACGTTTTCCGCTCGTGCTTCGTCTTGTGGGTCACGAGAGTTCTGCAGCAGGGTGAGGTATCCGGTGTTGTTGAGGATTTTCTCCAGCGTTGCCACCGGGGGTTCGGTAAAGGACAGCTTTTCTGCTTCGTCCAGGGACTCCGCGAGGGAGAGCATCGCCTGGGTGACTTTGGGACCCAACCCCAGCTCCGCGCTTCGGCGGAGCGCTTCGCGCAACGTGATGTCCTCTTTTTCGGCCAAGAGGACCAGGGCGTTCTCGGTCGCCGGACCAATTCCACGCTTGGGGGTGTTGAGAATCCGACGGAAAGCCAGGGAATCAGCCGGGTTGGCAATCGTCACGAGGTAGGCCATCGCGTCCTTGATTTCGGCCCGCTCGTAAAACTTGGTGCCGCCGATTACCCGATAGGGAATTGCGGAGCGGATGAAAATATCTTCCAAGGCTCGGGTTTGCGCGTTCGTTCGATAAAAAACTGCCATCTCGGAGTAGGGAATACCCTCCCCGGAGAGCTGCACTATCTGGTCGGCAATGAATTGTGCTTCGTCGTGGGCGCTATACCCAGTGAAGCCAATGATCTCCTCCCCCGCCCCCATATCGGTGAACAGATTCTTGGCTTTGCGATCGAAATTGTTGCCGATGACGGCATTAGCCGCATCGAGGATGTTCTGGGTGGAGCGATAGTTCTGCTCCAACAGCACGACGTTTGCACCGGGGAAATCCCGCTCAAATTCCGTGATGTTCCTAATGTCGGCCCCGCGAAAGGCATAAATCGACTGGTCGGAGTCCCCCACCACGGTGAGCGATGCGCCGGGAGCGGAGCCATCATCCGCGCGCGTGACCGCGGGCTTCTCGGGCACCCGCTCCGCGGGAATCGGTCTCGTCAACTCGCGGATGAGTGCGTATTGCGCGTGGTTGGTGTCTTGATACTCATCCACTAGGACGTGGCGAAACCGCGCCTGATACTGGGCCGCCACCTCCGGGAACGCCCGGAACAAATACACGGTCTGGCCGATCAGGTCATCAAAATCAAAAGCCTGGGATCGCTGCAGCTGTCGCTGATAGCGATCCCACACCTCAATGAACAACGCATCAGCGGGGTCCTCCGAGTTGGAGGACCGGCGATACGACTCCACGTCGGCAAGTTCGTTCTTGAGCCTCGACATTTTGCCGATGACAGCGTTCGGAGTGAGCCCGAGGTCGTCACCGCCGAGCTCTTTGAGGATTCGCTTCACCAGGGCTCGCTGGTCGGCGGAGTCATAAATCGTGAAGGAACTCGAGTAACCAAAGCGGTCGTGCTCTTTACGCAAAATTCGCACACACGCGGAGTGGAAGGTGGATATCCACATTCCACCGGCCGCCTCACCGATGAGTCCGGTGATGCGCTCCCGCATCTCGCTGGCCGCTTTGTTGGTGAAGGTAATGGCGAGGATCTGACTGGGCCACGCATCTCGGGTCTGCAACAAACTGGCAATGCGCCGGGTCAGCACACTCGTCTTACCCGAGCCCGCACCGGCAATAATGAGCAGTGCTGGGCCCCGATAGCCCACCGCCTCACTCTGCCGAGGGTTCAGCCCGTCAACCAGGGGAGACGAAGAATCTGACATAGCTGGCTCAGTCTAAAGCCCACATCTGATGGCCCCAGATACTCTTAGGACGTGAGTATGCCCCCGCCCGCTGATTCCCCCGACGAGGGCCCCGGACTCATTGAGCCCGAGCAGCCAGCACCCACTGTTGATCTGAATTCTCTGGATACCGGGCGCATCCTTCGAGACACAGGTTCGCTTCACTTGCCAAAGACAGACGAG
>Ga0213868_10002053_pt1 | contig 19372 bp, 11 predicted proteins | sample PICome_9_FD_160087 | JGI IMG/M metagenome (GOLD analysis project Ga0213868, IMG submission 160087) | Coastal seawater microbial communities near Pivers Island, North Carolina, United States - PICO127 | ecosystem: Environmental > Aquatic > Marine > Coastal | place: USA: North Carolina...
CACTACTGGAGTCGTCGGTAGAAGGTATCCATGTTTCCAAAGAAAATGATGAAGGAACCATGCATAATACGCCACAGTCAAATCCTAATGACATGATGGAACAAGAGGATATCCCAGTTGAAATGTTGCAACAAGATGAACCATCAAATCATTCTCAATCTATTTCGGATCATGCTATTGATGAAAGCGGTATAGAACGTGATCAGATTGAGTCCAAGTACAATATGGTAAATGAAGTTCCCATTGTGAGTTCGGATTTGGATGATGATGGTGAATTAGACAATCACATGCATCATGTAGCAAATATTGACAGCAATCACAACAACGTTCCCACACAATCATGTACGACGGAAGTACAAGACATCGATTTAGATCCGTTGTATCAAACGACGGAGAAAGTGAATGATGCAGAATTAACAATGGCATATGATGATAAGTTGGATACAGTGTCTGAATGTATACCGCTGAGCGGAAATGTAAATGATGGCGGTGACTATGCTGACGAAGATCAACTAATGGATGGATATAAGGAAGAGAGCAATGATCAGCATGTCCACGATTCAGATGATGGTGAAGATGTACCCATTGTAGAAGATCAATATCTCACCTCTGAAAATGGCATTGACTCATTAATACCAACAGAGATCGAAAATGTCCAAGTGACTACCTTTCATGATTCAAGCTCAAAACCAGATGACGTCTCAAGAAATGAATCAGAAGAGATCGAACCTTCACCTGACTCAGATCTCATTTATGAAGCAAATGATTCAAATGCTTTTACAAATGAGGAAGAAAATGCATTGAACTTATCCATGGTGAATTCAACAAAAAGGATTGATTCAGAGGCTGAAGCTTTGGATACTATGTATGATGACAGCGAAACTGAAACTGAAAGCCAGGCTGAGTTCATAGCATCACAGACTCCATCGGTAGTTTCAAATCTAAACAATACTAATGATCCGGCCGTTCCACAGTATGCCATTGAAAAGTTCATGTCTCAACTTGAACGAATTCATAAAGAGCACGAGTTAGAACTCCAGGACATGGAAAAGAAACACATTTCCCATATGCAAGACTTAAAAGAGAAACTGAGAATAGCTGAATCGAAACAATCAAAAAGTGCTGTTTCAAAACAAGCCATTGCAAATCATGACAAGTGTCTCAGAGAACTTAGAGACCTGGAAAAGAATTTTCTGCAGCAACTTGAGCATAAGGACGATATCATAGTTCAAGTCACTGAACAAAAGACACTACTTGAACAACGCATTCGTGAAATGATCAAAGAGTCAGACGAATTAAATATTTCTCTTCAAGCCAGAAAAAGTGATGTAAATCAGATCGAACAAAATAAGAGAGAAATTGGAGAGCTAAAAATTGCACTAGAAAAGTCCCAAACCGAACTACAATCTTCTCAAGAGGCTTACAGTACACTGAAGGAACGTGTAAAAGAAGTTGCTACAGAGCTCAAGGATAGACGTGTAGAGTGCCGCAAGCTATCTTCAACTGTAAATGAAATGACTTCTCAAAATGCCTCAATAGAATCTGCTAAAAATGAATTTGAGTCCAAAGCAAACAAATTGTCATTACTAGTTCAAAGCAAAGATGATCAGATTGAGGATCTTACTAACACTATTACGAATCTTCGTATGGAATTAAGTCAGAAAGAGAAACAGTTGATTGATACGGGGTCAATTGGAAATAAAGCACTAATGGAGTACAAGAAAAAAGCACAGGCCTCTTTGTCAAATGCAAACGCACGCGCAGCTACTGCGAACCAAGCTAGAGAAGATGCCGAAATTGATGCAGCGAATGCCAGAGCCGAAGCTGAAAATGCAATAAAAGATCTAGAAAAACTTAAAGCTGAAAAAGAATTACTTATGCATAGCAAGGAGACGGAGCTTCAAGAAATGTACAAAAATGATCATAGCAAGGAGCAGGAAATAACACGTTTAGTAAAGCAAGTGTCAGAGTTGAATGAAGAACTATCGTCAGCACAAAACTCTGCCCATGAATCTCAAAAGCATCTCGATGATCTCATCGAAGAGTGTAATACGAAATTGGTTGAAATTGAAAAAGAAAAGGAAAAAAGCTTTGCTTTATCTCAGGATTTAGCTATAACCAGGATTAAAAACGATGATTTAGAAAAAGAGGTAGCTTTACTGAAAGAAGAGCTTGAAGAAAAAGTTTCAAATGCATTTAAGGCGAATCAAAACGACTCCTTAAATGATACTTTAAGTGCACCCAATAGAGCAAAACATAAGGATCCTAAATCCTTATTAGACCTAGGGGATTCTGATGGGACTATATACCTTCTCCAGGAAGAATTAAAAGCTTCAAATGAAGCTATCCAAGAATTGAGGGAGGCTCTTGCAAATGCTTTATCCAAGAACGTTTCATCATCCCTCCCAGGTGTTTTTAACCCAACGACTTCTTCAACGTCAGAACTCTCAGTTCCTGATCGTTCCGGGTCCAATCCTTTATTTTTCGCGCTTGAAAAGCAGTCTGAGCTGAAACAAGCAAGAGATGAAATTGCAAGACTGGTTTCTTTGTTAGGCGAAGCTGAATTTTCAAAATCTGACGCATTAGAAGAGTTAGAAGAGATGAGGCAGAAAATGAACGAAGCAGAATCGAGACTTCGTCGTTATGAAAAGCTTGGTCCAGCAGCAAACAATAATCTCGCTGGAGGGAGCTTCAATCGAAAGTCATTTGATTCGAAAATATCTTCTCATAGTGATAGTGCGGCTAACTTGGAATATTTGAAAAACGTGATTCTCCGTTTCATGAAGTCTACCACTTTGAACGAGAAAAAGGCTTTGATTCCAGTGATAGCTGCAGTCTTAGAACTTACTCCCGATGAACAAATACTTGCTTTACAAGGCATTGAAAAGAGTGCAGGTATATCGGGCATTGGCACATCTCTCATTGAAAATGTTCAAAGTAAAGGAATGGCTGGCCTTTTTGGCTAAAAGCGTACATACTTAGTATATTTTTTCTACTAATTTTAAAAACATATAGTCTATATGAAATGATTGATTCAACCTCTCTGAACAAAGTCAATATCATCATCTCTGCCTTCCTCGTTCATGTCTCTATATGTACCGTAGCCCAAACTCAAGCTTCTTCTGAAATTAGATCGCAGCCCCTCCTCAACTCTTTCAATTAGGTCATTGTTTTCGTACTCTGTCTCAACGAGAAGAAAGGAACCTTTTTTCTGTCCATCGGTTGTAATATCCATTTCAAAATATCCTGGGCCCTGCAAAACTATATTGTAATCATCAAAGTTGTACTGCCTTGGGAAATGTCCTTCATTCTTGTTTTGTTGAATGAATTTGAGATGAATACCATTTGATGGCATGCAGTCCAATGTCCCATTTTCATCTTTAATCACGATCCTTGCACTTGCTTTCGAATTAGTCCACAATGCAAGCTTTACGATTCTGTTTTGTTCGGCTACAATGCGATGGCTAGCTTTATCGTTTACATTCAGAAGAGTCGTATCTTGCCGTACAATACCATGATAATTGCAACCCTTTTTCTTATGATCGTCTTTCATGCGCTCTTTTAGGAGTTCGTTCACACTCTTGCACGTGCCACCGTAGTCACTCGGAAGCTCAGATTTATCAATCAACTGATGCAGTCGACCGAGCCAGTCTTGTTTATTTGTTCCATACAGTTCAACTTTCCCTCCATTTCTTGGATCAATCCAACCTTTTATAATTTTCCAAATAATAGTAAAAAATGTCGGGGAGTTAATACATATCATTCTGTTCAAAGATTCGGGGAAGCACAGCTCATCAATAAAACACTGTGTTTTGATGAGATACATAATTTTCTTAGTCAGTTGCGACGAGGTCAGACCGTCCAGATCAAGAATCAACACTAGTTCATATCGCATGGGCTTTCCTCCATCAGACGCATATCGTTTTAACTGATTTCCAAATGTATGAGTCATTTCTGACCAGTGAAAATTGATGACTCTTTCAACAGTTGTGACACATTCTGCTCCTTTATTATTTAGCTTTCCAAGCTGAGATATCATCACAGGTGCCCCAGCTTTCGATTTACCATGATAAAGTTGAGGAAATTGCTGCAGATAAATGCTTCGTTCGACGCCCAAAGCCTCGTCTTGATCCTCATAAAATCCATTTTGTCTAGCCAGATAACTGTACTTATATGACTCTTCTATCTTTTTCATTGTTTTGCAAACATCAAACTGATAGGATCTTAACCAACGGCAAAGAGCCGAGGACAAATCCTCATTCACGCCTGGATAAGAAAACACTGCCAATCGAAGATTATGATCTCTGCTCTCAAGCTCTTTTTCCAGATCTTTTAGAGCTTCTTTCTGTGATAACGTTAAATAACCAGGATACCCCCAGTCATCAGGTGAAATATTCTTGGGGGTTGAATCGCTGACAAGTATTGTCGCGTCACTATCAAATTTCAAACCCAATTGACTTGTTCCAACTTGATCAGTATCTATCCCCATCACACCTAATCAATATATTTTTCTAGTAGATCGCTGATAAACCTTTATGAATGTTAGGTTCAACACTCTTTGGTTTCAACGCACCACACTCTCACTAAAAATGTGGCGAGAGTAGAATGAATCTTCGACAGGGGCTAGTCCATCATGTCCGTTGGAGACATATTTTTCGGCGAGGAGTGGCGAAAATCGTGCGTGGTGCCCGTTCTTCGTACCAACAGTCTATACAAATGCGATCCATTTTACGAATATCAACCTCAGTTACAACTCTAACATGTGCGAAACTATCAGCAACGATACAGACTCATTGAAACTCAAACAAGTTCATATCAAAAAGTCAAATCTCATTCATCGTAAAGAAAGCGATGTTATTGGCCTTAGAGATCAAGGTTACCCAGGGTTTTTGACTGAAAAAGAGTATGAGATCTTCGTAAGTATTCCATTCATACGTAATTCTCTTGCATTCTTTTCCGCAATCTATTGCCAGTACACTCATGAATCTGTCTAATTTGTTTAACAGACCGATTTTCGTAACGAGGTTTACCGACGCGACAAGGATTTCCGGGATACTACCTTTGCATTTCAATCCGCGGACGAGGATGAAGAGTATGCTCTATGCAGATGGTTACGCGCTCGCAAATATAATTTGGACGCTACCATAAAGATGATTGAGGAGGCTACTGAGTGTCGTGCTGACGTAAAAAGGAATAATTTCTATCCTAGTTTAGACGTTGCTCTAGGTGTAGAGAGTTCATTGTACAAAAAGGAATACCCTCAATTGTACTATGGAAGTTCAAAGGAAGGTTATCCCCTGTTTATCAGCCAACCAGGAAGGATGAATATTGATGCCATTGAACTTTTGACGACCAAGTCTGGGCTTATTAATTATCATTGGCACGACATGATGCATCAATTTGGGAGAAAACTGAAATCATCCAAAGATAAATCGAATGGAAAGTTCGTGAGATATGAATGTGTTTGTATTCTAGATCTTAAGGACTTGAGTGCTGCTAAATTAGGAAAGAGGCAGATGAATATTATCAAATCGATGACGTTTATTGATTCCTTGTGTTTTCCAGAAACTCTAAACAAAATGATGATCATAAATGCTCCTGCATTTTTTACAATGACTTGGAAAATTGTCAGAGGATGGATCGACGAAAGAACTGCAAGTAAGATTGAAGTAATTGGAACAGATCAAAAAAGAATTTTTAAGAAGCTTTCCAAGATTATCGATCCATCTGACCTCCCAGCTGACTATGGCGGCAGCGGGATTGGCATCGATGATTTTTTCCACTCAGAAATGCTAAGAGAAGCCGAGGATTTAAGAGGTGAAGGTAATCCATACAGAAAGATCGATGAAAAAAGTGAAGTAATTCATTTGAGGGGACATTCAACGACTACAAGGCAATTCACTTTAGACAAAAATAGCGCTGTCAAGATTAGCATCCTATCGAAGGTGAAGGGCGACGTTTTCATCAACGTAGTGAATCGCTCTAAAGGGGAAATTATTTCAGAAAAACTACACCATGCTATCGATGGTGAAACTGATCCAGACGAATTTCGTTCAACTCGTTCTGATTTGAACCGAGCCAATGATCACTATATCCAAGGTCCGGGTGGATTTTCTGTTGAATTTCGAGCGAACAAAGGAAAAGGAAACATTATGTATATTTTAAAGGAATTTGTCATCGATCAACCTAAGGTTATTGAACGACCAAAGTCCCAGGCAGAATCAATTATCAGGTCAGGTCAAAGTCTTCTTGTTGGTGATTTTGAATTAATGAACATTTAGAAGGATCACTTGCTAAATATTTATGTTGAATGGTGAAAAACTACTTAATAAGGATTTGCAAGAAGAGTTTTGAGTTTTGATTAATTCATTATAAATCCAATTTAGGACTCTCGTGCGATGGGCTCCATTTTTTAGATCATTCCGAAAATGAGCCAATCCTTCCATTAGTAGGGCGTTCATTTCATTGAACGTTGGTTAAGAAGTCATCGAGAAAATGGTCCAAGCGTCCACGAACTGTTCATACATCTCTAAATACTAAAACTTGAGAATGAATTGATTCATTCCCATTCTTGTTCTTTTGGAATTGGATATCGAATTATTTGTCGATCTATCAAATGCATTCTTCATTGTTGTATTGTCAGGTCTAGATATTTCATATTTCATACCCACTACATCGTCCTACTGTAGACTGTGGAATTTAGATCAGTGAGAGAAGAATTTAGCATCCATACAATCCCACTTAACACGGTTAACGGAACACACCACCAACCACCAAACAACTACCACACAACCACTTTTTAAAACTGAAAACATGTCCAAAGAAGACAGTCGCATAACCACTCTGACAAGTGTTCTCACGGAGCAATATAAAGTCACTGATCCAGATCTTGTCAAAGCCTTGGTAGCCTTGGGAGAGGCGGCGTGCAGTATCACAAAACTTTGTGCAAACTATGTAAGCCATACTTATGCAGGTACTCAAAATACATCTGGTGACGATCAGCTTCACCTGGATATTGACTGTGATAATGCTGTGTTTGATGCTTTGCGTAAATCTGGTGTGTATGCCATTGCTGCCAGTGAAGAAACTCCAGTTGAGACAAGTGTGGCTGGTGACAATAATGGCGAGGGAAAATTTTCGGTTGGTTTTGATCCATTGGATGGTAGCTCTATTATTGATGCGAACTTTACAGTGGGATCAATTTTTGGTATCTGGCCTGGGAAAGGAGTACTAGGGAGAACGGGTCGTGAACAAGTTGCTTCTTGTGTTGCGTTATTTGGTCCAAGAACGACCCTGCTCATGGCTCTTCCAAAAGCTTCAACTGGGTTGAACGAAGATACGGTGTTTGAGGTCACTTTGACCCAAGAACTAAGTATATGGGAAGTATCTAGGGAAAAAGTTTCTATCCAAAAGAATGGCAAGATATTTGCTCCTGGTAACCTCAGAGCAAGTAATGATAACGAGAAATACAACTCATTGATTCAGTATTGGATTTCTGAGCGATATACTCTTCGCTACACTGGTGGAATGGTACCAGACGTATATCATATCTTTGCTAAATCCAAAGGAGTTTTCTCCAACGTCAGTTCCGAGAAAGCGAAAGCCAAGTTAAGACTTTTGTACGAGGTCGCTCCTATCGGACTTCTAGTAGAATGCGCTGGTGGATGCACTACTCATGAAAGTAAAGACATGTCTGTCCTTGATGATGTGATCGACGACCTTGATAAGAGATTGGGAGTATGTTTTGGTAGTGCAGATGAAGTTGCGACGTACAAAAAGTTTATGGAGTTGTAATGATCGTAGCCCGTTTTTTTTAATCTTAATCTAAAAAATTGCTGTCTAGCGATCACCCCTGGCACGTTCCAACATTTCAGGAATATCGACACTGAACACTTTGTCCATTTCTTTCACCATTCGTTTGTCCAATTTAGGAAACTCGCTCAAATCTTTGATTTCCCTCAGTGCTTGTCTCATAGGTTCTACTGGAGGAAAGTCACCACGAGGCAACTCATATCTTCGCGCACACATGATCATTTCTTTATCTAATCTATCAATCAACCTTTGTTGTTTCTCCTTCTTACCAAATGTATATGGGAGTTGCTTCCTCAAGTAGTGAATGATGTATGCATGTACCTTCACTCCTCTCGCACGTTTGACAAGCTCATTTATTCTTCTCATAACCGCATTCTGAGGCAACTGAGCAATATCCATGAACAAATCCAATTTTTCTTTATTAAATAGAGCTGCCTGTTCGATATTCTTTAAAGGCGAACCCCAAAAACTACCAATATATACTCTGCAAACTTCTGGAGTGTTCATGACCTTTCCGAGCTGCCACATCAACGCTCCGTAAACTCGCATCAACTGTTGAGTGCTGATGCTATCTGCTTTATTCAAAACAACGCGAAGTTTATCTGCATGAGGTCCCATCAGTTCAATCACACGTTTGAGTTCATCACTGATATCTAGTTTGTGAGCGTCAAACATAACAATGATTAAATCTGCTCGTTCTGCAAACCATTTCATGACGGCATCATAATCATAGTTTCTCCCTATACTCTGTTTCGTCCCACTCAAAATTCCGGGCGTATCCACTAATGTGATGTTTCTTAATATAGGAGCATCTAATTCTACAGCCTCAAGCTTCGATAAGAAATTGTTGCCAAAGGGCGAGAGACCACGAAAAGGACGGTCTGATTGAGAGCACAGAGCTGCCCCAGGGATGACTTTATCCGAGTCTCCATGTAGAATACAGGTAAATCTATCAGTTGTTGGTTCTGGCCCAACTCTTATTCCAGGAAAGTCTCTTCCAAGAAGATAACGAATGAAACTTGTTTTACCGACAGAGTACTGTCCCAGCAGCAGCACCATTGGTTTTGCGTCAAAGTCCGATGGCGATAACGGTGGGGAATGGAAATGTCCGTATTTGCTGCTTATTTCCAGAGGAAGAATTTTCTTCCTATACATTCTCTTAAGCCCATTAAAAATTAAATCTTTATCAAATGATTCAAGTTCTAGTTCAGGCGAAGGGTTGCTTACAGTGTCAATAGGCTGTTGCAGCCTTTGATTTCTTTGACTTGGAGGAGGATGTTGTGGATTTGAATAATGCCTTCCGATTTGTTGCGGATAGTTTTGTCCTTTTCCAGGAAGGGGAGGTTCATTGAAATCATTCGTTGGGAATGGAGGCGGAGCAAAGGAACCCTCTGGTGGTGGCAAGTTTGGCTCACCTCGTCCGTCATATGGGTATTGTTGTGGAAACCTTTGATCGGGATGGCGTGGGGCTTGTTCATATGAATTTAGATTTTCCATTTTACGAGCTTGATAGTTTTGTTCGGCGACATAAGGAGCCCTTTCTTGTTCATTCAGATAAGGATCTCTCTCGCTGTTCGAACCAAAATTAGGATACTGACCCATTTTTTGCTCGTGAAATTCAGGTGAATTTGGCATTTCCTCGTCATCACTTTCATCATACTGAGGATGATTGGAAGAGCCACCTCGAATTTCTAAAAGGCATTCATTTTCGTTGTTAAACAACATCATGTGATTTGACTTTGTATGATGGACGACTCTTCTCATTTTGCTAAGAAAAGTTGAAGTGACAAGACTATTGCAAGCCATAAATAAAGGCAGGATGTATAGCCTACTGTGAACCATTTTCTCTGACTTATTCCTAAATTTCTATCTCCATAAGCATTCGCTGAAATCACAATCAAAACAGATATGTGCGATGTCTATGAGTAGTATCTATGATCTATGAAATAACGACGATGAAAACTGAAAACCGAGTGATCAAAAAAGGGAAATATCCACCTGGAACACAATACCTCGTTGAGTAGGGTATCGCGAAAAACGACGAAAAAGTCTCTAAATCTTTCGTTTCATCTTACTATTTTTCCGTGATCCAAAATACTGCAGATGATAAGGCGTTGTTTCATTTTATTTGGTATTTTTTAGGAACATTCTACGAACTATAACCATATTCATAAAGGCCATAAAGGTACCAGTTTTACTGCCAACTTGATTCACTAGAATTGTCACCTTGTGGGCTATAATCACCATCTGTGCTCAGCATATCTTCAAGAGATCCTATCCACGCAAGACCACCATCATCTTCATCTGGATCCCATGCTGTATTTTTCTTTGTCAGAACAAGAGGTGTTTCATTTTCAGCGTTCGCTAATTGATCATCTGATGGAGTATTACTCGTTGATGCATTGGAATTTTCCATGATTAAATCTAACGGCTCTGGTTCAGTATCTGTAAGTTCATTTTGTACAGTAGTAGCGTCATTGGACTTTTCATCATCGACTGAGAATAGGGATGCATCCCAAGCTCCACCCACCACTGTTGCGCTTATAAGTGCAAGAGTCTTAGAATCAAACTTTACCACTGCTTCTGGATTTTTCGCTTGCAGAGTTTTTCGATATTGCGCATCTTGTTCATTCTTTAATATCATTTCTTGCTCCACCTTGGCTTTACGTGCTTCTTCAGCTCGCAATTCCTCTTCAAACTTCTGATCCTTGATGTTTAATAGCTGATCAGGATTATTTCGAAGTGACTTTAGTTGTTTTCTTCCCACTGCTAGGGCGTTATCATACTCCTCAGATGGTTCCCTATCTGCGTACCTTTTCGAAGACTCGTAATTTATATTTAATCTAACCTCGCCTGGCTCATATTCTAGTTCATGCACTCGATTCAAAGGAACTCCTCCGATCAAGCACGTAAGAAGCGCTGGGCCTACTCCATCTGGAAATATAAGGAGAATCGTATCACCACTATACTGTGTCTCAAGAACGGATATAAGTTGTTGCAAACGTACAACTTGATCTGCTAATGTTTCATGAGGCGTTCCATCGTCGTTTGATGGTGGTCGCCCTTCTTTACCATCCACCCCAGCTTCGTCATTATCCAGAGCCCAAACAGCATATTTCGTTTTATCAAAAGCACTCATATCCCACGAACCAATGGCCCGAGGGTCCATAAAGTTAAACTCTGGAACCAATCTATCTCGACCAACTTTTAACTCTCTACCGACAATATTTGCCGAATCAATGGCATTTGCCGCGAGACTGTATCTCACAATTGTAGGAGCCACTCGATCTGCTTTTAGTTTCTTACATAATTCAGTTACCTGCTCCGCACCCCTTTCTGATAGAGCAGCTTCTCTATTTGTCAAAAATAGTGGATTTGTAGACCACACACCCTCTTCTTCCAAGAGGCTTTCTCCTGCTCTCATGAAATGATACTTGTTCAGAAATTCATAATCGTTACATGGAAATCTGACTAACCCACGAGCATTAGCATGTGATCCCACGAAGCTGATTAATCCAAAACTAGCTGCTGCAAATGAGTCCATGAATAACCTACGAGATGGATTGTTTTCTCCTGAAGAAGATGGAGGATCTTGATTGTTCTTGTTCATCATGTTCAGTGATGAAGACGCCGCTGATAATCTATAAAAAGGTGTAAAAGCACAGCTTTGGTGTAAAGCGATCACAATGTATAAAAATCTTAAGCATAACGACATGATGCAACTAGTTTTTAAATGAACGGGAGAGTATTGAGAAAGATATGGTGGAAAGTTGAAAGTGGAAAAAGAACAATTTGAAGTAGTGAGCAGGAGTTTGAAAACTGTAAAATGACGAGAAAGCAAGTACATTCTCGGAGATATCCATTTTTAAAATAAGTACGAAGCTTATTCATCTATTTTTAAGGGTTTCATCAAGACATCTATATTACAATATTGCTCAAAGTAGACACCAATAATGACAATCAAGGTATTCACAATTTTCAAACTTTCCTCGCCACCATTTGACCTCTTCCGAATCATACAAAGCTCTCGCAGTAAATCCATCAACAAACTTGCTTCGTCCCGATGAAGTGGTTTTTGAAGTCTACCTAAGAGTCCATACAACCACCTTCCACGAGTAAAACTAATGTCATACCCTTCTTTGATGTAATGTAAATGATGTGAAATTACACGACGAACTAGAATGTCATCAAATTGTGAAATCAGTTTTGTATTTGGATCAAATCCTGTCATTGGAACATGATATTCAGATTCTGCATCTTGAATTAAAACTGAATTATCCTCCTCCTCGTCCTCGTCATCGTCTTCCTCATCTGAATGATCATAATTATCAAATGCATTACCCATTGCCTCAGCTTTCCCAACACAGAAAACATGCCATGCATATCTATCTTTGCTCTTTGGTACCTTTACACGCTCACACTCTCTTAAAACAAGATAACACTGATGAAGATAAACCCGGAGTATTGAAAAGTTGTTGAGCGTTTGTCGGACCCATGATGAAAGATTGTGTGGCACATGAGCAGATGAAGGTGGCGGATGAATCTTGAGCCTGTCACTCAATAAATAATTTAAAGAAGCAACCGATCCATCAATGGCATCAGTGTTTAGATTATTATGTGTTGTTTGAATTTGTGCACTGGTTGAAGCAACAAACACATTTGGCATTCTCGAAGCTTGATCTCTCACAGATGCTAGATATGTACTAGCGTCCATGGATGCTAAAGCATCGATGGATTCAGCTTCTTCTTGTATTTCTTCTGATGGCGATACAGGTCTCTTTCGACCAATTGGGATTGGTAAACATTGTTGTCGAAGTGACATATTCTCTCTAGAAATTCACACAAAGAATGAAAGTTGAGTGAGTCACGGCTGAAGTAGCTGACCATTGACCAATGAGTTTACAATGTATCTTGACGCTGCTTGACGCTTGACGGCTTGACGGACGCTCTGGACGCTAAAACACACAGGGCTTGGCCAAGTTAATTTAGCTCTAAATTCCCGTGACTGAAACTCTCTCTAGCCCGATTGCTAGCCCCTACCCCCATACGTGGATAGTTTCAAATTAAAAGCATTTGAAACTAGTCCTCACAAACTTGACACGTAAGTTTTTCGTGATCGGAATTCCATCACAGAACTTCACTCCAAGGACGCATGATTCTTTTTTCTAAAAATTCTCGGTCCGCATGAGAAGTCATCACTTTTTGACGTTTTGAAACCAAAACTTATAAAACATAATATAGAGCAAACCATTCTTCTTGACGAAAAATGATTGCACATCATAGACTCTTCCTGCGTGCCTCTCGATCGCTTTCCTCTTCAGCAGTGGAGACTGTACAAAAAGCATGGTCACCGTCAAATACGCTGCGTTATAATGAGAATGCTCTTCGAGAAGCTCTAGGCTCAAGAGAAGATCATCTAGTTCTTCCACTTGAACATGCACTGATACCCAAGAAGATTATAATGCCTGACTTTTCGTCCTCCGAATACATGTCACAGAAGACCAATGCCGACCTAATTCAATCGTCTCTTGTATTCAAGCTGTGTCAATTCCCTTTCTTCGTTCATCATGGTGAAAAGTTACTTGAATATATGAGAAAGGGACTAGGTGATACGTTGACTGATGGTCTTGTCAAGAATACCTTCTTTCGCCAATTTTGCGGTGGTGAAACCTCCTCCGAAGTCCAACGCACGATTCAGGAATTGAAAAAGAGTAACATGAACGTGATTCTTGATTATGCTGCTGAAAATGCGACGGCTCCTGATGAGGATGTTTCTTCCTATGAATCTACTGAAGGTATCTTTAACCAACCTGCCAGGCAATACATTTACGAAGATGAAACTGCATGCGATGAGCACATGAATACATTTCTTGAGTGTATCAAGACTGCCAGTGAAGTAAGCTCCACTGGTTTTGTTGCAGTCAAGGTTACAGCGTTAGGAGATCCTCGTCTACTGCGAAGAATTTCTTTGGCGATTCGAGAAGCTACAGGTATCTTTCAGGAGATCGATTCAGACAACGATGGTATCATTTCAACGTCAGACTTTATTCGAAACTATCGCCATAACTTCACTGACGCCGATTTAAAGATGGCCTCTTTGTTGAATATCCTCGACCCGAACAACTGTGGTGAAATTCCATTTGAAATGTGGCGTAGGATCTTCACTCCGTCTTACCTACCTCTTATCAGTACCAAGACCGCTTTGACTGAATCTGAATCAAGATCTATGAGCGCGCTTGAAACACGCATGCTCACAATTTGTCAAGAAGCCTTTATTCATGATGTTCGTGTATCCATTGATGCAGAACAGAGTTGGTTCCAAACTGCGATTGACAACTATGCCATTCTTTGTCAGCAAATCTTTAATGCAAAAGATAAAACTGATCATCCAATCATTTATCAGACGTATCAGTGTTACCTGAAGGATTCTTATAAACGCATTCAAATGGATTATGAAAGATCTAAACGTCTTGATTACCATTTCGCTGCTAAGCTTGTTCGTGGTGCTTACATAATTAAAGAACGTCAAGTGGCTGAATCAAGAGGTTATGAGAGTCCGATCCATGAAACTTTTCAAGACACCTCTCGTTGCTACGACCAATCAGTAGATTATCTCATTCGTCATAAAGTTTACGATAATTCATCCCTTGAGATAATGTGCGCAACCCACAATGAAGACAGTATCAAACATACGATTTTACTCATGGAAGAACTAGGCTTAAACGAGGACCAATGCCGCAACATTTCATTTGCTCAGTTGTACGGTATGAGTGACAACTTGACCTACCCTCTGGCAGCACAAAATTATCAGACCTACAAATATTTGCCTTATGGACGCGTGAAAGAAGTAATTCCATATCTTTTAAGGAGAGCGCAAGAAAACGGAGACGTCCTTGGAAAATCTGCCATTGAAGGAAAGGCCAATGTCACTGAATTAAAGAAGAGAATTTTGCATCCATTCAGATGATGATACTTTTGTTGTACATAAAAATGAATCTTAGAAAGATAAAACATTAACGTTTATTTTTGTCATTTGGGTATCTGCATTACGAATTTTGCCTTTTCTCTTGGTCGCTCAAGTAATTTTTCGCTGTGCACTGCCATAGAGGTCGTTCGTTTAGACTCTGAGTAGGCCTTGCGACACTGCCATTCCAATGAACACTTGATCTTCTGCACTGATCATCCAACTGATTAAACAAAATATCTTTCATTTGAATCATTTGTGGGGTAGAAATCTCCAACGGCTTTTCTAATACTCGCCAAGAAACCCATTCAGAGCATGGAGGTTCCGTGAAGGAGCCCTGGTAACCATAAAAGTAGATGGAATTGATGATGCGTGGAAAAAATGGATTCCAGCGACGTTTCGTGTCATTTGAATCATCAGAAACATCTTCAATGGTCTGATTCAGTGCATTGCAAGTGTTACATGTAAGGGGACAGTGCTCAATAACTTCAGGAAGATTGCACATGGTGGTGTTCATTAACAAACACGTAAACGAATTCATTTCAATTGTGAATGTTCGATTTGAGTCAACACATGGCTCCTGACCTGATTGCAGCAATCTTGTGGAGTTTTTAGACATCGATGCCTTTTCATCTTCTATTTCAGGTACTCTAACATCTGTAGAAGAATTAGTAAAACGATGTCGATCTTCTAATAAAGCACTCGTATCGTTCCCCATTGTGGTATTGTTTGTTTCACCTTCATCAAGCTGATTCAAACAAAAGGCTCTTCTTTCATTTGTAATTGATTGAAATGCATCGAGTAGTCGCTGAAAGTGTAGATGGGGCCTTTCTTCCGTGTGAATGCCAATTAAGACGCTTTGGATAATTGGTTCTCGTCTCTTTGCATGATAAAAGAACATTTGATACTCCCCTTCGTAACGCTTACCACAAATGGTGTGTTCTGATGGAATTTTAATATCGATATGAACGATGGGAATGTAACCATTCCAGTTGTGTGCAAAATCAGTATGGGGAGGCCTCTTGAACTCTTCGTTCAGCTCGGCATTGAATCGCGAGTATTGAATTCGGAGCTTTGACGGTAAAATCTTTAGCTCCACATTTTCGTCATCGAGATCGTAATCGCCTCCAACATTTCTGATTTGATGATGCTCAAAGCACTGTGCATTTACATATTCATTGCACAAGTCGATAGGACTTTGTTGTCGATCTGGACTACTATTACATCTGTTATCTAGTGTGCGATTGGTGCTAAAACTTTTCCAGTAAAAGTAGTTATCACTACTTTGATTACTGACCCAAGCGTTTCCTTCGTAATCCAAATAAGTGATATTCTTGACAACAGTCTCATTGGTAAATAGATCCTTTGCACTATATTCATAATACTTTTCTTTGGCCTGTCCAGGGCCAAAATCAGCATCCTTTGGATTGTAATTGAAGAAGGATTCAGCCTGTGCTTCACTCGCATTTGGAAAGAACCCCTCAGCATATTGGCTACTTGGCATCAAGGACCTTGAAGGATTACTCGAAGGAGATTCAGATGGCGAATGCGACAGTGATGGTGAATAAGATGGAGCCGTCGATATCATCCGTGTTGGAAAATCAGAAGGCTGGGAGGTAAAATGAAAAATATCGAATTCTTTCAAAACGTTTTTCTTTAATGGATCTTCGATAGGCATTAAATGCGTGTATTTTGAAAGAACACATGGGATAAACAATACTATGAACAACATTATAGCAGTACCGCCATATTATATGAAGGGTGAAAAATGGAATACCAATGAAATGATTCTGATCGTGATGAGTTCAGTCCGAAACTATCAAAAACTCCGCGCCCTTATGAAACTTGAGTCCAGGATCCATTCACTCACTGATTTTGCTGTATATAGTACTGCAAACTCACGCTCATTATTATGTAAATCATGTATAGAGCCAAAGCAACGTAACCATATCCTCTTGGAATATGCCCTTTGTTGACAAAAAGCCCACTGATAAGAACCAGTAGCAAGTTTATAGCTAAAAATAACAACCCCACCTTGATACTCGGAGTAAGTTCTACTTGAGCAAACTCTTGATCCATTTCTGTATTCAGCTTTCCAAATCCACCTCCAAGTCCAATCAGAATGTTAAAGACTGGACCTGCGAAACAAGCTGTTATGGCCATATTTGCAAGCCCTTTTTTGGCCATAGTCAAGTTGGCAGACAAGTCCCCCATAGAATTCCCCCAGGCCAATACAGTCAACCCCATAATTGATCCTGGGACACGACAGATCACCCCAAGAAAAGTTAGCAATTTCACTAGCTGATCAGCTATTGCATCTATCCAAGTTGCTGCAATGAGGAATCCCAAGAACGCTATGGGGAAGGATATTTTAAGAGATAATTCAGAATAATCAACAGGTGCAAACCTTGCAATAAATATGCCAATAACTGCTGTGAAGCATAGTGCTATTTCAATATAAGGGAATCCTCCAAAGACAAACAAGTTAGCATCGTGCTCCATCCAAGCATAAATTCCGATCCACAATGGAGTACATGCAAATGATGCCGCTACAATCCCTCGGCAGTAGTAGTCCTCACACGGAATCGGTATAGAGAGCTATTGGGATAAATTAAAATTGAGTATATGAAAGAACCACGAAAAGCTATCTAGAGTATTCAAAATGTATTCTCACCTTTCTCATTATTGTAAAGGGTAACTCGCAAAATAAAAAGAAACGATCGAATATATTATTCTCTTCATTCTCCTTGATATCATCGATATAATTTGCAAAATGCATTTTGAATTCGTCCTTAGCATGAGTGAATGACTGTGCCCATGATGTGCCCATGGCCGAAAAAAGAGATCCTTCAACTGTACAAATGTTATCAACGCCTTCCATTAATGCCGTGTATGTGGAAATGGGATCGTTAGTAGAAAGATTGGCATCTTCTTGTTCGTCTTTAGAACCGCGTTTATTTAAAATACCTTTCGCACCGTGTAACTTCAGATGATGATCTTTTTCATTAGAAGTAACTTCTAAACCACCGCTCCATCCTGACAGATTACCATCAGCAGTTCCTTCACTTGGTCCATAGTTACTCATGGCAATCATAAATTTATCAAGATTTGTAGCAAAGACATTTTTATCTCTCGTTTTTCGGGTTGCATTTGGTGAGAGTGGTACATGCTGGTTTTCTGTGTCCTCTCCAGATGCGTGCAGAGGTGACTGAAAAGCATTCGTAGGTGGCCCATACCTCGCTGAACGAGCGTCAGACAGCTCAACTTCTGGTGAAGATGGGTCAAGATGCTGAGGATGGTTCGGAAAGTCATCTTCATGATACTCAGTAATAGAAGAAACAACAACGTCTTCATTCTGTTCCTCCGTTTGCCTTTGAATTCTTGGCAATACAACAGTGCGATGATAGATATCAGCACACAAAACCACCATAACAAATGAGAAGTAAGACCAAAAGAAGGAGGATATCGCATTCGGCCCAATTTCTCCTTGACTAAAAAAATAATAAACCAATCCAATCGTCAACATGAACATGATTACATCTCTCACTAAGGCACCTCGACATTTGACACCATCTGCTGTCACAATGACAATTCCAGCCACCACTGTCCCCACAAACATTCCAGCGCCCGTCAACGCACCAAGTGACATTTGATAACCATCCTCAGGATTCTGCGTGATTGCAGAAATAGTAGCACTTACATCCGCAGCTCCATTTCCGAGTGCCAACAGTGTTACACCTGCAAAACGGGGTGGGAGGCCCATTTTCATGCTGAACATTTCCAGTGAAGGGCTGAAAAAGTCTTCAGCCGTGCTTCCCAACATACGAAAGAGTATTACCAACCAAATAATTAAAAACGGTGATAAGATGAAGCACCATGTCGTCAGAGTTAAGCCCCATGTATTACAAAATACAAAGGAACAGAATAGACCAGCACCAGAATTACACGATTTGGCGAAATTACACCGTTGTTCTGAGTTAGGTTCGGTGATTTGAAATATTGTGTCACATGTGTATTGACCATAATCATCTCCTTGTTCCAGTATTCTATATGGATTATCGAAATGATTCGTAGCAAATCGAATCGAATGTGTAGTAAATGTAACTAAAGTTAGGAACAGAATCGTGACGATGCTTAGAACTGCAGCGCGTCTTGTTTGTGAAGATTGCTTCGGGAGCCTCTGAGACAGCCTTTCTGATAGATGATGGAAGAAAGGTTTCATTTCTATTGATGGTGAAGCCATATTAACTTGTTTCACGCTGAGGTTTAGAATAAGTAATATTTATGGACTGACTGACTGACGAGCTCGTCTCTCTCTGTTCTCTCTGTTCAGTGCGAAGTTCTCTCTCTCACCAAAAAAATAAAATTGAGAAAACGAACCAATCTATTTACCAAGTCGACACGTAAAACCGGTTCCTCGGCGAGACGAGCGTTGTACTCGAACGCGTTCTATTGAAACTTCACTCCGTCGGTCCTGTATCGGTCTTCGTCTGTACTTTGTATTTTGTATTCTGCGGTCTGTATGCAATAAATAGAATATCCTGATAAAGTTTCCAAGTCATATATATTTAAAAAAATGGTACCAAAGAAAAAAGA
>Ga0213868_10002055_pt1 | contig 19367 bp, 15 predicted proteins | sample PICome_9_FD_160087 | JGI IMG/M metagenome (GOLD analysis project Ga0213868, IMG submission 160087) | Coastal seawater microbial communities near Pivers Island, North Carolina, United States - PICO127 | ecosystem: Environmental > Aquatic > Marine > Coastal | place: USA: North Carolina...
TCCACTCGGCGGTCGTCGTCTTCGTCGTGAGCGACTCTGACAAAGATCTGGCTATTGACGATTACAGGTGTCGCGTAGATTTGATTGCCTAACTGATTCTCGGCGATGATCTCACCGCCCTTGTGAGTGGCTTTCACGACGTAGAAGTTGCCCATTTCGCTGGCGGCGTAGACGAGGTCACCGACTGGAACCGGTGTTGCCGTGAAAGGCTGGCCCATGCGTTGGCGCCAGAGGCGTTCGCCCGTCGCGGAGTTCCAGCAGACGAGGACGCCGGCATCCATCATGCCATAGAGATAGCCATCGCGAATATACATGGACGGAACGTAGACGCGGCTCTTGTTTTCCCAGACGAGTTTGCCGGAGCCGTCTGCGGCAATGGCGGAGACATGGTTCTTTGGATAGCCGCCGCTGGTGTATACATGTTTGCCGTCGGTCACGGTGGAGGTGACGCATTCTGTAGTGGCTCCTTCGGTTTCCCAGTTCACGTTGCCGGTGAGGGGATCGTAGCTAACAATCTTCTCACAACCGGTGAGGACGAGCTGGTCTTTGCCCGCGGCGGTGAGAATGATAGGGGAGGGGTAGTTCGGCATCTTGGGCCTGTCTTGGCGCCAGACGATCTTGCCGTCCTTGCGATTGAGTCCACAGACGGCACCTCCTTTCTTGTTGTCTGCTGAGACGATGACCAGATCCTCGTAGATGGCAGGTGAGGAGCCGTAGCCTTGATGGAGGGTGTAGTCCGTGATTTTCGTCTGCCAAAGTTGCTTGCCATCCATGTCGAGGGCTGTCGTGTAGACGGCTTTGTCATGGAGGAAGCTGATGAAGAGGCCCTCGCCATCGCACGCTACGCTTGAGGACGCGTTCGAGGCTTTCTTGTTCATCTTTTCTGGGAAGCCGCCTTCATGGATGGTCGTCTTCCAGACGGGCTTACCGGTTGCACGATCATAACAGAGCACCCACTGCTTCTGAATGTCGTCATCGGCCGCAGCGAGGTAGACGCGGTCTCCGACGACGATGGGCGAGCCGTGCCCCCGACCAGGCACGTCGGCGACCCAACGCACGTTCTTTGTCTCGCTGAAGGTGATGGGAGGCTTCTGATCGGCGTCGGCGATGCCATCACGGTTGGGGCCGCGCCACCAGGGCCAATCTTTTGCGGAAAGTTCCGCTAGGGGGAAAGCGAGCAGAGTGGCAAGGATGAGAGCTGATTTCATGAATCTCGTTTAGAGGAACTTTGAGATGGTGTCGACTCTAGATCGAGTTTCGAGGAGGGCGCTATGAGCTGTTCTCGAATTTCCATTGATCGACATGGTCATCCGGGTAGCGCCAGCCCCAGTCACCTGGTTCGGAACGTTTGTCAGGCACGCCGCCGTCATCGGTCGCGTTCCAGCCGAGGCTGTAGATAATGAAGCGTTCGCCATGAAGCCGATGCTGTAATGGTTTCCCGGTGATGTTGTCTTGTGGAATGGCATCGATATAAGTCGGCGTGAGCATCGCTTGCTGCTGAGGGTAGGCTCCCGTGGCTGAGCGGAACCGTTCCGTAGCGATGGCGATGCGCGCAAGGTCAACGTTGGTCTGTCGTTGATGAGCTAGGCGTGCGGTGGTTGTAAGGGATTCTAGGTGCGATGATAGTGCTTGCCTGCTGTGGAAATAAGCCATCCAGGATGGACCAATTTTAAAGAGTTTTCGGGTTTCGCCTTGGAGATTCGTCTTGATTGATGGCGTTCGGCAGGATCAGGGATGTCGGCTATCGAGAGGGCCTCTTGAGTGTTCTTGCTTAGCTGCAACTTGCTCCAGGGGCCTGTGAAGTCCTCGAGCCAAGGTCGGACCAGTCTTTTGAAATGTATCTGCTTTAGCATATCCTTATCAAAGGATCGAAGCGACAGTGCTCGACGATGACGTAACTCAGGTTTGAGGTTTCTCAGTGCATTGATAGGAGCGAGCAGTCGGTCAAACTGGGTCAGTTGGGATTCTGACCATCTTCGTTCGACGAGGCCTTCCCAGAGCAAGGCGACGATGTTCTCGGAGGCAACGGCCTTCTTCATCCACCGGGAATTCGAGTAGATGGTGGCGTTGGTCCGTGCAAGGTGCACGGCAGTCTTCGTATCGCCGACAGTGACATGAAATAGTCCTGCGGTTCGTAGGACTTTCCCCACGAGAAATGCATGGGACGATCGCCCTCCTTCATTTTCAACGGCTTGCTGGAGGCTGTGAAATTCGTTCGCCGGGAGACTAATAAAAGGCCTCCAGAACTCGGAGAGACTCTTCCCGAGAGCGATAGACCCCTCGTGATCCCCTCGGCAAGAATACCTGATCATAAGGGTAGGTTTGGCCAGCTCGCCATCCCTTGTATTCTTTAGGCAGTTTCCAGAGGTGGTTGCTCTTGCTCAGAAGAAGCGCCTCAAGGCGGCTGGTGTCCTGGATAATGGAGTCAGAGGTCAAATCGGCCTTCTTCTCGTCATAATCTCTCCAGTCGATGGCCTCTCCTTGAATGGCCAGGAGGGCTTCGTGTGCTTGCCAGGCTCGGACGGCACGCCTGTGAGACCACCAGAGACCTAATGCTCTTGTCACAATGATGGTGAAGAGAACGAGGACTACCCCTGTCCACCCGGGGGCGATTCTGTTTTCTAATACTTGCGATCGCTATCAGTGTATGGAGGGGGCCGCGCTCTGACAAACTTCGTTCAATTGGAGAAGAAAGTCCTCGTCATCAGCTCTTCGATTCGCTATGTATTTCGCTTCACTAACCCCGCTTTACCACTAGCCCCACGAGTGAAGGAATACGCATACATCCACGAGGAAGGCAATTTGCCGCCAGTGCTGCAAGACTTGCCGATCATGAAGAACTTCGAAGAGAAGGATCTTAATTTGATCCTTTATTCGAGCTATTTTCTGGAGTGCGATCCGGGTGATTGCTTCATCGAGGAAGGGGCCACGGATTCGCGCATGTATGTGCTGCTAACTGGGACAATTCGGGTTGAGAAGGACGGGGAAGAAATTGCGCGCACCGATGTTCCTGGAGAGCTCTTTGGGGAGATTGCTGCATTCAATGAGGAAAGTCGTTCAGCCTCTGTGATCGCAGCGAGCCGAGCGCTTTTGTTGGTCATCGATCAGAAATTTCTTCAGGAGATCAAGCCAGTGCGCGAGAACGGGAGCTTTTACGCGGCTGTTTACGGTTTCTTGGCTAAGATTATGGCTGGCCGTTTGCAAGCAACCTCAGGGGAACTAGCCCGGGTGGAGAAGGAGTTGGAGGAGACGAAGGCGGCCCTTGCGAAGTATCGCGAGGGTGCGGCGTAGAACGGGGCTTGCGAGGCCTTGCTGGCGACCGATAATACTGGGATGAGACTGATCTTCCCCCTTGTGATTCTGCTCGCTGCGGCGACGAGCATCGTGCTGAAGGCTCAGGATGCTGCCGCAGAGACCACTGAAGTAGCTGCCGATGTGGACCAGCTGTGGCGAGAGGTGGAGTTGGCCATGCATCTTGTCGCCAATCCAATTGAGCAGCCGGAGTCTCGCGAAGAGGCTGTGGAGAGTTTTAAAACGGGGGTGACGGACTTCGATGATTGTTTGGAGGACTTCGAGAAGGCAGCACCCAAGGATGTTCGGAATTGGAGCGGTCGCTTGTTTGCAGCGCGGTTGGCCAACTCGCGTCCATTGGTTGGTCTACCGCCAGGTAAACCGATGATGGAACTCCTTGAGGCCATTCTCGGGAGTGATGAGGCCCCAGCGCAGGTGAAGAGCGAGGCCAGTGCAGCCGCGCTCATTGAGTCTGCCAATGATGCGAAGGATTCGCCGGAATCTCGCAAGGAATGGATCGAGCGATTAGTCAAGCACGGGGATGCCTACCCCGAGGAGCCTCTCAATGATGAATTGCAGGCTACGGCCAATTTGATGAAGCCGCTAGACCTGAAGTTCAATGACCTCGGGGGGGAGCCTTTTGATCTCAAGGACCTTCGAGGGAAGGTGGTGCTCCTCGATTTCTGGGCGACTTGGTGTCAGCCCTGTGTGGAAGGATTGCCCAAACTGGTGGAAACTTACAAGGAGTTGAATCCGAAAGGATTCGAAATTGTGAGTATCTCGTTTGACCGAGAACGAGCGCAGGTGGAGGCGGTCATCAAGGAGTATGGCATCACTTGGGTGCAGCAATTTGAGGGCCGAAAAGAAGACCATCGACTTGGGCGTCGTTTTGGTATTGAGGCTGTCCCAGAGATGTGGCTGCTGGACAAGCAGGGAATGGTGGTGGACATGCATGGACGCCATGGTCTTGAGGCGAAGGTGAAACAGCTGCTCGAAAACGATTAGCCAAACGTATCCTTGCCGAGAGAGAAGTCCCGAGTTTTGATTTTATTTCTGACATGAGTACGATTCCTTCCAACACTATACCTGATGCGACTGGGCATTTCGGGCCCTATGGCGGCATGTTTGTTCCCGAGACGTTGATGGCGGCTCTGCATGATCTGACCGAACATTACGCTCAGGCCAAGGACGATCCGAGTTTCCAACAGGAGTTGGATTATTTGTTGCGGGAGTATGTTGGGCGTCCGACCCCGCTCTACTTTGCCGAGCGTTGGACGGAGAAACTCGGTGGGGCAAAGATCTACATGAAGCGAGAGGATCTCTTGCATACCGGCGCTCATAAAATCAACAATGCCATGGGCCAGATTTTGTTGGCCAAGCGAATGGGAAAGAGCCGCATCATCGCAGAGACGGGAGCCGGTCAACATGGGGTAGCTACGGCTACGGTGGCGGCACGTTTTGGTTTCGAATGCATCATCTACATGGGGGCGGTGGACATGGAACGGCAAGCGCTCAACGTAGCACGCATGCGCTTTCTGGGCGCCAAGGTAGTGGCGGTGACGGCGGGGCAAGCGACGTTGAAGGAAGCGATCAATGAAGCGATGCGCGATTGGGTGAGTAACGTTAAAGAAACCCACTATATTCTTGGGTCAGCGCTAGGGTCACATCCTTACCCGATGATGGTGCGAGACTTTCACCGGATCATTGGCGTAGAAGCCCGTCGCCAGATCCTTGAAACGGTGGAGCGTCTACCGGATCTGTTAGTGGCTTGTGTCGGTGGTGGTAGCAATGCGATTGGTCTCTTTCATCCTTTCCTCGAAGACGAGGGCGTTCGGATGGTTGGTGTGGAAGCGGGCGGCGAACGGATCGAGACGGGCATGCATGCAGCGCGTTTCCAAGGGGGAAAATTAGGGATACTCCAGGGAACGAAAACGTATCTACTGGCTGACGACGATGGCCAGATCCAACTGACGCATTCGGTGTCGGCGGGATTGGACTATGCGGCGATTGGGCCAGAACATGCGTTTTATCGTGATCAAGGGCGCACGGAGTACGCCTACGCCTTGGATGAAGAGGCGCTGGGCGCGTTCCAAGAGGTGTCCGAGGTGGAAGGTATTATCCCTGCGTTGGAGACAGCCCATGGTCTCGCTTATGTCTCCAAGGAGGCCCCAAAGATGGGGAAGGGAGACATCATTGTGGTTAATTGTTCTGGCCGAGGAGACAAGGACGTCGAGCAGGCAGCCAAGCACATCTTTGGGGACGATTCCCCGTTAGAGGCCTAACATTTCGAGAGAAATCTTGAATCTTTTCGGGGCTGCTCCTACCATTCTATGGTAGCAAAGTGGACTATGCGCCAGATCATTCTTCTCGCCCTCAGCCTGCTCGTAGCGATCACTACGTGGGGAATCGCGATCGAGCCCGTAAATTCCTACGTGGTCGTGGAGCACTACACCGGGAAAATTCTCGCTCAGAAGAATGGGGAGCAGCAACTTCCGGTTGCTAGTCTAACTAAGATGGCCACTGGCTGTGTGGTCTTAGATTGGGCCAAGGCGACAAAGACGAATCTGGGCCAGTTCATGGCTGTCCCACCGCATGCCCCAGCTGTCGGAGGTGCAAACCCTTTGAATTTACAGAATGGTGACCAGATGTCTCTGCGAGATGGCTTGTATGCCTCGTTGATGTCCTCGGACAATGTCGCTGCGGAATCACTGGCTTATCACGTGGGCATTGATTTGCTAAGGCGACGTGGAAAGCGCGGCGATCCTATGGCGGAATTTATTCGGGAGCTGAATGCTTTGGCGGGCAAGTTACGAATGACGAAGACAAAGTTTGTCAATGCCCACGGTCTTGATCACAACGTGAGGAAGCAACCATATTCCACTTCAAAGGATATGGCTCGGCTTGCTCGATATGCCATGGATAAAGGCGATTTCCGATTCTATGTTTCGCAGAAAGCTCGTAAGGTGAAGGTTTCCCGCCTTGGGAAGGGTCGAGTCTTTGGTCTGAAAAACACGAACAAGTTAGTTGGCCAGTCAAGAATTGATGGCGTGAAGACGGGGCAGACCACCTATTCTGGGCCATGCCTCATCGTGTCGGCAACGAAACCGAATCAAGTTACAAAGCAGGCGGATGGTCGCAGTCGGGTTCAGAAGCGCCGCGTCACTGTTGTGGTGCTGGCTGCTCAAGATCGTTTCCGTACTGGCAAACAGCTTCTGGATTGGGGCTGGCGCGAGTATGACGGCTGGAACCGGGCTGGCCGCCCGATGAATGATAGAAACGGCGTATTATAGTAATTCGTAATTTCGATTGCGAAGCTGGGGAATGGCTTAGGGTGGAAGATACCACGAAGTCATGAACCAACTCTTGGAACTCCTACAGAAGAACGCCCGTCAAACGGACGCAGAGATCGCTGAATTGTTAGGCCGCGAAACAGCGGATGTGACAACGGAGTTGGCGGCTCTCGAGAAGGATGGCACGATCATGGGCTACACAGCCATTCTAGATCAGGAACGTTATGCACCGAGCAAAACGACGGCTATGATTGAGGTGAGGCTGACGCCTGAGCGCGGCGGAGGCTTTGACCGGCTGGCGAATCGAATTGCTTCGTTTCCTCAAGTGAAGAGCTGCTTCCTTATGAGTGGCGCCTACGATCTGCTCGTGATCGTTGAAGGCGATGATATTCGCGAAATTGCAAGGTTTGTGACAGAGACGCTCTCCACCATGAATGGGATCCTATCCACAGCCACTCATTTCCAGCTGAAGACTTACAAAGCGAATGGGCTTCTTCAGTCTGTCCCCAGTGAACGCGAACGTCTACCGGTATCGCCTTAGTAGGCTTTTGTGATAATGAGTCTTGATCCCCAGCGTCATCTGGCCCAGCAGATCCAGAAGATCCCAAGGTCTGGAATCCGCGATTTCTTTGAGCTCGTTATTGGGCGGGACGACGTCATTTCGCTTGGCGTAGGTGAGCCCGATTTCTCCTCACCTTGGCACATTCGAGAAGCAGCGATTTATTCGCTTGAGCGTGGTGAAACGAGCTATACCTCGAATTTAGGATTGCTCAGCCTTCGTGAAGCCATTGCTGGCTATGTGTCAGAAACGTTTGAATTACGTTATGATGCTAAGTCAGAGATCCTTATCACGGTTGGCGTGTCGGAGGCGATCGATCTCGCCTTCCGCGCGTTGCTTAATCCTGGTGATGAAGTGATCTATCACGAACCGTGCTACGTTTCCTATAATCCTAGCATCGCCTTGGCCTACGGTGTCCCCGTTGCTGTGGCTACAAAGCCGGAGAATGATTTCTCTCTCAAAGCGGCTGACGTGGCGGCAGCGATCACGCCGAAGACCCGTGCCCTCATGCTTAACTTTCCGACGAACCCGACGGGAGCGGTTATTGATCGTGCCGAGTTAGAGGCAATCGCAAAGCTCGCTGTGGAGCATGATATTGTGGTGCTGTCAGACGAGATTTACAGTGAGCTGCGCTACGAAGGTACGGATCACACCTCGATCGCGACTTTCCCTGGCATGAAGGAGCGGACGATCTTTCTTCATGGATTCTCGAAGGCGTTCGCCATGACGGGGTTTCGTGTCGGCTACGCGTGTGCACCTCAGGCGCTGATGGAGGCCATGATGAAGATCCACCAATACTCCATGCTCTGCGCTCCAATTACGAGTCAAGTGGCGGCGGTTGAGGCTCTTCGCCATGGAGCCGGGCCAGCTGAAGAGATGCGGCAGGCGTATGCACATCGGCGCAATCTGTTGCTGTCTCGGTTTGCTGAGGCGGGGATTCCATGTTTCGCCCCAGGTGGCGCTTTTTATGCCTTTCCTGATATCCGTGCGACTGGAATGACGAGCCAAGACTTTGCTAGGCAATTGCTCGATGAGGAATCTGTGGCTTGCGTTCCTGGTGACGCTTTTGGACCTTCGGGTGAAGGTTTCCTTCGCTGCTGTTATGCCGCGAGTACGGATTCGCTTCGAGAAGCCATGACGCGCATTGGGCGATTTTATGAGAAACATGTCTCGTAGATGTTCATGAGTAGGCTCAACGAATGGCAAAATAATCGGACTCTAGCCTATGTGGTGCCACTGGTTGCCTTCATGCTTTTCCTGGGCTTGCCGGAACGTCTTGCCATCAGGAATTCTGAGCTGTCTTGGTGGCGGCACTCGCCGGAGCATTGGATTTATCCTCTACAGTGCCTCGTCTGCGGAGCGCTACTTCTCTTTTGGCGGAAGCATTATGTCTTCCGCCCCTTCCAAGGGTTTGGATTTGCGAGTGTAGCGGCCTTGTTAGGAATTGTTGCCTGGATACTTCCTACCTATCTCTTTGATCTCTGGCAATGGGATGAAGAAACCACGCCTAAGTGGCTTCATTTGTTAGGCTTTCAGGAGCGAGAGGATTCAGGATTTGATCCTTCATTCATCCAAGATTCGTTTTGGTATGGCATGACTGTGGCGGCTCGGTTCTTTCGGATGGTAGTGATTGTTGCTTTAGTGGAAGAGATCTTCTGGCGTGGCTTTCTGATGCGCTATCTTGTCGATATCGATGGCGACTTCTGGAAGGCAAAATTTGGCACCTACACCCACCTTTCGTTCGGGGTGACGTTGCTACTCTTCATGCTGATTCATAGTCCGGCAGACTATTTGGGAGCCCTTATATACGGAAGTCTCGCTGGCTGGGTTGCCATCCGGACAAAGAGTTTAGCTGCCTGCGTCTGGATGCATGCGTTAGCGAATCTTCTCCTCGGAGTCTTCATCATGGCGACGAAGAACTGGGGGCTCTGGTAGACTCTTTCGTTCGTCGATCGTGGGGCCCCTGGCGGCAGTAGTAAACCTGCTCCAAGTTGGAGAAGTGACGAAGAGAGTATTTCGGAAAGAGTGATTAGTATGACTAATTTACGGGGTGTAACCAAAGTTGAAGAATCGAAGGGCCTAGTCCGTGAGATATTGCGACTCGCAGCTGCCCTTAAACGTCCTTATGATGCTGCCGTATGAATCTGACGGAACCATTCCTTAAGGGCGTGAGTCGGCGGCTGAGTCGTAACCGAGCTGCACGAGGTTCTCTCCGATGCGTCTTCTTTGTTGGTATGGGCATTCTTGGGTTAGGAATCGCCTATCTGAGCCAGGGACTCGAGATCCCCCTTTGGTTGTATCTTGGTGGTGGCTTGGGCGCAGGTTTGTTGTGTCTGCTATGTTATGGCGTAAGCACAACTTTTAGGCGTCGGGCTTCGGGTTTTGCGGATCGTTACTTCGATCTAAAAGATGGCTTAACGTCCAGTCGTTCCTTTGCTAGAAATGGGTGCGAAGGAGCATTTTATGAGCTTTAGTGCCGCCAGACTGAGGAAGCGGTGAAAGGAGCGAGCCTATATCAAATGCAATTGCCTTTTCCAAAGGGATGGTTGCTCGCTGTCGCTGGGGTTCTTTTGGCTATGTTGATGATGTCCTTTGTTCCGCCGTGGTCTTACATGGTGACCAAGCGGGCGCAAGAGGCAGACGTGTTGACCAAGAGCGGGGATTTGAAGGAGCACGTAGAAGAGGCGCTGGATGCGCTGGAGCAAGAAGTGACCGATCCCGAGGAGCATGTGCTGCTGCAGGAGGCGAATTTACGTAAAATGCTCAAAGAGCTTAAGACAACGACGGATCTGAAAGAGGCGATGCGGCAGTATGCAGCTTTGGAGCGGCGAGTGGCGCAGTCGACCACTGTGCTAGACCAACGCGGTGATGAGCAGTTGTTAGCACGTGCTGAGGATGAGCTCTTTAAGGAACATGAGCATCGGCAGCTCGCAGATCGGCTCAAGACTCAAAAGTACAAGGACGCGGCAAAGCGTTTGCAAGAGCTGCAACTGAGACCAAAGGCTGAGAAGGGACAAGAAGGCGTTCAAACCAAGCGAGAACAATTGCGGGAACTGCAGTCGGCGGCGAAACGCTGCGAGAAGTTCCCATTGCGGCAGAGGTACAGGATTATCTAGTCCGTGTGGTGCGGGCGACTCATCCCGAAGATGAGAATGCTCCGGGTGATGTGAAGAGCTATGTTCGACATGGGGCGAGTCCCCGGGGAGCACAAGCCATCCTTGCAGGGAGCCGCGCTCGCGCCTTGCTCAAGGGGCGTTTCCCTGTAGCGACTGAGGACATCGCTGCGATGGCGATCCCGGCGATGCGTCACCGTCTGATCCTTTCGTTTGAAGGCGAGGCTGAAGGTGTAGAAACAGATCACATGGTGTGTGCGGTACTCGATCAAGCGCATACGCCAGAGAACGATCCCTACGGAGAGTCTCAAATTCACTAGCCAATGCTCACAGACCCAGCCTTCATTCGCAAACTGGAGTCGCTCTATCGTCTTGCGAGGAAGGTGTTGGGTGGTTCGATGCAGGCAGATAGAAAGTCGACGAAGAAAGGGGCGGGAATTACCTTTGCCGACTATGCGGAATACTCGGTGGGTGACGACTTTCGCTCTATCGATTGGCGGATCTATGCAAGGTTTGAGGAGCTCATCGTCAAGCTCTTCGAGATCGATGAGGATACGACAATCTACATTCTGCTAGATCAAAGTCATTCCATGCGGCACAAGTGGTTGCATGCGCGGCAGATGGCGGCGGCTTTGGGCTACATCAGCTTGCATTGTCTGGATCAGGTTTGCGCCTACGGAGCGGCGGACAAGTTGCGCCCTCTGCTGGCGACTGCGAGGGGAAGGGGGAAAGCGTTACCTTTTCTCCAAACGTTGGAGCAAGCGGATACTTTTGGAGAGGGGACGGATTTCACAGCGTGCTGCCTTGAGTTTCAGGCGCGGCGCCGCCGGCGGGGACTCGTGATTGTCATTTCTGACTTTCTCTTTCCTGGAGGTTTTGAAGAGGGGCTGCGCTACCTGCACTGGCATAAACACGATGTCTTCTGCCTGCAAACTCAGGATGCAACAGACCGTGTCTGTGATCTCAAAGGCGATATCGAACTGGAGTGTATAGAGGCGGGGAGGCGTGAGCGCGTGACGGTCACTCCTAAAGAAGTGCGCCTTTATGAGGAAGCGGTTACTCAGTGGAATGCGTCGCTCAAAGATGCCTGCCGTCGGCGTGGGATCGGGCTGATCTCAACCACGACCGAGGTTGAGTTCGAGGATATTATCCAGAGCATCCTTCGCCGTGGAGGTCTTGTCGCGTGACTTTCCTGGCCCCGTTTTACTTTTGGACGTTTCTAGCACTAATCCCGTTGCTGGGGGTCTATTTCCTCAAAGTGCGCCCTCGACGCGTGACGACGACGGCTCTCTTCCTTTGGATGCGGATCTATGAAGAGAAACGTCGTACGGCTATCTTTCGCCGACTTCGCGATCTCTTCTCTCTCTCTCTCTTGCTCATCGTCGATCACTCCGTCTCGATGAGCGCGGGAGGGCGTGAATCGTCGCTCGATCAGGCGAAGGCGAAGGCGGAAGATCTAATCCGAGGATTGAGGGGCAATCAGCGGGCGGCTGTCATTACCTTGGCCTCTGATCTTGGTTTTCAGACGCATCTGACGGATAATCCGAGGGCGTTGCTAGATGCGATTGATCGCATTTCACCGTCAACGCTTCCCTTGAGGCTAGAAGCGTTGAAGGGGCTTGAGAAACCGATTGGTGGAGGATCGATTCATCGCGTGGTATTTGTCACTGACGGTGTCACTAGGGATGAGGATTTGCCGACGGGAGTGGAAGTGATTCGGGTAGGAGAGACTCGTGGGAATGTTGGCATCGTCGCTGCTGATATGCTGCTCCTTCCTTCTCTTGAGCAAGGCCTAGGCCTCTACTTTCAGTTGGCATCGTCGTTTGAGGAATCTCGCTCGTTTGATGTTATTGTCAGGCGATCTGGCGATGGTGTGATCGGAAAGCTGATCGAAGTCACGGCAGACCCGGGCCTGAACGAGCCAGAAATTTACACCTTGGTAGATGCAGAAGCGGGGGCTTGGGAACTTGAGCTTGATCTGAAAGATGCCCTCAGTGCTGACAATCGTGCTTGGCTGGTTGCTCAACAACAAGCGCCGGTGAAGGTGCGCATTGCGGTTGAGGAGGGTTATTTCTTTGAGAAGGCCGTGTTGGCGCTCGAGGAACAGAATCGCTTGATGATGGTGGAGGAAGCTCCTGACGTCGTTCTGGCAATGGCCTCGACTCCGGATGCACCGAGCAGTCTTATCTTTCAGCCTGATGGCACCGCCCAGTGGTGGCAAGGTTTGGGTGACGATATTGAGGAAGTCGTAGCCAAGGTTCTTGTGGGGGATCATCCTGTCTTGCGCTCTGTGGATGTTTCATCAATGCGATTTGTAGGTGCTCGCGATCTTCAGACGCCTGACGACGCGCTGGTGTTAGTGGAATCTGATTTGGGGGTGCCCCTGATTTATGTAGCCCGTGAAGAGGGTCGCGTTGCTGTTGTTGTGAACATGGATCCCATGGCCTCGAATTTCTATTTTTCAGCGTGGTTTCCCGTGTTGATACAGGGAGTGGCGATGACGTTATCTGCGAGGGATTCGCCCCTGGCGTCATCTTATGTGGTTGGGAAGTCCGTTGCTCTGCCAGGATATGAAGCGGTTAGCCCAGTGGATGTGTTCTTACCCGGCGGACGGCATGTTGAGGAGAGCGGCCGAGTGTTCGGTCCGTTGACAGAGTTTGGATTTTATAGGATGACGCGCCCGAAGCAGGAGTGGGAATTCGGTGTGTCGATGTTTCAGAGGGAAGAAACTTTGTTAGGTGCTGAACGGGAGGTCTCCTCGAAGGAGGTTCGTAACCTGGCTTCGGGTTCTCCACTTGCCTGGTGGCTTACGGTTTTTGCCATGCTTGTGTTGGTAGCCGAGTCCGTGCTGTATCATCGGCGCAAGGTAGGTTGAATCTCTCTTCGTGCAGATCTACATTGAACTCATGCGTAGGTTCGGGATTCTTCTGCTCTGCCTCAATCTGTTCGTCCTGACCTGCTTCGCTGAGGTCGTGGTGACGAAGGAGAGTTCAGGTTGGCGGTGTTACCCGTTGATGGGCAAGGTTCCAATTGGCTGGGCTGCCGTGGCGTTTGATGATAGTCGTTGGACGGGTGCCCCGGCTCCAGATGTGAAAGGCGTGCTCTTCCGCCGCCGATTTCATGTGGAGGACTTACCGTCCGTCGAGCGTGCTTTGGTCAAACTGCGTTTCCAAGATGGCGTGTTGGTTTACCTCAATGGTGTCGAATGGTTTCGTGCGAACATGCCTCCAGGTTTTATCGATGAGAGGACGCCAGCTGTGTCTGCTCGTGACGGAGCGGAGGCTCGGTCCTATGAATCTTGGAATCTCGATCCGGCCTTGCTAGAGGATGGTCGTAATGTGTTAGCCATTTCCGTACATAGCGGAGTCGAGGATCCAAAGCGGATTCTTAATATGGACTTGGGCATGACGCTAGACCGGATGGATCAGGTGCTCCCTAAACAGCCGAAACGTGCAGGACGCCGAGTTTCATGGGAGCGGGCTGCAAGTGTGGCGAATGCGATTGGGATAGATTGGAAGGTGACTGCGTTTGAGTTCGAGGAGGATGCTAAAGAAGCCTATGATCGGGAGGATTGGAAGGCCGCCGCCGAGGCCTACACCCGTGGCTTGCTAGCCTACAAGTATGCCTCTCATGGGATGGCCTTGGTTCCTGAATTGAAACAACGCTTTCTGTCGGAGCCGACTCTGGCACGCGAGTTTCTTCAGTTGCTCTCTCCTCATGATCATCAGCAACGGGTTTTCAAGATTCTCAACGAACTCCATGCTGATAGCGAGACCAGATTCGCGGCTTACCCACGTGTCGCCTTCGCGATCGCGCTGGTCTATGATCAGGAACCGCCGTCTCGTTGGCCCCATGGCCAAGTTTCTAGAAAGGCCCTACCGAGGCGGCTACCAGATCCTACGGAGGCGTTTGAGTTCTTCGTCAAGAGCGAGGAATCGGGCCAGATGTTGTTCTCCTTGGATCGCCTGATGATCGAGGAATTGAAATACGTTGTCGACATTGTCGCTCCGTTCGAGGAACTCCGCTGGGCTCAGAAAGAGCTTCGACCGAAGAGGAGGTCGGTGGAGAAACTGTATGGGTCGATCATCTATGACCTGGAGCGATTGAATCAGGGGCAGTTGTATTGGTTAGACCCAGATGACTACCGTTTGGAAACCATTCTCGATCGTGGAGGGATTTGTGCGGACCAGTCCTACTACATGACACAGGTAGCCAAAGCTTATGGCGTTCCTTGTATCACGGTGACGGGCATGGTGAAGAACGGTCGTCACGCGTGGGTCGGATTCATGGAAGGGCCTGGTCAGTGGAATTTTAAGGCTGGGCGGAGCGCGGAGTCGACGTATGCTACGGGGCGCACCTTTGACCCTCAAAGCTGGCGGCGCCCGATGGAGTACGAACTTGCTTTCTTGAAAGAGCGCTTGGCCTTCGAGCCTAAGTATCGTTTGTCGATCCTTCATGGCTGTTTCGCAAGGATGGCTTTGCGGGAAGGGGATGATGATCGTGCCCTAACGTTAGCGCGAGAAGCACTGATGAAAGATAGTCGAAATCTCGACGCTTGGGAGTTGCTCATGGATCAGACGGATGAGCCGCTTGCATTAGAAGCGCTTTGTAGGAATGCGGCTAGAGCGGTCCGCAAGTATCCTGATCTTGAGGCCGGCTATCTCCGCCGTCTTGTTAGTTTGTTGTCGAAGCGAGGTGAGGAGGTCGAAGCGGAACGCGTGCGCGGAGAGATTATTCGTAGGAATCATGCAGAGCGCCCCGAGTTGGCGATGGCGGAAGCGTCGCGCGAGTTAGCCGCTGCTACTCGCGATCAACCTATTGATCTTCAGATTCGACTCTTCAAAAGGCAACTGTCGCAGTTTCGTGAAGGGGGGATGCTGACGATGAATCAGATGGTCGAGCCCTTCGTTCGACATCTGATTCGGGAGGGCGAGAAGGTCCTTGCGTTGCAAGCCATTGACCACGCTCGCAAACGTCTTGTCGTGACCCAGCCGGTATTTCTGGAGAAGGCGCTGACGGCTCTAGAGGCCCAGGCGTCCTCGTGGCGGGAATAGTTGCAATTTGATGTGACTCTTTCTGAGCGAGCGCCTCTAAGATAGGGAGGCTAGACGGCTTTGCGCTTCTAACACAAAATTTAATCACATCTACATGAAATCACTCTCTTTATTGGGCAGCCTTGCCCTCGTTCTTCACTTTGGCGGTTGCGCATCTTCTAGCGATATTACGGGCGAAGGCCTGAATGCCCCCACTGACACAGCTGTTGCGGCCACTCAGGGCGCCGAAAACTCGGTTGCACAAACGGCGACAGACATGGCCAAGGATGTGGCTGTGGACATCGCCAAGCGGACGGCGACCGATGCTGCCACAAACCGGTGACCAACCAGGTCGGCGGCGGCGCTGCCAATGCTGTGAATACGGGCAGCCGTGCGGTGAATACCGCGGATGCCCTGCGTTAACAACGCTTTTCCGAGAACACCCACCCTCCCAGAACCAGCAGGTTGGTCGGCTGTTTCTTTATACGCATTCCTTGGTTGGTTTCTGTTGGATCAATGATTTAGCTTCTAGCCATGCATCTTCGTTTGGCGATCCTCTTCTTGGTAACCTTAGCTTCTACTCAGGCGCTGGAGAGCCTTCCTTTGCTGCGGAAGACTTCCAGCGGGAAGATTGGCTTCACGTTGCTCTCAGCCAAAGAGACGGGGGTTCAGTTCGTGGCTCCATTCGAGGCTGATCATTCGCTGAACTACCTTTACCACTCGGGATTTGCGTGTGGATCTGTGGTGCTCGGAGACATGAATTTGGATGGGTGGCCTGATATCTTCCTTGCGAGCGGACCATCGAAGAATGCGCTCTATCTTCAGGACGCTGAGCAGCCATTAAGCTTTAACGATAACGCGACCAATTTAGGAGTCGACGGTGGCAACCGATGGGGTAGCGGCAGTGCCATGGTCGATATCGACAACGATGGAGATCTCGATTTGTATGTCTGCAACTATCGAGGAACGCACGAGCTCTATATCAATCAGGTGGTTCCGACTGGAAAGCTGTCATTCATCGAAAGCGCGGCGAAGTTTGGGCTCGACCTCGTCAATGCGAGCATGACGCCGGCCTTTGCAGATATCGATTTGGATGGTGATCTTGATCTCTTCATGCTGAACAATCGTGTTGAGCGTCCCGGTGGGCGGCCGACGAAGCCGCCGTTTAGAAATGTGAACGGGAAGCCCGAAGTGCTCCCAGAGTTTGCTCCCTACTATCACTTAAGTAAGAAAGGGGATGGGCAAGGATTTAGCATGGACACCTATGGTCAGCCGGATCGACTCTATCGGAATGACAAAGGGAAGTTCGTCGATGTCACGGTGAAGTCTGGTATTGCCGGGATTGGTCACGGGCTTTCTGCAACGTGGTGGGATTACAATCTGGACAACTATCCCGATCTTTATGTTGGAAACGACTTCACTGACCCTGATAGACTCTATCGTAATAACCAAGATGGCACCTTTACCGAAGTGCTTGGAGAAACCATGCCTTACTGCTCATGGTCATCCATGGGCTCAGCTTCGGCAGATCTGAATAATGATGGCCTGCCTGACCTGTTTAGTGCGGATATGGCGGCGACTTCTCATTTTAAACAGAAGGTCAACATGGGGGACATGACTCAGCATCGCGTGCTGATGGAGACAGGTTGGCCACGGCAGGTGATGAGGAATATGCTGTATGTGAACACGGGAATTCATCAGTTTAAAGAGACGGCATTTATGTCAGGGCTGGCGCAATCTGACTGGACCTGGGCTGTGAAGCTTGCAGATTTCGATAACGATGGGCGTAGCGATGTCTATCTGACCAATGGGATGGCGCGGAACTTTTCAGATTCCGATATTCCGGTGACGCCAGACATGCTTGTGGGTCGGACCGAGTTCGAGATCTACAAGGACACGCCGCCAATGTTAGAGAAGAATCTCGCTTACCACAATCAAGGAGGGCTTCTCTTTGAGGATGTTAGTTCTGACTGGGCATTGGATACCTTAGGGATGAGCTATGGCGCTGCGCATGGCGACTTGGATCGCGATGGAGACCTTGATCTTGTCGTGATGAATCTGGATGCTCCACTTGGTATCTATCGAAACGACTTCCCGACCGGAAATCGAATCGTCGTTCAGTTGGTGGGAAGTGTGAGCAATTGGGCAGGCTGGGGGAGTCGTGTAGAATTGAGGGCAGGCGGAGTGACTCAGACACGTTTCCACCACCCAACGACTGGTTTTCAGGGCGGCGATCTTGCCGAACTTCACTTTGGCCTTGGGGATGCGTCTCAGGCTGACTCAGGGACTGTTCACTGGCCTAGTGGACGACGCAGTGAGCTTGGGATGCTGGAGGCAGGCCGTCGCTACATCGTGACTGAGCCTAGTGATGGCGCAGCGGAGCAGGTGCTGCGTGTATCTAATCCACTCTTTACTGAGAGATCGCAAGAGGTAGGTCTCCGCTACAAGCATGTGGAAACGTTGTTCGATGACTATGCTGTCCAGCCGCTACTACCTGGCAAGCTTTCTCAGCTTGGGCCGGGTATGGCGTGGGGAGACTTTGATGCTGATGGCGACGATGATGTCTACATTGGAGGCGCAGCTGGGAAAAGCGGGGCGCTGTTTCGATTGGATGAAGGCAAATTCGTTAGGGTGCTTGGCCCTTGGGCTCAGGATAGCCTGGCAGAAGACATGGGCTGCGTTTGGTTTGATGCGGATGTTGATGGTGACCTCGACTTGTTTGTCGCTAGTGGGGGCGTGGAGCACGCGTTGGGTAGTGATGCCATGGCCGATCGCCTCTATGTTAATCGGGGGAAAGAGGGATTCATTCGAGATGGAGATGCCTTGGCTTCGGTGGGTTACTCTAGCAGTGTGGTGGCAGCGGCCGATGTGGATCGCGACGGCGATGTGGATTTGTTTGTCGGTTCGCGATCTGTTCCTGGGAAGTATCCTCAGATGCCGCGGTGTCGTTGGTTGCGCAATGATGGTGGTCGATTCGCGAAGATGGAAGGACCAGAGAATCTAGGCTTGGTCACTGGCGCGACTTGGGCCGATATGAATGATGATGGTTGGCAGGACTTGGTGGTGGTTGCGGAGTGGGAGAGCCCGAGGATTTTCATTTCTGATGGCGGGAGAGGTTTTAAGGATCAATCGGAGGCTGCTGGTATTGCTGCATTGAAAGGCTGGTGGAATGGTGTGACTTCTGGAGATATTGATAGAGATGGCGATTTGGATCTTGTCCTGACAAATGTTGGCCTAAACACAAAGTATGGTCAGGCTTCTGCAAAGAAGCCGTCGCTTCTCTTTTATGGGGACATGGATGGCATGGGGACGGCTCAGATCATCGAGGCAAAGCCAGGTGATGACGGGATGCTTCCGATTCGCGGGAGGAGTTGCAGTTCTCGGGCCATGCCTTTCCTAGCAGAGAAGTTTACGAGTTATCGTGGGTTTGCGTCAGCGAACCTTGTAGGGATCTACACTCCCAAGCGCCTCGATCAGGCCGAGCGGTTTGAGGCGACGGAGTTTCGTACGGGCATTCTGCGAAATGATTCGAAAGATGGTACGATAAAGTTTCGCTTTGAACCACTACCGTTCGAAGCGCAAGCCACGCCTAACTATGGAGTGACTTTGGTAGACGCAAACGGCGATGGGGCGCTCGACATCACGATGGTGGGAAATCACTACACGCGTGAGCCCGAGACAGGCCTGTGGCGGGGCACGCTTGGGACGACCTTGTTAGGCGATGGCAAAGGTGGATTCAATGAGGTTGATCTTGGTGAGAGCGGCTTTGTTGTCGCTGGCGATGGCAAGAGTCTGGCGCAGACGGATCTGAATGCTGATGGTCGGCCAGATTTGGTCGCGTCTCAGAACAATGATAGGGTTTTAGTATTTGTGGGCACTTCGTCGACCCCTGCTGCTCTTTCCGTGCGTCTGCAAGGTAAGCGTGGCAATCTCTGTGCGGTGGGGGCGCGTGTGACGCTGCTTTTTGAGGATGGCTCAGAGGCTAGACAGGATCTTGCTAGCGGCAGTGGCTACCTCAGTCAGTCGGGGCCGGAGTGTTTCTTTGGCCTGGGCACGAAGAAGCCAAAGCAGGTGACAGTGC